>Ga0126307_10000031_pt1 | contig 80051 bp, 78 predicted proteins | sample Plot28_FD_89955 | JGI IMG/M metagenome (GOLD analysis project Ga0126307, IMG submission 89955) | Serpentine soil microbial communities from UC McLaughlin Reserve, CA, USA - Plot28 | ecosystem: Environmental > Terrestrial > Soil > Grasslands | place: USA: UC McLaughlin Reserve, Lake County... | reverse complement strand
TGCCTGTCCTTCAAGGTCCGATAGAAGGCCACTGAAGCCACAGCAGCTACCTCCGCGTCCCTCTGGCTCACTCGGGTGGACGATCGCTCACATCGGCTGTACACGGCGCAGACGAGGAACAGGTGTGAACCTGCTAGCTCCAGTGCGTCACTGCTTTATTCCGGGGTGCCTATTGTTGGGCAGCGACGAATTCCTCGTAGGAGGCATCGGGCATAAACAAATCGTACTCCTCTTGGCTAAATCGGTGTTTCCACTCCCCGTCCTTGTAGACGAAGTAGGTAGTGCGAGACGAGGTCGAGCCGTCCCCGTAGGTGAGCCTCTGCCGCCGCGGCAGGGTAGAATGTCGAGTACCGCAATTACAAGTATATGGCCTAAGGGGTGAACTATGAAGATTGCTGAGGGCGTCTACGTCCTACCCATACCGCGGGGTTCGCAGGGGGCTGCCGGCTTCCTCAACCTGACCTTGATCCTGGACGAGCAACACGGCAACACCTTGGTCGACGCAGGCCTGCCGGGTCAGGAGGAGGCGATCGGTGCTGCCCTGAACGAAGCCGGCGGCATAGGGGTGTGGGACTTGGGGTGCATAATCTTCACCCATCAGGACCTCGACCACATCGGTTCGGGGGCTGCCCTCGTACGTGAGAGCGGTGCACGGGTGCTCGCACATCCTGCAGATGCCCCCCACATAGAAGGAAGGCAAAGGCCGCTCAAGTTTACGCCCGAGATGCTCGAACGAAGGCCGCAGATGCGGGAGGTCTTGGAGCGCCTCGAACCCGTCGGGGTGGACGAGTACTTGGAGGACGGAGAACGCCTCGACCTCGCGGGCGGCACGAGGGTGATCTTCACGCCGGGCCACACGCCGGGTCACCTGAGCCTCTACCTAGAGCGACCGAAGGTTTTGGTAGCAGGAGACGCGCTGACGGCGGAGGGCGGTCATCTGAACGGCCCGAACCCTCCGCTCACCCTGGATGTAGGTGAAGCCGTGCGGTCCGTAAGAAGGCTGGCGGAGTTGGATGTGGAGACCATCGTCTGTTACCACGGCGGCGTGGTCGGAGAGGACGCCAACGGACAGCTACAAAGGGTCAAACAGGAGCTCTCTCAAGAGGAGTGACAGCGGGTTGCGTTGATATTGACCTGCACACACCATGTAAGCGCAGTCGGTCAATTAGACTTCTCGGCGGAACCGGCCGTACGCATCATGCGACACGGGTCAATTACACTGAAATCCGCTGTAGGGGGAAAGCTCGATGAATACCAAAGCGCCGTTACTAGCGCTCATGTTTGCAGCCAGCTTCCTCACGTTCGGCTGCGAGGGCACAGGGGGAAGTCTCGGGGGCAGTGAGAGGCCGCAATACCCGAACGAGGTTGGTACTGAATACGATACGATCTCCGGTGGCTATGATGCTTGGCACACAAGCGAGGAAATAACGGTAGGTGACACTAGGGCCATCATCTGGGGAGAAGGAGACCGGGGTGTCGCGCTAGCCCACGGAGCGGCCTACGACGCGGCCAGCTGGGAGCCTCAAGCGCAGGAGATGGCCCACAACGGCATGATGGTCCTCGCGGTAGAAGATACTTCTCCGGAGAACCTTATAGCCGCTGTCGAACACCTAAATGAGGCACGCGGTGTCGAGAGAACAGCCCTCATAGGGGCGAGTGCAGGTGCCGGGGCAGTTCTGAAGGCCGCGGAGGGCAACCCGGTAGGGATGAGTCAGATAATCCTTATCTCAGGAGTCGGAGATGTCTCTCGCCTTGGGGAGTACCCTAAGCTCTTCGTGGTCAGTGAGGGCGATAGCATCGCAGACCGGGAGCGGCAAATGGCCGAGCAAGCTCCGGGGCAGGACAACGAGCTGCTTATCCTCCCCGGTAACGTTCACTCCCAGGCCATCTTTGAAACGGATCAAGGAGACAAGCTCATGCAGGCCATCCTAGAGCGGTTGCGGAACTACCGGTAAGGTTGACCCTTCGGTCTTTGAGGTACGCGTGACCAGCGACCTCTCCGATCACCCGTATTGCAGAGCAGTATTGACAGAGATTTGACAGTTACGGGGGCGAACAGTGGCGAACAACGAGAACCTCCAACTTCGGGAATTTGGCTTAGAAGAGCGGTTTTTGAACAGTAGTGAACAACTACGAACCCCTGGCTAACTAACTCTGGATCAGTTAATCCTGGTTCGAATCTTGGGTGTTACCTAGGGCGTGTCTCCCAAGACGAGGCGTTCTACGTCGTGGAGGGCACCCCGAAGCGCGGACGATCGCTCTCATCGAACGCCACCCGCGGTGACGGTGAGGACGACGTTCCCGGTTTTCTGCTCCGTTTCGACGTACCTGGTCGCGTCGACCACGTCCTCCAGCGGGTAGCACCGATCGACGACCTCCCGGTACTTCCCAGCCTCGATGAGCTCCTTGAGGAAGAGGACGTCCTCCTTCGTTGTGCGTGGGAGCAACAACAGCACCTACTTGTCTCCTATCCCAGCCGAGTCCAGCGCCGCCCGACTGGTTACCTTTGATATGGGCGCCAGTCGGGCAAGAGCTACCGCAGGATCTTCGTCTTCGTAACTCTCACGCGCCGACGATAGTTCTCTTCGAGATGGTCGCATCCGCGGGGGGCTGCTTAGTCAACGTCAGGAGACGCTGCGCCCAGGTCAGCTCGGACGGCGGTTTGTTTTCGATGTGTTCGTAGTAGATCGCTAACCGGCCGTCTTCTTCGACCCTCCTGAAGTAGTTCGGGTCGACCGCCCGGATGTAGACCGGCGGCAGTTGCCCGAACAGGACCGGCACCTTCTTCGGCAGCTTCAGCCACGTGCCGGTGTTGATCACGACCCTCCCGTCCACCTCCTTGAGGGAGGCAAGATGGGTATGACCGTACACGAAAACGGCCACGGACGGGTCTTGCTCGAACACCTGCCTGGCGGCCTCCAGGTAGGGGCCGTCCCCTATCTGCGCCGGCGTCTTGGGCATCAGTATGTGGTACCTGCCCAAAGTCCTGTGCATGTCCCTGAGGAGAATCCCCAACGGGATCGCCGCGGGAATCAGCGCGAGCAACAGGAGCAGGGCGAGTACGCCTTCGATTATGAGTACCGTCCGCACGACTTGCCCAGGTACCCCCAGGGAATCCGTCAGCGGATTGTCCAGGATCGGGTTGACCTGAAGGAAGCCGGACGCTTCCATAAGCCAGCTGATCACCACCACGGCGCCGAACGTGAGCAGCAGCAGGAAAGGCAGCAAAATCCACCGCAACAGCGGGCCCATCTCCCGGTAGAAATAGTTGGAGATGGTCCACGTTGGGATCTCCGTGATAGGCATGATCGCCTGCACATCCTTGAGCCAGTTGCCCCGCCCGAACTCCGAGTACCTGCCCGCCGTGCCGACTATGCCGGTCGTGATGAAATAGCCCACGGGCTGGGCGTACGGGTTGCCGAAGTCGGGCATGTGGTTGCGCTCGTCGTGCTGCTGGCCGTGCTCTATCCAGATCTTCTTTCCGGCTACCTCTCGCGTCATGGACACTTCCGGGACGAGGTTGAGGTTGTATTCCTTCAGACGGTCGTCGATAAATTCCGGGTAGCAGGCCAGCTCGTAGTCGTGGTTGCCGGGCATGAGCGTGATCGGTATCTTGCTGCCCGTCTTCTTGAGCTGCTCGAATAGCCTCGACTGTTGCTCGATCAACGCCTCGAGTTTCTCCGCGCCCTCTAGCGTCGTGAACTCCCACAACCCGAAAGCGTCTGCGTTGATGATCAGCTCGGCGTCTTGGTGCTGTTCGAGTGACTTCAGGAACTCGATCAGTTCGTCCTCGAAGTCGCAGTTCTGGAGTTCACCGTCACCACCGATGTGCATGTCGCATATAAAGAAATACTCTCGTGGCATCGCGCCTACCTCCTTAGGCATCCGTCGGGGTGACCGCCGCACGCTCGAGACGACACCCTGTTTACTTGTGCCTGCTTGCGTCTCCACCGCCCTTCCAAAGAACTCCTCGCCCCACTCTCGGTCGTCTGAGCCGGCCCGTGTACAGACGACGATATCACCGTCACCACGGTGCTCTTCGTGGTCTCCGAGACCGTCACTCGGAAGCTTCGCCGCTCACCACTCTCCCCTTCGAAGCTACTTTTCGTTGTAAGCGCGGCTTGTCGAAATCAAGGCATCTACCAAAGCAGCCAGAAACGCCATGACAGGAATGGCTAAAAGCAGGCCAACGAATCCCAGCAGTTCACTCAAAAACAGGAATGAGATAATCACTACTACGGGATGCAGACGTACGTACCGGCCTAAAATCTGTGGCTGAATAAGGTTGGCATCCAACAGATGCAGAAGTACGAAGAGTCCTACGGCCAGCAGCGCCTTGATTGGCGAGACCGTAAGCGCTACTAGGATCGGCAATACTGCGCCCGCGAGTGGACCGAAGTAAGGGATGATCTCCAGGATGCCGGCCAAGAAACCGAAGGAGGCGGCCAGAGGAACACCTATGACCCACAAACCGAGCCACGTTCCCACGCCTATGATGAGCATCGCTAGTCCTGTGCCGATGACCCAGCCTCGAAGTCTAATCCCGAAATCTTCTGTCAGCTCTCTAGCAACTTCGCGCCTGCTATCTGGCACAAGGCGTAGAATCCCCGAGACCAGAGAACCGGGGTTGTGAGCCATGTATAAAGCTAGAACTATGGCAATAACCGCCCGAGCGGTCAACTCCGTTAGACTGGCAAGTAAGCTTGGGAGCGAACCAATTAGCGGCGTAACTGTGTTTATCACTCTTTCTGCTAGATCCTGAGATTGGGTGGGAATATAGCTGGCCATGCTGGCGGGAAGCAGGGAGGATAAACCTGAGAGATCTTCCAGATACCCTGGCACCTCCGAGGAAAAGACTTCGGCTTGTCGCACAAAGCTCGGTAAAACTACGAACCCAAGGAACGCTCCGAGCGCCCCGATGGCTACCAGCGTTATGATCGGGGCTATCCATGAAGGAGCACCGGTCTTCTTAACCGCGCTTACGATGCTTCGAAGAACCACCGCTATGAGTAATGCGACGGCCACCAATTCTAAGTCTGTCAACAGTTCGTACGCGAGCAGGAGTACAACGACAAGCGATACCGTCAGCGAAACCCCATAAGCTATTAGCCCGCGCCATTTATCGGTTTCATCTCTAGGTGCCAATGTCGAACGACCTTTCCACCGGTGGGTTTTCATAAGGCGTCCGTAATACGCGCGGTGTATCCTCGGAAGTATCCACGATGAACGTTGCACCCCTGCCCACGTTCGTGAAGGCCTCTATACCGGCATCTGTCCAATAGCCGTAGATGTCACCCTCGCCTCTTTCTAAGCACAGAAGATTCTCCTCGTGGTTATCTGCAGCTCCCCAGCTATCATCCCTCACATGACTTTCTAGGATCTCGTCCTGGGATAACCTAATCTCCTCCATACGGGTCAAAGCCTTCGCCGTCGCAACAACCACCCCAGGATCGAACACTGTAAAGATCTCCCTTCCCTAAAAAAGCGGTACTGCCCACAGAGCCCCTAAAAGCCACTAGAGAACCTTACACTACCCCGCGGGCACGGGCGCACCGACGGCACGGTCCCTAACCTCGCCCCCTTCGCCGTTGTCGACGTCTCGTCCGAGGTACACGACGCCATCAATGAAGCCGTGGGGTGGTTCGTCGGTAATAGTGGCGGCGGTGGTAGTGTGCGCCTCATGCGCTAGACTTAGGATGGTCCGTTTCGGCGTCTCGAACATACGGTCTAGCATCGTGTGTCTCCTTGCCCAACTTGCGGTCCGGTACCAGGATAACGCGTCACGTCGGCGAGACCGACTGCAGAACCGTCTCTCGGCTACGGCGGTTTGATCGCCGGCTTCGAAATAGAGAGTTAGCGTTTTAGCGGAACCCGGGAAGGGCACCGAGATGCTTACGCCGAACAAACGCCACAGGAAAACAGGACGAGTATCCAGGACGGGCGCGAGTTCAAGCTCTCAAGAGGTGCTGGAAGGTGGAGCGGTTGTTACCCACGCTACAGTCTACATCTTGGTCAATATCGGTTTGTTTGTCATCAACCTCCTTACGGGAGGGGGATGGTGATTCTACTGGCCGCTTATCTTCTGGGGCCTTTATCGTTTAGCCTAATTTGCGGGAGTTTTAGGAGCGTGCTCGGCAGGACTCGAACCTGCGACCTTCTCTGTTCGTAGTCAGACGCTCTATCTGGCTAAGCTATAAGCGTATAAGGCTTGTACAGAGTGTCAATAGTCTCTCAACCCGCTGCATCTGGGTTGCTGCACTAACGCTCAAACAACGGAGCATTGATTGTCTTCTTGGCATAGGCTTTGAGAGTCGCTATCAAGCGCTCCTTGCGCTCTCTGGCTTCCTTGCGCTCTCTCAAGTAGGTATCCCTATCCCTCGGCGCTCTGAGGTGCTTTTGTATCGCGGCAGGGCGGCCCTCTGACCTCTGAGCGCGTACTCTCTGAAGTCACGCCAGCTCTCGAAGGGCTTATCGGGATGTTCAGTGTTCCACATGTCCCATCGGACGGGCCATTGCCGACCATCGTGCCGCCATGCGAACGCGGCTGCTTCGAAAGCCCGCTCCTTCGACTTGGTTCTCTCCGCTAAGAACTCGTCTTGATGGTGGCGGTAGACCTTCTCGACCTCCGGGGCGGATACCCACAGTTCAACTTCAAGGTCAAGAACCCACCTTGGCGGCGTACCGTCCCATCCGCCCGCCGGCCGTACTTTCGTCCTCAACGGGCTTACAGCTTCGGCGCTCTCCGGCCCGGCCTGGAGCGCCGCGGTTGCTGCACAAAGGCTCCGGCGGGTACTCGAGGTCTTCACCTTGCTTCGCGTTTTACCTGCAAAATTGCGTGTTTTTAGGGTGGGCCTGCCTGGACTCGAACCAGGGACCTCTTCCTTATCAGAGAAGCGCTCTAACCGACTGAGCTACAGGCCCTTAAAGAACTTCGCCTGAAGTGCGACGAAGCGTGACGCCGGGTAGTATAACACGCACGGTCCCCGCGACAGGATTTGAAGGGGCGGGAACCGCAAAGTAGAATCGAGTGAAGAGTATGAGAGCCGCTGCGAAACCGCCGCGGTTCCGTAGCACGAGAGGAGCGAGATAGTCAGTGAGCGCCGATGGCTTCACCCAGATGTCCGTCTACGGGATCAACCTGGACCTCTTTAGCTCGAGCCCCATAGTAATCCTCAAGGTCGAGGACGAGAATCGCTACCTGCCGATCTGGATCGGCCAACCGGAGGCCCGCTCCATCCTTATGAAGCTCCAGAACCAGGAGTTCAGCCGGCCCCTCACCCACGACCTCGCCGTCAACCTCGTTACCGAGCTCGGCGGTACTCTGGAGCGGGTAACCGTCACCGCACTCAGGGACTCGACCTTCTTTGCGACCCTGCACGTGGAGGTGGACGGCCGCACCGTCGAGGTTGACTCTCGGCCCTCGGACGCCATCGCGATCGCTGTTCGCACCGGGGCCACCATCTTTGCCGCCGACGTGGTACTCGAAGAAGCCGCGGTAGTCTTCGAGGAAGCGATGGAAGAAGCCCCCGAAGAAGAGGTCGTGGACAAGTTCAAGGACTGGATGAACCGGATCTCCCCGGAGGACTTCCGGTAGCAAACCTGGGCGAGGGAGAACACCGGCGACGCTCCCCTTCGCTATTCCTTCGAGCGGCTCACTCCCACTCCGAGGATGCCCTTGTTCTGTTCCTCATCGAGCTTCTTCGCCCGCTCGGCGACCAGGCTCACCGCTATGGTCCTAAAGATGAGTACGTTGGTACCGAAACACAAACACGCCTGAGTTGCACTTCCGCGCCCTACTAACCGACGGCACCCCAGATATACGCTTTGAGCGGGCCACGACTGGTTAGAAGCCCGAAAACCTATAGAGAGGAGGCACCGCAGGTTACAGAGCTTGGCGGGGCGCCCCACCTCCCCTCTCAAACTCTCACGAATTTTGGTTTCGGAGTAAGGATCGACTAGGCAACCCGGACCCTTGCGTTATTCACGAATCTCCTAGTCCGTTCTCGGAAACTCAGAAACCTCGTGAGTCAAGAAGAGCCCAGGATGGTCCATTATGCCTAACTGGTTCGACGAAAGTGGATCGCCCCTGCCCGATCTCGTGGCATCGGAAGGAATCGTCCACGGCCTCACCAACCGGCTAAGGCTGTGTCCCCTTCACTTCTGAGAAGAAGGCCTCGTACCTCTCCACGCCTCTCACCATCCCGCCGGCGGCTTCGGCGCTGAAGACGCGCAACCAATATGCCACCTCCTCGGTGGCGTTCATCGCTTGCTCGCTTTCCCACAGGGTAACCGCTAGCACCTTGCCGCTCCCACGCTCGACGAGGACTAGAACTTCGGCGAAACCGTCTTGCATCCTCAGCGCCGGCAGCACATGCTCTCGAATTTCGTGGGTCATCTTGTCCAACCGCTCCGGGAGTGCTTCACCGATAGTTGCGCGCGCGAACACTCACCGCCCCCTTACTGTGCGCCGAGCACCTATATTTATCTTGCCCATTATAGAGGCATGCGACTCGACCGAGCCAGAACGTTGCCGACGTGGAGGGCGTGGCGCGCGCGACCGTGCGCGCCATGCGACGCAACAGCCCCGCCTTGGAATCGCCATCGGAGGCCATCCTCGACCTGGCTCGGGCGGTGGAGGCCCTGGCCACCTACCTCGAGAAGCCGGGCACCACCGAAGACGTGCGTCGGCTCGTCCTCAATGCGGTTGGGGAGGCCACCACGCTACTCGAAGAGCACAAAGACCTGGGGACCAGCGCGCTCGTCGGGGAGATTCGGGCGATGGCGATGGACCTCTTGAGGGGTACGGGCATGGACCGGGCAGTGGTTTTGGAGGCGTTTGAGGAGGCTGTATGTAGTCCTAACTCGGAGAACGAGCGATAACGTTTTAAACGCCTATATACGTCGTCCGAAAGGGCGGCCCGGCTTTCCCAGACAGAATACATTAATCCCAAGTAACTTATGTTAGGTGGGCTGCCTGATAGTATCCGCAATGTTCGAAGAAACTTCGTGCGTCTGAGGCACCGACCGCCTCGAGCGCTGCGCCCATCGCCTCCACCAAAGCCTCCGACTACGAGCGCCAGCTTTGCGCAAGAAGCCTTTGATCTTCGAGAAGGCCTCCTCGATGGGGTTGAGTTCCGGTGAGTAGGGTGGCACGTAAAGCAACTCGCATCTGCTACCTTCGATTAGTCACCCATGATGTCTGCTCGTGCAATCTTTTTGCAAGTCGCTGTAAGACGACAGAAAGGGGACGCCCAGCGGGCGCTTACAGCTCCTCTTCGATCCCCACCCCGGCTTTTAGGTCCTCCACGTCCTTTGCCAGGTCCTCCTTCGCCCTCGGTTCGGGCTCGTCACTGGCGAAGCGCTCCATCAGGTCGGCCAGGCCGTCCGCTAGAGCGTCCAGCTTGTGGTTGACCGCGCGCTCGTTGCGCTTCTGGGTGTTCTGCAGCAAGGCTACCAGGAGGAACGTAATGATGGTAGTGGGGGTGTTGATAAGCAGCTGGTAGGTGTCGACGCTGCCCACGAAGAAGTAGCTGGGCGCCCAGATGACTACCAGCAGCACACAAAAGGTGAAGAATGGAGCCTTGCTGACGAAGTCGGCGCACCTCTCTGCGAAGCGGTCGAATAACGTCTTGGTGGTCTGCACACGTGTGCGCGCCACCCCGCTGCCTTGACTCATGGTCCGCTCCTCTTCCGAGGACGTCAGCCAGTATGTTCCAGTTCGCGGTCGATCTCACCCCCACAAGAAACAGCCGCCGAATAGGGTTGCGCTCCCAAAACCCATACTCCCCCGAGTGGTACCCTACAGCAGCTCCAAAACCGCCCACCGCGCGAGGATACCGGACTCTTCCCAGGGCCACCGCCCTCCCTCCTCTGAAACCTCGGCCGAAGCCTCGAAAGGCGGTGCACTTCCCAACATCCCGCCGGTCCCCGCGGCGACCGTTTGGCCCGCGACGAACGCCTCCCTGGCCACGACCGCCGCGAGGCCGTTGCGGTGCAACGCCCGGCCGTTCCGCTCCTCGAATCCCCCAATCTTCCAAGCGGCCCGGAGATCCAGAGTCCCTGCCTCCCTCAGCGCGCGACGGATAGCATACAAGACGAGAGCCGCGCGCCCGGCGGCATAGTTCGTCGTGGCGTTCGCCGCGAACACGAGGTCTCGTGCTTCTTCGGTCTCCACCGGCGCCGCTGGGAAATCGCCCGGATCGCCGAAGCTCCCGCTCGAAAGGCGGGCCGAGATCCGGTCGCGGTGAGAGGCCATAGAGAGGCGTCCCAGGTCCTCGGCCTGGACCCCGACGGTGATGGCCAGGGAACCCGTCTCGAGACCGAGTTCCCCGGCACCGTCAGGGTCCAGGATCTCCGCCACCCGCAAAGCGCGTATATCCCCCGGCCTCGTCCAGTCCCGGGTCCCCGCGGAGAGCGCTCGCCGGCTCAAAGCGTCGGCGTCGCCAGGCAGCGCGTACAGGGAAGGCAGATCCTCTTCCTCGATGAACCCCTCCTCGGCGGCCCACAAACCGCCGGAACCGACGAGCTTGCGCACCTCGGCCTCCTCGACACTCGGCAACACGACCTCGGAGAGACCGCGGGAGATCAGGCGCGGCACTTCCTCAAGGCGGGAGCTCTCGACCGGCGTCTCGGCGACGATCAGGAGGCCCCACTCGGGCGCGCTTACGAGGTCCGGGGCCGCGTGAGTCTCCGAAGCCGCGACCCAACCGAAGTTCGACGGCGTCGCCGACGCGGCGACGTAGATGGGGCTCACCGCTCCGGGGAGCCGCGCGGCGGACAAAGCTCGTTCGAGGGACGCTTCGGCGACGGCGGGGCCGGGGGCGTAGAGCAAGATCTCGGCCTCCTCGCCCTCGCCACGCCACTCGAAATCCGCCGCTCGCTCGGTCATGCGGGTCGGCGCCTCGAACTACTCCAGGACGACGAGGGGATCTCCGGAGCGGACGGTCTCGCCGGGAGCGACCAGGACCTCGGAGACCACGCCGTCCCTTTTCGTCCGGATCTCGCTCTCCATCTTCATCGCCTCCAGGAGGCACACTGGGTCGTCTACCGCGATCTTCTGCCCCTGCTCGACGAACACCTTCCTGATCGTCCCCTGCATTGGCGCCGCCACCGCGCCTTCGGCGACGGCCGCCCTACGCTCACGCTCCCTCCTGCGCCTAGGGGGAGGAGACGCCCTCCCGCTCCCCCACCCGGACTCGTCGGCGTACAACCTGACCCGGAAAAGCTTGCCGTTGACCTCGACCTCGACCTCTCGCGCCTCATTCTCCGGCGCTTCGCCCCGACCATCTCCGGTCGGGTGAGCCTCGATCTTTAACTCCCTAAGCCTCTCGGCGATGAAACCTGTCGTGTAGCTGCCCGCTGTGAACACCTCGTCGTCGAGGATGGCCTCGAAGAAGGGCAAGGTGGTAGCGATGCCCTCGATCCTGAACTCCCGGAGCGCCCGCCCGAGGCGTCGCAAAGCATCCCCCCGGTCCACGCCCCACACGATGAGCTTGGCGAATAAAGGATCGTAGTGCTCCGGCACAGGGCCCGGCCCCCGCAAGGCCGAGTCTACCCGTATCCCCGGCCCGCCCGGCTCCTCGTAGAGGATGACGGTCCCCGGGGTCGGGGCGAAGTCGTTCGCCGCGTCTTCGGCGTTTACGCGGACCTCGATCGCGTGTCCGCGCCACCGCACGTCCTCTTGGGAGAAAGGCAGCTCCTCCCCAGCGGCGATGCGGATACCGGTCTGCACGATGTCTATCCCCGTCACCTCCTCGGTCACGGGGTGCTCGACCTGGACCCGGGTGTTCATCTCCAAAAAGTAGAACTCGTCGTCCTGCACCAGGAACTCGACCGTCCCGACGTTGTCGTAGCCCACCGCTTCTGCGGCCTCGACCGCCGCTTTGCCCATCGCCTCGCGCATCTTGGGCTCTATCGCGGGGGAAGGGCACTCCTCGAGTAGCTTCTGGTGCCTGCGCTGGATCGAGCAATCCCGCTCGCCGAGGTGCGCCGCGTTCCCGTGCTTGTCGCGCACGACCTGGATCTCGATGTGCCGGGGATTGGGCAGATACTTCTCCAGATACACCGACCCGTCCCCGAAGTACGCCTCACCCTCCTTTTTGGCTCGCTCGAAGGCGTCTTTCGCCTCCTCCTCGCCGGGGGCCACGGCGAAGCCCTTCCCGCCGCCCCCCGAGGAAGCCTTCACCGCCACCGGGTAGCCGTGCTCTTCGGCGAACCCGAAGACGGCGTCGGCGGACTCCACGGCTTTTTCCGTGCCAGGCGTCATGGGAACGCCCGTCTTGCCCATGATCCGGCGGCTCTCCACCTTGCTGCCCATCGCCTCCATCGCCTCCGGGCGTGGCCCGATCCAGGCAAGGCCCGCCTCCGCAGTAGCCCGCGCGAAGCCCGCGCTCTCCGCCAAAAACCCGTACCCTGGGTGCACCGCCTCCGCCCCCGAACGCCTCGCGACCTCGATCAACTTCTCGACGTTCAGGTAGCTCTCTGTCGCTGGCGCGGGTCCTACGTGGTACGCCTCATCGGCCAGCCGCGCGTGGAACGACTCCCGGTCCACATCCGAGTACACCGCGACGCTCCTCACGTCCACCTCTCTGAGCGCCCGTATGATGCGGACGGCGATCTCTCCACGGTTCGCGACCAGGACCTTCCCGAACAACTAGACTATGCCCTCCCAACTGGAGTAGGCCCACAGCGAGCCCTCCAACTTCATCTCCTGTGGCGGCGCATGCCCGAGCAGCCCGGCTAGTAGCCACCGGCTCCTCTTTACGGCAGCGCTCTCTGGCACTTCGCGGTCTTCCAGCGTGGTCGTGAGCGCGGCCATTATCGCCGCGACCTCTTCCGGGATCGGCTCCGGGGAGAACCTCAAAGCGGAATGTTCCCGTGCTTGCGCGGCGGGCGTTCGGGGCGCTTGGTCCGGATGATAGAGAGCGCTTTTATGAGGTACGGTCTGGTCTCGCGCGGGTCTATAACGTCATCTATGTAGCCCATCTCGGCAGCAACCATAGGATTGTTGAACTGCTCTTCGTAGTCGGCGATGAGCTCCCCACGTTTCTCCTCGGGGTTCTCGGCTTCGGCGATCTCACGCCGGAAGATGATCCCGACCGCTGCGGGAGCGCCCATCACCGCGATCTCGCCTGTCGGCCACGCCACGTTGACGTCGGCCCCGATATGCTTGGAGTTCATGACGTCGTAGGCCCCACCGTATGCCTTGCGCGTTATGACGGTTATTTTCGGCACCGTCGCCTCGGAGAAGGCGTACAAGAGCTTCGCTCCGTGGCGAATGATCCCACCGAACTCCTGGTCAGTCCCCGGCATGAAACCCGGAACGTCCACAAACGTCACCAACGGTATGTTGAACGCATCGCAGAACCTGACAAAGCGCGCCCCCTTCACGCTCGCGTCTATGTCGAGCGTGCCGGCCAGTACCGAAGGCTGGTTCCCGACGACGCCGACGGCGTGTCCGTCCAACCGGGCGAAGCCACAGACCAAATTCTGCGCCCACCCTTCCTGCACCTCGAAGAACTCCCCGTTGTCCATCGTGAGCTCTATGGCAGTGCGCACGTCGTAGGGGCGGTTGGCCGAGTCTGGGACGAGGGCAGCGAGGTCTTCGTCCATCCGTTCCGGGTCGTCGTTCGGCTCGAAGTACGGGGCGCTCTCGAGGTTGTTCTCCGGCAAGAAGGAGAGAAGGTAGCGGACGTCTTCAAGGCAGGTTTCTTCATCGGGGGCGGAGAAGTGGGCGACGCCACTCTTGGTGTTGTGGGTGACCGCGCCGCCGAGCTCCTCCTGGGTCACCTCCTCGCCCGTAACGCTCTTTATAACGTCCGGGCCGGTGATGAACATGTGGCTCGTCTCCTCAACCATGAAGACAAAGTCCGTTATCGCCGGGGAGTAGACGGCGCCGCCGGCACAGGGGCCCACGATCACCGAGATCTGGGGCACCACCCCGGAGGCGAGGACGTTGCGGTGAAAGATTTCGGCGTATCCCGCCAAAGAGACCACGCCCTCCTGGATGCGTGCCCCGCCGGAGTCGTTTATGCCGACTATCGGGCACCCCGTGTTCAACGCTAGGTCCATCACCTTGCAGACCTTCTCGGCGTACACCTCGCCCAAAGAACCGCCAAAGACTGTGAAGTCCTGCGAAAAGACGCAGACCTTACGGCCCATGACCTCGCCGTACCCGGTGACCACCCCGTCGCCCAAAGGCCGGTTCTCCTCCAGCCCGAAGTTGTACGAGCGGTGCACCCGGTAGCGGTCTAGCTCGACGAAGGTGCCGGGGTCGAGGAGGAGCTCGATTCTCTCGCGAGCCGTGAGCTTCCCACGCTCGCGTTGGCGCTGTATAGCCTGCTCCGAAGCGGGATGCGCCGCCGCCTCCCGGAGGCGCTCAAGGCCTTCGATCTTCCCGGCGGTGGTGTCTTCTCCTAGTCTCTCACCCTGCATAATCCGGCATTCTAGCAGAGAAGAACGCTTCGCCCGCGAGGTTCCGGTCGATGCGAGTTGCTCCTAAACGTGGCCCGGTACTCCATATCAGCCCCCCCTATGGCCGGCTCCGGCGCCGTCGGGAGACGTCGTAGGCAAGGGCTTTAGGTAGCAGTGTGTCCACCCTCTACGACCAGTTCGGAGCCCGTGACGAAGGAGAACTCGTGCGAAGCGATGACCTCCGCGCGTCAGACTATTCCTCCGCCGCTTAGCACCGCGGGGAGTCGCCAGGCCACGAGCACCCAGACGATCACCAGCCCCAGCGCCAGCCAGTCTCCGGGCGTTGCGTGCATCTGGCGAAGCTTGGTGCGGTAGCGGCCGCCGCGGTAGCTACGGGTGTTCATCGCGGTGGTGAGGAGGTCGGCTCGGGCGAAGCCACTAATAAAGATCGGGACGAGCAGGCGCCCGATGCGCCTCGCGCGCGTCACGGCGCCGCCCTCGTCGAAGGGAACGCCGCGGGTGGTCTGGGCGCGGGCGAGGCGTTCTATCTCCTCGATGAAAATGGGGACGAACTTTATCGCGATCACGAAGACCAAGACCAGCTCGTTGACCGGGACGCGGAGCCTCTGTAGTGGACCTAAGATCAACTCCAGGCCGTTCGTCAGGTTTACCAGGGAGGTCGTCAGCATCAGCATGGTCGTCACGTAGTAGAGAAAGACAACGCGCAAGCCCAGTATGGCGGCCGTGTACAGGCCCTCGGTAGAGACCGAAAGTATTCCCCAGCGCCACAGGTAACTCGATTCGGACACCTCGCCGGAATAGAAGAGGACTTGGAAGATCAGGATGAAGAGGAGGAACCCGAGGAAGAATTGCGAACCCCGCAATAAATATCCCAGAGGTATGTGGGAGGCGGCTTGGACCAGGACCAGCAGGAGCAGTATCAGGGCGAAGCCGAGGAAGGTACCGATCAGGAACGAAGCTAGGATCAGGACGAACGTGATCCAGAGCTTCGTCCGAGGGTCCATCCGGTGGATGAACGACCCCGTGTCGACGAACTGTCCAAAGATTACGTTACGCTGCAGCTCTAACACTACGCCGGGTCCAACCTCTTCAGCAGCTCGGCCTCCAACTCCTCCTCCGTCAAGAGTTCGGTCGGAAGATCCGGGAAGACCTTCCTGAGCTCGCGCGCGCCGGTGACCGGCTCCGGGAGCGTTATGTCGAGATCGACAAGCCTGTCCTGGCGCAAGATATCGCGCACCGGGCCGTCCATGACAACCCTTCCTTCGTCAAGGACTATGAACCGGTCGCACAGGAGGCTCGCGTCGCCCAAAGACGCCGAGCATACCACGAGGGTGAGATCCCTGTCGTCGGCGAGCCTTTTCAGCAGCCCGAGAAGCTCGCGCCTGCCGCGTGGGTCGAGCCCCGCCGTCGGCTCGTCGAGCACCAAAACCCGCGTGTGCATAGCGATCACCCCGGCTATCGCCACCCTCCGGCGCTGGCCGCCAGAGAGCGCGTGGACATACCTGAGCCGGAACTCGGGGTATGGGAGGCCCAAAGAGTTCAAGCTCTCCTCGACGCGCCGCCGCGTCTCTCCTGCCGAAAGCCCGGCCGCGGTCGGTCCGAAGGCCACGTCCGCGCCGACGACGTCCTCTATAAGCTGCGAGTCGGGCTGCTGGAAGACGATGCCAACCTCCCGGCGCAAGGCTTTTCGGTCGTAACCGGGCGCCGCAACGTCCTCACCCTCGTAGAAGACCTGCCCTTCTTTCAGGCGCAAAAGGTGGGCGAAAGAGTCCACGACAGTGGACTTGCCTGACTGGGTGGGGCCGATCATCGCGACGCGCTCGCCACGGTGGATCTCGAACGACACGCCTCGGATCGCCTCGCTCGCCCTCGGCGTCCCTTCGAGGTAGGTGTAGCGGAAGTTTCGCAGTTCGATGATCGGGGGTGCTTTGGCGGGTGTCACGGGCCGGAGGGTTCGGCAGGGGTGGGCCCTTTGAGAGCGGCGACGGCGGCCTGCAGGTCGACCTCGTTCAAGATATCGCCTTCGAGGGGTATGCCGCGGGCGCGTAAGGCGTGGGCGAGGCTGGCGGCCAGGGGCACGTCGAGCCCGATGGAGCGGAGCTCTTCCACCCTACGGAACACATCCGCGGGTATTCCGTCGAAGACGAGTCGCCCCTCGTCCATGACGATCACCCGGTCGAAGAGGGCGGCCTCGGACATGGAGTGGGTGACGTGCAGGACGCCCGTCCCCTCGCGGCGGTTGAGCTCTTTAACGGTGGAGATCAGGCGCTCAGCGGCAGGCGCCGTCAGGAGCGAGGTCGGCTCGTCGAGTATCAGGAACTGCGGACGCATAGCTAACGCTCCTGCTATCGCCACCCGCTGCTTCTGACCCGGGGAAAGGTCCTCGATCAGGCGCCCTCCGAACGCCTCTAGCCCCAAGGCCCTAAGCGCGAAGCCTACGCGTTCGGCTATCTCCTCGCGCGGCAGCCCCAGGTTCTCGGGGCCGAACGCCACATCGTCGGCGACGCGGTTCATGACGAGCTGGTTATCTGGGTCCTGGAAGACGACCGCCACCCGCTCCCTGATCTCCCACCGGTTCTCCTCGCGCGCCGGGATGCTGTCGATGCGGATCTCACCTTCCGTCGGGTACAGAACGGCGCAGAGGAGCTTGACGAGCGTGCTCTTCCCCGAGCCGTTGTGCCCGATGATCGCCACGAACTGACCGGGCTCGAAGGACAGGTCCAGCCCTCGCAGCGCCGGCACTGTGTCAGCCTCGCCCGTCCGGTAAGCGAACGAGATACCCTCGATCTCGATCATCGTGCCCGAGGTGCCCCCGCTAGTAGCGGCGTTCTTCGTCGGAGCTACCGGGCTCCGGGGCCGTGGCGCGCCCGCTTCGGAAGAGCAAAACGCCCCTGACCACGACGACCGTCACGACAGCCGCCAGGATCGCCTCTGCCACAGCCTGTGGGATGATGGCTGGTATCGCCGCTAGCGGCAATAAGCCGAACACAACGGCCAGCGCGAGGACCCCGACGGTGTTTGTCAGCGAGCCCAAAACGCCCGCGACCGCCGCCGCGACATCAACGCTCTGGTTGCGCAAAGATACGAATACGGCCCACGCCACTACCCCGATCAACAATCGCGGCAGCACGGCGACTATCGGGTTCACAAAAACGGGGCTTTCGGCGTATAAAAAGGAAAAGACACCGAAGATCAAGCCGGCAAGGAGACCTACTACAGGTCCCTCAAGCGCACCTCCAACGACTGCCGGTATGTGCATTATGGTGGCGTTGCCTATAAGGGGGATCGGTACTGGGATGAAGCCAAGGCGCGTGGCCCCGAGGAACAGAGCGATGCCGCCAATAACGCCGGCCACGACTATCCGGCGGGTACTGAAGCCGAAAGCCGACTCCCCACGCTCGCTCCCCTGATTCATCGTCATGGCCTTCTCTCCTTTCGCTCCGCCTGCGTGGGAGTATTCCGCACCTATGTGCGTCGTGTCAACAAACTAGAGCGGCGGCACGTAGCGACCGTCAGCCGCCGTCCAGCCGCCGTCGACCAGCACGAACGAGCCAGTGACGTAGGAGCTTGCCTCCGACGCCAGATAGACTATCGCCCCGACCATCTCGTAGGGCTTCGCCCAGCGCCCCAGGACGCTCTTCTGGGCGTAGGCGTCGTACCAATCGGGGCTGTCCTTGATCTGGGCGGTCAGCGGCGTCTCGACTATTCCGGGCGCGACCGCGTTGACCCGCACTCCGCTAGTCCCAAGCTCCGCTGCCAGAGCCCTGAGCATCTGCACCGTCCCCGCCTTGGTCGCGGCATACACTCCCTGCCCTGGCTCGACGGTCTGGGCCCGGATGCTGGAGAAGGCGATGATGCTCCCCGACCCCCTCTCAGCCATGCCCCGCCCGAACTCCCGGATCAGGCGGAAAGTCCCTTTCAGGTTCAAATCCATGACCCAGTCGAACTCCTCGTCTGTGATCTCCAGCAAGGGCTTTCTGACGTTAATGCTCGGCGTGCTCACCATCACGTCCGGTGCCCCCACCCGTTCGACCGCCGCCCGGACACTCTCCGCGTCGAGCACGTCCAACTCCAGGGTCTCGGCCTCCCATCCCCGCTCCTTTATCTCCCCAGCCGTCTCCCTGGCGGCCCCGACATTCACGTCCGCGCAGAATACGCGCGCTCCGAAGGCCGCGAGCCCATGCGCCCCGGCCTCCCCGATCCCACGCCCCGCCCCGACCACGAGCGCTGTCTTGCCATTAAGATCGAAAATCGAGCGGTAGTCAAACACGCGCTTCCTCCTCATAGCAGAAGTGCATGGCGGTCGCGGCGTAGAGCCTGCAGGCGATAAGCAGTTCTTCTTCGTCCACCCACTCGTCCTTGTGGTGTGGGATCTCGCGGTCTCCCGCTCCCGTCGTGACGATTGGAACACCGACCCAAGCCTTCAATAAAGTCCCGTCCGTCGCCCCAGGCACCCCGTTGTAGTGCGGCTCCTCCCCGGTAAGCCCTTTGTAGGCCGCCGCCATCGCCCGAACCAGGGGTTCGTCCACCGGCGTTTCGGTCGGGGGACGTTCTTCGATCACCTCTAGGCTCGCGTCGAAGTCAGGGTCTTCGGAGCTCAGCTCCGAGAGGCAGCCTTCGAGGCGACCGATGAGCTCGTCATGGGACTGGGCGGGAACGGTGCGGATGTCGAGGGCTATGTAGGCGCTCGCGGGGATGACGTTGATCTGGGGCTCCCCACGATCCGGACCCATCAGGATCGTTGGCGTCAGACTTGGATAGCCCAAAAACTGGTCTTCGCCGTGGCGCTCTACCTCCTCTTGCTCTAGCTCCTCGACCGCAACCACGAACTTTGCCGCCCGAGTCACAGGGTTGACGCCGCTCTGGGGCATCGCCCCGTGCGCCATCTTGCCCCGAACCACCACCTTTACCCGCAGAGCACCCTTCTGCTTTACGCACAGGTGGTTCTCCTCCGGCTCGCAGATGACCGCGCCGTCCACCCCCCTCGCGTGCCCCCCTTCGATGAAGGCCTTGATCCCGGCCATCATCCCCTCCTCGTCCACCGGATGACAAAGCACGAGCCGGCCCGGAAAGGAGACACCGGAGTCCTTGATCGCCCGCACCGCCGTGATTGCCGCCGCCAGATTGCTCTTGGTGTCGCACGCACCCCGCCCGTAGATGCGCCCTCCCGCCCTCACTGCGCCGAAGGGTGGGTAGTTCCAGTCCTCCGCTTGCCCCTCCGTCACCACGTCTGTGTGCCCCTCGAAGAGCAACGTCTTGCCCGGCCTATCACCCTCCCAGACAGCCCAGACGTTCGGGCGGCTAGGCGCGACTTCCTCCGTCCTTACCTCGAATCCCTCGCCTCTCAGGTAGTCGGCGACATATCGGGCGACGCGAGCCTCGTTTCCCTCGGGTGCTTCGGGACGATAGACGCTCGGGATGCGAACGAGCTCTTGGGCCAGCCGAACGAGCTCCTCACGGTCGACCCGGCGCAGCACGTCTTCCAAACGTTCCCCGAACTCGGTTCCGGCCTGCCATGCTCGGGGTTCTCGCACGCCTAACCGATGACGCTCTCCGGCCCGTAGTCTTCGAGCCGCTCCTTGACCGTGTTGAGAAAGCGCAGAGCAGCCCCGCCGTCCATGACGCGGTGGTCGAAGGAGACCTCAAGGTTTATCATGCTGCGGACGGCTATGGCATCGTCCACGGCCACCGGACGCTTGACCACGGCCTCAGCGGAGACGATCGCGGTCTGGGAGTGATTGATGATCGGGACGGAGACCACGCTCCCCAACGCGCCCGGGTTGTTCACCGTGAAGGTGCCCCCGGCGACGTCGTCGGGCGAGAGCTGACCATTTCTAGCGCGCTTCACTACGTCGTCTATCTTGCGGGCAAGCCCGAGTATAGTCAACTCGTCGGCGTCGAGGATGACCGGCACGATCAGAGCATCCTCAAGGTCGACCGCGACCCCGATATTTATGCGCTTGCGCAGGACGATACGGTCCCCGTCCCACACGGAGTTCAGGACCGGGTGCATCTTGAGGCCCTCGACGACCGCCTTGACGATGAACGGCAGGTAGGTGAGCCTGATGCCCTCGCGCTCGGCAAACTCGTCCTTGTCCCTCTCGCGCAAGCTCACTAGCCCGCTAACGTCCGCCTCGACCATCGTCCAGGCGTGCGGGGCCTCGCGCTTGCTCGAGCTCATCCGGTTCGCGATGGCCCGCCGGACACTTGTGAGCTTCACCACCCGGTCGCCCTCGTAGACTGGCACGCGTTCCCGCTCCGGTTCCCGACCGGGCGCTGCAATGGTAGCAGCCATGGCTGGGGTTTCTCGTTCCGTCTCGCGCTCCTCGACGTAGGCCTCGATATCCTTCTTCGTCACCCGGCCCCCAGCGCCGGTGCCCGGGACCTCCTCTATGCTGATCCCGTGCTCGCCGGCGAGCCTCCGGACCACCGGCGAGGAACGTTTGAGCTTAAGTGTCTCGGCGCTCTCGAACTCCCCGCGCCCGTCGCCGTCGCTCCGCGCCTCTTCACTCCGCGCTTCGACGACCGCTCGCTGATTCGTGCCGTCTCCTGCAGCGACCGGCTGAGCTTCTGTGTCAGCGGCAGGGAACTCCTCGGTCGGGGTCTCTGTCGCCTCGTCTTCTCGTGGCGGGGCTTCGGTCGTCTGAGATTCCCCTGCAATGGTGACAAGCGCGATCTCGGTACCCACGTCGACCGTAGCACCTTCAGAGATGAGTAACTTCTCGATCTTGCCGGTCACCGGCGAGGGCAGCTCGGCGTTGACCTTGTCGGTGTCCACCTCCGCGAGGGGCTCGTCTTTCTCGATCTCGTCCCCTTCCGCCTTGAGCCAGCGCGCTATGGTCCCCTCCGTCACGCTCTCCCCGAGCTGGGGCATCGTCACCGGTGTCGCCACGATTCCCTCCTCCTAGTAGCGGGCCAGCTCGAGTATCGCCGCTTCTATCTTCTCAGCCGAAGGCACAAAGAAGTCCAGCATCGGCTTGGCGAAGGCCGCCGCTGGCACGTCCGGCGCCCCCAGCCGCATCACCGGCCCGTCCAACCACTCGAACGCCTCCTGGGCGACAATGGCCGCTATCTCCGCCGATACAGATCCCGTTAAGTTCGCCTCGGAGACCGCCAGGAACTTCCCGGTCTTCTTGACGGAGTCGAGGATCGTCTCCTTGTCCAACGGGTAGAGCGTCCGGGGCTCGACGACCTCGGCCTCGATACCGTGCTCCTCCGAGAGCTTCTGCGCGACCTGCAATGCCTGGTAGAGCATCAGCCCGTAGGAGACGACCGTCAGGTCCGTCCCCTGACGATGGACTCTAGCCTCCCCGAGCGGAACCTCGTAATCATCCTCCAGCACTTCCTCCTTGATGAGGCGGTAGGTCCGTTTGTGCTCGAAGAAGAGTACAGGGTTCGGATCGCGGATGGCGCTCTTCAGCATCCCCTTGGCGTCCGCGGGAAAGGTCGGGGCGACTACTTTCAGGCCCGGGGTGTTGCAGAACCACGCCTCGACACTCTGGGAGTGGTAGAGGGCACCCCCATGCACCGCGCCGTAAGGGGCCCGGATGGTTAGCGGTACCTTCCAAGCACCGTTCGAGCGGTAATAGAAGCGGGCGGCCTCGCTCACAAGCTGGTCGAAGGCCGGCGGGATAAAGTCGGCGAATTGTATCTCGGCGACCGGGCGCATCCCGTTCACCGAGAGGCCGATGGCCGAGCCTACGATCAGGCTCTCCGCCAGGGGCGTGTCCATCACCCGCAGAGGCCCGAACTCGTCCTGTAGCCCCTGCGTAACCCTGAAAACCCCGCCGGCCTTCCCCACGTCCTCGCCCAGCACCATGACCGAATCGTCGGAGCGCATCTCCTCGGCCAGACCCTCGTGGATGGCCTGTAAAAGGTTCTTCGTCGCCACCTCCTAGCCCTCCGCGTAGACGCGCTCTAAGGCTTCTTCGGGGTCCGCGTAGGGAGCCCCCTCTGCGTACTCGACCGCCTCGTCTATCTCGACCTTGATTCCGGCCGCCATCTCCTCCTTCTTCTCCGCGTCTAGGACGCCGGCCTCCTCAAGGTACTTCTCGAAGCGGACGATGGGGTCCTTCAAGCGCCACTCCTCTACCTCCTCGCGCTCCCGGTAGCGCCGGTCGTCATCGTCGGAGGAGTGGGCGGTAAGGCGGTAGGTCTTCGCCTCTATGAGGGACGGCCCGTCGCCCCTGCGGACGCGATCGAACGCCTCTTTCGCCGCCTCGTAGACGGCCAGCACGTCGTTGCCGTCCACCTCGACGCCGGGGAAGCCGTAGCCCTCGGCACGCTTGGCGATAGAGCCAGCGACCTGCATCTTCTCCGGAACGGAGATAGCATAGACGTTGTTCTCCACGAGGAAGACGACGGGCAGGTCGTGGATGCCGGCGAAGTTCATCGCCTCGTGCCAGTCGCCGCTGCTGGTCGAAGCCTCGCCACCGCACGCCAGCACCATCCCATCCTCCCCGCGCATCTTGAACGCTAATGCCGTCCCCACAGCCTGAGGGTACTGGACGCCCACGGGCGCCGAGGCGCTAACGATGTTCAGCTCCCGGCTGCTGAAGTGACCAGGCATCTGGCGCCCGGCGCTGTTTGGGTCCTCCTTTTTGCCCAGGAGAGAGAGGAACTGGTCGCGAGCGCTCTGGCCGAGTAGCATCGTTATCCCGGCGTCCCGGTAGTACGGGTAGACGTAGTCATGGCCAGGGCGCAAGTTGTAGGCGGTGCCCACCTGCGCGCCCTCGTGGCCCTGACAGGAGATCACGAACGCCGCCTTGCCCTGGCGGTTGAGGATCCAAGACCGCTCATCCACCATCCTCGCCAGGAGCATGTGGCGGTAGATCCTTAGCAGGTCGTCCTCATCCAGCCCCAAAGATTCGTGCCGGACCTGAGCGCCCTTGACGTCCAAGTTCCCACTCCTCCTTCCCCAACGCGAAGAGTTAGCAACGCCCCTTACACGCCATAGTATATAGCTGTCGGCCCTCAGCGGTCAGCCAAAAGTTAGCCGAGTACCCTCAAGTCGATCACATGGGCGAGGTTAGGCGGGCTCCTTTCGGCGCTGGCCAGCAGCGCCTCACAAAAGCCGATTAGCTGTACCTGGCACCTGATACCTGGCCGCTAAAAGCTAAACTTCTTTATAGAGCGTCTCGGCGGCGGAGATGGGGTCGAGCTCCCTCTTGCGGACCTTCTCCATGAGCTCATCGTCCTCCTTGCTGAGGCGCTCTTGCAACGCATTCTCCATCTTGTTCGTCGCCCAGGAGAGGACGAAGTCTTTTAAGGACGCGAGATGGCGCTCCTTCATCCTGCCGCTCTCGGTAAGGAACTTTCGGTGTTCCCCGATCTTCTCTTTGAGCTCCTCGACGCCTTCCCCGTTGTCCCCACGGGTCATAATTATGGGAGGCATCGGAGCGTCCGGATCGAGCTCGTGCCCGATCTCCAGGATCTGGCGCACCTCCGAGGCGGCGTTCTTGGCCTGCGGATGGTCGGCCTTGTTGATGCAGATTATGTCCGCGATCTCCATCACCCCCGCCTTCAAGGCCTGCACCGAGTCCCCCGCTCCCGGCTGCAGACAAAGGACCACGGTGTCCGCCGCGGAGGCGACCTCGACCTCTCCCTGCCCTACCCCGACCGTCTCGTAGAGCACAACGTCCATCCCATACGCTTCCATCGCCAGTCCGGCTAGCCTAGAGGCGCCCGCCAGCCCTCCGAGGTGTCCTCGGGTCCCCATCGAGCGGATAAAGACGTTTTTGTCCAGGAAGTGTTCGGCGAGACGGATGCGGTCCCCGAGGATTGCACCCTTCGTGAACGGACTCGAAGGGTCAACAGAGACCACCCCGACCTTTTTCTCCTCCACGCGGTAGAGCTCTATGAGCCCTGCGATGATGCTGCTCTTGCCGACGCCGGGCGGGCCGGTGAAGCCCACGGTGACAGTCTCGCCGGTGTGCGGGTAGAGCTCGGAGATCACCCCCCGGGTATCCGGGTTCTCGCCCTCGATCTTGGAGATAATCCGGGCCAGCGCCCGTCGATCGCCGGAGAGCAGCCGCTCGACGAGACCGTTATCAGACATCGTGCACCTCTTCCGGGGCCGTGACTAGCCCTCCAGCAAGAGCGATTCCGGGTCCTCGATGAGCTCCTTAATGCGCACGAGGAACTGCACGGCGTCGGCGCCATCCACGATGCGGTGATCGTAGGAAAGAGCGAGGTACATCATGGGCCGGGCCTGTATCTCGCCGTCCACGACAACGGGCCTCTCCTGGATCTTGTGCATCCCCAAGATGGCGACCTGCGGGATGTTGAGTATGGGCGTCGAGTTCAGGGAGCCGAAGATGCCGCCGTTGGTGATCGTGAACGTGCCGCCCTGCAGCTCCTCGATGCTAAGCTTGCCGTCGCGCGCCTTCTGGCCGAGCTCCATTATGTCGCGTTCTATGTCGGCGAAGCCCTTCTTGTCGGCGTCGCGCACCACCGGGACTACGAGCCCCTGCTCGGTGTTGACCGCCACGCCTATGTCGTAGTAGTGCTTGAGGACGAGCTCGTTGCCCTGCAGCTCGGCGTTAACCTTCGGGAACGCTTTGAGGGCCCCTATCGCCACCTTGGTAAAGAACGACATGAAGCCGAGCCTGACGCCGTGTCGCTCCTGGAACTCTTCCTTGCGGCGGTTCCTGAGCTCCATCACGGCGCTCATGTCCGCCTCGTTGAAGGTGGTGAGCATCGCTGCGGTCTGCTGGGCCTCGACGAGCCGCGCCGCTATAGTCTGGCGCCGGCGCGACATCCGGACGCGCTCCTCCAGGGCCGCCCTGCCATCCTCGGCTGCCGGGGCCTCCTGGACAGCGGGCCTCTCTTCCCTCTGGCCGTTCCTCTCGGGCTGCTCTTCGGGTTGCCGCTCCGGGGCCTCGGTCTGCTGCCCGCCCCCTCCACGGTACTGCTCCCGGATCAGGCGCTCCACGTCCTCTTTAGTGACGCGCCCGCCAGAGCCCGAGCCCGACACCTCAGCAAGGCTTATGTCGTACTCCCGAGCGAGCCTCCGAACGGAAGGCGAGGCCCGGACCTCCCCGTCTTCCTGGCTACCATCGGTCTCCTCGAACGCGGCTTGCTCGGCCTCGGTCTCTTGCGCCTCCGGGGCGACCTTCTCCTCGTGCGCCTCGGACTGGTCGGCCTCGGGCTTCTCGGCCTTCTCGGCCTCCTGCTCTTCGGCCTCCGGTTGTTGCGGGGCAGCCCCGTCACCCTCGGCTATGGTCCCTATAACTTCGCCCACGCCGACGTCCTCGCCCTCTCCCTTGGCGATGTTTTCGAGGACACCTTCCTGCTCGGCCTCGACCTCGAAGTTGATCTTGTCAGTCTCGATCTCGACGAGTGGTTCGCCGGACTTTACCTGTTCCCCCTCGCTCTTGAGCCACCTGCCGACGGTCGCTTCGGTGACCGACTCCCCGAGCTCGGGGACGTGAATCTCAACCGGCACGTTCCACCTCGCGTTCCTCCGCTTCTTCCGGTTCCTCCGCGTCCTTGAAGGCCGCGCGGGCTATCTGCGCGTGCTCCTTCTTGTGAACCGCCGCCGACCCCTGGGCCGGGCTCGGCCGGGCCGGCTTACCAACATACCGGACAGGTAGCTCCCCGTCCACGAGCTCCCTGAGGCGCGGCTCCATGTACGTCCACGCCCCCATGTTATTCGGCTCCTCCTGGGCCCACACGATCTCCTGCAGGTTCGGGTAGCTGCTCAAGAGGGCCTTTATGTCCTCCTCCGGAAACGGGTACATGAGCTCGACGCGCGCTATCGCGGTCACATCGTCCTCCTCGCGTAGCTCGCTGCCCACGAGCTCCGTGTAGATCTTGCCGGAGCACAGCATGAGCCGCTCCACCGACTCCGCCCGCTCGCGCATCTCCTCGTCGTCCAAGACGGGCCGGAACTTGCCCTCCGTAAGATCCTCGAGGGTCGAGGCCGACATGGGGTGCCTGAGGAGGCTCTTAGGCGTCATGATTATGAGCGGCCGCTGGTGATCCCCGAGCGCGGCCTGGGCGCGCAAGAGGTGGAAGTACTGGGCGGCGCTCGTGCAGTTAGCGATCCGGATGTTCTCGTGCGCCGCGAGCTGCAAGAACCGCTCGAGACGTGCGCTCGAATGCTCCGGGCCCTGGCCCTCGTAGCCGTGCGGCAGGAGCATCACGAGCCCCGAGGTCTGGCCCCACTTGGCCTGTCCGGAGACGATGAACTGGTCTATCATCGGCTGCGCGACGTTGGCGAAATCCCCGTATTGTGCCTCCCACAAGACGAGCGTCTCTTCAGCATTCAGCGTGTAGCCAAACTCGAAGCCCAAGACCGCGATCTCCGAGAGCGGGCTGTTGTGGGAGATAAAGGAGGCGTTTGCCTGCGGTATGTTCTGCAGGGGCACATATACCTCGCCGGTCTCCACGTCGTGCAAGACCGAGTGGCGCTGGGAGAAGGTGCCCCGCTCGGTGTCCTGACCCGTCAAGCGTATCGGCACGCCGTCCTCAAGCAACGAGGCGAAGGCCAACGTCTCGGCGTGCGCCCAGTCTATGCCATCGCCGAGGTCGGCCCGGTTCTTCTGGAAGAGCCGCTCGAGCTTATCGTTGGCATTGAAGCCTTCAGGACGTTCGAGGAGGGCTTCGTTGAGGGCCTCTAGCCTCTCGGCTGAGACGGCAGTCTCCGGGATCTCGACCAGCGGCGTGTGGGGCTCGTCGGTGAAGATATCCTCTTCGGCCATCTCCTCGTTGTCGGGGTTGTCGCGGACCTCCTCCATCTGGCTCTGCACCTTCTCGACCATCTCCTCGGCCTCATCCTCGGAGAGGATGCCGCGCTCCTCAAGGTCCTTGGCGTAGATCTCGCGCACCGACGGATGCTCGCGGATCATCTCGTACATGATGGGCTGGGTGTATGCTGGCTCGTCGCCCTCGTTGTGGCCGAACCTCCTATAGCCGATGAGGTCGATCATGAAGTCCTTATGGAACTTCTCGCGATAGGCGTAGGCGAAACGGGCGACCGCCATGCACGCCTCCGGGTCGTCTGAGTTAACGTGAATAACCGGGATCTCGTACCCCTTCGCAAGATCGCTAGCATATGTCGTCGAGCGGGCGTCGTCCCGCTCGGTGGTGAACCCAAGCTGGTTGTTGGTGATGATGTGTATCGTGCCGCCGGTCTTATAGCCGGGCAGCTTGTAGAGGTTCAGGGTCTCGGCCACAACCCCCTCCCCCGGGAACGCCGCATCCCCGTGGATGAGTACCGGCAGTGACGCATCCTCGTCCTGCTCCGGCGGGCCCGCCTCGGCACGCTCCTCTTGGGCGGCGCGGGCCATGCCCTCCACCACCGGGTTGACGTGCTCAAGGTGGCTCGGATTGGGCGCCAAGTTGATGAGGATCTCTTGGTCCACCTCGTCCCCGCCCAGGTGCCAGCCCCGGATGCCGAGGTGGTACTTGACGTCCCCGATCCAGGCCCCGCCTGTCAGGTCGGCGGCCGACTGCTGCTCGCCCTTATCCGGCTGCTGGAACTCGCCGAAGATCTTCGAATATGGCTTGTCGAGGACGTGGGCGAGCACGTTGAGCCGGCCCCGGTGCGCCATCCCCAGGACCATCTCCGGGGTACCCGCGTCGGCTGCCTTGCGGGCGAACTGGTTGAGCATCGGCACCACCATGTCGGTGCCCTCGACTGAGAAGCGCTTCTGCCCGAGAAAGGTCCTGTGCAAGAACTTCTCGAAGGTGTCCACCCGCGTGAGCCTCTCAAGTAGTCTCTTGGCGACCTCCCCCTCATAAACCCTGTGGAAGCGCTCGGACTCGACGGCCTCCCTGAGCCAGAAACGCTCCTCGGGGTTGTGGATGTGGCCGAAGTCATAGCCGGTGGTCTTCATGTAGATGCGCTTGAGCTCTTCTATGGCCTCCCGCGCGTTCTTCGTGCGCCCCGGGATCGGGCCCGTCCCCGGAGCGTTGATGAGGCTCGACGGCAACGCCTCGAGGTCCTCGTCGCTTATGTCGTAGAAGTCCCGGTCCAACGCCGGGTCCCCGGGGGGTTCGGAGCCCAAAGGATCGAGCTGGGCCGCCCGATGTCCGAAGTCCCTTATGGCCCGGACGTACTTGACCACCGCGACGATCTTGTCCACGTCCACCCCGGCGACCGCCGGGGTACCCGCTGACCGGCCGTTCGTCTCCGGTTCCGGTGGGCTCCAGCCCTCGAAGAAGCTCCGCGTGTGTTCGTCCACGGAGTCTGGGTCTTCTCTGTACCTCTCGTAGAGGTCCAGGACGTAGCCGAGGTTCGGACCGTAAAATTGGCTCTCGGTAAGGTTCTTCACCAGATCACACCCTCAGATAAACAGTTCTTTGCACGGACGATGACGCGCCTCGGGACGACCACGACCGCCACCCGGGCCGGTCACCCGTCCGGCGCCGGTCGTGCGTAAGGTTTTTCGCAACGTGACGAAGCATCTCTTACCACTCAATGATAACGCATCTTCCCGTTACTGGTCTTACCCAAAACGCGGGCTTACCTACCCCGTTTGCGGCCTCGGCGAACCTCGGCGAGGTGTGGTTCTGGGTTCCGTTCGGCTGGTGGAGGGTGCTGGCTATGGGAGGAGCTATCTTCTCGCTCTTGCTGATGGTGGCATTCTTCGACCCCAGAAAACTACTGCCGATGGCGCTTGACCTCGCCGTTCTGTGGGCCGCCATAACCAATTGGCCCCAGCCCTGGCTCCAGCCCACTGCCTGAGGAAGACAGCTTTGCAGGGAGAAGAGGCAAGCAGTACCTTTCTCCCCCTTCTTGCTACCAGTGGGGCGTATTAAGCGGGGTAGCAAGCGCGCATCAAGAAGCAAATGACTCAGACGCGCCCGTCCTGGTCCATCCTCGCACGGCTGTGGGCACGAAAAAGGTCGGAGAGAGTAGGGCACTCTACAGTGTCTTTAGGGCACTCTACAGTGTCTTATACTAAGCTACTCAGTCACTAGGTTTACGGGAGGAGTACCTTCTTTGGAGGACAGGATAGAGTACTTCGAGCGGATGCTGGCGGACAACCCGGACAATCCGACAGGGCTTCTGGCTCTGGCAAACGAGTACAACAAGGCCGAGCGGTACGAAGACGAGGCGACGGTCCTCGAACGCTACGTCGCCGTCGTGGGAGGTGACGACGAGGGCAACGCGTATCTGCGTCTGGGCGATGCCCTCAAGAGGATCGGGCGCGAGGACGAGGCCCGCGCCGCTTACGAGGCGGGTATCGGCCAGGCCCAGAAGTTCGGCCACACGGGCATGGCCGAGGATCTGCGGGTCGCGATCATACAGCTGAGCGAGCAAGCCTAAGTCCTCGCCACTTCTACCTTCGACACAGGCCTTCGTCAGCCGGGCTCGAAACCTCATCTGCGACTCATGTTGACTATCGGTACGCTCACGCTGGTGGTGGGTGGCGGTGATTCTAACCCACCGCCACCTGCTTAAAGCGCACCTCTCGCGTGCCCTCGGTTAGCAGGGGCGCGGAACCTTAGCTCATACTTGTAATTTGTTTGCGTGCTCCAGCCCAAGAAGTACCCTAGAAACCAGACTTTTTAGGCAAAGCCGGTGCTAGTATCGCGAATAGTAGCTGGGCGAGCTCGTTCGACTTTGCGGCTTGGGGCATAACTAACGGGACGGCTGCGGCGATGCTCCTCTCTGACCTCATCGCTGGGAAGGAGAACAATACGTTCCTCCTCACGTGTCAGGGAAGCGGCTCACCGTTTCCGTGATGCCCCTGATGAACTCGTCGAACTCCCGCTCCCGGCCCGGCCTGAGACGCCGGGAGACCACTGTGGTGACGTACCGATCGCTCCGATCGTTCGCGCTCACCCCGGCCGTCCTATGTGTGCCGCAGAGGTGATCTTTCGGGTTGGAAAGGTGGTCAGTGAGTGTTTCGCGCCAGCGCCCACGATGCCTTCCGATTCTCCTGCCTCTACCACATTCTGCATTCGCTTCTAAGAATCCGCCACTCGCTCCGGCTCTGCGGGCTCCACCTCATACTTCTCCTTCCAGGCGTTGAAGCCCCCTTTGAGGGCCGCCGCCTTGAAGCCCAACTTGTTCAGCCTGCGCGCCGCCCGGGCGCTGGTCGCCTCGTCCGGTCAGGTGCAGTAGGTCGCCACCGGGCGAACGAAGGGCTCACCGTCGGGATTTTCGGCGATGAGGCGCTTCGCCCAGTCCTCTAATCGATTCGTCGGGACCCGGACGCTGCCGGGGATCTGCGTCTTGTCGCGCTCGTACTGGGAGCGGGTGCGCACGTCGAGGATGAGGGGCAGGTTCGGGCCTTCCATCTCCTTAGCCAGCTCTTCAGGCTTGATCCGGAGCGTCTCTCCGGCGGGACCCTCGAAGAGCCCCGCGGCCGTGCCTTCGCGCTCCTCTTGTAGTGTCTTTCGCTCGACCGCCTGGCCATAGAGAGTCGAGAGGGGCGTCGCCGAGGCGCCGTGCACCACGACGGAGACGATAACGACGATGCCGGTTACCGCCAGCAGGAACTCGGCGTTCGCGACCCCGTTCTGTACGACCAGCAGGGCCAGAAGCAGCGAGTTCAATCCTCGTGGACCGAACCACCCGATGAACGCCCTCGCGGCATTGCTCACGGCGGCACGCCTAAGGACCAGCCCGATGGCCAAAGGACGGGCGACGAAGATCACCACCACCGCCAGGACGAGCACCGGGACGATCGGGACCTCGAGGGCGATCTCCGAGATCACGACCCCGAAGAGGGCGAACGAGAGGAGCATGGTCATCTCGGTCGTCGTCTCGCCGTAGTCCAAGAAGCAGTCGCACAGGTCGAAGTTCATAACGACTACCGCCAGCCCCGCGGCGAACGCGGCCAGAAAGCCGTCCCCGCCTAAAGACTGCGCAGCCACGTAGGCCAGCAACACGAGCCCTACCCCGTAGAGCGCCTGGTACTCGCGGCTGATGCCGAAAGCGGCGTCGGCTTTGGCCATTAACCACGCTCCCACCGCGCCCACGGCGAAGCCCACGAGCGGGCCGAGGAGCAAGATCTGGGCCAAGAGTATCGCCCACCCCGCCGCGCTCGCCGCTTCCGCGTTCGCCACCGCTATGAGGACCAGCAGGATCGGCAGAACCACGATGTCGTTCGTGCCGGCCTCGATAGAGAGGGCGCGCCTGACCGAGCGTGGGATGCGCTCGTTGCGGACCACGTCGCGCAGCACCACCGGGTCGGTCGAAGCCAGGATGGTCCCGAGCAGGAGCGACTCGACGAGCGCGGTCTCTAATAGCAGGTTCGCCCCGAGAGCCACGACGGAGATTATGATCAAGGTCCCCGGCCCCAAAGAGAGGATCGGCACCAGCCCCGCCCCGCGCACCTCTTCCGCCTCCATGCGCACGGCATCGAGGAACAGGACCAGCGCGAGCGTCAGGATGGCTATGGTCTCCAGGGTAGGGTCCTCGGGAGAGAGCGTGAGGAGCCCGAAGCCCCACTCTCCGATCAGGAACCCTAGCCCCAGGAAGATGATCGGGAACGACAGCGGCGCGCGCTCCACGATCCCCGAGGCCAGCGCCGAAAGGGTGAGCACCACGGCGGCCAGCGCGAACGCTGCCAACAGCTCAGGCAAGGCTTCTCCACGGCGCTCCACAACCTGGCTGCGGCGCCACTGCAGGTAGTCCTCGACGGTCTTCTCTGAGGCGGGCTTCGTCCGCGTCCACGCCATCAAGTGCCATGTTCCTCACGGCAGCGATCCAGTCTCCGTTGTAGTCAATCGCTTCAGCGGCATCCAGGGAGCGCAAATAACCGGGGCTGTGTGGGCTGGCGGTGCCCAGGACGCGGGCCCTGAGGGAGGCGGCGAGCTGGACCGCTATCGTCCCGCCGCCGCCCGCGGCGCCCGCGATCAGGACTGTCTCCGTCTCCTTCAGCCTGATCTCCTCCATGCCGGGCAGGCTGTGGCGCCCAACCTTCGTCTCCCGACCGCTACCGGTCCTCGCGCCAGCCCGTTCGGGCGTGGCTACCGTCGCAGAAGGGTTTGTTTTCAGAGCGGCCGCAGCGGCAAACCGAGGCCTTGCTGCCGCGGTACGCGCTTCGTCCCGCGGCGTCCCGGATCTCCACCTCACCCCGCAGCAGATACGGGCCGTTGGTGATCGGAACTACTCTGAGAACGCGCCCGTTTGCGGCTTCGCCCAAAGAGAGTCGGTTCTCCCCCAGCGACCGCTCGTGTCGGAAGCCGATCTCCTTGTGGGTGTTGTCGCAAAACGGTTTGTTCTGTGAAGCCCCGCACCGGCAGAGGGCTACGCGGGTCTCCCGGAAAAGGGTGTCGCCCTCGGGGCTCTTTATCTCGATGTCGCCTCGGGCATAGAGCGGGCCGTTCTCGGCGATGGCGATCACGTTCTCCTCCGGCGAGGTCTCTCGAACGCCGTCTCCGCGCTCAAATTGCAGGGCGCCGCTGGGGCAGCGCAGCACAACCGTCGTGATGGCGTCCGGTTCGGCCCTGTCTGGCTGTATCCAGGGGCGCTTTTCAGTGTCGAAGACCTCGGGCAAGCCCCTGACGCACTCTCTGGCATGGATGCAGCGCTGCAGGTCGAACGAGACACTTATCTTCTCCGAGCGGTATGCCTTTCTTCCCATGGCTCTTCTCCGTCTGATTCTACCGCGGGCACCGGCTCGCGGGTTTGCTCCTTTACGCGCGGTGGCGTCCACTCTCCACGGGGAGGCCGGCCTTGATCCAGCCCTGCTTGCCTCCCGCGTAGTGGAGGACGTGCCGGTAGCCCATCTCCTGAAGCTCCCGGGCCTCTTCCCTCGAGGATTCGCACCTCTCGTTCATGCAGTATATGATGATCTCGGCGCGCTTGTCGGGCAGCATCTTCTCCGCCTCATCCACGAACTCGTACGGGAGGTTGATCGCGCCCGGCAAGTGGCTGCTCTCGTAGTGCCGCCGTGATAGCGCCTCCACGAGGACGAAGTCGTCCCCCCGATCCATCTTGGCCTTCAGCTCCTCCCGGGAGATCTCGTTGACCACGGCTCGCTCCTCTTTCCTTACCGCCCCAGGCTTGGCACGAAACGGCCGCTCACTGCGCCGCTTCCTCCACGGCGGCCCACAGCGTCGCGAGGTCGTTGGGACCGTCGTGCCGGAGGCCGTTAACGAAGAAGGTGGGCGTCCCTTCTACCCCGCTCTTGAGGCCGCTCCTCACATCCTCATTCACCTGGTGGGCGTGGGCGTGCTCCGCCAGTTCCCGATCGAACCTCGCCATATCCAGACCTAGTCGCTGTGCGTAGCGCCTGAGGTCCTCGTCCTCTAGGTGCCGCTGGTTGTCGAAGAGGAGGTCGTGCATCTCCCAGTAGCGACCCTGAGAGGCGGCGGCCTCCGCCGCTTCGGCGGCGGCTTGGGCGTGCGGGTGTATCCGGGCAAGCGGGAAGTTTCTAAAGACAAAAAGTAGCCGGTCTCCGAACTCCTGCCCGAGCCTCCTGGCCACGGGGCGGGCCCTCCTCGTGTAGGGACACTCGAAGTCCCCGTACTCGACCAGCGTCACCTCGGCGGACGCCAGCCCCCGAACGTGGTCCCGCTCGCCGACCGGGACGGCGAGCCGGGCTCTCTCGGACCGTGACTCCATGCCAGCACCTCCTCACGCAAAAGACTGCAAAACCATCAGCAGTGGCCGGCTTCGTAGCGGCGCGATCCACACGCCTTCTGATCTTCAACCCCCTAATCTGAGGCAGAGTACATCCTCTATCACTGGCCGTTGCCCAGTGGGGCGCGCTCGGTGGCGATGAGTTCGCGAGAGGAGGCTACCCTGCCTCGGATTTCCAGCTCGCCTGGTCTACGGACCTGAGGTCCGGGCGTACCGGCTCGGAGAGCATCGGATCGTCGGGCGACCGTTGCCCACCGACCAACAGCACGGTGAGCTTCGCGTTCCTTAGCACCTCCTGAGCTACGTTACCGATCATGAAGCTCTCTAGACGAGACATCCCTTCAGCGCCCATCATAATGTAATCTGCCCCAACCTCTTCGGCCACCCACAAGATGGTCCGCGCGGGCTGCCCACCGTCGACGACATGCTTCTCGCTCTCCACGCCATACTTTTCGGCCAGTGCCGCTACCTTCTCGGTCGCCTCCTCGCCTGCCTTCCGGAGCTCCTGCAGGTCATCGCCGTAGTGGATTCCCGCGTGGAACGCCCGGTCCTTGTCGACGGCGTAGAGGACGTAGAGCTTCGCCCCCAGGTGTCCGGCCAGGTGCACCGCCCGCTCGGCGGCGTGCAAGGAGGCCTTCGAGCCGTCGGTTGCCAACAAGATCGTGGTCTGAGAGTGGCTCATCTTCTCGCACTCCTGTCTCGCTGCCAGCACGTGTTTCTGGTCAGTATAAGTCTATGTCCGAAGGGCCGCGGTAGCCACCGCCTTCCAAGTGTGCTTCAGACAAGATTTCCGGTAGCAACAGATTGGGCAGAACGTCGCGCTGTGTATTAGATTCTACCTCTTCGCGCTCGCGCTCGAGTTCCTTGGAGAGGAAGTAGTTGAGTACGATCCGGATCACCGCGATGGCGGCCAATAACTGCACCTCTTCGAGGGTGGGAGAGACCGCTGTGCCCAGGATGTCAGAGCCGAGCTGAAACTCTAGTCCCAGCGCTAAGTATCGCCCCAGGTGCAGCCTGATCTGCGTGTTGGTGTACTTCCTCAACCCCAACAGGGACAGGGTGTACAGAAAGGTGCTCGAGAGAGCCCCAATACCTATTACAGCCGCACCCACTGCCTCGACTGCTAGGCGTAGGTAGTTGACCGCCGTGATCAGAAGTTCTTCCACGATGTTTGCTTACCCGCGAACCTTTGTCAGTAAGCTAGCTAATGCCAAGAGCGAATGCAGCCTCACGGTCCTGGGAAGTTCAGGTAGGCAGGCGCGCAGACAAGCTCACTCTTCATCCGAAAGGTCGGTAGCGTAGGTTTTTCTCATGCTAGCGTAGGTTTTCTCATGCCCGAGAGCGTACAGGAGCACCTCAACCTTAAACTCTGCAAAACAGGCTCTTAGGTACTCCGACCACTGGCGCCGACTCTTATTTACGACTTGGCAGTTGTAGGTCTCTAGCCCTTACAGCGCCTGTATCGAGGGCAGATAAAAACACCTTGAGTTACACGGGTGGGCCCCGGAACTAGAGTGGTCTTCATCGCCTAGCCTCAGTACTATAGCGTTCCTCATGAGAGATCAGCCAGAGGTTTGCGGGCAGCTGGGTGAGCGGTACTAAGCAGGCAGGTGGCCTTGACGGCCTTCGGCTGTGGGCGCACTGCGCCTTCGCACCTCACGAAGACGAGTTCCGAAGGGCTGCCTGGAGGGTGATGGTCTCGGAAAGGGTGGAGCCGGAGCAATTTGTACTCGTAGACGAAATGGGAGCAAACCCTTCAGTGCGCTAGCACAGTACTACAGAGCACGTAGTCAAGAGCCGGCGCTCAGTAAATCTATTGGCCTGACCTTCCCTAGTGATGGGGAACTCCCGCTGCTAATGACAGCAGGCATACTCCGAGCACAGCCAGCGCTGCCATGATCGGGGACGGACGCCGCTGATAACGGTCACTAACCTGCACGCCGAACACGACGGCCATGACCAGGACGCTGTGAGAGAAGGCCGCGACCGTGGCCATCAGCGCCCAGCACGTCGTTACGCAGCTGAGTCCGGTGATCACGCCGTACCGGGTGCAGTCGGTGTCCGCCCGCCACCCCCGAGGGGCGAGCGGCACGGTTAGCCCGCAACGCCTGAGCCTCCGTTTCCTGCCAGGAGAGACCCCCCATAAGACCGCCGTAACCGTGGCAAGACCCGCTACGGACGTCCACCCCAGTAGCGGGGTGAGGAATCCTAGAGTCCCCTGGATAACGGTCTGGGCCACTGCCCAGCAGCAGAGGTAGCCGACCAGGAAGGCGGCCATCGCGCGGTGCCTGCGGCGCCACAGGCTGGAGAGGGCCACGTGGCGGACGTTGGCGAGGACGAGAGGCAGCATCATCGCGGCCACCATGACGGCGGTTGCGATGATGCCGTGGCTCGCGCTTGGGACGGCGTGGGCGTGGGTCGCGTGCCGAAGGGACACGTCTACCATGCACGCCCAGGCCGCCGCCACGACTAGCGCGACCCACCACTCGGGGTGGCGCCAGACGATCCGGCGCAGCCTGAGTGAGACGGAGCCTTGGGCGGCTTGAGGGGTGGCGGCCATGCTAGATGCCTCAGGCGTAGAACAGGCTGACGCGACCCGCACTTACGTTTCCGGTCTGCTCCTCGCTGGCGTGCACGGGGGTGAAGGTTACGCGCAGGTGCTCCGGGTCCCACTCCCCTGCCTCTTGCAAACGCTCGACGACGCCCGTGATGTCAAAGGAGAAGGTCAGCCCGCTCCCGCTGTGCTCCTCGTCGCTTTGGGAGGCTTCGAGCACGCCGAACATCGAGACCTTGCCGGCGCGCCGGTCCTCGTACTCGGCGGGGTTCGCCCCGGGGGGCAAGTCTACATGAACCAGGTAGCTGGAGGCCGCGAGCTCCTCGCCCCTCACGTTCTCGACCTTCAGGTACACCTTGCGGGGCTGGGCGCTTTCGGCCGCGGCGGCGAACGCGGGTCCGGAGGGAGCTTCGACGGCGACCTCGACCTCGGTTGAGGTCGCCGCGAGCGGCACCCCCTCGTCGCTCGCGCCGACCATCTCCGGGACGATGTCTTCTGGCATGCGTTCCTCCTCCGATGGGGATCCCGCGGCGGAAGCCGCCGCGGCGATGGCGGGTTCGAGGACCAACGGGGATTCGTCCGTGTAATGGTAGTTCAGTGGCGACTGGGTGGTATCCAGTACGTCGCGTACCGCGAGGGTAGTGGCGGACGCGCCGCTGCCGATGGTGAAGCTCATGTCGAGCCACCGGGTATCGGGAGGGTTGACGCGAGAGCCCTGGTTTAGCCAGACCTTCCACAGCCGGTCGATGTTGGCGTGGTGCAGCCAGAAGATCGGGTCGCGGCCGGCGGTGGCGAAGCTGCTCATCCAACCTCGCGGCTGAATGCCTCCGACCTCCACGTGGACCATGCCGTGCGGAATATTCTCGAGGCTGCCGACCGATCCCCCACTGTGGCTGAAGCCGGTGACGGGCCCCCCGAAGCCCGCAAAACTTGGGTCGCCAGTGGGTTCAGAAAAGTGCATCTCCGCCATCGCGGCGCCTATGTCTACGTCTTCGAGGTCCACCTCCTCGCCCCCGTTGATGGCGGGATTACTCTGGCTCCTCTGGCTCACAAACAGCGGGTTGGGTTCGCCGGAGGGCATCTGGGGTTCCCTGAAGGCGGCAGGAAGTCTGCGCACGCTGGGTCTGCGGGGGTCGCTGTAGTTCCAGTACGGGAGGGCCCAGTCGTCTGGGCCGCCGAGGGTCGAGACCGTCTGCCGCACGACCCGCTCGAAATAGTGGAGGTAGATGCGGTGCCACGGAAGGAAGTACCAGCTGCTGTGTTGGCACTCGTTCCAGGTAGCTCCCCGAGGCCAGTCGCCCCGCGGGATGCTGGAGCCATGAACTTCGGCGAGGTAACGCCAGCAGGTTGGGTCTGAGAAGTCCATGCCGTTTCTTTCCTGCATGGCGGTGACGGCACGCGCGTACCACTCAATGATCGGATGCCAAGGGTCCTCCTCGGTGCCTAGCTCCCAAACGTCACGCCGCTCAAACACCTAGCGCTCCTTTCGCTGTTGAGGACGGAAATTGTATCCGTCTAGTGCAACCTGCCTACGCTATTCATAAAGTACGCTTATGACCACCCATTGTTGGGGCTAGTCTGCCAGCGATTGCGAAGCGCGTTGTTATCGCCCCGCACGAAGACCTCCAGTCGTCCGTCGGCGTCGCGGGCCACTACCGGGTCGCCGTTCAGGATGCCACCCAGGCTGTTCCAGCCCGACGACCAGCCGTTGTTTGGTGCCGTTTGCCACCTGTTGTAAAGGCGATTGTCCGTCCCTCGTGGAAAGCCTCTAACCGCCCGTCGGCATTCTGGCCCACCGCAGCTCTGCCGGGCAGCAGGCCACCCAGGTTGCCCCACCCAGCCCAAAACGCTTGGGAGGTAGCCTGGAAGGCGTTGATGCGACCCCGCCCAAGCTGTCCGATGAAGCCAGGGTTGGCCGCGTCGATGTTATCGCATGTATCTTGAATAACCTGACGCACCTGCTGGTTGGTCAAGCTGCGGTTGCGAGACCACACTAACGCAGCCAGACCAGCCACATGAGGCGAGGCCATCGAGGTCCCGTTCTTAAAGCCAAAGCAGTTGACCGGGACAGTCGACCAAACGTTTACGCCTGGGGCCGAGACGTCCACGTTGCCGCCGAAGTTCGAGAACGTAGCCTTCCGATCTTGCTGGTCGAGCGCCGCAATGGCAATTACCTCAGGGTAGACGCCGGGGAACTGCGGGGTAGTGTCCGTGTTTCGGTTGTCGTTTCCTGCGGCGAATACTACGACGACGTTGCGGTTCACCGCGTTTTGGATGGCGGTCCGGACACCAGTGTGGTCGCCGTTCATCCGCCAGCTGCAGTTGATGACGTAACGCCGGTTAGGATTGGCTGTTGCCTGCTGGCCTACGTAGTTTATGGCGTCCGCCAGATTTTGGTTCATACCCGCCGTCAGCTCAACGCGGAGGGGCATTATCCGGCATCCGGGAGCAACGCCGATACGCCCACAGTATTGTCGACAGCCGCGACGATTCCGGCGACATGGGTGCCGTGACTATCGGAGTCGTCAGGAGATGGATCGATTGGATCGGCAAAGTCCCAGTCCTCTGTCCCCCGCGGCAGGATATTGACCTGCAAGTCCGAATGGTTTAGGTCAGCCCCAGTATCTATGACAGCGACGATGACGTCGGGATGTCCCCTAACAAGATCCCAGGCTTCCGGTGCATCGATGTCCGCATCGTTAGTTCCGGTCGTGCCGTTGACTGTCTGCCCGGTATTGCGCAATCCCCAAAGTCGTGAGAAATCGGGATCGTTCGGTATGTACGGAAGTAGTGCATCGTTGAAGCCCGCCTCGCTCGGCTCAGCGAAAGCTACTTCCTCTAAATCCGAGAATTCCCGTATCGTCTCGAACAACCCCCTTCCCTCGGGAACTCCCAGCGTGTAGTAGCCAGGGGTCCGCTGCTCGACAAGGATACGGCTCCCCCGCTCCCGGATGATCTCCTCGGCTCGCTCTTTGCTGATTTCTTCTCGGAACTGCACCGTGAACTCGTCCGGGAGGAAGTAGCGTTCCAATCCATTCTGGTCGACCATTACAGGTAGCGAGTTGGCCGTCTCGGATCGTTCTTGCACCAAGTGCGCCGCCGCGTCCATGCCTTGGTCGGGGTTCACGTATACTGCGGCGAAGCCACGATCCAGGTTGAAGCCTTGGCTCACCGGCAGCAGCGGCGTAGCTTGCAGGACCTCGTTGAGACTGTCCTCGCTGGTCCTTTCCTGGAACGTTATCATCGCCTCGTCGGGCTTCGGTGTAAAGGACTGTTGCCTGCCGCTGGCTTTGTCGATGTAGGTATACTCAGTCTCTGATCTCACTGTGGGTCGTCTAATGTTCACATTAACCTCCTTTGTTCACATCAGCTTGCGAGAAAGTAAAGTGTGCACTTTCTCGCGTTTCTTCAAGGAAGCGTAAACCGGCGGTAGCGAAAGCAGCCACGTAACTTTCAACCTAGAAAACAACAGTACGGTCAGCGATTACCGCTTTAGAACGCGCAACTTGCTTTCTTCTCGGATGGCTTACCTCTTCTAAGTCGCGAGCGGCAAGCTAACTCTCCTCCCTGTTTGTGTACAGAGAGGAGGTATTAAGGTCAATCGTAAGGCCCTGTACCACGAGTGTACATCCTCTTACCCTCCTTTCTCCTGGGAGCTTTCCTAAAGCCCCAGCTCACTGTTCGGCAACCCGGCTACCTCTCTATGAGAGAGGCCCATAGGCTTTGCGTCCCCGCCTCACGACGGGTTTGCCTTTCTCGCAGCGCTTCTTAGGAGAAAGAGGCGCATGCGTTACTTTGAACATGCCCGGAAAAGAAGGAGTTGTCAAGGGTGGCAGCGAAGAACTGGTAAAGACGTGCCTCCTTTTGGACACGGGTGGGCCCCGGAACCAGAGCGGTCTTCATCGCCTAGCCTCAGTACCATAGCGCTCCTCATGGAGGAGATCAGCCAGAGGTTTGCGGGCCTGCCCAAGTCTAGTGCGAGAGCGCTGCACTTCCTCTTTCGGATAGCCTAAAGAGAGCACGCTACGAACGCGGTGTTCGGGCGGAATGCCAAGGAGATTCTTGGCATCTTCCACTCCACTCCCTACCAACCAACCGATGCTCGATCCCACCCCGTGCGCTAATGCAGCGAGCATGATCCGCTCGCAAAGGCGTCCCTCATCATATATCTCCTGCTCTGCCCTTTCCCCCGCCATCACCGGCACGATCCCCAGAGCTGCGCTGGCCAAGTGCCCAGCATAGCCCTCCACTGCTGCGAGGGCTCGAAGCGTATTCCGGTCGCGGATCACCACGAACTCCCACGGCTGGCGATTCCCCGCGCTGCCTGACCAGCGCGCCACCTCGAGGATGTCGTCTACGACTTCCTGTGGTACCGGATCTGGACGGAACTGGCGCACTGCCCTGAGAGAACGGAGGAAGGCAATGCGGTCTTTAGTGGTCTGGGTCTCGGTCATAGGTATTCGCTCCTGTCGGAGGTTAAGCCGCGACATAGCGGCGGCCTAGTCTACCCATTTGCTGCCTACAAAGATCCTGTTATCATCCTGCTCTACCATGCTCTCTGAGCCTGCACTATGCACCCACGCCGCACCTCCATTCTCTAAGCTCTGAGCAGTTCTACCTTCTCAGAGCTACCGCCGGTTAGCGGGGCGCTGAACCTCAGCCAAAGTGGGTGTTGTCTCTCAGTACGCTCACGCTCGTGGGACGCCACGTAGCGCTCGAGGACCGCCGCCTCGTCTTCGTAACGCCCAGCCTTGTCGTACTCGTTCGCTAGGGCCAGGAGCCCCGTTGGGTTGTCCGGGTTGTCCGCCAGCATCCGCTCGAGGTACTCTATCCTGTCCTCCACGGCTTCCCCCTTATGTTATTACTACTTCCGTACCCTAAGCTAGTATAGGGCACGCTACGCCAAAGCCCCGTGTGGCGCCGAAGAGAAAGCAGGGAGAAGCGACCGTGACGCGTTTTGAGACCCGGGCCGTGCACGCCGGCGAGCAACGCTGGGGAAGCCCGAACGTCCGACCGAGCGAGGACCTTTGCCCGATCTCGACCCCCATCCACCTCTCCACGACCTTCTCGCACGAGAACGTCGAACGAACGGACCGGGTCCTGGGGGGCGAAGAGCCGGGCTACTCTTATGGCCGCTACGGCAACCCGACGGTAACGGCGTTCGAGTTGGCGGTCGCAGCCCTGGAGGGCAGAGGCCGGGCGTTCGCCTTCGCCTCGGGGATGGCCGCCATGCACGCCGCGCTCATGGCGGCGGAGATAGGGGAAGGGGCGACGGTCCTGGCGGCCGAACAGCTCTACGGTTCGACGGCCACGCTCCTGGTCCAGATCTTCGCCGCGAGTGGGGCCGAAGTGCGCTTCGTGGACGCCTGCGTCCCCTCGGCGGTCGAGGAGAAGGTGGAGGAGCTATCTCCCAGGGCCGTCGTGATCGAAACGATCTCCAACCCCCTCCTCAGGGTCGCCGACGTGCCGCAGATAGCGAAGGTAGCGCGGGCCGCCGGCTCGACCCTCATAGTGGACGCCACCTTCGGCACCCCTTACCTTCAGCGCCCCCTGGAGCTCGGGGCGGACATCGTCGTCCACAGCGCGACCAAGTACCTTTCCGGCCACGGGGACCTCACGGCCGGCGTCGTGGTTGCGGACGCCCCATACGACGCCGCTCTAGACCAGATCCGCAAGCTCGTCGGCGGCATCACGGCACCCTTCGAGGCCTGGCTCGCCCTTAGGGGCCTCAAGACGCTGCCCTTGCGGCTGGGGCGCCAGTGCGAGAACGCCCGCGAGATCTCTGCCTACCTCGCTGATCACCCGAAGGTGAGAAAAGTGAACCATCCCGGCATGAAGGACCACCCGGACAACGAGGTCGCCCGCCGCGTACTCTCCGACGCCGGCGGCCTCGTCTCCTTCGAGATCGAAGCAGACGGGCCCGAGGAGGGCCGCGAGGCAGCGTTTCGCTTCCTCAACGCGCTCAAGGTGTGCGTCAGGGCCCCATCTTTGGGCGACATCTACACTTTAGCGATACACCCGGCGTCCAGCTCGCACCGGGAGCTCTCCCCGTCGCGCAGGGCGCGCCTCGGGGTGGGAGAGAACCTGATCCGGATCTCCCTAGGGATAGAGCACCCCGACGACATAATCGAGGACATAAAGCAGGCACTGGATAAAGCATAGTCGGAGAGCAAGGCGCCGCCGGGTAAAATTACGGTGAGATGAGCCGTCGCATTTACCTCCTGATCACGATCCTGGCATTGATCTTCTCGGGCTTGTGGACCGGGCAACCGGCCGCTCAGAGCGCCGCGCCGGAGGTACACCTCGCCCGAGTCGAGGGGCAGCTAGGCGGCCGGTCGGCGGCCTACGTGGAGCGTGTGATCTCCGAGGCCGAAGACGCGGAGGCCGGAGCGGTCGTCCTGGAGCTGGACACGCCTGGCGGCTCCCTCGGCTCGATGCAGGAGATGGTGGAGGCCGAGAGCAACGCCGGAGACGTGGCGGTCATAAGCTACGTCTCCCCCAGCGGGGCTCAAGCGGCGAGCGCAGGGTCGTTCGTCGTCATGGGGAGCGACGTAGCGGCGATGGCCCCGCAGACCAGGCTCGGAGCAGCCCACCCAGTGGACGCCCGCGGCGGGGACATCCCGGGAACCCTGGGCGATAAAGTTACCAACGACGCCGTCGCACTTATGACGAGCTTGGCGGACGCCCACGGCCGCGATAAAGAATGGGCCGAGAGCGCGGTGCGCGAGAGCGAATCGGTGAGCGCCGAAGAAGCCCTGGAGCTCGGGATCGTCGAGCACGTCGAGCCGGACCTGCGCGCGGTTCTGGAGGCGGTGGACGGGGAAACGGTCGAACCGAAGGGGGTTACGCTCCGCACGACCAACGCGACCCTCGTCCAAAAGCCGATGACTTTCTCCGAGCTCACCGGAGTCTCGCCCTATGTACTCCTCGTCGTGGTGGCGCTCCTGGCGCTCTTTCTGGCCTCGGTCCTCTTCGCGTACAGGAGGATGCGCCGGTGGCGGGTCAGCACGGGCAGGGAGGGCATGATCGGGGAGGTCGGCGTGGTCAAGAGCCCGGTCGTGAGGGGTGTGGGCGGCCTGGTCTTCGTGCACGGCGAGCGGTGGCGGGCCGTCCCCGAAAATTCGGAAGACGCTCCCATAAAGACCGGGACAGTAGTCGAGGTCGTGGCTTTTCGCGCCAGCGCCGTCGTCGTTCGCGCCCTCGGACGCCGCGGCCCCGCTAACGGCCCTACCGACGATCGGGCGTAAGAAGGTTGCGAGGAGTAGATCCGTTCCGGATTTGGACCGCGATTGTCCGTTTAGGGTGAATCAGAGTTCGAACGGCGACAGAACCTTGTGATCCTGGCTGCTCGGTCTAAGATCGCCGCGTGGCCAAGGAATACAAAGCAGGGCCCGAGAGCCTGGTAAGCCCGGCGGGCCGAAAGGAAGGCCTGTGCCGAGAAGCCCACGCCCGAAAGAAGGAGGATCTTCGTAGCGCGCCGATAGCTTTTTGGGAGGCCGCTCGGCTTGCCTTTAGCGGCAGCGTAGGAGGTGAAGGAAACGTGGGCTTCTTGACTATCGCACAGTTGGCCTCCGCCATCGGCACTGTGGGCCTTGCGGTCCTGTTCGGGTTCCAGTTGAGGGTGTTCTACAGGCAGGTCTTGGCGAACCGCGACACCCTCCAAGAGGTGCAGCAGAGCCGCACCGCGCACGAACGCCCCCACGTCTTGGTCACCACAGGGCCCCGCCATGGCATCCTCGCCGAGATCATCGTTAGTAACACATCGGCAGGGATGCTGCGGAGAACATCGCGTCTGAGTTCTCTGTACCCATGGAGAGCTCTGTGAGCTACCCGCGGGACTCGGAGGTCGTTCCTTTAAGCGAGCTGCCCCACTTCAGGGACGGGCTGAATTATCTGGCGCCTGGCGCGTAGATCGCCACCGTTTGGGACTACCACGCGAACCTCGTGCCCTTGATGCAGGAGATGGGGCTGCAGGAGGAGATCACGGTTACCAGAGCAGGTACGAATCCCTAACCGGGGAGCCCTACGAGACGCTCTGGACGGTCAACCCCCTGCTCATCCCGGGCAGCCACTACACCCCAAAGACGGGCGCGGCGGAATGAGTAGTATCCTCGCCTTCGGCCAGGGAGCTTAGCGGGCCAGAGTCCCAGCCCAACGGAGAATGGCCGAAGTTCCCAGAAGCCCCGGCCTTTTTTGCCCTAAGGAGTTTTGGTTCGAGATTTGGTTCGACGACTACGAATTTTGCCGAGGCCACCCGTCCCCGTGTGCCTACCGTTACCCGACGCCCAGTTGCCGGCGCAGCTCCTCCGGGTCAGTGGTCGGGCTCTGGCAGGTGTACTGGACACAGACGTAGGCGGTGGACTTGCCGTCGCGTGTCGGCCTCTGGGCGAGGAGCGGGACGAACCCGGCCGCCTCCTCGTCTTCCTCAGCGCGGCCCGCGACAACCTTGTTGGGGAGGTAGGCGGAGTAGACGGCGTTTAATAGCGCCTCCGTATCGGGCGCGTCCGGGTCCCCGACTATGGCGACCTCGTAGGGCGTGGACAGGTAGAAGTCCAAAGCCGAGAGGAGCCGTCCGAAGCCGCCGGGAATCTGAGAGACCACGCCGCTCAAGTTTTCTAGGACGGTTTCTGCGCGCTGCCGGTAATCTTCGCGGTCGAGGAGGACGGAGAGCTTGAGTAGGACGTCAACGGCGACCGAGTTGCCCGATGGCGAGGCGTTGTCGTAGACGTCACGCGGGCGGGTGACGAGCTCCTCGTGGTCGGCGGCCGTGTCGTAGAAGGCGCCCTCCGCGTCATCCCAGAAGAGCTCGAGGATGGTATCCGCCAAAGAGTCGGCCTCCTCTAACCAGCGCGTCTCGAAGGTGGCTTCGTACAGAGCAACAAGCCCGTCGACGACGCACGCGTAATCTTCCAAATACCCGTTGAACCTAGCCCGTCCGTCCTTGTACGAGCGCCTCAGGCGTCCGTCCACCTTCAGCTTCTCCAGGAGGAAGGAGGCGTTCTTCTCGGCTATCCGGCGGTAGCCTTCGCGATCCAGGACGAGGGCGGCGAGGGCGAAGGCGCGGAGCATGAGGCCGTTCCAGGCCGCGAGCACCTTCTCGTCCCGCCCGGGCCTGACCCGCTTCTCGCGCTCGGCAAAGAGCTTCTGGCGTAAAACCTCGATCCTCTGCCAGAGCTCTTCGGGCGAGGTGCCGAACTCGACGGCGACGGCCTCCAGAGGCCTCGGGACGTTGAGGATGTTCTTGCCCTCGAAGTTGCCGCGCTCGGTCACGTCCCAGAAGCGCATCGCGAGCCTCGCCTCCTCGGGGGCTAAAGCGCCCTCGATCTCGGCCGGCGTCCACACATAGAACTTGCCCTCCTCGCCCTCCGAATCGGCATCCTCGGCGGAGTAGAAGCCGCCCTCAGGAGCGAGCATGTCGCGGGCGACGTAGTCCAGCGTCTCCTCGGCAATCCTACGGTAGAAAGCGTCGCCCGTCGCCTGGTAAGTCTCCAGGTACAGGTAAGCGAGGAGGGCGTTGTCGTAGAGCATCTTCTCGAAGTGCGGGACCAGCCAGTACTCGTCCACCGAGTACCGGGCGAAGCCGCCGCCGAGCTGGTCGTAGATGCCACCGTTCGCCATCTGCCGACACGTCAGCTCGATGCCGGAGAGGGTGGCCCGGTCGCCGGCCCTTTTGTAGTGCCGCAGGAGGACTTCGAGGTTCATGGCCTGGGGGAACTTCGGCGCCCCGTCGAAGCCGCCGAAGCGGTTGTCCACCTGCCCAGCGAGCGCGTTCGCCGCGTGGTTCAAGAGGTCCTCGGAGATCTCGCTCTTCTGGACGGAGGCGGTGGTCGCCTCCTGCAAAAACCCGCGGACGTTCTCGGCACTTCTCAGAACCTCTTCGCGACGGTTCTCGTAGGCATCGGCGAGGCTCATCAGAACCTGCTTGAACGAGGGCATGCCACGGGCCGGGGTCGGTGGGAAGTAGGTGCCAGCATAGAACGGGGCTCCGTCGGGGGTCATAAAGACCGTCATCGGCCAGCCACCGTGGCGCGTCATCGCCTGGACGGCGGACATGTAGATCGAGTCTATATCCGGGCGCTCCTCGCGGTCGACCTTGATGTTGACGAAGTGCTTGTTCATGATCTCTGCGGTCGCCTCGTCCTCGAAGGACTCCCGCTCCATGACGTGGCACCAGTGGCAGGCAGAGTAACCAACGGAGAGCAGGATGGGCTTGTCCTCGGCCTGGGCCCTCTCCAAAGCTTCTTCCCCCCACGGGTACCAGTCCACGGGGTTGTCCTTGTGCTGCAATAGGTACGGGCTCGTCTCTTGCGCCAGCTGGTTTGTCATGATCTCCTTTTCACCGCCTCGTTGGCGTCTTTGCTACCGGTTTTACGAACCGTACCACAGGGCGTCGTTTAGTGTTTCAGCTCGTCGGTTCTTCGGCTTATTCTTTGCCCTGCTATTGCCCGAGTTTATACGTGACCAAACGCCCCCGAGAAGTCCCCCCACCTTTTCGTGCATTCTTGCGAACTCTAGTCCACAGACCCCCAATAAGTCCGTCTTCGTCGGTTCGGGGTGGAGTCTGAAGATCAGGTTAAGCATCCGTTAAGGATCGTTCAGCACCCAATTGTCCCGTTTGACTGCGAGGAAAGCGTTTGCCATCATGTCGTTACTCTTTGGGGAAAGGGGAAGGAGGTTTCTCTTCACGATGAGAATAGCCGAGCGCGTCGAAAGCCACTACGAAACCCAAGAAGTGGAGGTTGGCCGAGTCTACAAGTGGCGCCCCGAGAGCGTCGTGATCGAGTGCAAATGTGGAAAGAGGTCGACCCACAAGAGGTCGGAGCTCATCGCCTCCGTGTTCACCTGCGAGTGCGGAGCGGACCATACGGCCGGCACGCGAGAAGAGCTGGTCGTCAAGCTGCTGGAAGAAAAAGAGGATGAGGCCGTACATCCCTGGCGCTACCAGCACTCCTCCGAAGAGGCGGGGATACCCTTCTGAAAGCGTTTCGCAAACGCGTCGCTAGTGCGATCCATGCTTAAGCCATGCGTCGGACCCCTTCGTGGCGTGGCTTGAAACACTCGCTACTTCTGAAGATGAACCGCTACAATGCTCCCAGCTGTTACATGACGCTCATGGCGTCCGAGACTGTATAGGATGCCGTTATCTTGCCGTTTTCGGTGTCGTGGGCAAAGTAACAACGCCTTGGTAAAGGTCCGCTTCTCCGCCACGGTGGGCCAAGATCCGGAGGTAGAGGTGGCGCTGAGCTAGCTACCACGTACTTGTACCCTGTCTACGGAACTGTGCGCAAGAAGCGCTCTGCGAACCTAGCCTTCACTTATTCTCCGAAGTTCACTCTTAACGGCCCTACACCTTTCTGCTTCCAGTCCGCAACCGGAGAAATGTGGGAGTCCGAGTAGTATCAGTGCAGGATCGTCGGGCAGTCAGTCGGTTTGCCAGCTTAAGAACTCGTGCTTGTCACTCTTGAGTAGGAGACGATGGGCAGGTATGCCGGCCCCTCCTTTCTCGCGTAGACCTTACCCTTGTCCTCAGACGACCTCGAAGTTGGCCATCATCATCATGTCCTCGTGCTCTAGATTGTGGCAGTGGAAGACGTACTTGCCCCGGTATCCGTCGAACTTGATCAGTAGCTCGGCCTCGCCGCCGCTGTCGAGGCTCACGGTGTCCTTCCAACCCTGGTTGTAGGGGCCGGCGCCCCTGTTACCACCGCCGCTGGTGAGGACCTGGAAAGGAGCGAGGTGGATGTGGATCGGGTGCTCGAGGTTGAGGCCGCGTATCCTCCACAGCTCGACCGCGCTCAGGTGTGGGTTGGCATCGATATGGTCAGGGTCGAACGGCTCGCCGTTGACGGTCCAGAGCGTCATCCCGCCCATCTTCGCTGCGCCGCGGACGAACCGGAACTTACGCTCCACGGTCGCCTCAGACCTCGACAGCGGTCGGAAGTCGGCCAGATTCGGCGGGATTCGGCTCTCCTCGATGCCCTCGCGCGCCACGACGAAGCGCATCACCTTTGCGGTGCTTTCCACACCGAACTCGTTGATAAGGGTCACCTCTGTGCCGACCGGGTAGGTGGAGAAGTCGACGACCACGTCGAAGCGCTCTGCCTGAGCCATCTCAATCTTGTCGTGGTTCATCGGTTTCGCTAGCAGGCCCCCATCACTGCCGATCTGGACGAACGACGCTCCTTCTTGGGGCGACGGGTCGAGCGCGAGCCGGTAGCGGCGGGCGTTGGAGGCGTTAAGGAGCCGGAAGCGGTAGAGGGTGTTCGTGACCTCTAAGACCGGCCACGGAGCGCCGTTGACAAGGATGCAGTCCCCCAGCACCCCGCTCATGTACTCCCCCTCGACTCCCGGCTCACCCTTCAGCGACGGATCGAGGGAAGGGTAGTCGAACGAGCCGTCCTCGGTGAAGGCGCGGTCGCAGATCATTAGCGGGACGTCCCGCTCGCCCGCCGGCAACCCAAGCGCCTCCTCCTCGTCCCGGATGAGGTGGAACCCGGCGAGCCCCTTGTAGACCTGAGGACCGGTGAAGTCCAGTCGGTGGTCATGGTACCAGAGGGTCGCGGCGGACTGGTCCATGGGATACTTATAATCGAAGGTTCCCTCCCCGATTACGTTTAACTCTGCGTGCCCGCTGTGGTTACCGTGCCCGGACTCCCGGCTGCCAACCGGCATCACCACGTCCGTAGGGTAGCCGTCGTGCTCGGGCGGGGTCTTGCCGCCGTGCAGATGCACCACCGTCGGCACCGGCAACTCATTGTGGTGCCGGATGAGGGTCTGTCGCCCGCACCGCGCCTCGATCGTGGGTCCCGGAAAGATGCCGTCGTAGCCCCACACCTCGGTCTTGAGCCCGGGCAAGATCTCCGCTCGGCCGACCTTCTGGGTGATCTCGTAGTATTCGGCCGAGGCGTCGGTGTGTACAGGCTCCTGCACCGGGGGGATGGGAAGCGGGATCGTGAACGGCTCCGGCAGCCTCGCCGCACTCTTGAGCAACGCGCCCGCACTGCCTTGGGCGCTGTTGTTGCCGGCGGTCAGGCCGCCGCATCCAAAGACGCCGAACGGCAGGAATAGTCCGGCTCCACCGGCGAGGCTGAGCCTGAGGAATTCTTTGCGTGAGAGCTTCACGTCATCTGCTCTCGGAATGGCACCGACGCTAGCCGGCCCTGCGGCGGAGGTACACGGCGACCGTTACGACGGCGCACGCGAGCGCAGAGACGACCGGCAAGCTCCTCAGCATCCAGAGCACTAGCCCGGAGGGGGTGCTGCTGAACACGGTGAAGCTAATCATGCCGGCCATCGCGGCCAGCGCCTCGCCAAAGAAGAACCCTAGGACTAGGCCAAGCAGGGCTATGATTGCTATCCTCACTTGAAACCTCCTCTTTGCGGCGCGAATCTCATCTTCGATGCCTCCTCTTCTCTATTGATCTTGGCAAGGATCAATCTACGGCCGAACCGGTTGCAGAGTCATCGGCCGAAAGATAGATCTGGGTGGTTCATCAGTGGTTTATTCGCGTTGCCGAAACGGAGAATGAGCCACCCCAAGAAGGGTGGCGGCGTTATTCGGGGCCGCTGCGGTCCAGTCCCGCGTCGGGAGCCTAACAGATGGTTAGCAGGTGCCTAACGTAGCAGCGTCAGCTCGCGGGCCTGAGTGACGGCCTCGGTGCGATTACCGGCGTCGAGCTTGCGGTAGATATTGTTGACGTGGGACTTGACCGTACCCACGGCGACGAAGAGGTCTTTGGCGATCTCGGCGTTGGTCCTGCCGGAGGCAAGGAGGGCGAGTACCTCTAGCTCCCGCTCGCTCAGTGGGTCTTCGAGCCGCTTCGAATCTGTGTTGTTCTGCGACGTTAGATCGGGAGAGGCAGAGACCTCGCCAGGTGCGGGGGTCCGGTCACGCCCTCTGAGGGCATAGGTCATGGCCCCGTCTTCCGCTTGGAGCTTCAGGTAACCCTTACCGGCCAGCGCGTCGAGCATCTTTGAGGCCTCGCCGACGGTGAGCGAGGTTCGCATGGCGACAGTGGTGGGCGTGATCTCGCCTTGTTCGGTCAGCGCTTCGAGAAGCTCCCGCTCTTTGCCCTTTTTGTCGTCGGGTCTCCCGAGTCTGAGGTCGGACCTTTCCAACACGGCGAGCGCGAGCGGTATGACTGTACCCATGACCAGGACGATCCACCATAGGCTCGTAAGGGGAACCAGGACTAGGCAAGAGGCGCCCAAAACGAACACGTACAGCGCGGACTGCCAGTTGACCCATGGCGAGGTCACTTCCCGTTTCGGTAGTGAGCCCTGCACGGCCGATGTATGCTCTGCCGCGTTTCGATATCTATACTCTTCGCCGCGTCGCGGGTCGTAAGTGCCGATCTCGAGGTGGTCCTCCGGCCCCTGGCCCCGGTCACTATCCACGACTCTCCCTCGAGCATCGTTTTTCCGATACTCCATCCGCGTCACTTCATCGTTGCTCACCAGATCACCACCGCTCAAGGTCGGGATACGCAATTCACCATGGCGCACGGTAATATGCCTCCACGGTCTCTCTTACGTGTGCAGGTAGCCTATAGTTTCGCCATCCGATGTGCTCCTCTCATACTCTATTCACAGAGTCGCGTAGAAGGGGTGATTCCGAAGGCTACCTTCGAGATTGCATGTAGAACAGAGCATAGCCTCCCGTCGAGCCGCTCGCTGCTCACGAGATGACAACCCGCGACCATAAGATGAGGTTAGGCTGGATAAAGTTGCATTTCTCGTATAGGCTGCGGGCAGCACGCACTTCCCCGAGGGTGATACAACGTTACGACGCCTTAAGGTCCGCTACTCCGCCACGGTGGGCCAAGATCCGGAGGAGGTCGAGCTGTCCCTCGCCTGATATTACACTCTAAGCCGCTCTGATACCTCTACGCGGTTAGCGGATGACGGGGTTGGAGAGCGGCTCGAAGCCGGTAATGCGGCATCCGGCCACGTCACCCTCCTGTATGACCACCGCTCCCGGCGTCCCCGTCGAAATCACGTCGCCTGGCAGCAGAGTCATGACCTGCGAGTGGAATGAGACAAGCCACCACGGAGAGAACGTCATGTTAGAAACCATATTACTGCGGTGGACCTTGCCGTTGAGCACCGTAGCGACCTCCAGGGCGTCCACGTCCTCTATCTCGTCGGGTGTTACGAGCTCGGAGCCAAAGGAGAAGAAGGTATCGAAGCTCTTAGAGCGTGTGAGGTAGCGGGGGTTCCTGCGCAGTATATCTTCGGCGGTCATGTCCAGAACCGTGGTGAAGCCCGCGATGACGGAGGAAGCATCCTCTTCGGAGACGTCCTTAGCCTCGCGCCCGATGATGATGGCGAGTTCGCCCTCGGCGGTCACGCGCTTAGACTGGGGTGGCAGCACTATCTGGTTGCCCGGCCCGATAATGGTCGTGTCCGGTCGCATGAAGCTCGCCGGCTCGTCGGCGGGAGCACTCTCGGAGAGGTCGCCTGCGTGCTCGACGTAATTAAGCCCAATGCCCCAGATCTTGCGCGGCCGTCGGTAGAGCGGGGCGAAGGAGAGTTGAGAGGACGCTCCTCCTCGTACCTCTCCTCCCCGGTCGTAGGCCTCCTTCAGCTCATAGAAGCGTCCGCTCTGTAGCAGAGAGAGCAGGTCTGCGCCCTCCTCTTCGGTGAGACCGCCGACCGTTCGGACGGGCGCCACGCCATCAGTTAGCACAACGGCCGCTTCTTCTCTGCCTTCTTGACAGATAGTTACGAGCCTCAATCATATCTCCTTCGTCGCTTGGGTCATGTTAGTCGACGTCTGCCATAGTTATTCTGACGCAGTAGAAGCGCTCGCGGAAATTCTGGCACCGCGCATTCGCAAAGAATATGCAGGTCAAGAAAATTGCACCAATAAGTAACAGGCTCGGTGGAGGAGAAATGATCGAGATGTCCTTCGCGCCTAGCGGGCAGTACATGCGCAAGGTGGCCGTTGGTCCCCCTAGTTCGGCTTTGCTGTGCTGTAAAAGCATTATGTTAAGAGAAATATACTCAAAATATACAGTCCTTTAACTTCACATCGATATAAGGGAACGTAGTGTAGACGCCAGCGATGCTCAGGAGGGAACGCTCGTGGTCATTAAGAACGAAACCTCTTACGTAGAGGCCCAAGAAGCTGCCAGGATGCTCGGGGTGAGTCAACGTGCTGTGCGCAACCTCGTGGCTCGGGGGCGACTAGAGTCCACAAGGGATGGGGAGGGTGTGGCTGCGCGCTTTCTGATCTCACTTGCCTCTATAGAGAAGCTTCGCCTGGAGCAGTAGCTAAGCTCAGCTAAGCGCATTGAAAAAGCTGATGCAGGGATCGGTCGCCGGTCAACCCTTACTGCTTCTTGTTTTTATGAGTCAGCACGGTTAAGTTCATATGAGTGTGCACGATTGAACGAAGGAGCACCGTATGATGCATGGCAGACCTACCATACTGGCCGAGGGGTTGAAGAAGAATTACGGCAAGACTCGGGCGCTGAACGGGCTCGATCTCGAGGCCAAGGAGGGTACCGTCCTCGGGCTACTGGGACCGAACGGTGCGGGTAAGACCACCGCCGTCCGCATCCTCGCCACGCTCCTAATGCCTGACGCCGGACGGGCGGAGGTCGCCGGCCTAGACGTGGTGGGCCAAGCCGATCTGTTGCGCTCGCGTATCGGGCTCACCGGCCAGTACGCCGCGGTCGACGAGTACCTGACCGGCAGGGAGAACCTGGAGATGTTCGGGCGGCTCTACCGCTTGCCGAAGACTCGGGCTCGACGCAGGGCCGACGAGCTCCTGGAGCGCTTCGATCTGACCGATGCCGCCTCTCGTCTGGTGAAGACGTACTCTGGAGGAATGCGCCGTCGCCTCGACCTTGCCGCGAGCCTCGTCGTCTCGCCTCCGGTGCTCTTCCTCGATGAGCCGACCACGGGCCTCGACCCCCGCAGTCGCCTCGCCGTGTGGGATCTTATCGGTGAGCTCGTGACGGGCGGGACGACGCTGCTCTTGACCACGCAATACCTGGAGGAAGCCGACCGCCTCGCCGACCGGATCTCGGTCATCGATTCGGGAAGAGTGATCGCCGATGGCACCTCTGGCGAGCTCAAGGCGCGGGTGGGGGGCGAGCGCCTGGAGGTGACGGTGGTCTATGAAGACGATCTCCACGCCGCCGCCCGGATGCTCAGGCCGTATGCCCAGGGCGAGGGGGACGTGTTCGTCGACGTTGATCGGCGACACGCCAGCGTAACCGTAGCGGGCGGGCAGAGGCCACTGGCCGCCGTAGTGCGTGACATCGACGCCAGTGGCGTCGAGGTCGAGGACCTAGGTCTGAGGCGTCCCACGCTGGACGACGTCTTCCTCGCCCTGACCGGGCACGCGACGCAGCCTACCGAAGATGAGCTTGGCTCTTCACCTCTGGACGATCGTCCCGAGAAGGAGATCGCGTGAGCGCCGCCACTACCGGCCCTCATGCCGATAACTCGGGTCAGTCTCTTCGGAGCCGACTCTACTGGGCTTTGGCCGATGGTCTGGTTCTGGCCAAGCGCAACCTCGTCCAGATCCCACGCATCCCCGAACTGTTGATCTTCGCGACGATCCAGCCGGTCATGTTCGTGCTCCTCTTCCGCTACGTCTTCGGTGGTGCTATCGACGTGGGCAGCCAGAGCTACGTCAACTACCTGATGGCCGGCATCTTTGCGCAGACCGTCGCCTTCGGATCCATGACGACAGGCATCGGGTTAGCTGAGGACCTCTCCCGCGGGCTCATCGACCGGTTCCGCTCGCTGCCAATGGCGCGCTCGGCTGTCCTCGTGGGCCGCACGATCGCCGATTTGGTGAGGAATATGTTCGTCGTCGCCGTGATGCTGGCCGTGGGGCTTCTGGTCGGCTTCCGGCCGGGGGGTGGCGCGACCGGCTGGGTAGCCGCGATCGGGTTGCTGCTCCTCATGAGCTTCGCATTCTCCTGGATAGCGGCGACGATCGGGCTTTTGGTACGCAACGTCGAGGCGGTGCAGCCGGCAAGCTTCGTCTGGCTCTTTCCGCTGACCTTTGCAAGCAGCGCTTTCGTGCTTACCAGCACCATGCCCAGCTGGCTCCGCGCCTTCGCCGAGCGCCAGCCGATCACACAAGTTGTCGACGCGGTGCGAGGCTTCCTTCTAGACGAGCCCGTGGGCTCTGCCGGCTGGCAAGCTCTCGCCTGGTGTGTGGGTATACTCTTAGTCTTCGTACCGCTCGCGGTTTCGCTCTACCGGCGCATGACGGCTCGCTGACCCGAGCAATGCCCTCCATGCCAGAGTTTTCTCTGAAACTCCGACCACCGGGGAAGAGTTTCGCGTTGGTTCCTGTAAAGATATCTGCACCAAGCGCCCATGGTTAGCTTGTCTACATCGATCTCCTCGTGAACGGGAGCATTGTTACCTTGGAGGTCAGGATTAGCATAGAGGCGGGGATCAACCCCGTAGGTCAGTTCCGCCATACTCGGTTCCTTTCAGATACTCCGGCGGTTCTCTTACAACACTGCCTTACCCTACCGCTTCGGTCAAATCCTGGAAGTTCTGTAATTTCCTCCAAGCCTCGTCCCTCCTTCGGCGGGCATCGAAGCTCCTTTCTTCGCGGTACGCCGTTACCTGACTTACACCCCGGTCGCCGCCCACGTAGCGCCCGTGAGACCCGGCGGAGGTTTCGTCGAGGCCGCCGTTTGCCGGGTCTTGGGAGCGGGTATCGAGCTCGGTAGGCTTTGGAAGAAGTGAAGGGAGCGTCTATGGACCCTGGCGAGCAGACGACGGGCACCCGCGACGAGCACTACAACCTGGTGAGCGTGCTCTACCACGCCTTGCAGGGAGCGGAGACGTGCAACACCTACGCCCTGGACGCCGAGGCCGCGGGCGACGAGAGGCTCGCCGCGTTCTTTAGGGAGGCGGGCGTGGCGCAGGCGCAGCTGGCGGAGCGGGCGAAGGGGCTGCTGGGTATCGCCGGGACCGTGCCGGAGGGCGGCGCACAGGAGATGCCACCGGGGGACGTCGTGGGGGGCATCTCGCCCGGGGACATGGCGGGGGGCGTCCCGCCCGACACGTCCCCGCCCGGAGAGACGCCCGGAGGGCCGCGCGTCGGCTAGTCTTCACCGATGTTTAGGGTCGCGGCCGCGCGGGTACGCCTGTTCACGAAATGAAAGTTCCGGTAAGGAGGTAGAAGCCATGTGCTACTCCTACAGAGACTACCGCGAGGAAGAAGAAGCCCGCAGAAGGCGGCAAGAGGAGCTACGCAGGCAGAGAGAAGAGCAGGCCCGGCGTAGGGAAGAGAAGAAGTCCGCAGATAGAGAGAGGGTGCTGGTAAAGGCCTAGAGGACGCCACAAACGCATAGAAGTCCGGGCCCTGGGGTATACGTCCCGGGGCCTTTTGTCAGGCCAAAAAAGGACGGTGGGAGCGTGACGGAGAACCGGATAACGGGCGAGGACATAGACTCCACGACGGCAGCGTTGAACCAGGGCGTCAGGGAACTAGCGATCGAGCGGGCGGTCTCGGAGGTGGAGGGTTGGCGGGAAAAGCTCGAAGCCTCCGGCGACCCCGGCCTCCAGCCCATCGCCAGCAACCTTGGGGAACTCAAGGAGCTCTTGACAGCCGAGCGGCTCGACGCCGGCGCCATCGGCCGGTTGCTCACCGAACTCGGGGACCGGACCCAGGCGGTGGAGGTGAGCGGGACCGCTTCGCCGGTGGCAGACAGGGTGCAGCTCTTGAGCCAGCTCTTGACCGACAAGGGACGCTCCGTTACGGAACAGGCGGAGCGCTCCACCATGGAAGGAGAGGCCACGGGAAGGTAGCCGTGTAACGGTATCATGGGCCCACAGGATACATGACCTCTTTATCCTAATGGTTTGGTGAGCCTAACAAAACTATTGACCGGCTAACCTGAAAGGTTGCAAAACAACTGGTTACAGACAAACTGTGGGAAAACGATCGAACCTCTACTGCCTCCCGAGCCGCCAAAACCAGAAGGCGGAAGAGCGTGCATCGACGACTAGGCAGCCCTCACGGGCATCGTCTTCGTCCTCAAGTGTGGTATCCCTTGGGAAATGCTTCGCCAAGAGATGGGCTGCGCTCGGGTATGACTTGCTCTGGCGATGCCTGAAAGATTGGCAAGAAGTCGGGGTGTGGGAGAGGCTGCATCTTATCTTGCTCGATCGCCTCCGAGAGGTCGAGCAGATAGACTGGAAGCACGCCTCTGTGGATTCGGATAGCATCCCCGCCAAAAAGGGGGAAAACCGGAGCGAATCCGACGGATAAGGGAAAGAAGGGCACGAAGCGCAACCTTGTTTCGGACAGAAAAGGGATCCCGCTCTCTGGGACCTTCACCGCCGCCTACATCCACGACTCGATGGTCTTCGAAGAACTCATCGACGCCGCAGAGCCCATCAAGCGTCCTCACGGCAGGCCGAGGAAGCACCCCGAGAAACTTCACGCCGACAAAACTTACGACGACAGAAAGTGCAAAGGAACCCTGAGAAGGCGCGGGATAAAGAGCCGTATAGCAAGAAAGGGCAGAGAGAGAGAGCAGCGAGAAGTTGGGCCGGCACCGGTGGGTAGTGGAGCGTACATTGGCATGGCATTGGAAGTACCGCAGGCCACGGTTCGCTATGAGCGCAGGGAGGAGAACAGCCATGAGGCGTTTCTCCATCTCAGTTGTTCGCTGATCTGGTTCAACTATCTCTCATGAGGGTTTTGTTAGGCTCATTGAGAAAGTGTGCTCTCAAGCACGTTAGCTAAAGAAGAAGGACAGGAGAAGTTATCGCTATGTTTTTCCGAGAAGTACTCAACGAAGATTTGGGCTGCGGCTCTTATGTCGTCGCCGACGGCGGCGAGGCGGCGGTAATTGACCCTAAGTGGGAGATACAGGAGTACCTACAGATCGCCGAAGAGAACGGCTTTGGGATCTCCCACATCATCGAGACACACAACCACGCCGATCATCTTTCCGGCCGCGGCCGCCTCGTCGAGGCGACCGGGGCGACGATTCACATCTCGGAAGACGCCGGCGTCGAGTACGAGCACGAGCCGCTCTCGGATGACGACGTCGTCGAGGTGGGAGAGGTGCGCATCATCGCCGTCGCCACTCCCGGCCACCGTCCCGAGCACCTCTCCTTCCTCGTCGATGACGCCAGTAGGGGCGAGGAGCCCTGGCTTCTCCTCACCGGCGATTCGCTCTTCGTCGGAGACCTAGCCCGCCCCGACCTCGCTGTCGAGGCCGAGGAGGGCGCCCGCGGCCTCTTCCGCTCTCTGCGAAAGCTCAAGGAGTTCAAGGACTTCGTGGAGGTGAGACCGGCACACATAGGCGGCTCGCTTTGTGGCGGTGCCAACATGAGCCGCAAGCCCGACTCCACGATCGGCTTCGAGCGGCGCTTCAACGACTACCTGCGGTTCGACGACGAGGACGAGTTCGTGCGGACGCTGACCTCGGAGCAGACGCCGCAGCCGCCCAACTTCGAGCTGATTGTCGAGCTCAACCGTGGTCCGCTCATCACGGAGGCCACACCGCTCAAGCCCCTGCTGCCCCAGCGGGTGAAGAAGCTGACCGAGGCGGGCGCAGTCGTGATCGACGGGCGGGACCAAAGGGAGTTCGACTCGGCCCACGTTCCGGACTCGGTAAACGTGACTATGAACCAGACGGGCGTGGGTACGCGCGCCGCTTGGGTGTTGGACCCCGAGACCCAGGTAATAGTGACCGCCGAGGGCGACGAGTACGCCCAACGGATCATCATCTTGTTGGAGGCGGTAGGCTTCAGGCACATACGAGGCTACCTCTCCGGCGGGATCAACGCCTGGCGCGCCGCGGGCCTGAAGGTGGAGACGACCCCCGCCTTGGACGTGTCGGGTCTCACCGAGCGGCTGAAGCGAGAAGAGGTCATCCTCCTCGACGTGCGAAGCACCGAAGAGTGGGAGGCTGGGCACGTCGAGGGCTCTATCCACCTTCCTTACCAGGAGTTGCGTGAGGAAGTGCCCGCCGAGGTCCGAAACGCCGACAAGCCACTGGCCGTGGCCTGCTCCGGGGGAATCCGCAGCTCGATGGCGGCTTCGCTTTTGAAGCGGGCAGGTGTAGAGAACGTCGAGCACGTGGCCGACGGCGGTGTTCCCAGCCTCCAAAGTGAAGGGATCGAGCTTGTACAGTAGGGGTGACGACAGGACAGGAAAGCCGGGGCGATGCCGACCGCCATCGTTCTTCGGCTCTGGGTTGTGGACACGCTCTTAGACGGTCTTGGTCACCGATCAAGAAGCCCGGCAGTAGTCCGGATCGTTCGTGCCGCAGGTCAGCCACGACTCGAGCCCGCAGGCCGACACGCTCGCGCGCACCTGCCAGGAGGGGTTGCACAGGGTAAGGTGGTGACCGTAGAGCTGGGAGATAAGCGCCAGCTCCCGGGCGCACCTCACGTCGAGGAAGGTAATCCTGGAGATGTCCACAAGCGTCGGCCGTCTGAGTTCCACCACGCCGCTGAAAGTCTCCCGACGATTCTCCAGGTCGTACTGGTCGAGCTCCCCCTGAGCTCGACTAGCACCCCTTCCCCGCACGGATATGCTAGACAAGTCGCTATCCCTCCCCACAAGATATGGAATAAGCTGCTTTTGCGTGGTCAACATCTTCGACCGCCGGAGGCAGGATTCCGTTACGGTGTTCCCCAGTAATTTCGAAGACAGGCCGGAGCACGTAGAATGCGGACCGTAACTATTGCGTAGGGGTTTTGGTCTGTTATCTTAGCGAGAGTCGTGGACTGGCGAATGGTTTCGGCGCAATCGGGGACACCTCTCACGTGACTTCCGTGGACAACAATCTGGCGGAGAAGGCAGCTAGGGGCGACGTCCAAGCCTTCGCACGTCTGGTCCGAACTCACTCGGGGCTCGTGTACCGGGTGGCGATGAGGATTTTGGGCACCGAAGACTGCCAGGACGCCAGCCAGGAGGTTTGGATCCGAGTCTGGCGGAACATACAGAGCTTCAGGGGTGAGAGCGCGTTTAGCACCTGGCTCTACAAGATAACGGTGAACACCTGCTTGAGCACGCGCCGAAAAGTACGGGACAGGGAGGAGCGGGAATTGGGCGACGAGCTTCCCTACCTCCCGAACCCGCCGGGCGGCGAGGACGATCCCGAGGCCGCCGCCCTCTCCGGGGAGCGCCGCGAAGAGCTCTTCCGCGCCCTGGAACGCTTGCGCGCGGAGCACAGGGCGGCGCTGGTCCTCAGGCATATGGAGGGCCTCAGCTATGCGGAGATCGCCGAGATCCTCGAAGTCCCTGACGGCACGGCTAAGGGCTGGGCCAACAGGGGCCGTGCCGCGCTGCTCGTGGCACTCTCCGAGGAGGGGGGCTCGCCGTGATAGGGTCGAACCGCTGGGAGATGCTGGAGAGGATTGGGGCCTACACTGCGGGCGAGCTCTCGGGCGAGGAGGCCCGCGAGACGGAACTGTTCATCCTCGAGTATCCTGACGGACGTCGCCTGGCTGAGTCCTACGCAAGGATGCTCGTTTTGCTCTCGCAGATGGGCGAAGAGAAACCGGAGGTGCCGGCGGCGGTGGTCAACTACGCCATCAGGAGGGCCTACGTTTCGGCGTTCTTCCGCCAGGCGGAGGACTTCTTAGCCGGCGTCGGGCAGGCCTACCTCGGCGCCTTTGTCTATTATTTGGGCCTCAGGCGACCGGAGCCCATCGGGTAAGCAAGGAGGAGGCATCGGTGGAGACCCTGAACAGAATACAAACCGACCTCGTAACCGCGGCGACCGAGTTCGTCCCCAGGCTCTTGGGCGCCCTGGTCGTAATGCTCGTGGCGCTCCTCGTGGCGCTCGTTCTGCGGCGCCTGTCGGCCCGGCTCCTCGCGGCCATCGGGCTCGACGAGCTCACCGAGCGGACCGGGGTCACGAGCTTGCTCCGGCAGCTCGGCTACGACCATGGCCCCTCGCGCCTTTTGGGGCTCGTCATCTTCTGGGGCGTCCTTTTGATCGGGCTCGCATGCGCTTTGAGCGTTCTGGGCCTCTCCTCACTGGAGCAGACGATGGACCAGGTCATCAACCTTGCCGGGAGGGCCTTGGTGGCGCTCGTTATCCTGATCGCGGGCATCATGAGCGCCGGTTGGTTGGCCGAACTGGTAGTCCGCGAGTCCGAGAGCGCAGGCCTGCGCGGCTCGAACGTCTTCAGGCGCGTGGTCTTTATCACGGTCGTCTCCGTGACCGCCCTCGTCGCCGCGACCCAACTCGGGCTGGAAACCTCTTTCCTGATCCTTCTGGCCACCGTCATCCTCGCTACCATGGGCCTCGTCGCCGCCCTCGCCCTGGGCCCGAGCCTCGTCCCGCTCTCGGGCAACATCGCCGCCGGCCGCTACGTCCAGGAAGGCATAAACCGGGGCGACGAGATCTCCGTAAACGGCGTCGAGGGCACCGTCGAGGAGCTCGGCTATGCCGCCATAACCATCCGGTCTGAAGACGGCTACCTCTACCGTATCCCCAACCGCACCCTCCTTGAAGGCGTCGTCAGGAAGAGGGCCGAATAGTCGACGGCTATCGGCTCTCTAACTACCGAAGACGAGACGGTAACTCGCGTACCCTATCGCGGCGGCGCAGATCAAGATCGCCAGGACGATCGAAGTCCTCGCTGCAGGAGAAGACCTCGCCCACCTTCCTATGGCCCAACGCGCCAACCTCCTTAACCTCACCTCGGCCCAATCCATGAACTGGGCGACGGGCAGGAACTCTCCGGCGATCAGCCCCAACCCCAGGAAGAAGATGAGCCAGCCGGGACCCGGACCGGGCACGGCGACGATGCCCCCGGCCATGATCGCGACCCCACCACCGATGTAGAGGACCGTCCCGAGGCCGAACCGGCCGCTGCTAACCCGCCGACGGTGGCGGTAACGGTCCTGAAAGCGGCGACCGGGCTCGCTCCCCTTGAAGCGCCACCAGCTCTCTTTAACCCCCTCGATCATGCTCTGAGGATCGTGCCCCCAACATGGCCCGCCTAACCGCGACAGCCGGGCAGGAAACGAAAAGCTAACGAAAGAAGTCAGCGACACCACGAGGGCGGAAGAGCCACCCGTCTTCGCCGATCCGAGGGCTGACTAGACAAGCTCTTTCAAAGAACGGTACAGGATCTCGAAGAAGACCGCCCTGTCCAGGTCCACGCCCACCTCGGCGTTGGGCGGCTTGCCCCAGACGCCGTAGAAGTCACAGACGGTCTCGCCGCGCGTCAGTTCGCTCTCGCACTCTACCTCGACCCGCATCGGCCGCGTCTCCAATATCCCCGGCTCGACCACCGCCGCCACGGCTACAGCGTCGTGTAAGGGCGGGGCCCTAAACCCGAAGACTCTCTCGTACGTGCCGGTGAAGAACGTCACCAGATCCGCGGCCACCTCCCCCACCCGGCCCAAAGTCAGCAGGCGCCGGACCTCCTCCTGCCCTATCGCGGCTTTATGCGTGACGTCGAGGCCGATCATCGTGATCGGGAGCCCGCTCTCGAAGACGACACGCGCGGCCTCAGGGTCAACGTAGATGTTGAACTCCGCCGCGGGCGTCGTGTTGCCGAGCCCGATGCTCCCGCCCATCAAGACGATCCGCTCCACGTTTTCCTGGAAGCGCGGATACTCTTCGAGGAACGTCGCGACGTTGGTGAGCGGACCCGTGGGGAGCAGGGTGACCGGCTTCGCGGACGCCTCCACGACGTCGGCCATGAGCCGGTCGGCGCCGCGCCCGTCCACGTCGAAGGTCGGCTCGTCCCACTCGGGTCCGTCGAGCCCGCTCTCGCCGTGGATGTTCTCCGCGGTGTGCAAAGGACGCTCCAATGGAGCGTCGGCCCCCTCCCCCACCGGCACGCCATCGCGCCCGATCAGGGAAAGAACCCGCAAAGCATTCTCCGTGGTCTTATCGAGAGGCACGTTCCCCGCAACGGTCGTCACCGCCCGCACCTCGAGCTCCGGCGCTCCGCAGGCGAGCATGAGCGCCACCGCGTCGTCGTGGCCTGGGTCCACGTCCAGGATTACCGGCGTCGGAGACATCTGCCCGATGCTAACAGAACAGGGATCGCCAAAGAGCAAAACGCCCTCGCCGCGACCGGCGGTGAAACCCGTTACGCTCCATCACCTACGGGCGTGAGATAATGAATGTGCAAAACGCATATACAGTACGATTTCGAAAAGTTCACGAAGAGGAGAGCACGATGAAGAAGCCACCGACGGGGGACCCGGCGCACGACGTGCTCGGTTACGAGCGGCAGCCCCTGGATGCGATCTTCCGTCCCGAGACGGTCGCCGTGGTCGGGGCTACTGACAAGGCCGGAAGCGTGGGACGCACCGTGACGCGCAACCTGGTCTCGAACCCGTTCGGGGGGACGGTCTTCCCGCTCAACCCGAACCGCTCGAACGTGCTCGGGATCAAGGCGTACTCGAGCATCTCTGAGGTGCCCGAGCAGGTGGACCTCGCGGTCGTCGTCGCGCCAGCGCCGTACGTACCGGACGTAATCAGGGAGTGCGCCGACGCCGGCGTTCCCGGAGCCATCATCATCTCCGCCGGCTTCAGGGAGGCCGGGGAGGAAGGCGCCGACCACGAGCGTCGGGTCCTGGAGGAGGCCCGGCGCGGCAGGATGCGCCTCATCGGGCCAAACTGCCTCGGGGTGATGAGCCCGGTCAGCGGCCTCAACGCCACCTTCGCGGGGGACATGGCCTTGCCCGGCAACGTCGGCTTCTTGAGCCAGAGTGGCGCATTGTGCACCGCCATCCTCGACTGGAGCAAAGAGGAGAACATGGGTTTCTCCCACTTCGTCTCGGTAGGCTCCATGCTCGACGTCGGCTGGGGCGACCTCATCTACTACCTCGGTGACGATCCCAAGACCAAGAGCATCGTCATCTATATGGAGACCATAGGCGACGCCCGCTCTTTTCTCTCGGCGGCGCGAGAGGTGGTCCTGACCAAGCCAGTCATCGTCATAAAGGCCGGCCACACCGAGGCGGCGGGCAAGGCCGCTGCCTCACACACCGGCTCGCTCGCCGGGAGCGACGAGGTGCTCGACGCCGCCTTTAGGCAGAGCGGCGTGGTGCGGGTGGACAGCATCTCGGACCTCTTCTACATGGCCGAGGTGCTCGCCATGCAACGCAGGCCCAAGGGGCCGAGGCTCACGGTTGTGACCAACGCCGGCGGCCCCGGCGTGCTCGCCACCGACGCCCTCGTCACCGGCGGCGGCGAGCTCGCGGAGCTCTCCCCGGAGACCATGGATTCTCTGAACGACTTCCTGCCCGCGCCCTGGAGCCACGGCAACCCTATAGACGTGCTCGGGGATGCGGGACCCGAGCGGTACGAAAAGGCGCTGGAAGTAGTGGCCGAAGACCCGGGGAACGACGGCCTGCTCGTCGTCCTCACCCCCCAGGGCATGAGCGACCCGACCGCCACCGCCCAGAGCCTCACGCGCCACGCAAAGACGCGCGGCAAGCCGGTCTTGGCGAGCTGGATGGGCGGTCCGGGCGTGGCGGAGGGTAGGCACATTTTGAGTCAAGCCGGGATCCCGACCTTCAACTACCCGGATACCGCCGCCCGCGTCTTCGACCACGCGTGGCGATACACCTACAACCTGCGCGGTATCTACGAGACCCCGGAGTTCGTCGAGGAGGACGGCACCGACCGGGAGAAGGCCGAAGAGATCTTCGTGGCGGCCCACGAAGAAGATCGCACGCTTCTCACCGAGTTCGAGGCCAAGGAGCTCCTCGCCGCCTACGGTATACCCACCGTCGAGACTCGCGTCGCGGGTGACGCAGAAGAAGCCGCCGGGTACGCGGAGGAGATAGGCTACCCCGTTGTTCTCAAGCTGTACTCCGAAACCGTGACCCACAAGACCGACGTCGGTGGCGTCAGGCTCGATCTGCCCAGCGCGTCGGCGGTTCGGGAGGCCTACGAGGCGATAGAGGCTTCGGTCGCCGAAATGATCGGGGCAGAGCACTTCGGCGGGGTAACGGTGCAGCCCATGGTTAGCACCGACGGGTACGAGCTCATCGTCGGCAGCAGTATAGATCCGCAGTTCGGGCCCGTCTTGCTCTTCGGCTCGGGCGGTCAGCTCGTCGAGGTCTACAAGGACAGCGCTCGAGCCCTGCCGCCGCTCACCACCACTTTGGCGCGCAGGATGATGGAGCGGACCCGCATAGTGGAGGCCCTCAAAGGTGTTCGGGGCCGGGCGCAGGTGGACCTGAACGCTTTGGAGAAGCTACTCGTACGCTTTAGCAGGCTCATCGTGGAGCAACCCTGGATCAAGGAGCTCGACATAAACCCCTTGCTCGCCTCTTCCGAGCGCCTCATAGCACTCGACGCCCGGGTCGTCCTGCACGACCCTGAGGAAGACGAGCTGCCCCGGACCGCCATCCGGCCCTACCCCAACCAGTACGTCAGCAGCGCGGAGATGAAGGACGGTACGCCCATAACCGTGCGCCCCATCCGGCCCGAGGACGAGCCCTTGATGGTCAGGTTCCACGAGTCGCTCTCCGAGCGCAGCGTCTACATGCGCTACTTCCACGCGATGGGCCTCAGCCGGAGGACCGCCCACGAGCGCCTGACGCGCATCTGCTTCATAGACTACGACCACGAGATGGCCCTCGTCGCCGAAAGGGAGAACCCCGAGACCGGAGATCCGGAGATCCTGGGGGTAGGACGCCTGAGCAGGGACCACGCCGTCCCGAACGAGGCCGAGTTCTCCCTGCTCATTGGCGACCGCTTCCAGCGCCAGGGCCTCGGCACCGTGCTGCTGGAGAAGCTACTCGAGGTAGCCCGCGCCGAGGGTCTCTCGCGCATAACCGCCAGTATCCTCTACGGGAACCGTGCCATGCAGCGCCTCAGCAAGAAGCTCGGCTTCTACGTGCGGCGCGTCGCAGAAGAAGGCGTGGTCAAGGCGGACCTGAACCTCTATCAGATGGCGTAGGAGCGACGCAAACGAGAGGCAGGGCTCGAAAGGCCCCGCTCTCTCTGTCCCCTGGTTAGGAGGCCAGTCGCGCCGGACCGTCATCATGGGATGACTTTTCCTTACATAAGATAGCTAGTCCTTGGCGGTAGTCAATTCCACTTTATTACGCTGGAAACAATGAGCTGCAGCGGCCTTGCACATAAACCTAAATAGTATGCTTACTTTTTGTGCAGAATCGCGATTCTGCACAAATACCCCTTTTGTCAGCTTCGCGTCAAAAGGGGTCCTGCACAAAAAGTCAGACAAAACAAGGGCGGCGGGAAGGAGACACGAAAATCCGCCGCCTCGTTCCCTGGGCGGCGGGAAGACGAAGGAGAAAACCCACCGCCCGAGGCAACTTGCGCACCTTAGCACAAGGGAGAGAGGTTAACTCATGGTACGAAAGAAACGGGTAGGGTAAGTTGCACGCCCGCCCAGTCTGTTCTAGGATTCCCGGCTTGTTACAACGGGGACAGCGGCGTAGCATGGCGGGGTGGCTCGCTCCCTGCTCTTGGACACGGCTTTCTTCCGCTATTGTGGGCACTCGTTTTGGCGGGCAGTTGTGCGCGTAGTGGGAGCGCTGAAAAGCTGGGGCGATTTCGCGGCAGTAGTATCTAATCTTTTACTAGCTGCTGGCATAACCCTTAGTGTGGGCGCGTGGTTACAGCGTGTTCCTTGGTGGGTGCCAGTGGGGGTGTTTTCACTTCTCTTTTTGTACGGTTTGCTGGCAGCAAGCTATGACGAATTTCGAGCGGTTAAACGCACAAACGAGCGGCTGGAGTCGAAGATAGCAACCGCTGCAAAGCGCAAAGCCATAAAAGACCAACTTGGAGAGGCGATAAAAGAAGGCCGTCGTCTGCGGACGTACGGCAAGGGTGAACAGGCGGCCCTTCGTCCAGCTGTCTCAAAATGGGTAGATGATACTCAAGGGTTCATAGAACGCGCCTTTGAAAAAGCGGAGGCGTTGTATTTCCGGGGTAGCGAGATTGATGATAGATTGTGGCCAGTTGATGAATGCTTACGTCGGTTAGATCATCTAAGAGCCCAAGCGAATGACCTCAACATCAATCCCGACTTCGACCCTCAAAACCAGCGCAACCACTAAAAGGCGGGTTCAATACCCAATTCGTGCATCGCCTGTACTAACACGCAGAGGTTATGGCAGAGCACCTTACATAAAGCCTCGTTGATCTGTCCCGTATCGCTCTTGCTCCGCACAGAGTCGCCAAACTTAGCTTTCAGCATCGAATAGGCGCTCTCTACGTTGGACCGCTGATGGTAATGCTCTAGAAACTTCTCCCGGTTGTAGGTGAAGTAGTGGTACATCTGCGCCCACGCCGAACCATCTTCAGCAGGTGGCAGGGTATTACTCTTGAAAGGGACGAAGGCCGTTCCCCCAACAGATTCAACGGCTCGCAGGTTCTTTTGGCTCAGGTAGGCTTTATCTGCCGACACCTCTTTGACCGGGAAGTGTTCTGCGGTGGTCTGCACAAGCGGGGCGAAATATGTAGTGTCATTTGCTGCCCAGCCGCTAATGTCTATAGCCGTAACTACCTTCGTTTGGACGCCGCACATTAGATGGGCCTTTACCCAAGTCCTGTTGTCAGTCTCGCGCCCGTACTTTTTGTTAAACCAGCGTACAAATCGGCAGGTAGAGAAGCTGGAAGAGTCAACCGCGAAGCTCGTTTCCACCGCTTTCAGAGGTAGGCTACTCAGGGTAACGAGGTGCTTGAGAGTGCCGGTAAGCTCCGGCTTGGCAAGATAGTTACTAACGGAGTTGAAGTGCGGAGCCTTGCTAACCAAACCCTTCGCGTGGGCGGCTTTCAGGTCGGTTGCGAACCGCCGACTAGAGAAGCCAACGTAGACCTTCAGTGTGACACAGAAAAGCATATCCGAGAGCGGCAGGCGTGGTCTGCCGTTGGTCTGCGCGGGCTCGGGAACACTCTTACAAATGTCAGAGAGAAGAGCAACGAACTTGGCTTTCTCACTTGTTTGGGCGGCGTTGTAGGAGGGCCAAGACCGGACGCGGGGCTTCTCGCTCTCTGCTTCCTTCTCAACGGTGTGCTCTACCGCGAAGATGTGCTTGCACTTCTCGGCGCGTATCTCGTGGTCGGGGCAGGTGCAAAACGGCTTACTACCGTTAAGCCTTACCCAGTAGCGGCCTCTGCCACTTTGGGACGGGACGGCCCATACGTCGCCGCCCTCGCGGTGGATTTTGGCCCGCTCAGCAAGCTCTAAGCCTCGTTGCTCTCGGGGGTTCATCGGCGTGTCCTTTCTTGTTGGGGCACGCCGAAGGTCGTAAAATTAGCTAGAGGGCTGCACGGTATCGGCGTGCGGTTCCAAGACCCCGGTAGAAGTGGGCGCTTCTACCGGGGCTAAGTGTTGCGGAAAGCTATCCGGTCATGCGTTAACTCCTTTGGTGTCAATGCCAAGTTGCACGAGCAACGCCTTGTCGACGCGTCGCATGGTATCGGCGTCGAGGCTGGTGTAGTACCGCCCAAACCTCTTCTCTTTGTCCACGGTGCGGAGCTGATTGCAGTGAATCCAGCTTTGCTCGGGCATGTTGGCGCTCTTGGGAATCTCTACTACAAAGCGATAGGGTTTACTTGGGGCAGTGGTTGAAATAGCTGCCACGGTTACGAGAGGGGAGTTTTTGTTGGCTATGTTGTTGCTTACAACTACGCACGGCCTGCGTTTTCTCATCTCTCTCCCCCTCGTGGGGTTGAGGTTTACTGCCCAGATGTCTCCCCGGTTCACGGTGGTCTTGCCGTACATGAGTATGTCCTCCCCTTGGGGGCTTTAGGTTACTCCCTAAGTATACCAGATCACACTGTATAACAACATCAATAACACTGTACATAGGGACGGATAGCAAAAAACTTGTGGAAAAATGACACTGCAATGCTTACACATTAGTAAGTATGTGGTAAAGTGTTAGCAGACAAAAGGAGGACAGCAATGAGCGGGCGTGCGCAACTGACGGTTACCGTGTCCCCAGAATTGGGTCGCTACGTTGAAGAAGTTTCGGCAGAGTTGGGCGTAAGAAAGAGCGCCGTAGTTGAACGTGCTCTGGAAGCCGACCGCGAGCGCCGCGAAGAGGAAGAGTTGGCAGAGGGCTACAAGGAGATGGCTGAACACGACTTGGCGCTGCACGAAGAGTTTGAGTACGTAGACAGCGAGACACCATTGCCCGAGTACGTCGAGAAGTAGCCAACACTAACTACTCACGAGAGGGCGGGAAATACCCGCCCTCTTTTTATGCCCACAGAACGTAGGACTTTTTGTGCAAGATGGGTTTTGGAGCGATCCGACCGAAAGGGGTTTTTGTGCAAAATTCCGACTTTTTGTGCAGGAGCGATTTTTTGTGCAAGGCCAGCTGCGGCAGGTTTTGCACAAGAATTTTGATTCGACGTCATTTGTTGGGCCTTCCGCGAATTAGTAGGCCAACACCTGGTGGTTCAGCATCACTTTTCGTGCAAAACCTCTGGAAAGGGCCGAGCATAAACGAGGTTGGAAAAGAAGAGAAGTTACGTTTCAGCGTTGACTGCGGAGGTTGTCGACGCAAGAATACCGAGTGGTTGTGACGATTATAATAAGCGTATCGTATAGGAGGGGTACGAGTTGCGAAAGTTGACGCTGTCAGCGACTCTGCTGGCAATGGCTCTGGTGGTTGCTGCTCCTGCCATGGCGCAGTCGGTCAGCCAGGTCGTCCAATCCACGGGTGGCAACGTGTCATGCTCGCTGTCTACGCAGAATGGGCAGACGATCGTTCAGGTCAGTGGGGTGGTCAACGGCGTCCAGGTCTCCGATACTTTTTCGATCGCCGGTCCCCAAGTGTCGGTGGATTGTCAGCAGTTGCTCCAGCAGGCTGCGGCTAAGCAGGCTACCACGGCCAAAGCCAGCAAGGTCGAAGCCGCAGCGGCTCCGGCTCCAGCCACCAAGGCTCAGATCCAGGAGTTGCCGAAGACCGGTGGTGGTGCCATCCTGCTGTGGGGGTTGGGCGCCAGTATCCTGCTCGTGGCCGGTGGGCTCTTGTCTCGCAGAATCATTCGGTAAATACAGAGCTTAGCCCAGCTTAGCTGGAGCGAGGAGGCAGCACCTTTGAGGGCTTGCCTCGGTTCGTCATCACGAGCCGGGGACGTGTCAAAGTCCGTCTTACGTCCGAAGCGAGGAAGCCCAGTAAGAAGTAGCTCGGGCTAAACGGAGCGTTAGTAGGTGGAGAGGGCTTCGCTTGACTGGGAAACTTCCGGCGTCTCTTGGTGCCTCATGAGCGATGCCACTTCACCTTCCGAGCGTCTTCCTCGTTGCCGTCGTCCTCGTGCTACTGAGGTATCTCTGAAGGGCGTGGGGCTCCTAAACTGAGTTTGCCGATGCCTAGTCTTCCGGACGCATGCCTTTGACCTGTTTCGTACCATCAGGGCGTCGTGCCGCGAAGTTGAGGCTGACCATATCCCCACACGACCTATTATTCTTTCTGCATCCTACGAAAGCGTGCCTTGTGGGTCCGTCGAATCAGCGAGCTCGCGCCAAGGAGGCTTGTACCCCGAACGGCTCCCTAAAGAGCCCTCACCTCGCTCGGCCTCCGGCCACAGCAGTCTCCTGGAGACCAACAAAGAATATCGACAGAACTCGCCTCTTCGTCAGCCGCCATTGTTCTGTCCGATGCTTTGCTCGAGGATGTTGCCCTTTCCCGCACGTTATAGCAGAGCACCTATCCTACTATCCTGCCGTCCTCCATCCGCACGACTCGGTCCATGAGCGCGCCGACCGCGGGATCGTGTGTTACGACAACGAAGGTCTGCTCGTTTTTTCGGTTGAGCTGCAGGAGCAGTTCGAGGACTTCATTTGAGGTGTCGGAGTCGAGGTTGCCGGTGGGCTCGTCGGCCCAGACTATGGCTGGGTCGCCCGCGAGGGCGCGGGCTAGCGCCACACGCTGCTGCTGGCCGCCGGAGAGCTGGTTGGGGCGGTGGCGGGCCCTGTCCAGGAGGCGAACCTGTTGCAGAACCTCCAGGGCGCGTTTACGGGCAGCCTTGACGCCAGCGCCACCCACCAGGAGAGGCAGTTCGACGTTCTCGACGGCGGAGAGGACAGGCATGAGGTTGAAGGTTTGGAAGACGAAGCCCATGTGGCGGGCACGGTACTCGGTACGGCGGGCGTCGTTCATGGCGTGTAGGGGTTCCCCGCCGATGAAGATCTCGCCGTGATCGATCTCATCAAGGCCGGAGAGGGTGTTCAACAGCGTGGTCTTGCCGCACCCGGAAGGCCCCATCACGGCGACCAGGGAGCCCTTCTCTACCCGCAAGTTCACGTCCTCTAAAGCGTGGACGGTAAGCTCCTCAGTCCGGTAGCTCTTGTACACGCCGCGCGCCTCGACCATAAGTGGGCGCCCCTTCGGCGAGGGACCGTCCTGTCTCCCGGGCTCCCAGCGACCGGAGATCTCGCGCCCGTCGAGGCCTAAGGAGTCGGCGTAGTTCTTGAGGAAGAGCCGGGCGTAGACGGCAGCGGGGAGCCGGACGGCATCCTCCTTCTCCAGGCCTTCGAGGACGTGAGCGGGAATCCCCGTCTGTCGAGCGGCCGCTTCCAGGGAGAGTCCCCTTTGGTGGCGGGCCTCTTCGAGGAGGCGACCGGTGTTCCTGTCGTACGAGCTGTTCTCCACTCTCAACGCATCCTTCTAGCCCTCGTACCGGAGGGCTTCGACGGGCGGTATCCGGGAGGCCCTCACGGCCGGGACGATGGTGAATAAGAGCGACGCCACCCAGACCCCAGCGCCGATGAGGAGCATCTGTGACCACGGGAAGACGAAGACCGCATCCGGGTCTTCGATGGCGAAGCTGAAAAGATTGTAGCCGCCCAGTGCGCCTACGGCCACGCCGATGGCTATGCCGAGCAGCGCGACGAACGAGCTCTCGACGATGAACTGCCAGCCGACCATACCCTTCTTGAAGCCCAAGGCCCTCAAGGCCCCGATCTCGCGGCGGCGCTCGTGGACAGCGCGGGCGCTGATGACCGCCAGCCCCGCCACCCCGATCACGAGCCCGAACGCCAAGAACGCCTGCACGATCTTCACGAACGTGTCAGTGAACTGCTGCGTCCGTCCCAGAATGTCGTCTAGCAAAAAGGTCTGCGCACCGCTGGCCGCGAACTCTTTCTTGAGCTCCCGACCGACCACCGTCGCGTCCGCCCTCTCGTCCACCCGCAAGAGAAAGGTCTCTTGCGTCTGAAGGTTCGGGAGCTCCTCTTTGGCTACCTCGCCGACGATGACGCCGTTAATCACGCCCAGGGTGAACCCACCGGGGTCTTTCATCCTCCCTACGATCCTCTTCTCGGCTTCCGTACCGGAGACCGGGTCGCGCAGGCGGAGCGTGTCCCCCGCCCCGAGCTCCGGACGGGACAGGAAGTTCCCCTCCCCGTTATACGGGAACGTGAGGATCGCGAGGTTGGGGTCGTTGCTCAGGGCCTCCCACGCCTCCCGATCTGTGGCGTACTCTGGGGAACGCTCCTCAAGCACGTCGGTCGTGGAGGAGAGGAAGCCGTCAGGCGCGTATGTGATGTACTCCGCGACGTTCGCTCCGGGCGCCGCCGCGCCTATCGGCGGCCCGTTCGAGGTAACGTACTCCTCCGCCTCGTACTCGGGCAACTCGACTCCGCCGGCCTCGATCCCGTCCGAGCCCGTGATCGCCGACGCCAGGACGTCGTTTTCCTCCACCTTCGCGTCGAAGTCTCCTATGGATGTTACGGGACCGGACTGGACGAAACCGTCGTAGCCGGAGAGCTGCTCGTCGCGGGTGCCTTGGGAGGCGGCTGACTGGGTGCTGGAGAAGATGGAGCTAATGGTGACCATGTACAGGATGAGCGCGAACATGGCGAGCGTGAAGCCGGTGCGGGTGGGCCGGGAGGCCGGGTGGGCGACCGCCATCTTCAAGACGGGCGCGAGCGGTGGCGCGAGGCGCATCGCCCCGCGCAAGACGGCGTAGACGAGGCCGAGGTTGAACGCCGTGAACAAGACCGCCCCGAGCACCATCAGGACGCCCTCGACGAAGAACATCGCCGGGCTATCCTCGATTGCCTGCGCCACTGACTCGAACTCGTTCGCAAAGTACGCGTACGCCAGAACCCCGGCTCCGACGAGCGTCCAGACGAAGCGGGCCGGCAAGAGCCGGGAAAAGATGAGGCCGAGTCCGAACGCCGCGAGCACGGGCCCGAGGAGCATAAGGTAGCCGCCGAACCCGAGCGCGGGCTCCGGCAGGTAACCGCCCCCGATGAGGAAGCCTGCGACGGCGAGCCCTGTGCCCGAGGCAAGCAAGCAGATCTGCAGGAAGCCGCGAAGCCAGGAGCGGCTCAGGTCCTTCCCCTCCGGCAAGACGCGAATGGCGGCGATGACGTTGAGGTTGCCGATGCGGAGGCTGGTGAAGAAGACCGCGAGGAAGGTGATGAGGAGCCCGGCGGCGGTGGCGACGACGAGCGAGGCCGGCTCGACGTAGAAGGGGATGGTCAGGTCGTCGTTGAACAGGTCGGCGAAGATTTCGGTCGCCCGATTCAGTCCCCATACGAGCCCCGCAGCAACGCCCAAGCCCACGAGCGCGCCAAGGAAGGAGGCGAAGAGGCTGTAGGCGTAGCCCTCGTAGACGAAGAGCCTGACGAGCCCGGCGCGTTTGAGGGCGACGGCCCGCAAGATCCCGAGCTCCCCCTTGCGTTCCTCGGCGAGCATAGCGTAGATGTTGATGATCAGGAGTATCCCGGCGAGGATGGCGAAGGAGCTTATCATCAGGAAGATCTCCCCGATCTGGAACCCGCCCCCCTCGATGGTCTCTTTCTTTATCTGCGAGACCTGGAAGTCTAGCCCTTCGGTCGAGCCCTCGACCGCCAAGACCTCTTGCACCGCCTCCGCCACCCTCTCGGAGTCCTCCACGCCCGAGGTCACGTCCCCCTCGTTGCTGATAAAGACCGCACTGAACTGGCCCTCCTGCGCCCCCAAGAGCCCGCGCGCGCTCTCCTCGCCAACGAGCGCCGTGCCCGAGGCGCTAGAGAAGCGCGCCTCATAGCCCGAGATCCCCTCTTCGGGCACGACCCTTGCAACGGTGAACTCCTCCGGTCCCGCGCGCCCTACGAGGCGCACCTTCGAACCCTCCTCGAGCTCCAAACCTTCCGCCAAGCCTTCCGAGGCGTATAGTTCCTCGGACCCGGGCTCGGGAAGGCCGGCCACCGCCGGAGGCTTCTCCCCGAAAGAACGCAGCTCTTCCCAGTCGGTGCCGACCGCGTTGACAGCGGGCGTGGCGACCACCGTCTCGCCCGCGCTGTCCAAAGACTCGGCGGGGACCTCGCCGGTTAGAGCGCCGAGGATGCCGTCCACGCCTACCGGTCCTTCCGCAGTGTCTCGGGAGGCGTCGCGCACGGCTCCGGGCGTGATCCCGGCCGCCGTTGAGGCGTCGAAGAGCGGGATGGGGCGCCGGTCGCTCGGGAGACGCTGCCCGGCCTGCTGGACGACCTCGTCGATCTCGCCCAGGGTCTGGCGCGCTTCGTTCTCCTGGAAACGCCCGGTGCTGTCGTTCAGAATCAGGGAACCCGAGATGAGCGCCGTCCCGACCATCGAGCCGAGCACGACCAGGACGGTGTTCCACTTGCGGCGCGTCAGGTTCCTGAGCCCTATCCGCCTCAGAGCCGGCCGCCGCAGCATCGAGAAGATGACGGCGGCAGTGACAAGGAGCGCGGCTCCGAAGAGGGTCAGGGCTATGGGGTCCAGTAGTCGCGCCTCCTGGTAGAACGAACGGCACAACTGATCTTACGCAGCTCGCGCGCAAACGTTGCGAACGGAGACACGGTGTATGATGTACGGCGTAACCGTGTCCGGACTCAGGAGGACCTGCTGGGGATATTATCCTGGATAATCTTCGGCCTCGTCGCGGGCGTCATCGCGAAGCTGCTCATGCCGGGTCGGGACCCGGGCGGCTGCATCGTCACCATGCTGCTCGGGATCGCGGGCGCCTTCGTCGGGGGATCGTCTTTGAGCGGCTCACAGGACGGCCCGATGTGATACGGTTCGACCTCGGGAGCCTCGCCGTGGCGGTCGTCGGGGCGGTTGTCGTACTCCTGATCTACCGCCTGATAGTCGGCCGGAGAACCTAAGGTCGTGGCCACCAGGGCCGAGACCGTGAGCATCCTGCTCCGCCCACCGGAGCTGCAAGCCGCCCGCGAACTTTACGCCGCGGGCTACCTCTCCGCCGCGGAGTTCAAGCGGATCGAGGACAAAGCGGTGGACGAGGCTTTAAAGCTCCAGAATCTTTGGGCGTCGTCGGCAAGCTCGGGCGCAGGCGGTACCCCTCAGTTGGGGGAGCCGCTGGCTCGCCTCGGGCTCCTACGAGATGCTTGCGCGTGAGATCTTCGGCGGCATAAAAGCTGACCGCCTGCTCCTGGAGTACGACGAGCGTTCGGGGACCTTCGAACCTCTACACCATGTCTCCGAAGGCAAGATCGTAGTCCTCGGCCTGGTAACCGCGAAGACCTCCTACCGCGAGACAGTCGAAGAGCTCGAAGCCCGCGTCCGGCAAGCCACCCGGTACTTCCCTTTGGAGAGGTTCTCCATAAGCCCCCAATGCGGCTTTTCGACCTCCGTCGTCGGCAACGCCATCACCGTCGAGGACGAGCAACACAAGCTCCACACCCTCGTCGAAACAGCCGAGAGGATCTGGGGCTAGAGTCATCAGCTCGCTGCTTTGATCCCCGCTAAAAGCCGTCTCCCTATCGCTCACCACTCTCAAGACCCGCCCGAACTCCTCTTCCCACTCTCTTTCTAACCCTCCAACTGCAAACGAGTTTCATTAACAGTAACAAGAATTGTTCTTGATTTTTGAGGAAGTAGGCCTATAATTTACGGATGGTTGACATGCACGGAGGAGTGAGTTTTTGGCGGCATTGATGGAGCGTCTAGGGCTTGGGGGGCGTGAGATGACGATCACCGGGCACAGCAAAGACTTCGTGCTCAAGGTGGTCCAACCGTCTTTGGTGGGGCTCATGGACGGGTCGGTCTCTACGCTGGCGCCGCTCTTTGCGACGGCCTTTGCGACCGGAGATTCGCGGGTGACTTTCTTGGTTGGCCTAGCGGCGGCGGTTGGTGCGGCAATCAGCATGGGCTTCTCCGAGGGGCTCTCGGACGACGGAACGCTGACCGGGAGGGGACATCCATTCTTGCGTGGCGTGATCACGGGCGTGGCCACCTTCATCGGCGGAATACTCCACACCTTGCCGTTCCTTATCCCGCAGGTCTTGGTCGCGCTGTACTTGGCCTTCGGGGTAGTCGGCTTCGAGCTTCTCACGATTTCTTTCATCCGCTACCGCTACTTCAGGATGAGCTTCCTCGTGTCCGCTTTGCAGGTAATCCTGGGCGGAGCGTTGGTCTTCATCTCCGGCATCCTAATTGGCAGCGCGTAAAGCGAGGGCTAAGAGGCCGCGCAAATAGGGAGAGTGCCAGGATGTAAGTGAACATGAGTCGCTCGATCATTTGGGACGGTACTGCGGCTTTGAAAACTCGACTTCGTTGCCGACCTCTCTTTAGTGACTCAAGCTACAATTGGTACGCTATGCTCTGCGAATAGCCTACCATCCCGGCCACCTCCCGCATCGACTCACCCAACGACATGCGCCAGACCATCAGCAAGTGGGTTCGCAATCCGGATCGCTCGCCTTACGGTAAGGATCCTCCAACTGGGAAGACTCCAATTCCTCCGAATTTCGTTTCTCGCTCGTGCTCGGAAGCGTACTTCCGGATTCCGTATTACACCTCTGCACTCAAGGCCGTTTCCCGTTCGACCGCCTCGTCCAGTACTATTCCCTGAGGGAGATAAACCAGGCCGCGGAGGATGCGGAGAAGGGCGCCACCTAAAGCCCGTGCTTCGCACAGAACTGGGGTAACGCTCCGCCGACACTAACGCCGCGAAAGGGGTTGAGTATGCTCGAAGGTGTTCGCGTCATCGACGCGCATGTGCACGCGGCCTGCCTACCCACGCTGAAGCTTTCACTGGGGGAGTGGACCGGACACTTCGAAGGGGGCGTCGCTGACCTCCTGGAGCTGTACGACGAGCAGGGTACTTTGATACCCCGTCGCTTCGACGAGTACGTGGCCGGAGAAGGGGTGGACGTCGCGGTCCTACTCTGCGAGTACAGCCCGAGGGTTACGGGCATCCAGCCGATCGAGGACCTGCTGCCCATCGTCGAGCATAACCCCGAGCGCTTCAGGCTGATGGCCGCACTCAACCCACACTACCATTACCCCTTGCCGGACGAGCTGGAGCGACAGATGACTTTAGGCGCGGTGGGCTTGAAGCTGCACCCCGTGCACGGGGGCTTCTCCCCGAACGATCCTGCCCTGTACCCGGTGTACTGGCTGTGCCAGCAGCGCGGGCTGCCGGTGATCTTCCACTGCGGCACGAGCGTCTTCCCCGGCGCCACCAACCGCTACTCCGACCCCGTCCTGGTCGAGGACGTGGCCCGGGACTTTCCCGACCTCACGATCGTCTTGGCTCACGGAGGTCGTGGCTGGTGGTACGACGCCGCCGCCTTCATGACCCTGATGCGAGAGAACGTGTGGATTGAGGTGTCCGGCCTCCCCCCGAAGAAGCTGCCCGAGTACTACAGCAGGTACAACTTTGAGTCCCTGGCTCAAAAGATGATCTTCGGCACCGACTGGCCCGGCGTCCCGGGGCTCAAAAACAACGCCCTTGCCCTCTTAGAGCTCGGCTTGGATCCCGAGACCGTGGAGCTGATCCTACACGAAAACGCTTCACGATTGTACAAGCTTGACGCGAAGCAGGACGAAGCCGCACGTAACTAGGCATGCTCGCACCGGCAATGCATGGGTGCGAGTCCGTAAGTGTTACTCGTCGGACACTTACTCCTCCACCAGGAACGCAGCGACCGGGCACTGTTCCTCGGCTTCTTTCAGCTCCACTATGCTCACGCTGTAGAGTCGTCTACCTCCGTCTTCTCTTCATCGCTCAGCTTGAAAGCGCCCTTAACCACTTCCACGCAGATATCCAACTCTACGCACAGCTCCTGATCTACCTCTACCCGCGGGTTATCATACTTAGATCACCTCTCCTCTGGTATTCACTTGCTTTGCCTTCCCTCTGTGTGTGCCACCGACAGGTTGGCCTAAACGGCCGGGGTCGGTGTCTTGTTCGGCAACGTCGAACGCCATAATTCACCGGAACACAAGGCTCATGGTAGAAACCACCCAGAGTAGCCGCGCGAGTCGTGTTTTGGGACGAAAGGCACCAAATTAAGACGTGGGTCAAACCACTTCATAAATACACGACCCCCTCGTGCACCAAAGATGGTGGATGATGGACGCCTGGATCTCGCTAGCCGTGGTACCCGCAAGCCCCCACACAAGCCATCATTCTTCCTCTACTAGGTTCGCTCAGTCCTCAGTGTAGCTTGTCGGTATGAACAATCCATGAAGAAACCGTGGAGATCCTGTGCGCGATATGACCAGCAGGGCACTGCCTACTAGGGGTTGGCGGGCGCCGGCGTGAAGAACATAGGCGAGATGATCTCCCGAGCAAAAAGAACCCGGCGGCGCGGAGGGGGAGAATGCGCCGCCGGGCGGGGCGAGTGTACCCACTCCGCCCGGCGCCGAACCCCAGTCGAAATGACCCGGGGCTTGCTCTACCCGAGGACTGCCCCCCTCCGACAGTCCTGGGTAAGGCGCACCTGTCCAGATGCGCCATTCGCCCAATCTACACGGCATTGCGGCGTGCGCAAGATCTACCGGGATCACCCTCAAGGGATACATAAGGGTTAGAGTTTTTCGACATTACTTAGCAGAAAAAGAACCGAAGTCCGGTCCGAAGAGGAGTGGATCGGCCCTCGCTTTCCATTGTAGCGGTCGGTCGCGCCCCGCTCTAGTCTCCACTACACTATGTGGCGTTTTCTAGGCAGGGCGAGCCCCGCTCATTGTGCTTGAGCGAAGCTACCCTATGCCCCCCACGGAAGATGGTCTAGGCTACCGACCAATGCTCCCACGTAGCGAACGAACCCGCGATAGTATGGCCGAGCCAACGGCGAACGTACGTACGTCCGACCGACTCACCGTCGCTGACGCGGCCCGACTGTTGGGGCTGAGCGCCGAGGCCGTAAGAATGCGCATAAAGCGTGGCACGTTGGCCTCCGAGAAAGTGGGCGGCACCGTGTACGTGCTCCTCGACACCGACCCAACGCGACCCAGCGCAGACAGAACGACCGACCGAACGGCCGAAACAACCACCGATCAAACGTCGCTGGTCGAGGTCCTGCACGATCAGGTGACCTACCTGCGGGAGCAGCTGGACCAAGAGCGCGAAGCCAACCGGGAGAACCGGCGCATCATCGCGGGCTTAGTGCAGCACGTTCCCGGGCTTGACGCTCCGCCAGAGTCACAAGAATCGCCAGAGACGAACTCCGAGGGTACCGTTGGAGGGGGCCTCTCTGAGTCTGTCTCTAAGCGTTCCTGGTGGCGCAGGCTCTTTGGGTTCGAGTAAGCGATAATAAGCCCGGTAGTTGCCGCACTGCTAGGAGCACTTGTAGTCGCGGTGGTCACCAGATAGTGTGCTAATTCTTCGACTATAGGCAGCGCCAGAGAAAGAGCTAAAGGGATTGCTCTGGCTCTTTAATGTAGAGACGTAACGCAACCGCATGCAGTTAGACGATTACCGAGAAAACCCCGAGCGGAAAACGGACGCGACCGAGTACACGCTTAGGTTCGCTAAGTGGGATGCCTCGAAGGCTCGGATCGCGCAGCTCCTCAACGACGCCACGCAGTTGGCCGACATAGCTGAATATTTCGAGAACCTGCACGAACTAGACAATTTTCGCCGCTCTTCGATCACTTCGGTGGAGTGGAGGCGGGAGAGGGTTGGTTTGCGGCTTCCCTCCCTCCTTGGCCACAGCAACCTTACGAGGAAGCACATCAGGAGTCGTGTGCCGGACTCCGCGAGTAGGAGGACACACCTAGAGTCTCTGCAATGTAACCACGATGACCGGCCATAGAAGTGGGATGGGGACTATTCACCGAGTTGCCGTCAAGAGGCTTCTTCTCAGAAACTCTAGAAAAGTTGGTCGCCGTTGGGGACCGGGAACCTTACGGGGCCGGGCGAGCTATTGGGGTCTTTCGAGCTCCTTCTCGGAGAGCCGCATACGACGCGTGAAGTAGAGCGCGATCGTTAGCACGATCACGAGGCCCGTCATCACCCCAAGCTCGATGAGCATGTTTCGGAACTCTTCCGCACTCACCCGTTCGAGTTCGGCGGTGAGCAGCAGGATGCGCCGCACCACGGCTATGAGCCCGACCAGTAAGAACGGTTCGGCTATTAAGATGCCGCGCTCCCTAACCGTGACCCTAACCGTGTCGATAAGTTCGACGAATATGAAGGCCAAGAGCACCCGGTCGAGGACGCTGAGCGCCGTCTGGAGAACCCCGACCTCCGACACCTCCAGCATACTCAACGCCGCGGAGAAGACGAGCATCACGATCGGCACGCTCAAGGCGAGCGCTATGGCCAAGTAGGCGACGCGCTCGAATGCGTCCAGGACACCGGTGAAGAGCTTCTCGTAGCGTTCGGGGGACAC
>Ga0126307_10000030_pt1 | contig 80455 bp, 83 predicted proteins | sample Plot28_FD_89955 | JGI IMG/M metagenome (GOLD analysis project Ga0126307, IMG submission 89955) | Serpentine soil microbial communities from UC McLaughlin Reserve, CA, USA - Plot28 | ecosystem: Environmental > Terrestrial > Soil > Grasslands | place: USA: UC McLaughlin Reserve, Lake County... | reverse complement strand
TGGTGCTGGGAGTTCCACGCGAACGTGGCCACGCGATCGCCGGTCTCAACGCCCAGGGATCTGAGCCCAGAGCACAGGCGGTCGACCCGGGCCGCGACCTCCCCGAAGGTGGCGCGCTCGGTGCCGTTGGCGGTCAGCGTGGCCACCTCCGCATCGGCGTGGAAGCCGCGGACGCGGTCGAGGATGTGCTGAAGGGTCAGCGGGTGGTCGTGCTGCATCAGACCCTCGAGCATCCGGCCGTATGATGCCCGACATGCCGCTGTCGTACTCGCATGGAGTGTCCGCTACTGCGCTCCTGGGCGAGACGATCGGAGAGAACCTGGAGCACACGGTCGCGCGCGACCCCTCCGCCGAGGCGCTCGTGGTGCGCCACCAGGGCGTGCGCATGACCTACGGGGAGCTGAACGACGAAGTCGACAGGCTCGCCCGGGCGCTGATGGCCGCGGGCCTCGAGCCGGGCGACCGCATGGGCATATGGGCGCCCAACTGCTCGGAATGGGTGCTCGTGCAGTACGCCAGCGCGAAGGCCGGGGTGATCCTGGTCAACGTCAACCCCTCCTACCGCACGAGCGAGCTGGAGTACGCGCTCGAGCAGTCCGGTTGCAAGCTGCTGGTGTCGGCCACCGACTTCAAGGCCTCGGACTACCGCGCGATGGTCGGCGAGGTCCGGGGCTCGCTGAAGGAGTTCGAGCGCGTCGTGTTCACGGAGACCGGCGACTGGGAGGAGCTGCTGTCCGGCGCGGACGAAGTCGGCGAGGACCAGCTGCGCGAGCGATCGGGGTCGCTGGCGGCCGACGACCCGATCAACGTCCAGTACACGAGCGGCACCACGGGCTTTCCCAAGGGCGCCACGCTCTCGCACCACAACATCCTCAACAACGGATTCTTCGTGGGCGAGCTGTGCGGCTACACCGCTGCGGACCGGGTCTGCATCCCCGTGCCGTTCTACCACTGCTTCGGCATGGTCATGGGCAACCTCGGCTGCACCTCCCACGGGGCGTGCATGGTGGTGCCGGAGGGCGGCTTCGAGCCCGAGGCGACGCTGGCCGCGGTGGCTGAGGAGCGCTGTACCTCGCTCTACGGCGTGCCGACGATGTTCATCGCCGAGCTGGGCCTGCCGAACTTCGGGGAATTCGACCTGACCAGCCTGCGCACGGGGATCATGGCCGGCTCCCCCTGCCCCACCGAGGTGATGAAGCAGGTCGTGTCCGACATGCACATGGAGGAGGTGGCCATCTGCTACGGCATGACCGAGACCTCGCCCGTGTCCACCCAGACGCGCGCCGACGACCCGCTCGACAAGCGCGTCGGCAGCGTCGGGCAGGTGCATCCACACGTGGAGGTCAAGGTGATCGACCCTGACTCAGGCCAGGTGGTCGAGCGCGGCGAGACCGGCGAGCTCTGCACCCGCGGCTACTCGGTGATGCTCGGCTACTGGGACGACCCCGAGCGCACGGCGGAGGCCGTCGACTCGGCCCGCTGGATGCACACGGGCGACCTCGCGACGATGGACTCGGAGGGCTACCTGAACATCGTCGGGCGCTCGAAGGACATGATCATCCGCGGCGGCGAGAACGTGTACCCCCGCGAGATCGAGGAGTTCCTGCACACCCACGACGAGGTCTCCGACGTGGCGGTGATCGGCGTGCCCGACGAGCGTCTCGGCGAGGAGATCATGGCCTGGGTGATCCTGGCCGAGGGCGCCGCGGCCGACGAGGAGGGCCTACGCGAGTTCTGCCGCGGCCAGATCGCCCACTACAAGGTCCCGCGCCACGTGAAGCTGGTCGGCGAGCTCCCCATGACCGTCACCGGCAAGGTGCAGAAGTACAAGATGCGCGAGCAGGCCATCGAGGAGCTCGGCCTCGAGGAAGCGGCGACCGCCTAGCCGTCGTGCAGCCAGGGGGCGTAGGAGAGTCCCACGATCGAGCCCTCGGCCGAGAGCAGGCGGGCGACGGTCTGCCCCCACGGCTCTGTGCGCGCCCCGTGCAGCAGCTCGAAGCCCTGCTCCTCCAGCTCCTTCGCCCCGGCCGCGACGGCATCTGCGTCGGCCACCTCGAACTCGAGGCTGGTCTGGGGGACGGTCATCCCGTCGGGCCAGGCGTCGGTGCCGAAGCACGCCTGCGCGGCCTGCTCGAGCGGCCACACGCCGAAGTGCTTGGTGCCGCCGATCTTCTCGCTGTGCCAGTAGCCGTCGGGGTCATCGCCCTCCAGCTCCAGACCCAGGGCCTCGACGTACAGCTGGCGGCTCTCGCGCGGGTCGGGGGCGATGGCGCTCACGCTTGCGACGAACAGGACGTTCACACTGTCTCCTCTGGTTGAACTGCGCGCATCCAATCGCCTCGGCCGAGGCTCGTCTTGAAGGAAACGGACACCTATGTCGAGATGCGGCCGCCTGCCGCGCTGCGCGGGTCGATCGCTTGCCTGTGGGTGCGCCGGGCAGCCGGGGAGACCGTGCGGATCATCCCCGACGCCTGCGTGGACCTCGTCTGGAGCTCCGGCGCGGGGGCGGTGCTCGCGGGTCCCGACACCGGCCCCTCGCTGTCCCCCACCCGCCCCGGGCAGGCCATCGCCGGCGTGCGGTTCCTTCCCGGAGCCGGCGGCTCCGCCCTGGGCCTCCCCCTGGACGAACTGAGCGACCGCCGCGTCGCGCTCGGCGACCTGGGCCTGGACCCCGACCGCCGCCTCAGCGGCGACCTCGACCCGTGGGATGCCCTCGCCCTGCTGGCCGGCGCGGCCTCGCGGCTGGCGGGTGCCGTCTCACCCGACCGGGCCGTGCAGCAGGCCGCCCTGCGGCTGCTGGACCCGCGCCAGCGGGTGGAGTCGCTGGCCGGCGACCTGGGCCTGAGCGAGCGCCAGCTGCGCCGCCGCTGTCGGGCCGGCGTGGGCTACGGCCCCAAGACCCTTCAGCGCGTCCTGAGGCTGCGGCGCTTCCTGGGCGCCGGCGCCGCCGACCTGGGCCGCGCGGCGCTGGACGCCGGCTACTCGGACCAGGCCCACCTCACGCGCGAGTGCCGCCGCCTCACAGGGCTGTCTCCCGCGGCTCTGAGGGCAGCGAACGCGCCCGCTCGGCCAGCTGCTCGCGCTCGGGCCGGTTGTTCGTGAGCTCCGCCGCCCGCTCGAGCTCGGCGCGCGCCTCGTCGTAGCGCGCCAGGCGGGCCAGCAGCTCGCCGCGCACGCTCGGCAACAGGTGGTAGCCCTCCAACGCGGGCTCTGAGGTCAGCTCGTCGACCAACGCGAGCCCGGTCTCGGGGCCGAAGGCCTGGGCCAGGGCGACCGCGCGGTTGAGCTCCACCACCGGCGAGCCGGTGACGAAGGCCAGCTGGTCGTAGAGGCCGGCGATCCGCGTCCAGTCGGTCTGCTCCGGCGTGCGCGCCCGAGCGTGGCAGGCGGCGATCGCGGCCTGGAGGCGGTACGGGCCCGGCTCGCCGCCGAGGGCCTCGGCGCGGTCGAGCGCCTTCAGCCCGCGGCCGACCAGCACCCAGTCCCAGCGCCCGCGGTCCTGGTCGGCCAGGAGCACCGGCTCGCCCTCGGAGCCGACCCGCGCCCGCGTGCGCGAGGCCTGGATCTCCATCAGGGCGACCAGGCCGTGCACCTCCGGCTCGCGCGGCGTGAGCTCGGCGAGCATGCGGCCCAGGCGCAGGGCGTCCTCGACGAGGCCGGGCCGCATGAGGTCGTCGCCGGCCGTGGCGGAGTAGCCCTCGTTGAAGACGAGGTAGATCACTTCGAGGACCGATGCCAGGCGCTCGTCGAGCTCGTCGGGGGGCGGGACCTCGAAGGGCAGCTCGGCCTCGGCCAGCGTCTTCTTCGCCCGCACGATGCGCTGCGCAAGCGTGGGCTCGGGGACCAGGAAGGCGCGGGCGATCTCCTTCGTGGTCAGACCGCCCATCATCCGCAGGGTCAGCGCCACCCGGGCCTGCGTGGGCAGCAACGGGTGACAGGTGGTGAAGACGAGGCTGAGCATGTCGTCCCCGATGTGATCGTCCGCGGCCGCGGCCAGGTCGGGGTCGGCGCCTCCGCGGTCGAGCTCGAGCTCGCGGCCCAGCTGCTCGTGCTTTCGCCGGGCCATCCGCTGGTGGCGCAGCCGGTCGATTCCGCCGTGCTTGGCGGTGGCCATCAGCCAGGCGCCGGGGTTGTCCGGCACGCCGTCCTTCGGCCACTGCTCGAGCGCGGCCACCAGCGCCTCCTGCGCGAGGTCCTCGGCCAACCCCACGTCGCGGACGGTGCGGGCCAGGCCCGCGATCAGCCGGGCGGACTCGATCCGCCAGACCGCCTCGACGGCGCGGTGAGCGTCAGGGGACCCCAAGGCCCCCAGACGCTAGATCACAGAGCGAGCGGTGCTCGGCCGGCCGGCGCCCGGCCTGCGCTCCTCCGCTAGGTCACGCGGGCTAGGCGTTCTTCTCGGCCTGGGCGCGCAGGCGCTCTTCCTGCTCGCGCAGCTCGGGAGTGAACTCGTCGCCGAAGTCGTCGGCCTCGAACACCTGCCGGATCTCGATCTCGGACTCGCCCGGGCCCGGGTTGGGGCAACGTTTCATCCACTCGATGGCCTCCTCGCGGGACTTGACCTGGATCAGCCAGTAGCCGGCGATCAGCTCCTTGGTCTCGGTGAAGGGGCCGTCGACCACGGTGCGCTGGTCACCGGAGAACTTGACCCGTGCGCCCTTCGAGGTCGGGTGCAGGCCCTCGCCGGCCAGCAGCACCCCCGCCTTGACCATCTCCTCGTTGAACTCGCCCATCTCCGCGAGCTGGGCCTCGGTGGGCATGACGCCCGCCTCGGAGTCCTCGTTGGCCTTGACCATGACCATGAATCGCATTGCCGCTCCTTTCGTAGATTGCCGTTCAGTGACGCGTCGAACGAGCGAGCACAGTTTCGACACACCACACGGGGAATCCGTGGCCCGCCTGTTCGCGGCGTCCGATCCGCGGGGCGCGCTGGTCCTGGGGCACGGGGCCGGAGGCGGCGTCGAGGCTCCCGATCTGGTCGCGGTGACCGAGGCCGCCGTGGCCGAGGAGTTCAGCGTCGCGCTGGTCCTCCAGCCCTACCGGGTGGCGGGGAAGCGCTCCTCGCCCGTCCCGGCCAAGCTCGACGAGTCCTGGGCCGCGGTGGTCGGCGAGCTGGGCTCGGGCGAGCTCGCCGGGCTGCCGCTGGTGACGGGCGGCCGCTCCGCCGGGGCCCGCGTGGCCTGCCGCACCGCGACCGCGACGGGGTCGGTGGGTGTGCTGTGCCTGGCCTTCCCGCTCCAGCCGCCGGCTCGCGCCGGCAAGCCGCCGGGCCCCTCGCGGCTGGCCGAACTCGAGCAGGTCGAGGTGCCGGTCCTGATCGTTCAGGGCGAGAACGACCGCTTCGGCATGCCCGAGCCGGCCCCCGGCCGCGACGTGGTGCCCGTGGCCGGCGATCACGGCCTCAAGAAGGACGTGCCGGCGGTGGCGCAGGCCGCCGCGCGCTGGCTGTCCGCGCTCGCCGCCTAGTCTCCGCCTCGTGGCGTACACCACGACAGAGGGCCGGCGGGAGCTCCTGTACCTCCTGGCCGAGGCGACCGCGCAGCTAGGCCGGGCGCTCGGCTCGCTCGGCGAGGCCTACGAGAAGCTCGACGAGCAGACGGCCGACCGCCTCGAGGAAGAGCTCTTCGGGCCACTCCAGCGCGCCTTCGGGCGCGCGCAGCGCTTGCACGCCGGCTTTGCCGAGCGCTATGGCCTGCCCGGCCGGGCGTTCGGCGCCGACTCCTCAGGGCTCCCCTCAACCGGCGCCGCCGGCTTCATCGAGGAGGCCGTCTTCGCGCTCAACGAAGCCGCGGCCTCGCTCGTGACCCTCCAGGAGTCCGACCCTTGGACCGAGGTGGGCGACGACGAGCTGCGCAGCGGCGTCGCCGAGATCCGCCGTGTCGTCGACCCGCTGCCCCACCAGGCGCGCGGCCTGGTCCGGACCCTGGGCCGCTGAGCCACTCGAGCGGCGGTGCTCGGCCGGCCAGCGCCCGACCTGCGCTCCGGCGCTAGGAGGGCAGTGCGCCGCGCAGCCGCGCTGCTGGCGTGCTCGCTGCTCGCCGCCTGCGGCGACGGCGAGCGGCAGGCGGCGCCGCCGGCGCCGCCGCAGCGCCCCGCCGTCGGGCTGTGCGGCGAGCTGGGCGCCCGGATGACCGGCCGCGTGGACACCCCGGCGGCGACCGAGCTCTCGGGCCTGGTCGTCTCACACACACGCCCCGGCGTGCTGTGGGCGCACAACGACTCCGGCGACAGCGCGCGATTGCTCGAGCTGGGCGAGGACGGCCACCTGCGCCGGGAGGTGGCGGTCCCCGGCGCCGAGAACGTGGACTGGGAGGACGTCGCGGCACGGGGCGACCTCATCTACGTGGGGGACATCGGCGACAACGACTCCGAACGCCCCACCATCACCATCGTGCGCGTGCGCGAGTCGGGGGCGCCTGCCGGGCGCCAGGAGCTGCGCTACGCCGATGGCCCCCACGACGCCGAGACGCTGCTGGTAGACCCGCTGGACGGCTCGGTGGCGGTCGTGACCAAGAGCTTCGGCGGCGAGAACCGGCTCTACGTAGCTCGCGAGGGGACCCTGCGCCGCGGGCCGCTCGTGCCGGTGACCCCCGGCGAGGCCGTGACGGCCGGCGACGTCTCGGCTGACGGCCACACCGTGGTGCTGCGCACCTACGACCGCGCGCTGGTGTGGACCCGGCGGAAGGGCGAGCGGCTGACCCAGGCGCTCCGGAGAAAACCCTGCGCCGCCGGGGTGGACCTGGCCCGCGAGGGCCAGGGCGAGGCGCTGGCGTTGGCAGAGAACGGCCGTTCGTTCTTCACGGTGGCCGAGGGCACACGGCCGCCGCTGCGCCGCTACGCGCCCGTGCGCTAGTCGTCGTCACCCGGAAACAGCCACGTGGCCAGTCGCGGTGCCCGGTGCAGCAGCGAGCCTCGCGTGACAGCGGTGGCGCCGAAGCGATCCCGGACCTCGTCGAGCACGTGGTCCAGGACGTCCCCGTGCCGCTCGTCGACCGGGAGCTGGAGCTGCCGGCTTCCGGCCTGCAGGTTCGCCACCGTGACCCCCACCAGCGTGAGCCCCCGCCGATCGATCAGGTCGCGCTCGGCGGCCAGCAGCGTCCTCATCTCGGCCAGCACGGCGCTCGTGGCCGAGGTCGGCGCGGGCAGGGTGTGCGACCGGGTGGCCCGCGTGAAGTCGCCGAAGCGCAGCCGCAGCGTCACGGTTCGGCCGGCCCTCCCCTTCGCGCGCATGCGGCGGGTGACGCGGTCGACCAAGGCCAGGACGGTTGCGTCAAGGGCCTCCGCCGAGGTGGGGCCGCGCCCGAGCGCGCACTGCGACCCGACAGAACGGCGGCGGGGCGTGCGCTTGACCGGCCGGGGGTCGCGGTTGTGGGCCAGCGCGTGGAGCTTGCGCCCTGCCGCGCGGCCGACCAGCTCCACCAGGCGTGCCTCGGGCAGCTCGGCCACCTGGCCGACCTTGCGCAGGCCGACGGCGTGCAGCTTCTCGGCGGTGGACGGCCCCACGCCCCACAGGCGCTCCACCTCCAGCGGGTGCAGGAACTCCAGCTCCTTGTCGGACGACACGACGAGCAGCCCGTCCGGCTTGGCCACGCCGCTGGCCACCTTGGCCAGGAACTTCGTCCGCGCCACTCCGACGGTGATCGGCAGCCCGATGCGCTCGCGAACATCGTGCCGCAGCCGACGGGCCACCTCGCCGGGGCTCCCCTTGATGTGCCCGAGCCCCCGGGCGTCCAGGAAGGCCTCGTCGATCGAGAGCCGCTCGACGGTGGGCACGGCGTCCTCGAAGAGGGCGGCCACCGCCTCGCCGGCCTCCACGTATGCGTCGAAGCGCGGGGAGACCACGATCGCCTGCGGGCACAATCTGCGCGCCTGACGGCCGCCCATCGCCGAGCGGACCCCGAAGGCCCGCGCCTCGTAGCTGGCCGCCTGCACCACGCCCGGGCCCACGATGACCGGCTTGCCCCGCAAGCGCGGGTCGTCGCGCTGCTCGACCGACGCGAAGAAGGCGTCCAGGTCGGCGTGGAGGATGGTCGCCTGACCTGACACGAACGTATGTTCGCACAGCGGTCCGAGGCTCAGCGGCCGAGGAGCTGCTGGCGAGAGGACTCGGCGAGCCACTCCTCCCAACGCGCTGGGGTCCAGCCCCGCCGCCCGACGAGGATCTGCCAGACCTCCGGGTGGTTGAGCGTCCAGAGGATGTCCGTTGCCGTGGGGGCGTCGAGGCCCGGACGCAATGCGCCCGCCTCATCGAGCGTCGCGACCACCCTCCCCTGGTTCTCGTGGAACTCCGTCTGGATGCGGTCCCACAGCGCGGCGCTATCCGGGTCGACCGCGGCGGCTTCCCGAACCACCGCCAGCAGGGCTCCCACTCGCTCCTTGACGGCGCGGGCGTTGCGGGCGTTCAGGCGCAGCGTGCGCTCGGGATCCGGCTCGTCGAGCACCTCCAGGTACCACGTGCGCTGGGCGACGGGAATCTCGTCCTGGTCCCCGCGCAGCCGGAGGTTCCAGAGCGCCCGAAGCACCCCACTCTTGGTCTCGAAGGCCAGGTAGACGGTCTTGGTGGCGACGCCGGCGTCCTTGGCGATGGCGGCAATGGTGGTCGCGACATAGCCGTCGGCGACGAACAGGCGCTCAGCGGCGTCGAGGATCTCGCGCCGGGTCTGCGCCGCCTGCTCGCGGCGCCGGCGCGAGTCGTAGGAGCGTGACTTGACAGGCCCAGACATTTGATTACTGTAGCGGTGTAGTCATTACTCGTCTGCGGTAATCAATTCTACCGGGGAGGTCTCCCATGACGTTGCTGCTCACTCGTGTCCACGTCGACGACTACGCCACGTGGAAGTCCATGTTCGACGACGACCCCCACGGAATACGCACAGAGGCCAGGAGCCACCGCATCTGCCGGGACGTCGAGAGTCCCAACGACCTGTTCGTGCAGGTGGAGTTCCCCTCGCCCGACCAGGCCACGGCCGCTCGGGAGCGCCTGCTCGCCTCCGGCGTGTTCGAGCGAGTCGAGCTGCAGTCGGGGCCCTCGGTGGTCGAGGTCGCCGACACCGTTGGGGGCTGACGGCGTCCTAGCCGGCCAGGCCGCGAGCGAGGCCCCGGCCGGCCGGAGGGCGAACTCGACCCCCGGTTCAGATATCGCTCAGGGCGCGGAGGGATTTCTCAGCGGGCGCGCGTGCGCCGCACCGTGCCGGTTGCACACCGCCCGCCACCTTCACAGCCTGACCCTGGTCAGGTCGGGCGCTCGGGGTCCTGGCCCTCGGGGCCCTGGCGCTCTTGGTCCGGGCGCTCCTGATCCCCACCCTCATCGTCGCGCTCGAGCCGGACCTCCTCGCGCTGTACGGGGACCCTGACCTCCTCGGTGACGACGTAGCGCTTGAGGCGGAGGCGGGTCTCCCCACGCTCGCCCCCGACCGGCTCCTCGGAGACCCGAGCGCCTACACGGCTGTCTGACTCTTCCGTATCGGACCCGGCCTTGCCGGCGGCCGCGGAGTCCTCGCCGCCCCCACCGGACGTCGCGTGCTCGGCCGCGTCTCCGCCTCCGCGATCGCGCGAAGCGTCCCGCCCACCCTCGTGGTCGCCGCCCCCACCGGACGTCGCGTGCTCGGCGGCGTCTCCGCCTCCGCGATCGCGCGAAGCGTCCTGCCCGCCCTCGTGGTCGTCGCCCCCACCGGGCCGCGCTTGCTCGGCGGCGGCTGCGTCTCCGCCCTCCTGACCCGCGGCCGCGGCGTGCTCTTGACCCGCGCCGGCCGTCTGGTCCTGATCCTCGTCACTCGAGTAGTCGAGCCCATAATGCTCATGGAGAGCGCGCTCCTCGTCGGCGCTCATCTCCGCCTCGGGGTCCACGTGAGGGGCACCGTTCACGTGCTCCTTCTCGAACGGCACGCGAACGATGTCCCCCTCGCTCGAAGCGTCGGTGATCGGGACGAGGGTCTCGCGTCTGCCGAAGAGCCCGGTCTTGACCGTCACCCACCCCGGCTGCTCGGTCTGCCGGTCGAGATAGATCTCGGCGATCTTGCCGATCTTCTCGCCGTCGCGGTCGATCAGCTCGTGTCCTCGCCAAGTGCCGATGGTGTCTGCGTCGGGCATCCTGTCCCTCCTAGCGCGTCTGGTCGGGGTCCAACTCGTCGGCCTTACGGCTGCGTTCCTGAGCTTCCTCCTGCACCCGGGACGCCTCCGAGGACCGCTGGCCGGCGTCCTGATCGAGCTTCTCGGCGGCTCCCCGCTCCTGCTCGGCCTGCTCCCCCCGCCGACGCGCCTCCTCGGCGGCCTGCTCGGCCTGCTCTTGCTGGCGGCGCGCCTCCTCGGCGGCCTGCTCGGCCTGCTCCTGCTGGCGGCGCGCCTGCTCGTCGGCCGCCTGAGCGGACTCCCGCCTGCGGTGAGCCTCCGCGCCCACCTCTCCGGCCTCAGCCTGCTTGCGCTCGGCGAGCTGTTGCCGGCCCTTTGCCTCCTCGCGATGCCCGGCAGCGGCCACGCGGCGCCGCTCCTCCTCCTTCTGCTTCTTGCGACGCGCGGCCAGCAGCACCAAGCCCACCAGCAGCAAGGCGACAACTACGACTATGACGATTATCAATGCGGTGCTCATGAGGCCCTTCCTCTCTCCTCTGAACTCACTACCCCCGGGTACCCGGCCCAGAGAAGGTTCAAGCGGCGGTCGACAACTGCGGGCTAAAGGGCGCCGCTGGCTGCGGCGGGGTGGTCCTGCGCACGGCCAGGATCACCGGGGTTCACGTCCCGGCGGCTCTGGCGCACGACGGGCCTCTTCGCCGCGCCGGCCTCGTCCAGGCGACGCACCGGCGTGGTATGCGGGGCGGTGCGGGCGATCTCGGGATCCTCGGCCGCCTCGGCCAAGAGCTCGCGCATCGCGTCGGCGAAGTGGTCCAGGCGCTCCTTGGGCTCGGTCTCGGTCGGCTCGATCATCAGAGCCTCGTCCACCAGCAGCGGGAAGTAGACGGTGGGCGGGTGAACCTCGTGGTCGAGCAGGCGCTTGGCGATGTCCAGCGTCTTGATGTCGAGCTTGTCCTTGGCGCCACTGCCCGAGAGCACGAACTCGTGCATGCAATGGCGGTCGAAGGCGATGGGCAGGTACTCGCCGATGCCGTCCTCGGCCAGGCGCGCCTTGAGGTAGTTGGCGTTCAGCACGGCCAGCTCGGAGACCTCGCGCAGCCCGTCGCCGCCCAGCGAGCAGATGTAGGCGTAGGAGCGCACGAACACGCCGAAGTTGCCCTGGAACCCGCGCATCTTGCCGATCGACTTGGGCCGGTCGTGGTCGAGGTCGAACGCGGGCCCGGCCCCGTTGGAGCTCGAGGTGCGCACCACCTGGGGTACTGGCAGGAAGGGCTCGATGCGGTCGCTCACCGCAATCGGCCCGGCGCCCGGCCCGCCTCCGCCGTGCGGCTGGGTGAAGGTCTTGTGCAGGTTGTAGTGGACGATGTCGAAGCCCATGTCCCCGGGTCGCGAGACGCCCATCACGGCGTTGAGGTTGGCGCCGTCGTAGTAGAGCGTCCCCCCCACGCCGTGCACGATCTCGGCGATCTCCTCGATGTTCGAGTCGAACAGCCCGAGCGTGTTCGGGTTGGTGAGCATCAGGCACGCGACGTCGTCGTCGGCCTTTGCGCGCAGGTCCTCGAGGTCCACCCCGCCGTCGTCGGCAGTCCCAACCTTCACCACCTCGTAGCCGGCCATGGTGACGGTGGCGGGGTTGGTGCCGTGCGCGGTGTCCGGTGTGAGCACCTTGGTGCGGTGCTCGCCGCGGTCGGCGTGGTAGGCGCGGGTGAGCAGCAGGCCCGCCAGCTCGCCGTGCGAGCCCGCGCTGGGCTGCAGCGAGACGTGCGGCAGGCCCGCGATCTCCGCCAGCGCCTCCTGGAGGTTGTACATCAGCTCCAGCGCGCCCTGGGCGTGCGCGGGCTCCTGCAGCGGGTGCAGACGCGCGTGGCCCGGAAGCGCCGCCACCCGCTCGTGCAGCTTGGGATTGTGCTTCATCGTGCACGAGCCCAGGGGGTAGAAGCCCTGGTCGAGGTGGAAGTTCTTGCGCGACAGCGTGACGTAGTGACGCACGATCTCCGGCTCGGAGACCTCGGGCAGATCGGCGGGCTGGGAGCGGCGGGCCCAGTCGGGGAGCAGCTCCTCGACCGGCGTCTCGGGGACGTCGGTGCGCGGCGGCGTGAAGGCCCGGCGCCCCTCGCGGGAGCGCTCGAAGATGGTGACGGTGTCGCTCATGCGGGCACCTCGGTTCGCGAGGCCACCGCAGCCAAGGCGTCGATCTGCTCTTTTGTGCGCCGCTCGGTGATGGCGACCAGCAGGCCGTCCTCGTACTCGGGCAGCACCCCGCGCAGCGGCAGGCCGGGATTGATGCCGGCCTCGCGGGCGCGCTCGAGGAAGGCGTCGAGCTCCGGCACGCGCACGGCGAACTCGCGCACCACGGGCCCCGGGTTGATCGGCTCGAAGGGCAGCCCCTCGCGGGCGTAGGCGGTGCGGCGCAGCATCAGCGTGGAGAGCTCGACCAGCCCCTCGCGGCCCAGCCACGAGAGGTAGGCGGTGCCGGCCAGCGCGTTGAGCGCCTGCGAGGTGCAGATGTTGTGCGTGGCCTTCTCGCGGCGGATGTGCTGCTCGCGGGTCTGGAGGGTGAGCACGAAACCGCGCTTGCCGTCCACGTCGCGGGTTTCGCCCGCGATGCGGCCCGGCATCTTGCGCAAGAAGCGCTCGGAGGCCGCGAAGAAGCCGAACGAAGGGCCGCCGAAGTCCAGCCGGTTGCCCAGCGTCTGGCCCTCGCCCACGCAGATGTCCACGCCGCACTCGCCGGGGGGCTTGAGGATGCCCAGCGGCAGCGGGTCTGCCGCGCAGACGAACAGCGCGCCGGTCGACTTGGCCGCCTCCCCCAGCGATGCGAGGTCCTCCACCGTGCCCAGGAAGTTGGGGTACTGCACGAACACGGCGGCCGTGTCGTCATCGACGGCGGCCGCCAGCGCCTCGGCGTCGGTGACGCCGTTGGAGTCGAGCGGGACCTCGACGATCTCCATGCCGTAGCCGACGGCGTGCGTGGCCAGAGCGGCCCGCGAGTGCGGGTGCATGCCGCGCGAGGTGAGCAGCTTCGAGCGCCTGGTCTCCAGCTTGGCCAGGTATCCCGCAGCGGCCACCGCGCTGGGGCCCTCGTACACCGAGGCGTTGGAGACCGGCAGGCCGGTCAGCTCGGAGATCATCGTCTGGAACTCGAACATCACCTGCAGGCCGCCCTGGGAGATCTCGGGCTGGTAGGGCGTGTAGGGCGTCAGGAACTCCGAGCGCTCGACGAGGTTGTCGATCAGGGCGGGGACGTAGTGGTCGTACATCCCGGCGCCCAGGAAGGTGATCTCGGCGTCGGCGTGGCGGTTGCGCGCCGCCAGCTCGGCCAGGTGGTCGAGCACCTCCTGCTCGGCCATGCCCCCGGGCAGGTCGATCGGCCGGCCGAGGCGCACCGACTCGGGGATGGCCTCGAAGAGGTCCTCCACCGAGCCGACGCCGATGGCGTCGAGCATCTCGCGGCGATCCGCGTCGGTTGCAGACGTGTAACGGCTCACGGGCGGTCTACGAACTTAGCGGTGGCCGCGACTACCAGAAGTCCTGAACCGTCTCGGCGTCTCCCGCGTGACGGGGCCCGAAGACCAGTATCTCCAGCCCTTCCTCCCCCGCCTCGAACGCCCTCGTGACCTCCGGCGCCACGCGGACCGCGTCCATCGGTCCCACTTCGAGGATCTCGTCGTCGAGCTTGAGGCGGCCGTCGCCCGAGAGGATCACGTAGATCTCCTCGGCGGCTTCGTGACGGTGGGCGAAGGGCTGGCGCTTGCCCGGACGCAGCGCGATGTAGCCCAGCCCGGTGCTCTCCGCTCCGAGCTCCTTTCGCGGGAAGCGCGCCTCCTGGATGTCGCCGTAGCCGTACTTGGCGGCGAGATCCTCGGAGTCGCGCAGGTTGCCGTGCTTCCAGGACATCGCTAGTACCTCCCGCTGATCCGGTCCCATGCCTTGCGCAGCTTGCGCGTGAGCTCGCCCTCCGCGGTATCGCCGGGGTCGGCTCCCATCGTCGCCGGCGTCTCGCTCGGTTCGGGCAGCTGCTCGGCCTCTTCGTAGCTCAGGCTCAGCTCGACCCCGTTCTCGAACAGTTCCTTCACGTGCGGGGCGTCGACGAAGCGGTGGTGATCGGCCTCGACCACCAGCCCGTCGAAGATGTCCTTCTCCTCGTCGGCGAGCACGTGGGTCAGCTCGCCGAACCGCCGCCCGTCACTGGTGAAGACCGGAACGCCTTCGGCAATCGCGAGGTAGGACGTGGGCGGGCCGAGGTCAGCCACTCAGCAGGTTCTTGTAGGCGTCGACGTCCAGCAGGTCGTCGACCTCGCCCGTGTCGCTGAGCTTCACCTTGACCATCCAGCCCTTGCCGTAGGGCTCGGCGTTGATGTTCTCCGGGGAGTCGGCGAGCGCCTCATTGACCTCGACGATCTCGCCCGACAGGGGCGCGAACACGTCGGAGACCGCCTTCACGGACTCCACCTCCGCGTAGGCCGAGTCCTTGCTCACCTGCGCGCCCACCTCCGGCGGGTCGAAGAAGACCACTTCGCCGAGCGAGTCCTGCGCGTACCAGGTGATCCCGAAGACCGCCTCGTCGCCTTCGATCCGGGCCCAGTCGTGCTCGGGGTGGTACTTCAGATCCTCGGGGTAGCTCTCGTCGGCCATCTACTCCTCTTTGCGGTACAGGGGCTTGCTCTTCACTTCGGCCGCGCGTGCCTTGCCGCGCACGTCGACCTCGATCTCTGTCCCGGGCTCGGCGGCCGCCCGCGGCACGTAGGCCATTCCGATCCCCTGCTCCAGACAGGGCGACATGGTGCCGCTGGTGACCACTCCCTCGCCGGCGTCGGTCACCACCGCGTTGCCCGGACGCGGGATGCCGGGCCCGGTGAAGGCGAAGGGCACCAATAGGTCCTCGCTGTCGTCCGGCAGCGCGTCGGCTCCGATGAAGCCGGTCTCCCGCTTGCAGGCCCAGCCCAGGCCGGCCTCGATGGGATTGCGGTCCTCGGACAGGTCGTTGCCGTAGAGGTGGAAGCAGACCTCCAGGCGCAGCGTGTCGCGGGCGCCCAGGCCGACGGGAGTGACGCCCTCGTCCATCAGGGCGTCCCAGACAGTTGTGGCTCCCTCTGGGGGGATGAGCAGCTCGACGCCGTCCTCGCCGGTGTAGCCCGTGCCGCAGACGCCGACCTCCGGCACCCCCGCCACCGTCCCGAGCGTCCAGCGCATGCGCTTGGGCTCCTCGCCCTCGAGCAGCCTGCGCAGCGTCTCGCGCGCGTGCGGGCCCTGGAGGGCGAGCATCGCGAAGTCGCCGTGGGCGTCCTGGAGCTCCACGTCGCCGTCGAAGGCCTCGGCATGCTCGCTGAACCAGGCGAAGTCGCGCTCGTGATTGGAGGCGTTGGTCACCGTCAGAAAGCCGCCCCCACCCTCCGAGAAGCGGTAGGTGAAGAGGTCGTCGAGCACCCCTCCGTCCTCACGGCAGAGCACGGAGTACTGCGCGCCGTTCTCCGCGATCCTGGTGACGTCGTTGGACAGGATCCGCTGCAGGAAGGCCTCGGCGTCGGCACCCGTGGTGCGGATCTCGCCCATGTGCGAGACGTCGAATACCCCGGCGCCGCGGCGCACCGCCTTGTGCTCGGGGCCGATCCCCTCGTACTGCACGGGCATCTCCCAGCCCGCGAAGGGAACGAGTCGCGCGCCCGCGGCCTGATGGCGCTCGAACAGGGGCGTCCGCCGCAGCGTGTCCGTGGCCGGGGTCAAGGCGTCGGAGGCTACAGCCGCTACGGCGCGGCTAGCGAACCAGCCTCACCAAACGGCTGCCCCGGGCGAGGTTGCCGGAGCGGTCGCGGACTCGGACCTCGACGCGCGCCCACACGCGGCGCCCGCGCCGCAGCGCCCGCCGCAGCGTCCGGGCCGAGGCGCGCGAGAGGCGCAGCCGCAGGCGGGCGGTGTGGTTGGCCCGCAGGGATCCCGTGCGCCCGAGCGCCCGGATCTTCCGCTTTCCGCGCCGGATGTTCAGCCGCGCGCCCACCCGGTAGGAGCACGGGTCGTCGCAGCGCGCGCGGACGATCACGCCGCGGTTGCGAAGTACGCGCTGGCGTCCTCCCGTGCGCAGGCCCAGCAGCGGTGAGCGAGCATCGGGCGCGATCACGGGGGGTCCGGAGCCCGTCGCAGGCACTCCACCTGGCTCGGCGGCCGAAGCTGGAGGCGTAACAGGCGCTAGGCCATCCGGCGGGGCCGGCGGCAAGGCAAGGGCGCTTGAGCAGGTCGAGGTCCCGTCGGTGAGACGGGAGACCGCCCCCGTGTTCAACTCGGCCACGTACAGCCGTGCGCACGCATCCTCCCCGAAGGAGGCCACGTTGAAGTCGGGCAGGTCGAGCACCAGGGCATCGCCGCCCCCGTCGGGCACCTGCAGCCGGCGCACCTCCCCGGTGCAATAGTCGGAGTAGACGTACTGGCCACGCAGCTCCTCCAGCGAGGCGTCGCGCACCACGTAGCCGCCGGTGATCGCGCAGGACGGAGCCGCAGCGTTCGCGTACGTGTGGATCGGGCCCAGGTAGTTGCCGCCGCTCAAGGGGCAGGCACTGCCGTCGACCGGGTAGCGCAGATTCCCCTCGCAGACGTTCCAGCCGAAGCTCCGCCCCCGACCGGCGCCCTGCGAGCGGGCGTGGAAGTCGACTTCCTCCACCTCCGCCTGGCCCACGTCGCCAATCAGCACGTCGCCGATTTGTCGGTCGAGGCTGAACCGGAAGGGGTTGCGCAGCCCGTAGGCCCAGATCTCCCGCCTCCCCGCGGCCGCGGCGAGCGGGTTGTCGGAGGGGACCGTGTAGGACGCGCCGCCCGACGGCCGGGGATCGATCCTCAGGAGCTTGCCGAGCAGCGTGGTCAGGCTTTGGGCGTTGCCGTCGGGGTCGCCTCCACTGCCGCCGTCGCCAACGCCGATGTAGAGCCGGCCGGCTGCGTCGAACTGCAACTGCCCGCCGTAGTGGTTGGAGTACTTGGGGTGGGCGATCTCGAGCACGGGCCGGCGAGACGCGGCGCTGACGGTGTCGGCCGAGCCGCCCGAGCTGCGGAACTCGTCCACCCGGATCGGTGGGCAGCGGTTGGCGTCGGTGGTCGAGGAAGGGCAGGGCGCGGTCGCACCGGTGCCCGCCGCCGTGTAGTAGGCGTAGAGGCGCCCTGTGGTGGCGTAGTCGGGCGCGAGCGCGATGGAGAGCAGCCCGCCCTCACCGATGCCGGCCTCGACCAAGCCCGCGATGTCGAGAAAGCTCGGGCCCTGCACCACGCCGTTCTTGACCAGCCTCACGCGCCCGGCGCGCTCGACCACCAGCAGCCGGCTGGTGTCGCCCGGCGGGGAGACCACGCCGATCGGCCGGTCGAACGTGCCCACGGGGGCCAGGCTCACAGCAGCCTGGGCGCTCGCCGGCCACGCGGCCGCAGCGAGCACGACGGCGGTCAGGGCAAGGCGGCGCACGACAGGAGACACCTCAGCATCTCCGGGCCGGCGCTGCGTCGGGACCTCGGCGAAGCCGGCGCGGTCAGTCCTTGAGGAACGACGGGATGTCGATCTCGTCGTCCGGGATCTCCAGCGAGGAGCGCTGGCGATCGTCCATCGCCACGTCGCGCCGGCGCGGCTCGCGGCGGCGACCCGTGGAGTCCTCGGTGAACAGCGGCCCGGTGGCCATGCCCTCGAAGCCGGTCGCGATCACGGTGACCCGAACCGAGTCTTCCAGCTCGTCGTCCACCACGGCGCCGAAGATGATGTTGGACTGCGAGTCGGCGGCCTGCTGGATGATCTCGGCGGCCTCGTTGACCTCGAACAGGCCGAGGTCCCCGCCGCCGGTGATGTTGAGCAGGATGCCCGTGGCCCCCTCCACCGACTGCTCGAGCAGGGGGCTGGAGATGGCGTGCTTGGCCGCTTCGGCCGCGCGGTTCTCGCCGCCGGCCTCGCCGATGCCCATCAGCGCGGAGCCGGCCTCGTGCATGATCGTCCGAACGTCGGCGAAGTCCAGGTTGATGACCCCGGGGATGGTGATCAGGTCAGTGATCCCCTGCACGCCCTGGCGCAGAACGTTGTCGGCCTCGCGGAAGGCCTCGAGGATGCTGGTGCGACGCTCGACGACGGCCAGCAGCTTCTCGTTGGGGATGACGATGAGCGTGTCGACCTGCTCGCGCAGGCGCTGCACGCCCTCCTCGGCTTGGCGGCTGCGCTGGGCGCCCTCGAAGGAGAAGGGACGCGTGACGACGCCCACGGTGAGGGCGCCGATCTCCTGCTTGGCGACCTCGGCGATCACAGGGGCGGCGCCGGTGCCCGTTCCGCCGCCCTCGCCGGCGGTCACGAACACCATGTCCGCGCCCTTGAGCGACTCCTTGATCTCGTCGCGGCTCTCGTTGGCCGCGCCGTAGCCGACCTCGGGGTTCGCGCCGGCGCCCAGGCCGCGCGTGAGCTGGTCGCCGATCTGCAGCTTGTTGTCGGCGTCGCACATCTGCAGCGCCTGCGCGTCGGTGTTGACCGCGATGAACTCGACGCCCTTCAAGCCGGCGTCGACCATGCGGTTGACCGCGTTGATCCCGCCGCCGCCTACGCCGACGACCTTGATCACTGCCAGGTAGCTACCGGTGTCCATCCCCCTGGTCCTTCCGTCTGGGGCTCAAGCGAGCATCGAGGGTTTTCGGACTCCCACGGACGCCGCAAAGTCGGCACTGTAGGCGGAATTCGGCGAAGGTGTCAAACCTCCTCCGCAACGAATCTTGCGTCCCGTCCGAGGCTGAACCTCGACTCCGGGTCGAGACTAGGCCTACTCTCGACTCAAGGTTGAGGCTGGGGCGAGAGTGGCTGTGGAGCGGCCTGCGGGGCGCTTGGGGGCGCCGCCGGGGGCGTCACGGGCGCCGCGCTTTGCGCCGCCGAGTCGTCGGTCTCGGGCTGCAGCCCGGGCAGCCCGCCGGCGGCTGCGCGCTCGGGCAGGCGCACGTCCACGTACTCGGCGCCCCGGGAGGCAGAGTCCGCCAGCACCGTCGCGGCGGCCGCCCACTTGGCCCGCAGGCGCGACTGCGAGCCCAGGATCACCTCGGGCCCCTTGTCCAGCCGGGCCACGAGCCCGCGCTCGCCGCGGCGGATCGTCTCTATCCGCGCCAGCAGCGCTGCAGGAGCGGCACCCGCCACCCTCACGAGTGTGCGCTCGACCTCCGGAACCCTGGGCGTGCCCCTCAGGCCGCGCAGGACGGTGCCGTCCTCCGACACGGGAAGCCGGGCGCCGCCCGAGCCCACCAGCGCGACCGGGCGGCGCTCTACGGCCTGGATGCGCAGCCCGTGCGGGAAGTCGGTGGTCACGCGCAGCTCGTTGACGACGGCCCACGGCGCGGCGGCCTCCACCAGGCGCTCCCGGCTGACGTGCAGCGTGGTCATGTCGCGGGCAGCGGCCTCGAGTGCCTTGCGGACCTTTGGCGCGTCGCGTGTGGTCAGCCCGCTGACCTGCACCCGCTCGATCGCCACCAGCGAGGAGTCGCGCAGCCACAGGAGATAGCCGGCCGCCAGCACGATGCCGACCAGCAGCGCGAGTCCAAGCCGCCGTCGAAGGCGCGCCGGGATGCTGAGGACGAAGAAGGGGACGATCTTCGGGATGCGGACCAGCCGGCCCGCCACCGCGCCGGCGGCGCCCGTAGCCACGGAGCGCAGGCCGAGCGCCGGCCGGCCCAGGACCCCTCGCTCGGTCCCTTTCACGACCACAGCTCCGACACGTCGACGCGGCCCAGCAGCTGCACCTCGGGCTCGAGCTCGACGCCGAAACGGTCGCGCACGCGGCGGCGGCCCTCGGTTATGAGCGCCACCACGTCGGCCGTCGTGGCCTCCCCGGCGTTCTCCACGAAGTTCGCGTGCTTGTCCGAGAAGCGCGCGCCGCCCACCTGCAGGCCCCGGCAACCGGCCTCGTCGAGCAGGACGCCGGCGCTGCGGCCATCCGCCCGTGAGTCTTCGGGGTTCTTGAAGGTGGAGCCGAAGGTCTTGATCCCGGAGGGCTGGGCCGCCTTGCGCCGGGCGCGCATGTCGGCCAACGTGGCCTTCACGTCGGCTGGGTCCGCGGGCGCCAGCGCGAACGAGGCGCCGGCCACCACCTCCCCGGGGCCGAGGTTCGAGCGCCGATAGGCGAAGCCGAGCTGGTCGGGGTTGCGGCGCTCGGGGCCGGCCGCGGTCGCCACCTCGACCCACTCGAGCACCTCGGAGAGGTCGCCGCCATAGGCGTTGGCGTTCATGCGCACGGCCCCGCCGACCGTGCCCGGGATGTTCACGCCGAACTCGAGGCCGGTCAGGCCCTCGCGGGCCGCCCGGGCCGAGGCCTGGGGCAGCCGGGCGCCTCCTCCGCACAGGAGGCGGTCGCCGTCGCGCTCGGTCTGGGCGAGTGCGCCGTCGAGTTTCATGACGAGTCCCCGGAAGCCCTCATCGGCTACCAGCAGGTTCGATCCCGAGCCCACCACTCCTACCTCCGCCCCCTCCCGGGCAGCGAAGGCCAGCAGGCCCACCAGCTCGTCCGTCGTGCTGGGGCGGGCGAAGAGGTCGGCGGCGCCCCCCGTGCGCACCGTCGTGAGCCGGGCGAGCGGGTAGTCGCGCTCGACGCCCTCGGGCAGCGCGCCGCTCACGCCGCGGCCTCCAGGCAGCCGGCCAGGCGGTCCACGTCGCCCGCGCCGAGGGTCAGCAGCACGTCGCCCTCCCCCAGCCGCTCGCGCAGCATGTGCTCGGCGTCGTCCATGCCCGGCAGCCACCAGACCGGCCGCCCCCCGGCGGCGTCGGCCGCCGTACGCGCGACCGTAAGGCCGGACACTCCCGGGTAGTCCTCGGCCCGCTCGCGTGCCGGGTAGACGTCGAGGACGACCACCAGGTCCGCCAGCGCGAGCGCCTCCCCGAACTCCCGCGCCAACTCACGCGTGCGCGAGTAGAGGTGAGGTTGGAAGCAGGCGACCAGCCGCCGCGGCTCCAGCGTGCGGGCGGCCTCCAGCGTGGCCCGCACCTCAGTGGGGTGGTGGGCGTAGTCGTCGAAGATGCGCGCTCCCGAGGCCGTGGCGCCCCGCTCCTCGAAGCGCCGCGCCGCCCCGGCGAAGTCCGCCAGCGCCGCCGCCCCCTCGGCCGGCGGGACACCGGCCTCGCGGCATACGGCCAGCGCCGCCAGCGCGTTGAGCACGTTGTGCTCCCCGGGAGCCGGAAGCCGCACGGCTGCCCCCTCGACCGTGAAGATCGAGCCCAACGGCAGCAGCTCGAGGTCCTCGGCGCTGAAGTCGCCCTCCCCGATCCCGTAGGTCACGTCCGCCTCGATGCACGCTCCGGCCCACGCGATCGTGGTCTGCGCCGGCGCGGTGAAGTCCGCGAAGGCCTCCCGCAGCTGGCTCGGCGAGCGGTAGGTGGCGTGGTGGTCGAGCTCCATGTTGGTCACGGCAGCCACTTCGCGGCTCAGCTTGAGGAAGGAGCGGTCGGACTCGTCGGCCTCGGCCACCAGCCACTCCCCCGCACCCCAGGCGGCGTTGGTGCGCGCGGCGCGTAGCTCGCCGCCCACCAGGTAGGCCGGATCGCGCCCGCAGCGCAGCAGCACGTGCGCGGCCATGGCCGAAGTGGTGGTCTTGCCGTGGGTGCCCGAGATCGCGATCGTGCGCTTGAGCCGGGTCAGCTCGGCCAGCAGGTCGGCGCGGTGGAGCACGTTCCACCCCTCCGCGCGGGCGCGGGTCAGCTCGGGGTTGTCCTCGGCGATGGCGGTGGACACCACCAGCTCGGCCCGCTCGGGCAGGTTCGCGGCGTCGTGGCCGATCAGGGGCTCTATCCCGGCGGCCCGCAGCCGCTCCGTGTAGGGGGACTCCGCGCGGTCCGACCCGCCAACCTCGGCCCCGAGCTGCTTGGCCACCAGGGCGAGCCCGCTCATCCCGGCGCCCCCGATGCCCACGAAGTGCAAGCGGCGCCCCTTCATCCCGCCAGGCGTAGCAGCTCGTCGGCTATCCGCTCTGCCGCGTCGGGCCGCGATGCCCGCCGCGCGGCGTCGGACATCGCGGCCAGCTTGGCCGGAGAGCTGAGCAGCTCGCCGACCTCGCGCGAGAGACGGACGGCGTCGAGCTCGTCGTCGGGCACCACCACCGCGGCTCCCGCGCCCTCCATCAGCCGGGCGTTGCGGGTCTGGTGGTCCGCGGAGGCGTGCGGGTAGGGCACGAGGATGGCCGGCAACCCCGCGGCGGCGACCTCCAGCACCGAGCCACCGGCGCGGGCCGCGGTCAGGTCCGCGGCCGCCAGCGCGTCGGCGAAGGGCTCGATGTAGGGCAACAGGCGGTAATGCGGCGGGGCGCCCAGCTCGTGCAGGCGGGCGGCCAGGGCCTCGTGGTCCCGGCGCCCGCAGGCGTGGAGGACCGCGCACGGCGCGACCTTGCCGAAGGCCTCCACGGAGGCCTCGTTCAGCGAGCGCGCTCCTATCGAGCCGCCGAAGACCAGCAGGCACCGCTCCTCCACGCCGATGCCGAAGCGCCGGCGGGCCTCGAGGCGGTCGGCGGCCCCGGTGCCCGCGGGCAGCGGGCGCCCCGAGACCAGGAAGCGCGGCTCTCCCCGGCCCTCCAGCGGGAAGGCCAGGAAGACCCTCCTCGCGAGCGGCGCGAGCACACGGTTCGAGATGCCCAGGTGGCTGTCGGCCTCGGTGAGCACGAGCGGCTTGCGCAGCATCGCGGCGGCCAGCCCGACCGGCCCGGCCACGTAGCCCCCGCCGCCCATGACGGCGTCGGGCTTCAAGCTCCGCAGCAGGCGCACGGAGGCGCCAAACGCCCCCGCGGCCAGGCCCAACGCCCGGACGGCGCGGAGGGAGTTGGAGCGGTCGATGCCGACGACCTTCAGCGGATGCAGGGTGTAGCCCGCGGCCGGCACGAGCTCAGCCTCGGCCCGCTCGCCGCCGACGAACTGGACCTCGGCGCCCCTACTGCGCAGCGCGTCGGCGACCGCCAGCGCCGGCACGACGTGCCCCGCCGTCCCGCCTGCGGCTATCACGACCCTGGGCATCGCGCCCTCCCTCGATCGCCCTCAGCACCGGCTTGCGCTGGGCCCCACCGGCCCGGCCGCCGGTGGCGGCGACGTTCAGCAGGATGCCCATCGCCGCCAGCAGCACGATGAGGTTGGTCGAGCCGTAGGAGATGAAGGGCAGCGGCACGCCGGTCAGCGGCATGAGGCCCAGCACCGCGAAGAAGTTCAGCGTCGCCTGGCAGAGGATCAGCGAGGTGATCCCGGCCGCGAGCAGCTTGGCGTAGCGCGTCTTGGCGTGCTTGGCCGAGCGCAGCCCCGCGTAGCCGATCATCGCGTAGAGGAAGACCACGCCCAGGATCCCCACCAGGCCGACCTCCTCGCCGATGATGGCCAGGATCATGTCCGTGTGGGCCTCGGGCAGGTAGAAGATCTTCTGCACCGACTCCCCCAGGCCGACGCCGAAGAAGCCGCCCGAGCCGATCGCCGTGAGCGCCTGGACGGCCTGGAAGCCGGTGCCGCCGGCGTCCGAGAAGGGGTCCAGGAAGCTGGTCAGCCGCTCGCGCCGGTAGGGCTCGGCCAGCGCGAGCAGCAGCGCCGCGGCGGCCAGGCTGCCGCCGATGAGGGCCAGGATGCGCATGGGCGTGCCGGCCGCCACGAGCAGCGCCCCGATGGCGAAGCAGACGACCATCGCCGTACCCATGTCGGGCTGCTTCATGAGCAGGGCGCACGCCGCGGCCACCACCAACAGCAGGGGCTTGAACAGGCCCTTGACGCTCTTGACCATCCAAGGCCGCGAAGCGAGCAGGAAAGCGGCGTAGAGGACGAGGGAGACCTTGAGCAGCTCCGAGGGCTGGAACTGGAGCGCCCCGGGACCCAGCCAGCGGGTCGCACCGTTCACCGTGACGCCCACCCCCGGGACCATCACGGCGATGCAGAGCAGGAACGACGCGGCGAGGACCACGCCCGTGAAGCGCCGCGCCAGTTCGACGCCGTAGCGCGCGAGGAAGTGCAGGGCGGCCAGGCCCGCGAGGCCGAAGATCAGGTAGCGCTTGAGGTAGAAGGACGGGTCGCCCGGCCCCTGCAGCAGCGACTCCGCCGAGCTGGCGGAGTAGACCATCACCGCGCCGAAGGCCAGCAGGCACAGCGTGGCCGTGAGCAGGATGGAGTACTCGACGGGTCGCTTCGCCGCTCGCTCTTTCCTGGCGACCCGTGCCATCCGGGCCTACTTCTACGCCCCGCCCCGGACTCATCCTCGCTCGGCGACCAAGCGCCTGAAGTGGGCTCCCCGCTCCTCGTAGTCCGCGTACTGGTCGTAGGAGGCGCAGGCCGGAGAGAGGAGCACGACCTCGCCGGGGTCCGCTGCGCGGGCCGCGGCCTCGACCGCCGTTGCCAGCTCGCCGCAGCGATGGATCGGCGCGGCGCCTTCGAGGTCGGTCGCGAGCTCGTCCTCGGCCTGCCCGATCAGGTAGAGCGCCCGGCAGTGTCCCGCGGCCTCGCGCAGACCGCGGAAGCCACCGCCCTTCAGGCTGCCGCCGAGGATGGCGTGCACGCCGCCGGGGAAGGCGGTCAGCCCGCGCACCGCGGAGGCCACGTTGGTCGCCTTCGAGTCGTTGACGAACAGCACCCCGTCCACGCGCCCCACCTCCTCGAGACGGTGCGGCACGCCGGCGAACTCGCGCAGCGCCTGGCGCAGCGCGGCCTCGTCGACCCCCATGCCACGGGCCGCCGCCGCTGCAGCGCGGGCGTTCTCGAGGTTGTGCTCGCCGCGCAGGGCGAGGTCCTCGGGACGGATGTCCTCGGCGAACCCCGTACGCCGTGCGCGGCCGGGCAGGTCGAGGCCCGGCGGGGCCACGGCAAGGTCGTCCGGCCCCTGGTTGGCGAAGGCGCGAAGCTTGGCCGCGCGGTAGCGCTCGAAGGTGTGGTGGCGGTCGAGGTGGTCCTCCTCGAGGTTGAGCAGCACCGCGCACTCGGCCCGGAAGGCCGAGGTGTCCTCGAGCTGGAAGCTCGACGTCTCGCACACGACCGTCGCCCCAGGCGCGAGCGCACCCACCAGCGACGCTACCGGCGTTCCGACGTTGCCCGCCACGGCCACGGGCAGGCCGGCCGCCTCGTAGATCGCCCCGAGCAGCGAGACCGTCGTCGTCTTGCCGTTGGTGCCCGTAACGGCGACAAAGGGATTGGGCAGCAGGCGCCAGGCCAGCTCGAGCTCCCCGACCACCTCGAGGCCGCGTCCCAGCGCCTCGGCGACGACCGGCGCCTCGCGCGGGACGCCCGGGCTCTTGACCACGGTGGCCACGCGGTCGAGCAGCTCGACGCCGTCGGTGCCCGCGTGGGTCTCGACGCCCTCGACGGGCTCGCTGAAGCCGCTGTCGGAGCCGATGGTCTCGCCGTGCTCGCGCAGAATCTCCGCGGCAGCGCGGCCCGAGCGCGCCAGCCCCACCACCAGGTAGGGCCCCGGCGGGAGCCGCGCCCTCTGGCCGCTGCCGGCCAGGGTCACGTCGACTGCTGGTAGAGGGTGAACCCGATGGCTGAGCAGATCACGGCCACGATCCAGAAACGCAGGATGATCTTCGTCTCCGACCAGGCCATCAGCTCGAAGTGGTGGTGGATCGGGGCCATCAGGAACACCCGCTTGCGAAAGCGCTGGAAGGCGAACACCTGGATGGCGACCGAGAGGGCCTCGAGGACGAAGATGCCGCCGATGATCAGCAGCAGCACCTCGGTCTTGGTCATCACCGCGAGCGCCGCCACGGCGCCCCCGAGCCCCAGCGCGCCGGTGTCGCCCATGAACACCGACGCCGGGAAGGAGTTGAACCACAGGAAGCCCACGCAGGCGCCCACCAGCGCCGCGCACAGCAGCGCCAGGTCGTCCTGGCCGCTGGTGATGAAAGTCATCCCCGTGTAGGCCAGCAGCACGATCGCCGCGCAGCCCGCGGCCAGACCGTCCAGGCCATCGGTGAGGTTGACGCCGTTGGTGGCTCCGGCCAGCACCAGGAAGATGAACACCGGATAGAGCAGGCCGAGGTCGATCGAGGCGTCGACCACGCGCAGGCGCAGCGTGTCCTCCAGCCCCACGTACTGCGTGGCCACCAGCCACAGCCCGATGGCGATCGCAGCCTGGATGAGCAGCTTGGTACGCCCCGAGATGCCCAGCGAGCGCTTGCGGCGCTGCTTGGTGAGGTCGTCGGCGAAGCCCAGCGCCCCGCACGCCACCGCGGTGCCGAACACGGCGAGGCTCACCGCGCGGTAGTCGCTGAGCATGAGGAACGGGACCGCGAAGGCCACGAAGATGACCAGCCCCCCCATGGTCGGCGTGCCCGCCTTGCCGTGGTGGCCCTCCGGCCCCTCCTCGCGTATGTGCTGCCCGAACTCGCGCAGGCGCAGCTGCTCGATGAACCTGGGCCCCAGGAACATGCAGATGAGCAGCGAGGCCATGCCCGCGATGAGGATCTCGCCCATTCCCCTCACGAGGCCAGCACACGCTCCAGGCCCACCGAGCGCGAGCCCTTGATCAGCACCCGGTCGCCGGGCTCGGCGAGCTCGTCGAGCAGGCCGGCGGCCTCCTCGGGCTCGCCCACCGAGTGCACCTCGCCCTCGAAGCCCTCGGCGTAGGAAAGCGCCTCGCGACCTACGGTCACGAGCACGTCCACCCCTTCATCGGAGGCGTGGCGCCCGATCTCCCGGTGGTAGCTCGCGGCGTCGGGGCCCAGCTCGGCCATCTGGCCGAGGACCGCCAACCGCCGCTGCGCCGGGCTCTGGGCCAGGTGCGAAAGCGCCGCGCGCATCGACATCGGGTTGGCGTTGTAGCAGTCGTTCACCACGGTCACCCCACCGGCGAGCTCCACGAGCTCGCCTCGCATGGCCGAGAATGCGGGCTCGACGCGCCCGCCCGGCTCCACGCCGAGGGCCCGCGCGGCGGCCACCCCGGCAAGCATGTTCAGCAGGTTGTGAGACTCCTCGAAGGCGGGCTCGAGCTCGATCCGCTCGCCACGGGCGTCCACCACCGCTCGGCCCGCTGCGAACGACGCAAGCGACACGTCGCCGCCGGGTCCGAAGGTCCAGTTGTCGAGATCGTCGCGGCGGTGGGCGTCCAGGAGCGGCTCGTTGGCGGGCAGCACGCACGCGGTGCCCGGCCGCAGGTCGCGCACCAGCTCGGCCTTGGCGGCGGCCACGCGCTCCACGCTGCCCAGGAGCTCCAGGTGCACCGGGCCGACGTTCACGATCATCCCGACGTCGGGCTCGGCGATGCCCGTCAGCTCGGCGATCTGCTCCTCGCCGCGCATCGCCATCTCCAGCACCAGCGCCTCGGTGCCCTCGGGCGCCTCGAGTATCGAGAGCGGCAGCCCGATCTCCGTGTTGAGGTTCTGGCGGTTGGCGTGCGTACGGAGGTGTGGCGCGAGCAGGGCGGCCAGGATGTCCTTGGTGGACGTCTTGCCGGTCGAGCCGGTGATGCCGACCACCCGCGCGCCCAGCTCGCGGCGCCAGCCGCGCGCCAGGGACTGCAGCGCGGCCAAGGGGTCGCTCGTGCTCAGCACCAGGCCGTCCTGACCGGCGTGATCGGGCGCCACGAGGACCCCCCAGGCCCCCTGCTCGAGGGCCCTGGCGGCGAACGCGCCGCCGTCGGCCCTCTCCCCCGGCAGACCCACGAACAGGTCGGCCGGCCCGGCCTCGCGCGAGTCGATCACCGCACGGTTTGGCCCCGGGGTCCCCGGCTCGCCGGCGAGCGTCGCACCTGCGGCCTTCGCCACCCAGCCCGCGTCCCTCATCCCGGGCGCTCCCGCACGGCCTCGCAGGCCTTCATCCCGTCGTCTCCCCGCGCGCCCCGCTCTGCGCCCCCAATCGGGCCCGAATGGCCTCCCGCGCGACTTCACGATCGTCGAACGGCTCCTTGCGGCCGCGCTCGAACTCCTGCCCCTGCTCGTGTCCCTTGCCGGCGATCACCACCACGTCCCCGCGGTCCGCCTCGGCGATGACCCGGGCGATCGCCTTGCGACGATCGATCTCCCGCTCGGCGGCGGGGCCGGCACCCGCGAGCACCTGGTCGACGATCGCCTCGGGGTCCTCCGAGCGCGGGTTGTCGGAGGTCACCACGATGCGGTCGGCCAGCTCGTGCGCGGCGGCGCCCATCAGCGGGCGCTTGGCCGTGTCCCGGTCCCCGCCGGCGCCGAAGACCACCACCAGCCGGCCCTCGGTCACCTCCCGCGCGGCGCGCAGCACGTTGTCGAGCGAGTCGGGCGTGTGGGCGTAGTCCACGAGCACGCCAAAGGACTGGCCCTCGTCCACCGGCTCGAAGCGGCCCGGTACGTGCCCGAAGCCGGCGAGGGCCTCGCCCGCCGCGACCAGGTCGGTGCCCAGCCCGTGCACGGCGGCCAGCGCGCAGAGCGCGTTCTGGACGTTGAACAGGCCGGGCAGCGGGACGCGCAGCTCGAGCTCGCCCTCGGGCGTGGCGCAGGTGAAGGTGGACCCGGTGAGGTCGAACCGCACGTCGCGCGCGCGGAAGTCGGCATCGTGGTGCACGCCGATGGTGGTGGACTCCACCTCGGCCGCGATCCGACGCCCGTACTCGTCGTCGACGTTGACCACCGAAAGCCCCGGCTCCTCGAACAGCCGCCGCTTGGCCGCGAAGTAGGCGTCCATCGTCTCGTGGAAGTCGAGGTGGTCCTGCGTGAGGTTGGTGAACACGCGCGCTGAGAAGCGGATGCCGGCCGCCCGGCCCAGCTCGAGCGCGTGCGAGGAGACCTCCATCGCACAGGCGCGGTCGCCGGCCGCCAGCATGCGCGCGAAGGTGGCCTGCAGGTCCACCGCCTCGGGCGTCGTGCGCTCGACCTCCTCCTCGCGCCCGCCCACCACGCTCTTCACCGTGCCCAGCAGCCCGCACTGCGTGCCGGTCTCCTCGAACAGATGGCGAACGAGAAAGGCAGTCGTGGTCTTGCCGTTGGTGCCGGTGATGCCGACCACCTTCAGCTCGGCCGTGGGATCACCGTGGAAGGCCGCGGCGGCGGGTCCCATCGCCTCGCGCGCGCTGGGCACCACCACCTCGGGGATGCCGAGGCCCAGCGGGCGCTCGCAGACCAGGGCGGCCGCGCCGCGCTCCACGGCGTCGGGCGCGAAGTCGTGGCCGTCGGCCCGAAAGCCCGGCACACAGAAGAAGAGGGCACCGGGACGCACGGCGGCGCTCGAGTACGCCAGGGCCGTGATGTCGACCGGCGGCACCCCGGGCCCGAGGAGCTCGCGCAGGTCCACCGCGGATGAGTCTAGGCGGGTGAAGCGCCGCACCTCCCCGCGAGAGTCGTCAGGCGGCTGACGAGTGTTCCGAGTGGTGTGCGCGCGTCGCCGGCCGCGGCATCGGGCCGGCCGTCAGCGCGGTGGAATCTTCAGGTAGGGCAGCGCAAAATCCATGATCTGCTCGAAGGCCGGCGCCGCAACCGTGCCGCCGAAGATGTCCCCCTTGGGCTCGTCGACCATGACCGCCACCAGCAGGCGGGGGTTGGCCACCGGCGCGTAGCCGATGAACGAGGCCACGAACTTGTCCTTCGAGTAGCCGCCGCGGGGATCGGCCTTCTCGGCCGTGCCGGTCTTGCCCGCGAGGCGGTAGCCCTTGACCTTGGCCTCCTGGGCGGTGCCTCCGGGCCCGAGGACGCCCTCGAGCATGGAGGACACCCGGTCAGCCGTGCGGCGCGAGAGCACCCGGCGCCCCCGGCGCCGGTCGCCCTGGACGATGTAGGGAGGGTGCGCGACGCCGCCGTTGGCGATGGCCGAATAGGCGGTCGCCATCTGAACCGGGGTGACCGCGATGCCCTGGCCGATCGGGAGGTTGCCCATGGACGAGCCCGAGTACTCGCTGGGCTTGGGCACGATGCCGGTGGCCTCGCCGGGCAGGTCCACGTTCGTGCCCGTGCCGAAGCCGAAGCGCCGCACCCAGTGGTCGAAGCGCTGGGGCCCGAGCTCCATGCCGATCTTCACCGAGCCGATGTTGGACGACTGGGCGAGGATGTCGCCGACGGTCAGGGTGACCTGCCCGCGGGGATGGGACTCCCTGATCTCGCGGTCGGCCACCTGCAGCGTCGGCGGCAGGTCGAACTCGGACTGCGGCTCGATCAGCTTCTCCTCCAGGGCGCCGGCCACCGTGAACGCCTTGAAGGTCGAGCCGGGCTCGTAGTTGGCCGCCACGGCGCGGTTCTGGCGGGCGTAGCCGGGTGCGTCGCCCACGTCGTTGTTGTCGACCCGGGGCCAGTTGGCCAGTGCGAGCATCTGGCCGCTCCGCGGGTCCATGACCAGCGCAGCAGCACCGCGCGGCCGGTACTTCTGGCCGACCTGTCCGAGAACGGCCTCGGTGCGCGCCTGGATCGCGGCGTCGAGCGTTAGCCGCACATCTTCGCCCGAGCGCGAGCGCTCGGTCTCGACGATCTGGACCGGCTCTCCCATCGCATCCTTGACCAGGCGGCGCTTGCCGTTCGTCCCCTTCAGCATGCGCTCGCGCGACTGCTCGAGTCCCGAGAGGCCGTAGCCGTCGGTGCCCACGCTGCCCAGCAGCTGCGAGGCCAGCGCCCGCTGCGGGTAGCTGCGCTTGGGCTCGGTCACCGTGCCGATCCCCTCCAGCTTCATCTTCTTGATGCGCTCGCCGCTCGTGGGGTCGAGCTTGCGCTTGAGGTAGACGAAACCGGTCTTCTTGTTGGCCAGCTCGCCAAGGAGCTCGCTCTCGGGGCGCCCCAGGAGCGGCGACAGCTTGGCGGCCACGCGCGCCGGCTCCTTGATCAGAAAGGGGTTCGCGAACACCGTGACCGCCTCCTCCGAGACGGCCAGCTCGACCCCCCGCCGGTCGAAGATCGTGCCGCGCCGGGCGGGAACGTTCAGCTCCTCTACCTGCTGGGAGACTGCGCGGTCGGAGAGCTCCCCGGCCTTGACGGTCGAGAGCCAGGTGGCCCGGACGACGGCTACGGCGAGGAAGGCCAGGAAGAGCGCGAAGAGGAGGCCTATGCGGCGCTCGACGAGTTGCAAGCGCTCAGCCGGTTCCCGGGGTTGCGGCCGACGGCTGCGGCGTGGTCACCGGCGCCTGGGGCGCCGTCGCGGGAGCCTGGGGGGTCGCCGCGGGAGCTTGGGGGGTCGCCGCGGGAGCCTGTGGGGCCGCCGCCGGCGCCTGCGTCGCGGCAGGCGTCGGGGTCGGCGTGGTCGCCGTCTGGGGCGCGGACTGCTCTGGGCCCCCCGGGGCGGCCACCTCGCTGCGCCCGGGCTTCTTCATGTTCGCCAGCGCCCGCCTGCCGTTGCGCCCCGAAGCGTCGCGGAAGCGGACGTCGCCCGGCGCGGGCAGGACGAGGCCGCGCTGTAGTGCGGCCTTCTGCACGCGCTCGCTCGATCCCAGTTGGGCCAGCTCGCGACGCAGCCGCGCGTTCTCGCGCGAGACGGCCTCCGACTGCTCGCTGGTCACTGCGATGCTGCGGTTCAAGCGCAGCAGGTCGACGTTGAAGAAGACGATGCCGGCCAACAGCACGCCGACCAGCGCGATCCAGGCGCGTCCCTGCAGCAGGGCGTCGAGCAGGCTCTCTCCACGCGCGCGCACGGCGCGCGGCATCGCGCCGGGCGCGGGGACCCGGGAGCGCTGGCGGCGCAGGGGGCGCGGGACCACCGCGGCTCCTGCACGGGCCGTGCGGGCCATCAGGCCGCCTCCCCGGGGGCGAGCTTGCGCGCCACGCGCAGGCGGCCCGAGCGAGCCCGGGGGTTGCCGGCCACCTCGCCCGGGCTCGGCGCCACGGCGCGGCCGGTCAGGATCTCAGCCTCCGGCTCACGGCCGCAGGCGCAGATGGGGAAGTCGGGCGGGCAGACGCAGCCGCGGGCGCGATCGGCCAGGAAGCGCTTGACGCGCCTGTCCTCCAGTGAGTGGAAGGAGATGGCCGCCAGGCGGCCGCCCGAGCGCAGCAATCCGAACGCGGCGGGCAGCCCGCGGTCCAGCTCGTCCAGCTCGTCGTTCACAGCGATCCGCAGCGCCTGGAAGACCCGGCGGGCCGGGTGGCCGGCGCCGAAGGCGCGGCGCGCGGGCGCCGGGATCGCGGCCTCGATGGCCTCGACCAGCTCTGCGGTGGTCTCGATCGGCGCGTGGGCGCGGCGACGAGCGATCTCGCGCGCAATGCGCTGGGCGTGGCGCTCCTCGCCGAAGGCCCGGAACACCTGCGCCAGGCGCCCAGGCTCCAGCTCGGCGATCAGGTCGGCGGCCGACTCGCCCCGGGTGGGGTCCATGCGCATGTCCAGCGGGGCGTCGTAGGAGTAGGAGAAGCCGCGCTCGCGCGCGTCGAGCTGCATGGACGAGACGCCGAGGTCGAACAGGACCAGGTGGGCCTCGAGGCCCTCGGCGCTCAGCTCCTCCAGCCCCTCGGCGTAACCCGCCCGCACGAAACGGGTCTCGCAGGCGACCTCGCCCGCGAGCTCCTCGAAGCGGTCCTCGGCGGCGGGGTCGCGGTCGATGCCCACGAGCGTCCCGGTGGGGCCGATGCGGTCGGCGATCAGGCGGGCGTGGCCGCCGGCGCCGAAGGTGCAGTCGACGACCGTGTCGCCCGGCCCGGGGTCGCCGAGCTCGATGACCTCCGCCGCCAGCACCGGCACGTGTGTGCGCGTCATGTCAAGAAGGATTGACAAGGCCCTCGGTCAGCTCCCCGATGCTCTCGTCGAGCGAGGCCTGCTCGGCCTCCCAGCGCTCGCGGTCCCACAGCTCGAGATTGGTGCCCACGCCCGCCACGACCACGTCACGCTCGATCCCCGCGTGCTCGAGGAGCTTGGGTGGGACGGTCACCCGGCTGGCCTTGTCCATCTCGAGCTCCCAGGAGTTGGCCTGGTAGTAGCGGGCGACCTTCTTGCGGTCGGCGCCCAGCGGGTTCAGGCCGGCCAGAGCGGAGCTGACCGTCTCCTCGTGGGCCGCCGGCGTCCACACCGCGACGCAGGCCTCCGAGTCCTTGGACAGAACCAGTCCATCGGAGAACGCCGCGCGAAAGCGAGCGGGAATGCTCAGCCTGTTCTTCGCGTCCAGCGAATGCTCGAAGTGGCCCCGGAATGCCAACCGTCCTCCGTCAGCGAAGCGTTGGACCGGAGTGGCGGAGTGGGAGGAGCCCCGCCACTCCGGTCGTTTGATGGGCCCACAGTACCCCACTTGGTCCCACCATTCAACACATTGTCCCACTTTGCCGTCCGAGCGGTGTGCCGAAGCGCCCCTCTGGAAGCGCAAACGCCCATGGGCCCTGGCTTTGCGGCGGTGGGAGGCGGTCGTGCCGGCCGTGGCCGCGAGCGTGCAGCGCGCCCCTTGCACGGGCGCTTGCATGCAACGGCCGGTCCTGCAAGGACTCTTGCGGCTAGGGACCCACCGGCAGGGAAGCCTCCCCGCCCAGCAGGGCCGCGGCCAGGGCGGCCGCCACCAACAGCAGCACCGACGGGACCAGCATCAGCGCCACCACCAGCTGGATCTTGGGGCCCGCGCGGGCCGCGTCCTCCTGGATCTTGCGCCGCAGGGAGAAGCGGGCGTCGCGCGCCTGAGCCTCGAGCGTCTCCGCCAGGGGGGCCCCGTGGCGCCGCGCCCGCTCGAGCGCCGCGACCAGCGCCTGCATCTCCGGCTGGGGCAGCCGCTCGGTCATCGCGCGCAGTGCCTGGGCCAGCCCGACCCCCAGCGAGACCTCGCGCGCCACCGCCCGCCACTCCAGCGCGAGCGCTCCCGTCCCCCGTTGTCCGACCGCCCCCAACGAGGCCGCGAGCGAGCCCCCGGCCTCGACGGTCACGCGCAGCAGGTCGAGCATGGCCGGCAGCTCGCGGCGCACCCGCTGCGCGCGGGCCCGGGCGCGGCGACCCAGCCACAGGTCGGGCGCCAGGAAGCCCGCCGCCGGCCCCACCAGCACCACGAGCGGGCCCAGCCGTCCGGGCGCCGCCGCGGCCGAGGGGAGCGCCAGGCCGGCGCCGATGGCGCCGGCGGTGGCCTTCACGGCCATCACCTCACGAGGTTCGAGCCCCCCGGGTGCGCCCGCGGCGGCGACCCGCGCGCGCAGGTCCGCCGGCGGGGCGAGCCGGCGGACAGCCCGGACGCGCGAGCCCCCGGCCACGAGGGCCCGGACCAGCGGCCGCCGGAGGCGCGAGCGGCGTGGCGCGAGCTGCGCTGCGCCCAGCACCGCCAGGGCGGCGCCGGCCAACGCCAGCGCGGGCGCGGTCCAACCGGTCACGCCCTCACCCGCCCCAGCCGGCGGATCAACACACCTCCGACGACCTGCAGCACCAGGGCCATACCCACGAGCCATGCGGTCAGCGCCGATCGCACGAGCCCGGCCAGGAAGCCCGGGCTCGCGAGCTCCGCCAGGCCCGCGCCTGCCAGCGGCAACAGCACCACGACCAGACCGGTGAAGCGCGCCTGCGCCGTGGCGGCCTTCACCTCGTCCTCGAGGCGCGACTGGTCCTCGAAGGAGCGCGCGAGCCCGCGCAGCAGCCGGGCCAGGTCGCCACCCGCCCGCCGTTGCAGGAGGCAGGCCGCTACCAATCCATCGAGTCGCGGCGACCGCGCTCGCGATCGCAGAGCCTCCAGGGCGGACTCCGTGCGCGCCCCGGCGGCCAGCTCGGCGCGCGTGCGGCGGAGCTCGTGCCCCGCGGCCCCGGGCACGGCCGCGGCTGCCTCGGCCAGCGCCCCCCTCAGCGAGTGGCCTCCCCCAAGCGCATCGGCCAGGGCGATCGCCGCGGCGGCCGCGCCTTCGTCCACCGCCCGCCGGTAGCGCTCACGCCGGCCGCGCAGCAGGCGCGACACGGCCCAGGGCCCGGTGGCGGCCGCCGCCAGGCCCGGCAAAGGCCCCAGGGCGACGAAGCCACCGAGGAAGGCAGCCGCTGCCCCGGCCACCAGCAGCCGCCGCCGCTCCACCGCGCCCGGATCGCGCCCCTCCCGGCCGAGCCGGATCACCGCGTGAGCCAATGCGCCCGCCGAGCCCACCAGCGCGGGTGAGCGGGCTGCCGCGCCCACCAGCGCCTCGCGGAGGGCCATGAACCCCAGCGAGCCGGCGGCGAAGGCCAAAGCGGTCACCGTCCCTGGTCCCGCGGACGCACGCGACCGTCGGGAAGGAGCAGCTCGCGGGTGCCCGCCCCGCCGGCCACCCGAACCACCTCGCAGACCGAGGACACGCGCCGCGACCCGTCCCGGTCGCGGGTCTGGTGGACCACCAGGTCCAGCGCGCTGGCCACCTGCTCGCGCACCGCCTCGTGCGGCAGGCCCACCCCGGCCATCAGCGCCAGCGTCTCCACCCGGCGCAGCGCGTCCTGGGGCGAGTTGGCGTGTACCGTGGTCAGCGAGCCGTCGTGGCCGGTGTTCAGCGCCTGGAGCATGTCCAGTGCCTCGGGCCCGCGCACCTCGCCCACCACGATCCGGTCCGGCCGCATGCGCAGCGCGTTGCGGACCAGTTGGCGGATCGTCACCTCGCCGCGGCCCTCCAGGTTCGCGGGCCGCGACTCCAGCCGCACCACGTGGCGCTGGCGCAGGCGCAGCTCCGCCGCGTCCTCGACGGTCACGATGCGCTCGCCGCCGGGGATCGCGCCCGACAGGGCGTTCAGCGTCGTGGTCTTGCCCGAGCCGGTGCCGCCGCTGACCAGCACCGACGCCCGGCTCGCCACCGCCACGGCGAGCAGCTCGGCCACCGTCGGTGAGAGGGTCCCCCCAGTCACGAGGTCGCGCAGCGAGAAGCCCTCGCGGCGAAAGCGCCGGATGGTCAGGCACGCCCCGCCTAGCGACAGCGGCGGGATGACGACGTTGACGCGCGAGCCGTCGGGCAGCCGCGCGTCGCACAATGGCGAGGCCTCGTCGACGCGGCGACCCAGGGGAGCCAGGATGCGCTCGATGGCGTGCATGAGCTCGCCCTCCGAGCCGAAGCTGACCGCCGTGGGCTCTATCCGCCCCGCCCGTTCGACGTACACCGCGTCGGGTCCGTTGACCATCACCTCGTCCACCCTGGGGTCCGACAACAGCGGCTCCAGTGGTCCCAGCCCGGTGGCCAGCAGAAGCACCCGCTCGCCGAGCGCCCGGCGCTCGTCCTCGGGCAGCGGAGCCGCCTCGGCCTCCACGAGCGTGCGCACCTCGTCCTCGAGCGCGCCCTCGGCGGCCTCCCCCGAGCGCGCGCGCTCGATCAGACGACCGCGCAGCGCCGAGGCGAGCTCGTCGAGGGCTTCCATCACGGAGGTGAAGCCCGGCACAGGTCAAGTTCGCCCCCGTGGGTAGCGGGGAGGTGTGGAGGCCGTGGTAACGATCGAGGACGTCCGCACCTTCGAGACGCGGGGCGGGAACCTGCGCTACGTCGCCCGCGACGGCGACGGGAACGAGTACACGACCTTCCGCGAGGCGATCGGCACCGAGGCTCAGGCGCTCGAGGGCCGGCGGGCCCGGATCGAGTACCACGAGGAGAAGCGCGGCCAGTACGACAACGTGTACTTGGACAAGGTCGAGCCCGCGCCCGAGGAGCCCGGCAGACCCGAAGCCGAGACCGAGCCCGAGGAGGCCGCCTGGCGCACGGCGGTGGACGCCGCGCCCTGGCTCGTCGGCGAGTCCGAGCCCCACGAGGAGACCCCGCCCGAGGAGCTCTACGACAAGCTGAAGCCGTTCAAGGACCGCGTGGCCGACGACATCAAGGACGCGGAAGACGAGGCTGACGAGGCCCGTTGACCCCGGCGCGCTCGCGCGCTTAGGGTCACTCAACCGCAATCGAGCCGGGAGGTCAGCTCCATGTACGTGCGTGTGGCCAGGTGGGAGGGCGTCAGCGCGGAGAACATCCGTGCGGCCGCTGAAGAGATCGGCGGCCGGGAGGGGCCGCCGGAGGGAGTCCCGGCCAAGCGGCTGCTGATGGTCGCCGACGAGGACGGCGGCAGGTTGATGATGATCCCGTTCTTCGACAGCGAGGAGGACCTCGCCACGGCCAACGAGACCCTCCAGGGCATGACGCCGCCGGGCGAGATGGGCAGCCCTTCGTCGGTCGAGATGTACGAGGTGAAGTTCGACCTGACCGCGCCGCAGTAGGCGCGACACGAGTCCCCTCGTCGAAATCGCTCAGGCGGCTGAGCGTTTTTTCGCACGACGTGTGCGCCATGGCCCCCGGGGCCGGCGCCCCACCGGCTGAGTAGCCTGCGACCCGTGAGCGCCGAGCCGCTGTGGACGCCGTCCGAGGAGCGGATCGAGCGCTCGACACTCGCCCGCTTCGCCCGCTTCGTAGACCACGACCCCCACGACTACGACGCGCTCTGGCGCTGGTCGGTCGAGGACCTCGAGGGCTTCTGGGGGGCGGTCTGCGACTTCTTCGAGGTTCGCTTCGACACTGAGCCCGAACGCGTGCTCGGCTCCCGTGAGATGCCCGGCGCCGAGTGGTTTCCGGGCGCCCGCCTGTCCTACGCCGAGCACGTCTTTCGCGACAAGAGCCCCGACGAGGTGGCCATCCGCCACGCCTCCGAGCTCCGCGACCCGGGGGAGTGGACCTGGGCCCGGCTGCGGGAGGAGACGGGCCGGATGGTCGCCCTCCTGCGTGCGCACGGCGTGGGCGAGGGCGACCGCGTGGCGGCCTACCTGCCGAACATCCCGGAGACCGTCGCCGCCTTTCTGGCCACCGCCTCCCTGGGCGCCATCTGGTCCAGCGCGGCTCCGGAGTTCGGAGCACGCAGCGTGATCGACCGCTTCTCGCAGATCGAGCCCAAGGTGCTCCTGGCCATCGACGGCTATCGCTACGGCGGCAAGGACTTCGACCGCCGCGAGGTGGTGAGGAGCATCGCCCAGGAGATCGGCGACGTAGAGGTGGTCGAGTTCGGCTACCTGAGCGAGAGCGGTTGGGCCGAGCACGCCGAGCCGGCTGAGCTGGACTTCGCGCAGCTGCCGTTCGACCACCCGCTCTGGATCCTCTACTCGAGCGGCACCACCGGGCTGCCCAAGTCGATCGTGCAGGGGCACGGCGGCATCCTGCTCGAGCACCTCAAGAAGATGCACCTTCACCTCGACGCCCACGACGGCGACCGCGTCTTCTGGTTCTCCACGACCGGCTGGATGATGTGGAACTTCCTGGTGGGAGTGCTGCTGACGCCGGCGTCGATCGTCCTCTACGACGGCAACCCGGCCGGCGACGTCCTGTGGCAGCTGGCGGCCGACACCGGCATGACCACCTTCGGCACCAGCGCCGCCTTCATCGCCGCCTCGATGAAGGAGGGGATCCACCCCGCCGACGGACGGGACCTGAGCGCTCTCGACGCCGTCGGATCCACCGGCTCCCCGCTCTCGCCCGAAAGCTTCTCCTGGGTCTACGAAGAGCTCGGGGAGGACACTTGGCTGTTCTCCACCAGCGGCGGCACCGACGTGTGCACGGCTTTCGTGGGCGGCGTGCCAGTGCTGCCGGTCTACCGGGGTGAGCTGCAGGGCCGGGCGCTGGGGGCGAAGGTCGAAGCCTGGGACGAGGAGGGCAAGGCCCTAGTGGGCGAGGTCGGCGAGCTGGTGATCACCGAGCCCATGCCCTCCATGCCCGTCTTCTTCTGGGGCGACGAGGATGGCTCGAGACTGCGCGAGAGCTACTTCGACCACTACCCCGGCGTCTGGCGCCACGGCGACTGGATCGAGATCACCGAGCGCGGCACGGCGATCATCTACGGCCGCTCGGACTCGACCGTCAACCGCGGCGGAGTGCGCATGGGCACCAGCGAGATCTACCGCGCCGTGCTGGCCCTGGACGACGTGACCGACGCGCTCGTGGTCGACGTGCCCCACGAAGGCCAGGAGAACGACATGCCGCTGTTCGTGGTCCTGCGCGACGGCGTCGAGCTGGACGACGGCCTGGCCAAGGCCATCCGTGCCCGAGTGCGTGAGGACTGCTCGCCACGCCACGTCCCCAACTCGATACACCGCATCGCCGAGGTGCCGCGGACGTTGAGCGGCAAGGTCCTCGAGGTGCCGGTCAAGCGCATCCTGATGGGCGAGGAGCCCGACAAGGCCGCCAGCCGCGACTCGCTGGCGAACCCCGAGGCGCTCGACTGGTTCGTCGACTACGCCACGGGCTGACCGTGCGCCGGCTGTTCTGGCTGGTCTGCGCCGTCCTGGTGATCGACACCGCGTTCTACGCGGCCATCACTCCACTGCTTCCCACCTACGCCGAGGACCTCGACCTCTCCAAGACGGCCGCCGGGGTCCTCTCGGCCTCGTACGCCGCCGGCACCCTGGCCGGCGCGCTGCCCGGCGGGTCGCTGGCCGTGCGCTTCGGGGTCAAGCCGGCCCTGCTGACCGGCCTGAGCCTGCTGGCGGTCACGAGTGCGGTCTTCGGCGTGGCCGAGAACGTCGTGATCCTCGACGCGGCCCGCTTCTTCCAGGGGGTGGGCGGCGCCTGCTCGTGGGCTGCCGGCCTGGCCTGGCTGGTGGGTGCCGCGCCGCGGGAGCGCCGCGGCCAGCTGATCGGCGGGGCGATCGGCGCGGCGATCGTGGGGCTGTTCTTCGGGCCGGTCATCGGCGGCGCAGCGGTTGCGCTGGGGACCGAGCCGGTGTTCGGCGCGGCGGCGGCCTTCGCGGCGGGCCTGGGAGCGTGGGCGCTGGTCACCTCCGCGCACGAGGCGGGCGCCGAGGCTGGCCTGCGGGGCCTGGCCGCAGCCATGCGCGTGCACCCCGACCTGCGCACCGGCTTCCTGCTGTTCATCCTGCCCGCCCTGTTCGCGGGGGTGGTCGCGGTGCTCGTGCCTCTGCGGCTCGACGCCCTCGGGGCCGGCGGCGTCGCGGTGGGCGCGGCCTTCCTGGCCGCAGCCGCCGTCGAGGCGACGGTCAGTCCGCTGGCCGGCCGCGCCTCGGACCGCCGCGGCCGCCTCGCGCCGATGCGGGCGGGGCTGGCCGCGGCCGCCGTCGCCGGCCTGTTGCTGGCCGTGCCGGAGAACGCGCTGCTGCTCACGGTCCTGCTCTGCGCCACGGCGGGCGCGCTCGGCACCTTCTGGGCGCCGGCCATGGCCCTGCTCACCGATGCCGCCGACAGCGCGGGCGTAGGCCACGCGATGGCCATCGCCATCGCGAACCTGGCCTGGGCGATCGGGCAAGTGGTGGGCGGAGCAGCGGGCAGCGGCCTGGCCGACCTGACCGCCGACGCGCTGCCCTACACCCTGCTGTCGGCCCTGTGCCTTCTGGCTCTGCTCACCGTGGCCCGCAAGCCGGGCGGCGGACCCGCCTACCGCCCACGGATCGAGCGCGAGCAGGCCGGCCAGGGCCTGGTGCCCTGACGGCGGTACAGCCGTAGCGCCAGGCGGTCCTGGGTGCTCTCGGAGGCCCTGGCGGGGTCGCCGCGGCCGCCGATCGAGCGCCATGTGGAACGCGAGAACTGGAACTTGCCGCGGTAGGTTCCGCCGCGCGAGACGGCACGCGGGTTGCCGCCGGACTCGCACTGGGCGATCAGGCGCAGGATGCGCGGCAGGCGCACGTTGCTCTTGCGCGAGCGGCGCTCGTGGTTGACCTCGCGGCGCCTGAAGGGCGCGAGCCCGAGAGCTCGGCGCGTCCTGGGGCCGACCACGCCGTCGACCTCGAGGCCCCTGCGGCGCTGGAAGCGCTTGACGGCGTTGTGCGTCTGCGACCCGAAGACGCCGTCGGCCGAGATGCGCAGTCTGCGCTGGATCTTGACCACGGCCCGGCCGAAGTCGCCCTTGCGCACGACAGTGGTGTGGTGAGCAGCCTGTGCTCCCGCCCCTCCGCTCGCCGAGCCCTTGTACGGGTCGTCAGCCGCAGCCGGCCCGGCGAAGCCGAGCGCGAGCGCCGGCACGGCAAGCAACGCCAATCCGATCCTCTTTCCCACGGGCCTGTCTCCCTTTCCTATGCGCCTACGGGGTGAGCTGACGGGCTCGCGCTGGAAAGTGCGCTACACCGCGCGAAGGCGGCGATTCGCCCCAAGGGCCTCTCGGCCCCAAGTGGTTCCCCCGTTCCCCGCCGCTGGCGCGGCGGAGACTCGGCTGGTCCAATACCAGCGCGGTAGGTAAGCAGATCGGACGGGCGACTGTCCAGGAGAACCCGCCGAGCGGCGGGGTGCTACTGGCGCTAGTCGGGCTCTTCGTCGACGAGCTTCGCGTCCTCGATCGGCTCTGCCTCGGGCTCGTCGCGGCGGCCCTCCAGCAGGTCGTCGACCACGCGGGTGACGTGCGCAGGCTCGGTGCGGGGGTGAGCGACCGAGGTGTCGTGCTCGGGCTCGGGCAGCTCCTCGGCCTCCTCCAGCGCCACGTCCTCATCGGCGTCGGCCGCGGTGGCCGGATCGATCTCCAGCTCGTCGACGTTCTTGGGGTCGGCGCCCACCTGCTCGTCCTCCCAGCCCTCCTGGCGGGCGTCCTCGAAGGCCGCCGAGGGCCGCTCCTCGCCGGGCGGCTCGGAGGCCACGGGCTCCAGCTCGGGCTCCTGGAAGGCGGTGGTCTCGATGGGTGGCTCCTCGGGCTCCGGCTGAGCGGCGGACGTGGGCGGATCCGGCACGCCGACCGCAGCACGCGCCGGCGACTGCGCCTGGCGGGGCGGAGCGGGGGCCTGCTCGGCGCCGTCCTCGCTCAGCTTCTGCTTCGCATACCAGACCGCGGCGGCCCCTGCTGCCAGCAATACGAGACGTTTGAGTGCCACCGCGGCTGAACCTACCCAGCCGCGGTGGCAACTAACTGTCCCTTTACGCCGCGATCGGCTCCCGGGCCGGCTCCAGCGCAACGTCGAGCACCTCCTGCACGGTCATGACCGGGTGGAAGGTCATGGCCTGGCGGACCTCCTCGGGCACGTCGTCGAGGTCGGCCCGGTTGCGCTCGGGGATGACCACGTCGGTCAGCCCCGCCGCGTGGGCGGCCAGCACCTTCTGCTTGAGGCCGCCGATCGGAAGCACGCGGCCCTGCAGGGTCACCTCGCCGGTCATGCCGACGGTGTGCTTGACCGGACGGCCGCTGAGCAGCGAGGCCAGGGCAGTCGTCATGGTCACACCCGCGCTGGGCCCGTCCTTGGGGATCGCCCCGGCCGGGACGTGGACGTGGAACTCCCTCTCCTCGAAGGAGTCCTCCTCGATCGCGAGCCCGTCGGCGTGCCCGCGCACGTATGAGAGCGCGATGCGCGCCGACTCCTTCATGACGTCGCCCAGCTGGCCGGTGAGCACGAAGCCCTCCTTGCCCTTCATCGAGGTCGCCTCGATGAACAGCACGTCGCCGCCGACCGGCGTGTAGGCCAGGCCGGTGGCCACTCCGGGCACCGCCGTGCGCTCCGCGGCCTCCTGCCAGAAGCGTTGGCGACCGAGGGCGTCGCGGATCACGTCGAGATCGATGCTCACCGGGGCCTCAACCTGGTCCGCGGCAAGCCGCGTGGCGGTCTTGCGGAGTGCCGTCCCCAGCTCGCGCTCGAGCTGGCGCACGCCCGCCTCGCGGGTGTACTCGGACACCACGGTGCGCAGGGTCTCGTCGCTCACCGTCACCTCGTCCTCACGCAGCCCGTTGCGCTCGCGCTGGCGAGGCCACAGGTAGTCGCGGGCGATGGCCACCTTCTCCTCGACCGTATAGCCGTCGAACCGCACGACCTCCATGCGGTCCAGCAACGGCGCGGGAATCGTCTCGGCCACGTTCGCCGTGGCGATGAAGACCACTTCGCTCAGGTCGAGCTCCACGTCCAGGTAATGGTCGCGGAACGAGTGGTTCTGGGCCGGGTCGAGCACCTCGAGCAGGGCCGCGCTGGGGTCGCCACGCCAGTCGGCGCCGACCTTGTCGACCTCGTCGAGCATGATCACCGGGTTCGTCGTCCCCGCGTCGCGCAGGGCACGGACCAGCCGGCCCGGCATGGCGCCGATGTACGTCCGCCGGTGCCCGCGGATCTCGGCCTCGTCGCGCACGCCGCCCAGCGACATGCGCACGAACTCGCGGCCCGTGGCCCGCGCGATGGACTCGCCGATCGACGTCTTGCCGGTGCCCGGCGGGCCGATCAGGGTCAGGATCGCGCCGGAGCGCTTGTCCTCTTCGACCTCCCGCTCCTTGCGCAGCTTGCGCACGGCGATGTACTCGGTGATGCGGTCCTTGACGTCCTCCAGCCCGGCGTGGTCGGCGTCGAGCACCTCGCGCGCGTGGTTGGGGTCGAGCCGCTCCTCGGAGCGCTCGGACCACGGGACCGCCACGAGCCACTCGATGTAGGTGCGGATCATGCTGGCCTCGCCCGACTGCTCGCCCATGCGCTCCAGGCGCCCGAGCTCGCGCTCGGCCTGTTCGCGCACGTCGTCGGGCATGCCGGCCTCGTCGATCTGCTTGCGCAGCTCGTCGACGATCGAGCCCTCGTCCTCACCGAGCTCCTTGCGGATCGACTCCATCTGCTTGCGCAGGAAGTACTCCCGCTGCTGCTGCTCGGCGCCGGACTGGACGTCGTCGCGGATGCGGCTGCGAACCTGCATCTCGGCCAGGCGCTCACGCTGCATGTCCAGCGACTTCTGCAGCCGCTCGGTCACGTCGAGCGTGCTCAGCAGCTCGACCTTCTGGGCGTAGTTGAGGTCCGGGGAGTAGCCGGCCGTGTCGGCCAGGGGCCCGGGCTCGGTGATCGAGCGCAGGAAGGCCGCTACACGGCCGTCGTCGCCGCGCAGCTCGAGAATCTCCTCGACCACGGCGCGGTACTCGCGCTCGAGCTCGCGGGTCTTGCCGTCTACTGGCTCGTCGTCGGGGTGAGGCTCGACCTCTACGCGCAGCTCGCCCTCGGGGTCGGTGTGCGCCGCTCCCGCGATGCCGCGGTGTAGGCCGACGAGCGCCACGGCCTTGCCGCCGCCGGGAAGGCGAACCTGCTCCGCGACCTCGGCCACCGTGCCCACACCGGCGAACTCGCCGTCCTCGCGGGGCACCAGCAGCACTCGCTCCTCGTCACCCACATCGACGGAGAGCGTCAATGTCATGGTCGGGAAGACGACCGAGTCGTCGACCGGGACCAGAAGAAGTGTCTCCATTGGGGGTTGCTTCACTTTCGCTAGACGCTTACTTGCTGTGAGCAAGTGTAGCCGCGGATCACTGAATTGTCAGGCAACCTGACGGACCGGCGCCAGCCTACCGTGCCCTTACGATGCGCGCGTCTTGAGCGACCTCTCCTCCCCCGCCCGGGACGCCGCCTCGGCGGCCGCGATCGAGCTGATCGAGCCCGGCATGGCCCTCGGCCTGGGCTCGGGGCGGGCCGTCTGGCGGCTGGTGGAGCGGCTCGGCGACGAGCGGCCCGAGGACCTCCGCGTGGTTGTCGCCTCCGAGCGCACGGCCGCGCGGGTGCGCGGGATCGGGCTCGAGCCGCTGAAGCTCGACGGCTCGCTGGCCCTGGACCTGGCCATCGACGGCGCCGACGAGATCGACCCCTCGCTTCGGCTGATCAAGGGCGGTGGCGGCGCGCTGCTGCGCGAGAAGATCGTCGTGAGCGCGGCCGCGCGTTTCGTCGTGGTCGCCGAGACGCCGAAGAAGGTCGCGCGCCTGGGCGAGGACTTCCGGCTTCCGGTGGAGGTGGTGCGCTTCGCCTGGCGCGACACGCGCCGCCGGCTGGCGCCCCTCCTGCCCGATGCGCGGCTGCGCCTGGGCGACGACGGCGAGCCCTACATCACGGACGAGGGTCACTTCCTGCTCGATTGCGCGCTGGACGAGAACACCGACCCCGACCGTCTCGACGCCGAGCTGAACCGGGTGGCGGGCGTGGTGGAGCACGGCCTGTTCGTGGGGATGGCCGAGCGGGCGCTGCTGGGCTCGCCCGATGGCGAGCTGGAGGTGCTGGAGGCCCGCTAGCTCTGGCGGAGTGCCAGGACCTGCTTGGCCACCACGACGAGTCGCTGGGCCTGGCTGAACAGCGGATGGCAAGTGGTCAGCACCAGTCGGCGGTAGCCCGCGTTCGGCAGCACCTTCGCCTGGGTGGGCTCGACGACCTGCCGGCTCGTCACCCGGTAGACGAAGCGCCCGTACGGGGTGTGGAGCCGGATGGCGCCGCCGACCTTGACGTCGTTGAGGTGTCGGAAGGGCGCAGTGAAGGTCGTGCGGTGGCCGGCCACGGCCACCGTTCCGCGCTCGCCGGGGAAGGGGGACGTGGAGTAGTAGCCCGGTCCCTTCTCGAGGCCCGAGGCGCCGGCTCCGGCCACTACCACCTGGTTGAGGTCGATCTCCGGGATCCACAGGCGCCCGACCGGCGCCTCCTGCTTCGTTCTGTGGCGGAATTCGACCGCCAGGGCCCCAAGTGGCCTGGGCGTGCCCGTCTCGGCGCTCCGGCGAGCGGCCAGAGCGCTCTCACGCTCGAGCCGGGCCAGGCGCTTGTCCAGGTCGCTCTGGCGGGCCACCGCCCTCAGCGCGGTGATCGGCTCGCGCCAGACGAGCGTCACAGCAAACTCCGCAAGGGCCAGCACGCCCACGACAGCGAGGACGAGCCCCGCGGGCCGCCGCATGCGCTGCGCGAGCGACGCCGGCTCCGGAGGGGGCGGCGGTGGCGGGGCAGGTGCGGCGGCCGGCGGCTCGGGCACCGGCGTGACAGCGACCAGCTCCCCCGGCGCCGCCTCCGCCAGCGCAGGCGTGCAGCGCAGGCCGGCCTCGTTCAGCCAGCGGTCGACGTTGCGCCTGCTCTCCGGGGTAGGCCGGCGAGGAGCGAACTCGGCAAGCAGCTCGCCTGCGCCGACCGTCCAGCTTCCTCCCCCCTCCTCGACGCGTGTCCGGACCCTTTCCTCGGGCCAGACGCCGGAGGGCGGGTCGGCTACCTGGCTCAGGCTTCGCGGCGCCGGCGCAGGAGCAGCAGCGCGCCGCCGAGGCAGAGAGCGCCGGCCAGGCCGATTGGCCAGACCTCGAAGCCCGTGCTGGCGAAGGTCTTGTTGGCCCTCTGCGAGGTCGTTGTCGTGGTGTCCGTGGTCGTGTCGGTCGTGGTGTCCGTGGTCGTGTCCGTGGTCGCGGTCGCCTCGCAGGCGATGCTGTCCCCGTCGCTGTCCAGGTCGTTCGGATCGCTCGGGTTCGAGTTGTAGATGCTCTGCGCCCGGCTCTGCGAGATGTCCCCGCAGTTGACGTTCTGCGCCATGGCGACGGGGGCAAGCGCCAGGCCGAGGGCTCCGACGACGACGCTGATGAGCAACAACCGCTGGGCTGGGCGAGTCACGGACGAAACCCCCTGATCGATGTGCGTGCGACCTATAACCGATCTCGGCGTCCCATGCCAGTCGCGGGAAAACGCGCCCATCCTCGATCCGCTCTCCGCTCGGTCGTCCAGATGCCGGTCGTCGAAGCGCCGCTGGATGGGAGCGCCGGCGGCCGCTAGCCGGGCGCCGCGGCGCGCCGCCGCAGCCTGAGTTCTCCTCGCACCTACAAGGGCACCGACGCCGTGCGCCGCGAACGCGAAACGCTCAGGAAGCTGACGAGTCCTGAGGTCGGGTGAACGGTGCTCGTCCCGGGCCCGGCCCCGGCCCCGTCGGATCCCGCGCCGGTCGAGCGCTACGCCCGGCGCGGCCGAGCCGCAGGCCGCCAAAGGCTGCCACAGGCCGCCGGCCACCGGACGCAGCCGGACAGTCAGAGGCCGCCGGCGCCCACCGCGGCCCGGCCTGCGCGCGAGCGGTCGCCCGGCGGGCGGGGCAGCAGGCGCACCTCGCGGGCGAAGTTCTGCGCTGCCGTCAGATAGACGGCCTGGCGGGTGGTTACCCGCAGAGTCGCCGTCGCCGAGGCCGCCGCGGCGGCGCCCTCGCGGGTGACGGGTCCCTCGCCCTCCTCGGCGTCTCCCTCGCCGCCTCCCGCCCCGGGCCGCAGGTCGAGCAGCTCGACCGCCTCCAGCGCGAGGAAGCTGCGACCGGCGCCCTCGCGGCCCTCGGTCGAAACCAGCACGTCCACCGTCGAGCCCGGCGCGGCCCCGGCCAGCGCCTCGCCCCCCGCGACCGCCACCTCCAGCGCCCGCTCGCCGCGACGCACGCTCGCGTCGCCCTTCCCCGCGGCGCCGTGTAGGTGCGCGGCGGTCAGGTAGGTGCCCGCACGGACTGCACCCGCCGTTCGCAGGCCGGCGGCGTCCTCGGGCGCGGACAGGCCGTCGGGCGGCGCGTAGCGCTCGGGCACCTCCTTGACGGCCAGGCTCCCGGGATTGATCTCGCGGTCGGGCGGCAGGCTCTCCCGAGCCACGAGCACGGGCACCGGAGCGCCCGTGCGGGCTTCGACGTCGCGGACCGTCTGACGAACCTGCGATGCCGCGAGTCCGCCGCAGGCCAGCGCGAGCGCGAGCAGCACGAGCGCCCGGCGGCGGCGCACGTTCACGCCGCGGCGGGGCCGTCGCCCTGGCGCGGAAGGTCCAGCGCCACGACCGTGTCCTCGCCCTCTGCGCTCAGCTCCAGCGAGCCGCCGGCGTCCTCGGCCGCCTCGCGAGCGATGCGCAGCCCCTGGCCGCGGCCTGGACCGGGCGCTTTGCCCGCTGGCCGGCCGGCGCTTCGCACCTCGACCCTAACTCCGCGCTCGCTCGGGCGTCCGCGCACCTCCACCCCGCCCGAGCCATGCTCGGCGGCGTTGGCGAGCAGGTTGCCGAGGGCCTGGGCAGCGCGTCCGCGCGGCATGTCGACCGCGGCAGGCCCCGCGTCCCAATTCATGAGCGGCGAGCGGCCGCGGCGACGGAACAGGGGGGCCCAGCCGGCCATCGCGCTGCGGGCCATGGCCTCGAGCGGAGCCGGGGTCGCAGCGCCCCCCGGCTGCGCCCGGGCGCCGTGGCGGGCAGCCGCCAGGTCATCGAGGCCTTGGCACAGCCGCGCAAGCTCGGACTCCAGCGGCAAGGCGTGGTGCTCGGAGAGGCGGTCGCGGCGCAGGTGCTCGGTGGTGAGGGCCAGCACGGTCACAGGGCCGCGCAACTCGTGCTCGGCGCGGGCAACCAGCGCCAACCGGCGGCGCAGGAGCACCAGCCCGGCGAGCGCACCGCCCGCGAGCGCCCAGCCCAGGACAGCGGTGAGCGCGATGGCGGTCACCGCGCCTCGGTGAGCCGGTAGCCCACCCCGCGCACGTTGAGCACCCACGGCCGGCCGCCCTCGGCACCGAGCTTCTTGCGCAGCCGGCAGGCGTGGGCATCCAGGGTGCGCGTGTTCCCCATGGCGACGAAGCCCCAGACGTCCCGCAGCAGTTCCCGCTTGGTCCACACCCGCTCCGGGTCCTCGGCGAGGTGGTGCAGCAGCGCGAACTCCTTGGCCGACAGCTCCAGCCGCCTGCCGCCCAGGCGCACGGCACGCGTGAGCGGGTCCAGCGTGAGGTCGCCGACGCGCAGCGCGCCGCGGGCCGAGCGGGCGCTGGTGCGCCGCAGGACAGCGCGCACGCGACCAAGCAACTCGGCGTAGGAGAAGGGCTTCACCACGTAGTCGTCGGCCCCGCGGGCGAAGCCGCGGACGCGGTCGGACTCCGTCACGCGGCCGCTCAACACCACGACCGGCACGGCCGGGTCGATGCGCGACGAGAGCCCGTCCGAGGTGCGCACGCGGTCCAGCACGGCCAGTCCGTCGCCGTCCTCCAGCCCCAGATCCAGCAGCACCAGGGCGGGGTTGCGCGACTCGACCGCCCGCACCCCCTCCCCCGCTGCGGTCGCGGTCACCACATCGAAGCCGTCGGCGGCCAGATTGTCGGCCAGGAAGCGGCTCGTGGCGGCGTCGTCCTCGACGATCAGCAGCCTGGCGCGGGCGTCCTGCATGCCGCCCTAAGGGGCCGCAGAGCCATCTTCGCCCCCTGAGATCACGGAGCGTGCGGTCTTCGCCGGACCAACGCTCGGCGCGGTCCTGCCCTCTGTGCAACGTGTCTTGCAGCCCGTCCGGGCTTGCAGGAAACGCACCTAGAATCGCGACGCCTCGGGCCGCGCCCGAGCCTTTCGGTATGGACACCACCCGCCGCGGAAACTACGAGTCAGGCTCGGATTACGTGCTCGAGTACGGCGAGCTGCGCTTCACCTTCAACGAGCGCGACTTCACCGAGCGGGTGGAGCAGGCCGGCGTGAAGCTCGGATTCGTGGACGCGCCCCTGGGCGCGTCCGAGCGCGAGGACCTCGTCAACCTCGCGGTCAACGGCGAGGTCTCCGACGCCCACTCGTCGTTGGGCGAGCACATCAACGAGTGCTGGGGCGACCTGCACGGCCCCTCCGAGCGCTCGCTGGTGCACTGGATCCGGAGGCTGGTCTTCCGCGGGGCATGGCTGGACCAGCGCGTGATGGAGGGCGAGCTCGAGGTCATATTCGACGCCGACACCGCCCGCTTCGGCTACGTCCAGCCCGACCGCGACAACGAGCTCATCGAGCTCTCGCCCGAGCCCTCCTGGGCGCGGGTCGCCTACCGGCGCTAGGGCCGGCCGAGACCCCCCCCCGGCTCGCCCGCTACTTCAACAGCTCGGCGCGCAGCGTCCCCGAGCGCGACTCCGAGACCACCGTCGCGCCGTCCTTCGGGGGGTCGAGCATCACGCGCGTGGTGGCCTGGCGCTGGGGCTCCCAGGCCACCCCGGTGCCGGCGACCACCGTGACCGAGCCGCCGTCCTCGGCCCTGCGGGCCGCGGCGAAGATGCGCCGCTGCGCCGCGCTGGGCAGATACTCGAGCGAGTCGATCACCACGACGGTGTCTCCCCCGCGCTCGGCCGCGCGCTTGGCCTTCTCGACCGCCAGCTCGGCGGCCTGGGCCGCGAGGTCCGGAGAGAGATCGAAGCCGCCCCCCGTGATCGTCACGTCCGGCAGCTCGCGGCTCCAGTCGGTGACCTCCTCGGGGCGCACGCCGGCGAGCACGACCGACACCTGGACGTCGCCCTCGGCGAGGGTCCGGGCCGCCTCTCGCAGCAGTCGCGATGTGCCGGCCCCGGGAGGGCCGCCGATCGCGACCCGGGAACCCTTGCCGAAGGGCTGGCCGACCAGCTCGGGTGGAGCCGCCAGGCGCTCGCTGGGGAAGACCGGCGTCAGGTCGGAGAAGTGCGGGCGCTCCTCGGGCGGCTCGGCCGGGGCGCCGTTGACCTGCTCCACGCGCACGAGCGAGGGGTGGCGCTCCGAGCGCCGCGGCGGGCGCACGGGCCCTTCGACCTCGTCCCCCGCGCGCAGCTCGCAGCGGCGGATCTGGGCGGGCGAGACGTAGACGTCGTCGGCGCCCTGACCGGGCGCGCTCACGCGCAGGAAGCCGCTGCCGTTGGCCAGGATGTCGAGCACGCCGAAGCTGGTCTCGCCGGCCTCGGCCGCGGCGGGCTCGGAGTCGCCCTCGGCCGGCTCGTCGTGGTCCTCGTCGCTGACGGGAGGCTCGTCCGTGGGGCCGGCGAGCTCCACGGGCTCGGGCTCGTCGGGCTCGGGTTCCGGCTCGTCGGGCTCGGGCTGCGGCACGTGAGGCTCGGGCTCGGAGGGCTCCGGCTCGTCGGGCTCGGGCTCGTCGGGCGCTACCGACTCCGCGGGGTCGGCGACGTCGGGCTCGCCGCCCTGCTCGCCGACGATCGCGGCGATCAGCTCGGGCTTACGCATCGAGCGGTAGCCCTCGAGACCGAGCTCGGAGGCGATGGCGTGAAGGTCGGCGAGCGGGCTTTCTTCCAGCTCGGAACGGCGGAGGACGGACACGGGGCTGTGCTCCTCTGACTAGGGGCTAAGGGGCCGGCTGACCCTAGCGGGCGCCTGCGACGAGGCCGCCCAGCCAATCCGCGAACTCGGGCCGGGAGCGCCAGTCGGCCTCGAAGCGCTCGATCCCGCTGGTGGTGAGCGGATGCTGGAGCATCTGGCGCAGCACCTTGCCCGGCACGGTGGCCACCTCGCAGCCGAGCTTGGCGGCGGCGACCGTGTGCATCGGGTGGCGCAGCGAGGCCGCGAGCACCTGGGCTTCGCTGCCGCGCAGGGTCTCGACGATCTCGCCGAGCACTGCGGTCGAGTCGATCGAGATGTCGTCCACGCGGCCCATGAAGCAGGACACGTAGGTGGCGCCGGCCTCGGCGGCCAGCACGGCCTGGGAGGCCGAGAAGACGAGGGTCATGTTGACCCGGATGCCCTCCGCAGTGAGGTCGCGCGTAGCGGCGAGGCCCGCCGCGCTGAAGGGCACCTTCACGACCACGTGGCGGTGCAGGCCCGCCAGCGCGCGGCCCTCGGCCAGCATTCCGCCGGCCTCCGAGGACACGACCTCGGCGGACACGGGCCCGTCGACCAGCTCGCAGATGCGCATCACGATCTCGCCCGGGTCGCCGCCCTCCTTGGCGAGCAGGGAGGGGTTCGTGGTCGCCCCCGACAGCACTCCCCAACCGGCGACCTCCTCGACCTCGGCCACGGACCCTGTGTCGATGAAGAGCTTCATGGCCACAGCATGCATCGCGCGCCCGACGGATCAGCCGCGCAGCGTGAGCACCGAGACCTCAGGCGGAGAGCCGATGCGCAGCTTGGGCGCCTGGCCGCGCTCCACCCCCACCCCGCGTGACACGTAGAGGCGCCGCCCGTCGAGCACGTGGAGCCCGCCCGCCCCCACGCCACGCGGGACACCGGAGGCCACCGTGGGCGGGCCGGCGAGGGGCACCTGCACCTGGCCGCCGTGGGTGTGCCCCGACACCATCAGGTCGGCAGTCTGACGGCGCGGCAGGAAGGGCACCCAGTCGGGGCGGTGAGCGAGCACGAGCCGTATCTCGCGGGGGTCGGGGCGGCGGGCGAGGTTGCGCAGCGCCACGACCCCGAAGCCGGCGCCCGGGTCGAGCTGCAGGCCCAGGACGGCCAGCCGGCGGTCGCGCACCCGGATGCGGGCGGTGTCGTTGTCGAGCAGCTTGATTCCCGTCCCACGGAGCGCTGCCTGCGCCTCGGCCGTGCTCTCCTGGTCCCCGGCAACGAAGAAGACGCCGCCCGGCGCCCTCAGGGTCCCCAGCAGCCGGCGGATCTGCGGCAGCTGCTCGCGGAACTCCTCGTCGGAGCCCTGGTGGATATCCCCCGGCAGCAGCACCACGTCGGGGCGCTGCTCGTTGAGGCGCTCCACGGCCCGGCGCTCGTGCGCGCCCACGCGCGAGAACTGCAGGTCGGAGACGATTCCGATGCGAACCGGCGCCGCGCCCGCCCGCTCAGGCGGCACCCGCACCTCCGTGCGCTCGACCACCAGCCGCGAGGGCTCGATGAAGCTCGCGTAGATGCCCACCGCGGCCGGGATCAGCGCCAGCGCGCCGACCGTGCGGGCAACCGGATGCCGGCCCCGCCGCAACAGTAGGACGAGGCCGGCCACCGGAAGCGCCACCACCAGGTCGAGCCACAGCACGTGGACGATCCCGAAGACGTCGAGGCCAGCCAAACCCAGCAGCTCGAGCTTGCCGACCCAGATCGCGGCAGCGGCCACCGCCGCGAGGACCGCCCACACGACCCCGAAGCGGCGAAGGACGAGCGCCACAGCCACCGCCAGGCCCACGTCGGCGAGCGCCGAGAGGGCGAAGAACAGGTCGCCGCCCGCGGCCGGAAGCATCAGGGGAGCGTGCAGCGGGCGACGAACGGCGGCCTAAGGGGCGACGGCGGGCTCGCGGCGCAGCTCCTCGGCCAGCCGCAGATCCGGCGGTACCAACAGCTCGCCCCGCAGCGCGGCGCGGACGGTCAGGTAATCGGCGGCCGCGGCCACGTCGTGCACGCGCGCGTAGGCGGCGCCTCCGGCCGCCGAGAACTCCAGCGCCGCGAGCGTCCCCGCTCCGCGACCCGCAGGGGAGCGGCCGAGCAGGGCGCCGATGAAGTCCTTGCGCGAGATCGCCACGAGCAGCGGGCGCTCCAGGGCGGCCAGCTCCGGCAGCCGGCGCAGCAGCTCGATCGACTCCGCCGGGGTCTTGCCCAGGTCGATGCCGGGGTCGAGCACGATCCGGCCGGCGTCCACCCCCCGCTTGCGGGCCTCGGCATCGCGCTCGCGCAGCAGGGCAAGCACGTCGCCGACCACGTCGTCGTAGGCCGGAAAGCCCTTCTGCTTGGGCGGCACGCGGGTGTGGGTGACCACCAGCGAGGCCCCGTGCTCGGCACAGGCGTGGGCGACGTCTGGGTCGTACAGCCCGCTGGGGTCGTTGACCATCTGCGCCCCGGCCTCCAGGGCCGCCCGCGCGACCTGAGCGCGCCAGGTGTCGACCGAGACGGTGAGGCCGTCGCCGACGAGGCGCTCGATCACGGGCACCACGCGCGCGGCCTCGACCGCCTGCGGCACGGCTTCGCGGTCGGTTCTGCCGGATTCGCCGCCCACGTCGACGACGGCCGCCCCCGCTCGGGCCAGCTCGCGACCGCGCTCGGCGAGCTCGCCCGGGTCGTGGTCGCCCGGGTCCGAGAAGGAGTCGGGCGCCGCGTTGACGATGCCCATGAGACGGACGCCGGTGCGGTGCTCGCCCGACCAGCGCTCGGCCTGCGCTCCTTCCGGAGGCCTCAAGCGGGCACCAGCCCCTCGGCGCCCGCCACCTCATGCCAGCGCTCCAGCTCGGCGGCCACGCGCGCGTCGTCCCAGCCCTTCTCGGTCGCCATCGCGCGTGCGGCGCGTTCGGCACCCTCCGAGCCCGGCCCGGTCAGCGGGCGTGCGTCGAGCAGGCCCAGGCGAGTGCGGCGCAGCAGCACGTCGGCCAGGCTGCGCGACTGCTCGTAGCGGACCGAGAACGCGGCCTCGGCCGCGATGTCCGGCAGGTCGGGCTGGATCCGCACCCCCAGCGAGGGGTCGGCGTTCACCATGCTCAAGAGCTCGCGCGCGGCGTACCCGTAGCGCGCCGCCAGGTGGGTCAGCTCCTCATCCCCCAGGCCGTCCGAGGCGACCAGCTCCGAGGGCTCGATCGGCATCCCCAGCGGGATCTCGTCGGTGCGGCAGGGAGCCTCGCGCCCGTCGCGCAGGACCACGCGATCCACCGCGAGCTTGGCCATGCGCCGCCAGGTCGTCAGCTTGCCGCCGGTGATCGTGACCAGGCCCGAGCTCGTCTCGTACAGCTCGGCCTTGCGCGAGATGTCGACCGACTTCTTGGGGTCGCCGGTGGAGATCAGCGGGCGGACGCCGGCGTAGGCGCCGGTCACGTCCGAGGCCCCGAGCGATCTGCCGAAGAACTCGTTGCAGGCATCCAGCAGGTACTCGAGGTCCTGCTCGGAGGGCGGGATGTGCTCGAGCGAGCCTTCGTAGTCGTTGTCGGTGGTGCCGATCAGCGTGCGGCCGAGCCACGGCAGCACGAAGATCGTGCGCCCGCCCCCCGCGGGCACGATCACGCCGGCCGTGACCGGCAGCACGTCCCGCGCCACGGTGAGGTGCGTGCCCCGGCTGGGCCGGATGTGCGGGATCTCCTCCTCGGCGAGAAGCTCGTCGGGGCGCAGCCGGTCGGCCCACACGCCGGTGGCGTTGACCACGTTGTCGGCCACGACCTCGAACTCCTCGCCCGACTCCTCGTCGCGCACCGCCACGCCGGCCGCGCGCCCGTCGCGCTCCACCAGTCCGGTCACCTCGCAGCCGTTGGCGCAGACGGCGCCGAAGCGCTCGGCCTCGCCGAGCACGGTGAGCACCAGGCGGGCGTCGTCCGTCTGGCAGTCGTAGAAGAGGTAAGCGGCGCTGGGCTCCCTGTCGACCAGCGCGGGGACCAGCTCAAGCGCCTCCTCGGCCGAGACCGTCCGGTGGCGGTCGGGGCTCCAGTCCTCCTCGCCGTCGTCGGCCTTCTTACGGCGGCGACCGGGGCGCAGGCGCTCGGCCGCCATCACGTCGTACATGTTCAACCCAACGCCGGTGAGGCGGTCCGGGCGCTTGCCGCCGAACGCGGGCACAAGCAGCGGCAGCGGGCGCACGAGGTGGGGCGCCAGGCGCACCATCAGCGAGCGCTCGAGCAGCGCCTCGCGCACCAGGCCAAGGTCGAAGTTCTGCAGGTAGCGCAGGCCTCCGTGCACGAGCTTGGAGGAGCGGGAGCTGGTGCCGGCGGCGAAGTCGTCGCGCTCCACTAGCGCGACGCTGTAGCCCCGCGACGCCGCGTCCAGGGCCACCCCCGCCCCGGTGATGCCTCCGCCGACCACCACGAGGTCGAAGCTGTCCCGTTGCATCGCGGCCAGCGCATCGGCCCGGGAGATCACGAGGCTGAGGCTACGTGAGGAACGCCGTGTACGCGCTCAGCTCGCTGCGTTCGGGCGCCGGCTGCTGCTGGCGCGGCGCGCCGAGGTGCAGCAAGCCCAGCACGCGCTCGTTGTCCGCGACCTCGACCGCTGCGCGGCCCTCGGGCGTGCGGAGCACCTCGGGCGTGCGCCAGTAGGAGGCGAGGCCCCTCCCGTGGGCGGCGAGCAGGACGATGTAGGCAGCGCTCGCGGCGGCGCAGAGGTCCTCTTCGTCCTGCACCGGGTCGCCCCCCTGCACCACCGAGACAACAACCAGCGTCGGTGCGCGGTCGAGCTTGCCGGCGGCCTCGGCGCCGGCCGCCTCCTTCAGCCGCGCGAGCGACTCGGGACCCAGGACCCTGAAGCGCCAGGGCTCGGTGAGGTGGTGGTTCGGGGCCCAGCGAGCGAGCTCCAGCAGGTCCTCCAGCACGGCCTGCTCGACCGGCTCGGACCCGTACGCCTTGTGCGTCCGCCGCGTCCGGATGGCCTCCTCGAGCTCCACGCGCCGACCGTAGCGAGCCTCGCTGCGCAGCCTTGGGCGCCGAACTACTGCAGAGAGGGGGGGTCTGCAGAAGTGCGGACTTTGCGTCCTTGCGGGGCGGCAGCAGCTCTCCTACGTTGGCCTCTTCTCCCACGTAGCGCCTGGTCACACGGTTTCCTCACTAGCGACACTCCAACAGGGGTATCCGCGAGCTTCCGAGCTTCGCCGGGCTCCCCAGCTCCGGCGTGCACCGCGCCCGCGTGCGTGCGAGGCCTTCCTCGACATGATGGCCGAGCGCGATCGGGCACTCCAGCGCCACCAGCAGGTCGTCGCGGAGTCGACGGCCGCCGTGGCCGAGACCCTCGACCTCGACGCCCGCAGCGCTGACGAGATCGTGCTCGCGGCCGAGCTGCACGACCTCGGCAAGCTCGCCCTGCCGAACTCGATCGTCCACAAGCCGGGCGCCCTCGACGACGAGGAGTGGCGGATCATGCGCCGCCACACCGTGATCGGCGAGAGCATGCTCCACCCGTTCCCGGAGCTTCGCCGTGTGGCGAGCTTCGTGCGCTCCAGTCACGAGCGCGTCGACGGGCAGGGGTACCCGGACGGCCTCGCCGGAGACGCGATACCGCTCGCGAGCCGGATCGTGTTCGTCTGTGACACGTGGGAGGCCATGACCGGCGGGCGCGCCTACCGGCCGCCCGTGTCCCGGGCCGAGGCGCTGGCCGAGCTGCGCCTCTGCGCCGGCAGCCAGTTCGACCCGCGCGTGGTCGACGCCTTCGTGGCCGCGGTGCGGCCGCGCGCCGCCTAGACCGGCTCGCCCAGGAGGTGGCAGCCGAGGCGCCGGGCCAGGGCCATGATCGTGATCTGCGGGTTCACTCCTAGGGCGCTCGGGATCACGCTCGCGTCGGACACGTAGAGGCCGTCGAGGCCGTGCAGCCTGAGGTCTCCGTCCACCACGCCGCGGCGGGGGTCGCGGTCCGCCCGCGCGGTCCCCAGCGGGTGAAAGGCCATCAGCGTGAAGTCCCTCGCCAGCGGATCGCGTCCGGCGGCGAGCGGCCCCGCGTCGCCGTCATGCAGCGGTGGCACCCCCGTGACCGGCTGCAGCACGGTGCGCGCACCGGCCGCCCAGTAGAGCTCGGTCAGCAGCTCAACTCCGCGGCGCACTCGCGCCAGGTCGTCGTCGCTCAGGTGGTAGCGGATGCGCGCGCGGCCCGCGAGCTCGCTGACCTCGCCGCGCGAGCGGTCCGAGACCATCACGCCGAACTGCGACAGCTGCCCGAAGCGCAGCATCAGCTCGCGCAGCCGCTCGCCCGAGAACGGCATCCCGGCCGCGAGGTAGTCGGGCGGCCCCCCGGCGCCCTCGAGCATGATCCCCTCCGAGGCGAACTCGTCGACGAAGTAGGACTGCGGCACGCCGTCGGCCATGCCGACCTCCTCGTCGAACACCGCCCGCACCGCCGTGCAGGGATGGATCGCGAGGTTGCGCCCGAGCTCACCCGAGTGCGTGCCGAGGCGGTTGCGCCGCAGTAGCAGCGGCGTGTGAACCGCGCCGCAGGCGACCACGGTGACATCGGCCTCGACCTCCAGGCGTCCGCCGCCCTCCAGGCGCGCGTGCACGCCGCGGGCGCGGCCCCCTCGGGTCACGATCTTGCGCGCCTTGGCCCAGGTGATCGTGCGAGCGCCGGCCTTCTCGGCGGCGGCCACCCACACCTGGCCCGCATGCTGCTTGGCGCCCGTCGGGCAGCCGAAGGCGCAGACCGCCGACCCCCTGCAGCCGCGCGCGTTGCGCTCGAGATAGTCGCCCGACCAGCCCAGCGCCTCGGCACCGCGCCTGACCACTTCGGCGTTCTTGCCCGCGAGCTCCGGCGTCACCTTCGCGACGCCGGTCTCGCGCTCCACGTGCTCGAAGTGCGGACGCATCCGCTCGGGCGCGAGCCCTTCGAGGCCATGGTCGACGCCCCAGCGCTCCAGCACCGGGTCGGGAGTGCGGAAGCAGGTGCCGGAGTTCACGAGCGTGGTGCCCCCCACCCCGCGTCCGAGGGGCAGCACGATCGGGACGTTGCCCTGGGTCACGGTCTGCCCCGCGTCGCGGTAGAGCAGCGGCATCATCTGGCGGGGGCGCGCGTTGAGCTCCTCGGCGGCGAAGCGCCGGCCCTCCTCGAGCACCACGACTTTCATCCCGCCCTCCGCCAGCTCGCGGGCCACGGGGCCGCCGCCCGCCCCGGAACCGATCACGCAAGCGTCGGCGTGGAGCGTGGTCACCGCCGGGCCCGCCTGAGGTTGGCGTCGGCGTCGTAGCCGAGCAGCCGCATGACCGAGTCGTCGCCAAAGTAGCTGAGCCGGACGACGAACTCCAGGACGTCGACCACCGGCTTGGCCCGCGAGGCCTCGGCCCGCCTCAGCGCCTCGCCGCGCTCGGGGCCGCCCAGCCGGCGCAGGCGGGCGCCCTGGCCCAGCAGCCGCGGCGCCAGCTCCGCCGCGTGGACCATGGCGCGCAGCCCGGCGCGGTTCAGCGGCGGCGTGCCGACCAGGTAGCGGTCGAAGGCGTCCACCGCGTCGGTCTCGGCCACCGGGGGCAGGGGCGGCTCGGGCGCCACGACGGTGTCGCACAGGCAGGCGAAGATGGACGCCTCGCGACCGCTCAGCACCCTCACCCCAGCGCGTCCGCCAAGCGGCGCTCCTGCTCGGCGCTGAGCGCCTCGATGGCCTCGGCGGCCGCGCCCGGCTCCCTCGCCGCGACGGCCGCCGCCGCCCTGACGTACAGGGGCGCGAGCTCGTCGCGGTCCTCGACCAGCGGCTGGAAGAGCTCGGCCCGGTCGAAGTAGAGCTTGCGGATCGAATTGAGGATGAGAACGAAAACCACGTTCTGCGCCGCCTCGACCAGCTCGGAGAAGAAGGCGAAGTCGATCTGCTGGGCCTCCTCGGCCGAGCCGCCCGCGGCCATGCGCTCGGCCAGCTCGACCAGCCGGCTCGCGTCCTCCCGGCGCTCGGCGGCCAGACGCGCGGCCTCCCGCAGCATCAGCCGCCGTGCCTCGAGCAGGGCCTCGAGCGTGGGCCGGTCCAGGCCGCCCGCGCGGAACAGCACGTGGGCCACCACGTCCAGCCCGCCGTCTGCCCGCCAGTCGCGCACGCGCATGGCGTCGCCCTGGCGCACCTCCACCAGGCCGAGCTGCTCGAGGCGCTTCACGGCCTCGCGCACCGAGGCCATGTTCACGCCGAGGTCAGCCGCCAGCCGGCGCTGGGTGGGCAGCTTCTCCCCGGGTGCGTAGCGGTCGCACAGCACGTCCTCGGCCAGCAGCCGGAAGACCTGGTCGGAGACCAGCGAGCGGCGGATCGCCTCCTGCGCCATCGCCCCAGTGTACGGATGTTCCGAACAATGTGTGGCGGGGCTCTCATGGCATCCGCCCGGCGGTGCGACACTGCCTGGCGCCCCTGAGAGACGCTCAGCCCGCTGAGGGTTTTTCCGACAGCCGTGCGCCCTTTGCCGCCCGCAGGCGGCGTCGGGCGAACCACGCGGTCAGCAGGGCGAGCGCGATCCCGCCCGCCCACACGAGGGGGGAAGGAGCCGCCGACCTCTCGTGGGAGCGAGGGCGCGTCCGCGCAACCTGTGACACGAGCGGGTACGGACCCTCGACGGGCCGCCAAGCCACGCTTCCCTGGTTGCTCGCCGCTGTGGCGGCGCCGGGGGAGCGCTCTCGAGAGAGACGGGACCCGCCCCCGGGGCCGGCGCCCGCAGCAGCAGCCGCCGCCGCCGCGGCGGAGCGGGACGTTCGGCGGCGGCGCGGCTTGGGCGCCGTCGCCAGCGGGAACGGCTTGCGCCGCAGGGCAGCGAGCGCCTGGGCGGTCACCCAGACCGGCGTCTGCTTCGAGCCGGCCGAGTAGGCGATCGACCCGTTGCGCCGCTGGCGCGCCTTGAGGTAGCCGAGGGCCCGGCCGACCACGTCGCGTCCAGCCCCGACCGCGACGAGGCCCTGGACGGCGTAGGCGGTCGACTGCGAGTTCGACGTCCTCCCGCGGCGGAACCCGAAGCCGCCGTCACCGTTCTGAGCCCGCCGCAGGTAAGTCGCGGCCCCGCTCGCAGCGACACCTCGCGAGCGGCCGGTGGCGGCGAGCGCCTGGAGCGCGGCGCCGGTCAGGTCGACCTCGCTGCCGGAGGTGGCCGACAGCCCGAAGCCGCCGTCGGGGTTGCGAGCGCGGCCGAGCCAGGCGACCGTGTCGGCTCCCACGCGCTTGCCGGCGGCCCTCAGCGCGAGGATCCCGAACGCCGTGTAGCTGACCTGCCCGCGAAACGAGCCGTCGCCCCGGCGCTGTCGCACCAGCTCGGCGACGAGGTTGCGGCCGCCGAAGCGGCGCGGCGAGCGTCCCGCCGTCTTGAGCACCAGGATCGTTCGCTCGAGCTCGCCGAGGTCGCGCAGACGGCCGGCGGTGCGGGCGAGATAGCGGGTGATCGTGCGGCCGTTGCGGCGCTTGACGTAGGCCGGGTTCTTGCGCGCGGCGCCGAGGCCGAGCGCCGCCCAGCCGGTCATCAGGCCGTTGGACGAGGCGCGCGGCGTGTTGCCGAAGCCGCCGTCGCGGTTCTGGGCCCGCAGCAGGTAGCTGGTTGCCTTGCTCGAGGTGCTGGCCATGGCCGAAGAGGGCGCGAGCAGCAGCAGGAGGGCGACGGCCGGCACCGCCCAGCGGACGTCGAAGCGCCGGCGGTAGCGCCGCAGGGCGCGAACGAAGGCCGGCCCGAGCAGGAGGCAGAAGGCGATGTTGCCGGCCGCGTGGGCGAGGTTGTAGGGCAGAGAGGTGCTTGCCACGACGAAATAGCTCCCCGGGTCGTTTGAGTAGGTGAAGGTCCACTGGTAGACGTCCATGAAGGCGCCGAAGGCGAGGCCCGCGGCGCCGCACACGAGTGCCAGCGCAAGGCGCGAGGGCTCGCGCCCCCGCCACAGGTGGGCGACGAGCGCGCCGGCCAGGCCGACGCCTCCCCAGCCCACCATCTGCCAGGCCGTCCAGGGGCCCTGGCCGAAGAAGACGTTGGAGACGAGCGCGGTGAGCGCGCCCACCATGAAGCCGGGCACCGGGCCCAGCGCGAAGCCGGCGAAGAGGACGATGTCGGTGGTCGGCTTGACGTTGGGGATCGGGGCGAACGCGAGCCTCCCCACCACCGCGAGCGCCGCGAGGGCGGCCACCATCGCCACCACGCGGGCGGGCGGGCGGGTCCGCTCGTACCAGGTGAACCCGGCGAGCACGACCACGGCCAGCACGGCGAAGGAGGCGACCGGCCAGCTCATCGAGCCAGCTCCGCGGCCAGGAGTGTGGCCCCCTCGGCGGGCAGCAGTGCGGCGCCGTCGGTGGCCCGCGCGACGTCGGTGGAGAAGTGCCAGCCGCCGCCGAGCACCTCGGCCGGTGTTCCGTCGGCGATGATCTCGCCCTGGCCCAGCAGCACGACGCGGTCGGCGAAGGCGGCGGCGAACTCGGTGTCGTGAGTGGCGACGACCGCCGCCGGCAGCTCGCGGATGCGCTCGGCGAGCGCGGCCTTGTGGGCGCGGTCCATGCCCCGGGTGGGCTCGTCGAGTAGGGCGACGGCATGGCCGCCCCCGCCGAGCGCGACCTCGAGGGCCAGGCGCTGGCGCTCGCCGCCCGAGAGGTCGCGCGGGTTGGCCTCGGCGCGGCCGGCGAGGCCGGCGCGCTCGAGCCCGGGCGGGCCGGCCTCGTCCTCCGCTCGCTCGTGCACGAGGTAGTCACCCGGATTCTGAAGCAGCAGCGCCACCTCGCCGCCGCGGCGAACCTTCCCACGCGTGGGCTCTACCAGGCCCTTGGCGAGGCGCAGCAGCGAGCTCTTCCCTGCGCCGTTGCGCCCCATGAGCGCCACGCGCTCGCCGGAGGCCACGCGCAGGTCGACGCCGCGCAGCACGGTCGGGCCCTCCTCGAGCTCGAGCCAAACCCCGCGCAAGCGCAGGGCGGGCTCACCAGGCGAGGGCCTGGTGTCACCGGGCGCCCGCCGCGGAGTCAATGCCGCCGTGCGCAGCGCCTCGCGAGCGGCCTTGACCGAGACCGGCGGCGGCCCGAGCCCCGCGCGGGCAAACAGCTGAGCAAGCGGCGTGGCCAGCGGCTGGGCCCGCTCGGCCGCCCAGCCGAGAAAGCCCTCCGGCGAGGCGTCGCAGCCGACGGCGCCGTCTTCCATGGCCAACACGCGGTCGGCCGCCGGCAGGCAGCGCTCGGTGCGGTGCTCGGCGATCACCACCGCGGTGCCCCAGTCCTCGTTGAGGCGCCGCAGCAGCCAGACGAGCTCGTCGCCGGCGACCGGGTCGAGCTGGGACGTCGGCTCGTCCAGCAGCAGCAACGCCGGCCGGTGCACGAGCGCCGCAGCCAGCGCCACCCGCTGCAGCTCGCCGCCGGAGAGGGTGTCGGTGCGGCGGTCGAGCAGTCGCTCGATTCCCAGCGCCAGCGCCACCTCCTCCACCGCGCGGGCCACTGCGCCGGGGCTCTCGCCGCGGTGCTCGAGCGGCAGCGAGATCTCCGCCCTCACCCCGCCGAGCACGACCTGGCGCTCGGGGTCCTGCATCACCACTCCGCAGACGCGCGAGAGCTCGGCGGGGCCGTGCTCGCGGACGCTCATGCCGGCCACCTCGAGGCTCCCGGCGGCGTCGCCGCCGTGGAAGTGCGGCACCAGCCCGCAGAGCGCCCGCAGCAGCGTGGACTTGCCCGAGCCCGACAGCCCGGCGAGCACGGTGAAGCTCCCGGGCTCGAGGGTCAGGTCGATCTCCCGCAGGGTCGGGCGCGCGGCCTCCGCGTAGGAGAAGCAGAAGCCCTCGGCGCGCACGAGCGGCTCAGCCACGCGCCACTCCCAGCCGCGCGGGCCGGCCCAGAAGCGGCGCCACCGCAGCGACGACCACGCCGACCGCGAGCGCCAGCTCCGCGGGCCCCAAAGCGACGGAGAAGCTCGGGTAGGCCTCGACCTCCCCCACGCCCGCCAGCCTGGCCACGACAGCTCCCGCCAGCACGACGAGCGCTGCCGCGGCCACCGTCACGTCGTGGCGCGACCAGGGCCGTCGCGCCCGTGGTGGCGGCGAGGCCGACGCGTAGCCGCGCACCTCGAGCGCGGCGGCCACGTCGACAGCGCGGTCGAGCGCGCCGGCGAGCGCGGCACGCGCCACCAGCAGCCGCTCCGGCGGCTCGGCGCGGCAGCGTGCCGCCTCGCCCATGCGACCGGCGTCACGGGCCAGCACGGGCACGAGCCGAACGGCCAGCGCCGCGGTCAGCGCCGAGCGATAGGAGACACGCCGGAACAGACGCAGGAGGGCATCAGGGTCCACCGCGGCGGAGAGCAGCCCGAGCGCCATCACCACGGAGGCGACCCGCAGGCCGGCCAGCCCGCCGGCGCCCACGGCCTCGAGCGTGACGTCCCAGCGGCGGCCGAGGAAGTCGCCGCCCCTGATGAGCAGCGTGTCGCCCTCGGAGTAGACGAGCGGGTTGACGAGGGTCACGAGCGCGGCCAGCGGGAGGGCCAGCAGCGCGACGCGGCTCATCTCCTTTCCGACCCCCGCCGCGGCGCCGGCGGCGTAGGCGGCGACGATCACCGCCCCGGTGACGAGCGGGTTCTCGAACAGCGCACCCGTGAGGGCGAGGGCTGCGCACAGCCCCGACACCGCGCCGGCCCGTGCGGAGTGCAGCGCGCTCGCGCGCGGGCGGTAGACGGGCACCAGCCTCATTGCAGCGGCAGGTCCTTCGGCCCCTGTGGGGTCGCCGCCACCGCGAAGGCGTCGGCGAGCGTCTTTCGGTCGAGGCTGCGGGCGGCCCGCTCGGTGCCGCGGTCGTCGACGCCGCTGACCACCCAGAGGATCTCCTCCGCCGCCGGTTTGAGCGCCGCCACCAGGCCGGTGCCCGGAGGGGCGGTGCGTGCCGTCTGCCCGCGGGAGTCGAGCAGCTCCAGCCGGTCTCCGGAGAAGTGCGCGAACACGCCGGTCTCGTCGGGCTTTCCGGTCAACCGGCCCACCGCCTGGATCATCCTCGCCCGCGGCCAGGGAGCCACCACGACCCGCAGGACGTTGCGCGTGGCGTCGGCTCCGAAGGCCGAGGAGCTCGTCCGCACCCCGGCCTCGCGCAGGCGGCGGTTGGCCGCGCCGCACGCCGCCCCGTCCTCGTCCGAGCACTCGACGCGCACCGGGAAGCGCTTGCCCTTCGTGCCCCTGACCAACGGCTCGGGAAAGGCGCCGACGATCGCCGGAATCGACATGGCCGCCTCCCAGTGGCGGTAGTCCCAATGGATGCGGTCGCCCGGATGCAGGTCGTACTCCGCCGCCCCCACATCCGACTCGATTCCGTTGACGAAGAAGAACCAGTCGCGCCGCCCCTCGGGCCCGCCGCCGCTGACCCCCCCGATCGACTGGACGAAGCGCCCGCCGTAGCGGGTGTCCACCTTCTGCGACGAGCGCAGCAGCCGCATCACGGTGTCGCCCTGGCGGATCTCGGAGCGCTGCTCCTGGTCCACGAGCTGCCGTCCGAAGTCGCGCGTGATGCGCAGCTCGACTCCACCCGGCTGCTCGTCGCCCGCCCCCAGGCCGCAGCCGGCCATGGCCAGGCCGAGGGCCAGGAGGGCGAACGCCCTGCGCATCAGCGCACCGTCACCCGCTGGGGATAGGTCCTCACGTCACCCGCGCGCGTGGCCCGGATGCCGTAGCGGCCGGGGGCGGCGGTGACCGATGCGAGACCCTGCGCATTCGTGGTGGCCGTCAGGCCGCCCAGGCGCACCTCGGCGCCCGGGGCCACGATGCCGCTGCCGCGGTCGTCGTAGGCCACGACCCGCACCGAGACGGCACCGCCGCCCGGCGCCGAGACGCGCAGCTCCAGCGTGCGCTGGCAGTCGCCCTCGGCATCGGGCGTGCAGTAGAACCAGGTGACCCGCTGGCCGCGGCGCAGGCGCCGGCGGCCGAAGGGCCCGCTGGGGTCGCCCGCGCCGGCCGTGGCCTGCTTGCGGCCGACTTTGTAGACCCAGCCGCGGTTGGCCCGGCTCACGTCGGGCCCGATGCGCCGGACGAACAGCCCCGCCCCGTCTCGCGCGCGGCGCGAGCAGGAGCCGAAGTCCTTGATCCCGATGCGGCGCGAAGGCCGCGCGCGCACCAGCGCCGCTAGCGGCGTCCCGGTGGCCGAGGCGCACCGCCGCCGGCCGATCCGCACCAGCACCCCACGCGAGCTGACGCGTCTCGCGCGGTGGCTGCCGTTGCGGAACACCACCATGTGCTCGACCACCGGGGCGGCGCGACGCTTGGCCGCGTCTGCCTGCGGGGGCGGCGCGACGCCGCCCGCCAGGACCAGCGCGAGCGCCGCGACGCCCGCGCCCCCGATCAGCGCCCTGCGCCCGGTCACGGCCGCACCCCCACGGCGTCGAGCTCGACCGGCCCGCCGCCCACCGCCGTGACGCGCACCCGGTGCAGGCCCGAGCGCAGCCGCTTGGAGGTGAACAGGACACGGCGGTGACGCGCGGCTCCGCGAACCCGCACGGTCCGCGTGCCGCGGTCGATCTTCACGCGCAGCCTGCCCCCCCTCGGCAGCCGGCGCCCGATGAGCGCCAGGCGGGTGCCCCGGAAGCGCAGGCGGGCCGTCGCGCCGCGACGGGTCGAGCGCACCACGTGCCGGCCCCACGCCCCCTTGCGTTGCAGGCGCTTCCAGCCCTTGGAGAAGCGAATCAGGCTGCGGTCGCGGTCGTCCACCGGGATCAGCAGCTCGTTCCCGGTCGCCGAGCTGCGGTTGCCCGCCCGGTCGAGCGCCGTGACCCGGAACTCGTACTGGCGCCCCGACCGCCCGCGGAACCGGGTGCTGACCTTCGTCGTGCCGGTCAGGAGGGACCTCCAGCCGCTGTCCGATGTCCTGGCCGCGGCGCCGGTCTCGCGCACGTCGACGTCATAGCGCGAGACGCCGCTGCCCGTGCCGTCGTCGCCCTGCCAGGCGAGCTCGACGCTGCGCGAGGCCGAGCGGTCGCTGGCCCAGCCGCCCGCGGCGCCGGCCGAGAGCAGCTCGACCGAGGGCGAGCTCTTGTCGCCGCTCGTGCACGACGGCGCGCCGACCGGGTCGACGCACACGGTGAGCAGCGGCGAGCGCACGGAGTCAGAGCGCGTGGCCTTCAGCCGGTAGATGCCCGCCTTGGCGAAGCTGAGCGTCGCCCGGCCGTCGGCGTCGGTGAGCCTGCCTCCGATCGCCGAGCCCGGGATCGGGGCGCCGGTGCCGCCGTCGGTCACCCGCACGCCGATGCGCTGCCCGGTTCGCACCGCGGTCGGGCCGGCGAGCTTGAGGGCGTGCGCCTTGGAGAAGGCGTCCCAGACCCAGAGCACCTCGTCACCGGTGCCGACCCGCTGCTGGCAGCCGCCCACCTGCGAGGAGACGAAGTTGTTGAAGTGCCCCCAGAACTCCGAGGAGGTGCTGGAGTCGGGCCCGATCCGGTCGATCAGGAAGTCCTCGAAGCCGTCGTTGAAGGTGGCATCGAAGGTGAAGCCGCCCTGCTTGGCGCCGTCGTCGAGCGTCGCGGTCGAGGTCGGGCCCGGGGTCGGGTGCGCGCCGCCGTTGGTGCCGTCGCACTTGTGGGTCCCGCCCGAGACGGTCGTCACGGCGTGGCCGTCGGTGGTCACCGGCTTCTCGTAGATCGTCCCGCTCTTGCCTTCGACTCGCAGCTTCACCGACACGGGGTCGGCCTGGGCGGCGGGGGCGGCGGCGCTCGCCAGGAGCAAGCCGCCGAGCAACGCGGCCAGGGCGGCGCGCCGTGGCGCGGGGAGGGGCCTATCGGACATGGTCTTCCCTTTCTCCGAGGGATCGATTGACGCGGCCGGAGGGAGGTCTCCTGGCTTCCGGGCTAGTGCGCCGCGCCTTCCCGGAGGCCGGTGGCCCCCAGTGGCTGACCGCAGTCGTGCGGCGCCTTCGTCACCCGGTCACAGTGGCGGGACCGCGCCGGACTCTCACCGGACTTCCCTGACCCACCGGCCGTATGAACCCGGCCAGCATACCCCTAGCCGGGGGCGACTAGCGCTTGCGGCTGAGCAGCGCGAAGCCCGAGAGCAGGACCACGGCGGCAAGCGCGACCGACGGAGCGACGATCACCAGCCCGGTGTGCCGCTCGGCCACGCCCACGAGGCCGCCCGGCTGGGCAAGGGCGACGAGCCCCATCAACAGCAGGGCCAGCACGCCCGCCGCCGCGAGAGCGACGAGGCCCACGGCGGTCACCCCCTCGGTGACCTTGCGGACCGAAGCCGACACCCGGCTGCGGCCCGTGCGGGCGGGAAAGCGCTCGTCGAGCGCGGCCAGCCCCGAGAGGAGGATCAGAGCCCAGCCCGACGCGAGCACGAAGCCGCCGACGGCGTCGCTGGGAAAGTGCCAGCCCAGGGCAATGACGCTGAAGGCGACGCCGAGGGCGAAGCCCGCCCCCACCAGCGCCGCCAGCGGCCGGAGGCGCGAGGGCACCGCGATGACCAGGGAGAGGGCCACGGCCATGGCGGCGGTGGAGTGGCCGCTGGGAAAGGCCTCGGGAGCGACGTGGGCGCGGCCGATGCTGCCCTCGAAGCGCGGATAGGCGAGCACGGCCTTCAGGACCTGGCTGGAGATGCTGGTGATGCCGATGAGCAGCACGATCACCGCCCCGACGCGGGGGCGGCCGCGCAGCGCCGCGACGGCGGCAAGCACCGCTCCCAGGAAGATCACCGGGCCGGGGTCGCCGAAGTGGCCCATCAGCTCCGGCAACGAGCCCCCGTTGGGCTCGACGGCCACGAAGCCCAGCAGCGAGGTGGCGTCGGCCCGCCGGGCGGCGTCGGACCCATAGGCGGCCACGAGCAGCAGCAGGAAGAGACCGGCGCAGCCGCCGGCGGCGGCCAGGAGGACAGAGGGCCGTCGGGTCACTCCAGGAGGGTCGCACGGGCGCCGAAAAGCGAGCTAAGGGCCCCGGGCGCGCCCCCACCCTGCCGCTATCATCGCCTCCCTTCAGGCCGCCATCGTCTAGGGGACTAGGACGCCGCCCTCTCACGGCGGAAACCGGGGTTCGAATCCCCGTGGCGGTACTCAGAACGCCCGCATTCAGAGCCTGCTTACCGGTCGACGAAATCAAGGTCGTCGAGGCGGCCTGACGGCGGCGAAGAAAGTCTCGCCGCCATAGACGGGGAGCCGTGCGTCGCGAGCCCGCCGCGGTAACGCTCGCACGACGGGGCCGAGTAGCCGATGGAACTCCGGCCCGAAGAACCGAAACTGGTCGTAGACATACTGGACCCTGAGCCGCTTCACATCCCTGGTGGTGCCGAGGTGGTGGAGCCCATGACGCTCGACCAAGCGGCCCAGCGTACGACGGTCGAAGTAAAAGGTGTGCTCGGGTGGTGCAATCGGCGGCCACCAGCGCCCCAGCGCCCGGGCCGGAAGTGAGCGAAGGTCGGGCGTGTGGATGACCAGGACGCCACCCGGACGGAGGCGCCGGTCCGCAAGCTCGAGGAGCGCCTGCGGCTGGCGTAGGTGCTCGACCACGCTGATTGCGGTGATCAGGTCGAACTCGCCTATAGGCAGCTCCCCTACGTCCTCCAGGGCCAAGCTCACTATCCGGCCGGGGTGGCGCAGCTCGGCCACCGCCGCGGGCTCTGCCTGCGGCTCGATGCCCCAGACGTCCCATCCCCGAGCGGCAGCCTCTTCCAGGAAGCCGCCGTCGAAGCAGCCCACATCGAGCAGCCTGCCCGGCGCGAGGCCGAGGCTCTGGACAAAGTCCATCGTGCGGACGAGGTTGGGTTGGCGCTCGTTGGCCCGGGTCAGGTCGTAGTTGCCGCCGTCCCGGGCACGCGCGGCGTAGTGCTCGTTGAGCTGGCGCTCGCTCGGCAGCGGCTCCAGTCGCATCAGACCGCAGCGCTCGCATTTCACGAACGTCCAACCCAGGCGCCGGTACTTTCGCCGCCAGGACCGCACTCCGCAGACTGGGCACGCCAGGTTGGTCGAGCTGGTCATCACGTGTTGCGGGCACGCGCCCGCACGCGCGCGGTCGCTGCCGGCGTCGACGCGAGGCGATCGCTTGGTCCCAAACCCGGGCCCGCCAAGATAGGTCAGGTCATATAGGAATGCCACCCACCACCGGTTGGCTGCCGTAAGTCCGGACAGCCGACGGCGTGACCGAGAAGGGAGCCTCGATCGCGCGTGGGTCGCTCCTTAGTCGAGCCCTGACCTTGCCGCACTCCGGGGCGGGTCAGTCCCGGACCTGGGGCGGCGACCCGAAGCGCTCCGACATCCGGGCCCCGACGACTCCGGCGATCAGCGCGAGTGCTCGAAGTGGGCGAAAGAGCACGGTCAGCTCGCGGATGGAGCCTGAGTCGTCCAAGCGGACGACGTTCATCCCCTGCGCGCTCGTGTCGCTGATTGCGGTCTCGAACAAGAGCACGGCGTTGTTGTCCTCGATGATCTCGTCGGTGACCACCATGGCTCCGAGCTCCTCCTCCAGAACGCCGAAGAAGTACTCAGCCACCTGCTTGCCGCTCATGGGGGCGTCATCGACAGCGACGTAGATCACGACGTCGTCGGCCAGCGCGCCGAGGATTGCCTGCTGGTCCCAGCTCTCGAGCGCGGCGGTATAGGACAGGCGCCTCGCGCTCACGCCGTTGTCAGGCACTGGCGCGCACTGCTCCTGTTCGCAGACCTTCCTCGAGCGCATCAGGAGTGCCGTAGCGCTCTGGCTCCAGTGCCGGGAGGGCTTCGAGGTACCCGCGCACGACACCTTCGGGGTTGACGCCCATGTGCTCCCTCTCCTGGTTCTCTTCGCCAGAGGCGGCGACTTAACCGTCACAACGCGTATGACCCGTTCAGGTTCGTGGGTGTGGCCGATTTGGGCTGTAACCGCCCGGTCAGACCGCGACGCGGTTTGGTCCCTCAGCCGCGGCCCCTGTCTCGGTTAGGCCGCGGGGGCTGAGAGTCCGGCTCGCCGGTCCTCCCCCCGGTCCGCGGGCTCCTGAACGCGCTCAGATCTCCAGCCGCGAATCCTCCGGATCGAGCGCACCCGCGCCGCCTGGCTCTTGCGGTAGGGGCGCCAGATCACGACCTGGCGCTCCTGGGTCACGCCGGCTCCGCCGCCGGCACCGAGTCCTCGCCTCGGGCCTCGGTCGAGACCAGGATCGCGCCCTCGCCGGTGACGTAGGCCTCCTCGCCGTGCTGGGTGACGTCCATGCCCACGGCCTCCTCCTTGGCGGGAACGCGCAGCGGCATCGCCAGGCCGATCAGCTTCAGCAGGAGGAACGTCATCCCGAACGCGTAGGTCGGCGCGGCCACGGCGGCGAGCACCTGGTCGAGCAGCTGCGAGGCGTTGCCGTACAGCAGCCCGTCCGACAGGCCGTTCCACGACTTCTGGGCGAAGAAGCCGATGAACAGGATCCCGGTGAAGCCCGCTATGCCGTGGGCAGCCAGAACGTCGAGGGTCTCGTCCACGCGCGTTCGCGGGCGGAAGGCAATCGTCGCGTAGCAGGGCAGCGCGCCCGCCGCGCCCAGCGCCAAGGCCCAACCCGGGCTGACGAAGCCGCCCGCGGGTGTGATCAGCACGCAGCCGACGATGATCGCGGTGGCCGCCCCGATCGCGGTTACCGTGCGGCCGCGGATGAGGTCGAGCACGAACCAGGTGATCAGCGCCGCCGACGGGCACAGCAGCGTGTTCACGAAGGCCAGCACGCTGTTCTGGCCCGTGCCGAAGCCGCTGCCGCCGTTGAAGCCGAACCAGCCGAACCACAGCAGGCCGGCGCCCAGCAGCACGTACACCGCGTTGTGGGGCAGCAGCGCCTGGCGCCCCCAGTCCTTGCGCGCCCCGACCACCAACGCCGCCGCCAAGGCCGAGAAGCCCGAGGCCATCTCGACCGCCACGCCGCCCGCGAAGTCCAGCGTGCCGCCGTTGAACAGCCAGCCCGGGCCGAAGCCCCAGTGCGCGAGCACCGAGTAGACCAGCACCGACCACAGCGCGGCGAAGAGCATGAAGGCGCCGAAGCGCATCCGCTCCACCACCGCACCGGATATCAGCGCGACCGTGATGATGCAGAACGTGCCCTGGAAGGCGAAGAACAGCAGGTGCGGGATCGTCGAGTCCTCGCGCGGCGCAAACGTGACGTCGTGGAGGAACGCGTAGTCAAAGCCCCCGATGATCTCGTTGGCGTCGCCGAACGCGAACGAGTAGCCGATTGCCGTCCAGGTCACCGCGGCGATCGCGATCGCCGCGACGCACATCATGAACGTGTTCAACGTGTTCTTGCCGCGTACGAGGCCCGCGTAGAACAGGCCCAGCGCCGGGGTCATCATCAGGACGAGGGCCGTCGCGCCCAGCATCCACGCGGTGTCGCCGGTGTCGATGCCCTTCATCAGGAGCCCACGGGGGTCACGGCGCCCTCTTCGGTATCGCCGGTGCGGATGCGGATTGCCTGCTCGAGCGGGAGCACGAAGATCTTGCCGTCACCCACCTCGCCCGTGCGGGCGCCCTCGATCACCGCCTCGATAGTCGGCGCCACGAACGGCTCGGAGACGGCGATCTCGAAGCGGACCTTCTCGGCCAGCCCCATCTTCACCGTGGTGCCGCGGTAGGTCTCGACCCGGTCGAGCTCACCGCCGTGGCCCTGCACCCGGCTCATGGAGACCCCGCGCACCTCCGCGCGATACAGAGCCTCGAGCACGTCATTGGCCCTCTCGGGCCGCACTATCCCGATCACGAGCTTCACGTTTCGCATCCCTCCCAGGGGTTGGCGAGCGGCGCGAGGCTACTCGACCACGGGGAGAAAGGGCCGGCAGGATCTTTGGACACGCGGACAAGAGCGTCCCCGGCGAAACGACACTAGGCTGAAGGCCGTTTCCAGATCCACGTCCTTCGCGCGCCCGTCACGCCGGGCGCGCTCTACGTAAAGGCTCGGCACACATGGCACGATTCCGCCAGGACAACGTCGCGGCCGCCCAGTGGAGCCCCAACGGGGGCGCCCTCGGCACGGTCGACCTCACCCAGACCAAGAACTACCCCTTCGGCGAAGACGTCTTCTCCCCCGCGGTCCAGCGCCAGCGGCTCCCGAAGGACGTCTACAAGCGCCTCCGGCGCACGCTGGCCCAGGGCGAGGCCCTCGATGCCTCCCTGGCCGACGCGGTCGCGCTCGCGATGAAGGAGTGGGCCCTCGAACGAGGCGCCACCCACTACACGCACATGTTCCAGCCGTTGACCGGCTCCACGGCCGAGAAGCACGACTCGTTCTTCAGCCCCGACGAGGACGGCACCTCACTGGCCGAGTTCTCCGGCAAGGAGCTCATCCAGGGTGAGCCCGACGCCTCGTCGTTCCCGACCGGCGGCGTCCGGGCGACCTTCGAGGCCCGCGGCTACACCGCCTGGGATCCCACCAGCCCGGCATTCATCCTCGAGAACCCCAACGGGGCGCTGTTGTGCATCCCGACGGCGTTCGCCTCGTGGACCGGTGAGGCCCTGGACTACAAGATCCCGCTGCTGCGCTCCATGGAGGCGCTGTCGAAGTCGGCCATCCGCGCCCTCCGGCTTCTCGGCGACCACGAGGCCGGGCGAGTGTTCACCACCGTCGGCCCCGAGCAGGAGTACTTCCTGATCGACGAGCAGTTCTTCTTCGAGCGTCCCGACCTGGTCACCACCGGGCGAACCCTGTTCGGCGCCCAGCCGGCCAAGGGGCACGAGCTCGACGACCACTATTTCGGCTCGATCCCGGAGCGGATCCTGGCCTTCATGATGGACTCCGAGCGCGAGCTGGCCCGCCTGGGCGTGCCCGTGAAGACCCGTCACAACGAGGTGGCTCCGAACCAGTACGAGCTGGCGCCGGTGTTCGAGAACTCGAACGTCGGCTCCGACCACCAGCAGCTGACGATGCAGGTCATGAGGCGCGTGGCCCGCAAGTACGGCCTGGTGTGCCTGCTGCACGAGAAGCCCTTCGCGGGCGTCAACGGCTCGGGCAAGCACAACAACTGGTCGATGGGCACCGACACGGGCGACAACCTGCTCGAGCCGGGTGACACCCCCGCGGACAACGTGAACTTCCTGTTCTTCTGCGCCGCGGTGATCAAGGCCGTGAACAAGCACCAGGGACTCCTGCGGGCCTCCGTGGCCAACATCGGCCAGGACCACCGCCTCGGAGCCAACGAGGCGCCGCCGGCGATCATCTCGATCTTCCTCGGCGCCGAGCTCGAAAAGGTGTTCGCGGCGATCGAGTCCGGCGAGGGCGACCCCCACACGCCGGCCTCCTACCTCGGCCTCGGAGCGTCGGTGCTGCCGCCGTTGCCGATGCACGGCGGCGACCGCAACCGGACCTCGCCGTTCGCCTTCACCGGCAACAAGTTCGAGTTCCGCGCCCTGGGGTCGAGCATGTCGCTCGCCTTCCCCAACACCGTGCTGAACACGATCGTGGCCGAGGCCATCGACGAGATGTCCGACGAGCTGGAGGCCAAGATCAACGGCTCGGACGTCGCCGAGGCCGTGACCGAGGTGGTCAAGGGCGTCTACACCGAGAACAAGCAGATCCTGTTCAGCGGCGACAACTACGACGACGCCTGGCACGCCGAGGCCGAGCAGCGCGGGCTGAAGAACCTGCGCACGTCGCCCGAGGCACTGCCCGAGGTCCTCGCCGACTCCTCCGTAAAGGCCATGGAGAAGTACGAGGTGCTCAGCGAGCGCGAGCTGGAGTCGCGCTTCGAGGTCTGGGCCGAGCAGTACGCCCTGTCCGCCAACATCGAGGCCGAGGTGACCGCGTCGATCGCCCGCACGATGATCCTGCCGGCCGCCCTGCGCCACCTGGCGGTGGTCGAGGCGGCCGGAGTCGGGTCCCTGGCAACCGAGACCCGCGGGCTGATCGAGGGCTTCTCGGCCGCGATTCAGGAGCTCGAGGAGGCCAACCACTACCCCGACGACACCGAGGGCATCGACCTTGCCGTCTACGCGCGGGACAACCAGCTCACCGCGATGGAGAAGGTCCGGGCGGCCGGCGACCGGCTCGAGAAGATCGTCGCCGACGATCTCTGGCCGCTGCCGAAGTACTCGGAGATGCTCTTCATCAAGTAGCCGCGTGCGCAGGCCGGGCGCTGGCGAGCGCCCGGCCTCCGCGCTAGATTTGGGCTCGCCATGAGCCAGCGACGTTCTGAGATGCTGAAGGCCTCACCGAGGATGTTCGAGTCGGATTGGCTCGACCGCCTCTCGCGCGTCCACCCGGTCGTCCCGCTGATCATCTTCATCCCGGCCATCGCGGTCCTGTTCGCGCTCGGCCAGGAGGGCGTGCCTCCCCTGGAGGTCGCGGCGTGGGTCCTCGCCGGCTACCTGTTCTGGACCCTCACCGAGTACTGGATGCACCGGGTGGTCTTCCACTTCGAGCCCGAGGAAGGCATCGGCGCCAAGCTGCACTGGATCATCCACGGCGTGCACCACGACCATCCGAATGACCCGCTGCGGCTGGTCATGCCGCCGTCGGTCAGCGTGCCGCTGGCATCGCTCTTCTGCGCTGCCTTCGTGCTCGTCCTCGGCTCCTGGGGCTGGCTGGTGGGTGTGGGCTTCCTGCTGGGCTACCTGATCTACGACATGACGCACTACTACGTGCATCACTACAAGCCCAAGACCCGCGTCGGCAAGCTGCTGCGCGAGCTGCACATGCGCCACCACTTCCAGGACCACACGCGCGGCTTCGGGGTCAGCGCGCCGTTCTGGGACTACGTCTTCCGCACTCCCCTCAAGCGCCGCTAGGCGCAGCCGGCCGGCGGCCCGAGCCGGCTATGCGGATGAGAGGACTCGAACCTCCACGTCCCGAAGGACACAGGCACCTGAAGCCTGCGCGTCTGCCAATTCCGCCACATCCGCGGGCGTTCGCAGGATAGCCGCCCGCCAGGGGCGCCATTGCCGTTTGAGGCTGGACGTGCCGGGGCAGCCGAAGTGCAGGAAGCGACCAGAAGGGACGGATAAGCACATGCCCTGGGACGAACTAGAGCCCCGCCAGTTCCCGGCCTTCGAGAAGGAGCTGGACGGGATCTCGAAGCAGACGATGGACGACCACTACAAGCTCTACGAGGGCTACGCCAAGAAGTCCAACGAGTGCCGCAAGCGCCTCAACGAGTTCGACTACTCGGAGATCGAGGGCAATCAGGTCTTCTCGGACCTGCGCGCGGTCTCGGTCGACTACACCTTCGCGCTGCTCGGCTTCAAGAACCACGAGCTCTACTTCGGCCACCTCGGTGGCGAGGGCGGCGAGCCGCAGGGCAAGTTCGCCGAGCTGATCGAGCCGGAGTTCAACGGCGTCGACAAGTGGCAGGACGCGGTCAAGAAGGCGGCCAGCGCCGCGCGCGGCTGGGTCATGGTCGGCTACGACCTCAACGACGGCTCGCTGTTCAACTACATCATGGACTCCCAGAACCTCTGGGCCGTCTACAACATGGTCCCCGTGCTCGGGATAGACGTGTATGAGCACGCCTACGCCGCCGACTTCGGGTCGACCCCCGACGGGCGCAAGCAGTACGTCGAGGCGTTCTTCCGCAACCTCGACTGGGATCACGTCAACCGCCAGCTCGAGCAGGCGGTTGCCGCCCGTGAGGGCGCCCGCAGCGTGCAGGACCAGGGCGACGAGCCCGGCTGACCGCTTGGCCGTAGGACCTACCCTCTAGGGGTGGGCCCCGGCCGCGATCACGACCACTCCCATGCGGCGTCGGCCGGCGCCGACCGCCGGCCGATCGCGCTGGCCCTCGGCCTCGTGCTCGCCTTCATGGCGGCCGAGGTCGTGGCCGGAGTGCTGGCCTCCTCGCTCGCGCTCCTCTCCGACGCCGCGCACATGCTCACCGACGCCGGCGCGCTCGCCCTCGCGCTGGTCGCCGCTCGCCTGGCCGCCCGGCCGCCACGGGGGCGCTACACGTTCGGAACCGGCCGCGCCGAGGTGCTCTCGGCCCAGGTCAACGGCGCGCTGCTCCTGGCCTTCGGGGTGCTGATCGGCGTGGACGCGGTGCGGCGCCTGAGCGACCCCGACGCGGTGAACGGCGGCGTGGTGCTGGCGGTCGGCGCAGCCGGCGCCGTCGTCAACGTGGCCTGCGCCTGGCTGCTGGCGCGCTCGGAGCGCCGCAGCCTCAACCTCGAGGGCGCCCGCCAGCATGTTCTGGCCGACCTCTACGGATCGGTCGGGGCGATGGCGGCGGGCGGCGCCGTGCTCGCCTTCGGGTTCGATCGCGCCGACCCGATCGCGGCCCTCGCGGTCTGCGGGCTGATGCTGCGCGGCTCCTGGTCGCTGCTGCGCGACTCGGGCCGCGTGCTGCTGGAAGCGGCGCCGTCGGGGCTCGATCCCGACGAGGTGGGCCAGGCGATCGCCGCGCAGACGGGCGTGGTCGAGGTGCACGACCTGCACCTGTGGGAGGTCACGGCGGGCTTCCCGGCGCTTTCGGCGCATCTGCTCGTCGGCCCCGGCGACGACTGCCACGCGCGCCGCCGTCAGGTGCGCGACATGCTCGGCGAGCGCTTCGGGGTCGAGCACGTGACCCTGCAGGTCGAGCACGAGCACGAGCGGCGGCTGCTGGAGATCGAGGACCGGCCTCTGGCCGAGGAGCACAGGCCGTGAGCGCGGACGACCACCCATCGCCTCCCGCGGCGGATCGACTACGCCGTCGACGCCCACGAAGTGACCCGTTCGAGGCGAGTGCCCGGCGTGCCGCCGGGCGCGCTTAGGCGCAAGTTCTGCTGCGGATGAACGTCCCTGTAAGCGGTAAGTCGTGCAGGGGCGCGCAACCTTCCAGCTTCCCGGCGGCGCTCAGGCGCCCGCCCGGGCTCGACAGATCGTCGGGGTGACGATCGGCGTCGTCCTGCCCGAGGACCGCGCCTACCAGGCCAGTCTGCTCACGAGCGAGATCGTCAGCAACAGCGTCCTGCACGGCCGCTCCGGCGATGGGGACCAGATCGAGCTCGCGATGTCGTGGAACACCGAGCACGTGCGCCTCGAGGTGACCGACGAGGGCCCGGGCTTCCAGGTTTCCACCCGCGACCGCAACCGCCCGGGCGGCTGGGGACTCGCGCTGGTGGAGACGATGAGCGACCGCTGGGGCATCGAGCGCGGTGACCGCACTCGCGTCTGGTTCGAGCTCGCCCGGACCGAGGCCGCCTAGGCCCCGCGGCACCACAGCCGGGGGCTACGCCTAAACCGGCCTCGGGGGCACCGCGCGCTCCCGAGCGAGGACACCGGCCGCGTCGGCCATCTCGAGAATCGTTCGCACCAAGCGGCTCTAGGGTGCCCGGCGTGGCGGAGGCGTTCTTCACCGAGGAGGGCGACCGGCTGGTGCCCTCCGAGCTCACCCGCGGCCCCTGGGACCCGAGTTCTCAGCACGCCGGCCCGCCGGCTGCCGCAATCGCCCGGGCGCTGGAGCTACACCCCGGCGGCGACGGCAAGCAGGTCGGCCGGGTGACGTTCGAGATCCTGCGGCCCGTACCACTCGCGCCGCTTCGGGTCGAGGTTCGCACCGTGCGCCCGGGCCGCAGCGTCGAGCTGCTCGAGGCCCTGCTCAGCGATGCGGCCGGCACCGAGCTGGTGCGTGCCTCCTCCTGGCGGCTGGTGACCGGCGAGGTGGACCTCGAGGGCGCCGCGACGCCCGGGGAGCCTCCCGCGGGCCCCGACCGGGCCGAGGAGAAGCCCTTCTTCCCGACCGGCCAGGAAGTCGGCTACCACACGGCCATGGAGTACCGCTTCCTGTCGGGCGGCTTCCTCGAGATGGGCCCGGCGACGGTGTGGATGCGGATGCGCGTCCCGCTCGTGGCCGGGGAGGAGCCGACCCCCCTGCAGCGCGTGCTGGTCGCCGCCGACTCCGGCAACGGCGTGAGCGCGGCGCTGGACTGGCGGCGCTTCCTGTTCATCAACACCGACCTGAGCGTGCACCTGCACCGCATGCCCGCCGGCGAGTGGGTGTGCCTCGACGCGGTGACCCGCCCCGAGCCCAACGGCGTCGGCCTTTCGGACACGGCCCTGTTCGACGAACGCGGGCCGATCGGACATGCGTCCCAGACGCTGTTCGTGCGCGCCCGGGTGACGTAGGGTGGGCCGTGGGCCGCGATCGAGGAGGACGAGGACTTGGGACTGTTCAAGGGCATGAAGGACATGCAGAAGCAGGCGCAGGAGGCGATGGGCCAGCAGCAGGGCCAACAGGCGGGCATGGGCGGAGACATGGCGGCGCAGGCCGCCTACGCCCAGACGGCGCAGAAGCTGTATGCCTCCGGCATCGAGGCGCCGGCCGTGGTGCACGCCATCCGCCCGACGGGCCAGACCGATGTGGGCGGCGGCCAGCAGACGGAGTTCGAGGTCTCGATCCGACCCGACGGCGGAGAGCCGTACCAGACGACCATCTCGCAGTCGATGCTGCCGGCGCAGCTCGAGGAGATCTCCGAGGGAGCATCGATCACCGTGCGCTACGACCCGGACTCCCCCACGACCGCTCTCATCTACGGCTGGTAGCGCGATGGGCCTCTTCAAGGGAATTCGAGACGTCAAGCGCATGTCGGACCACCACGGCGGCATGCCGTCGGTCCGACAGTCGTTCAAGGACATGGGGGCACTCGCCGACGACCGCGGCGAGAGCGAGGTGCTGAAGAAGGGGTATCCGGCCAAGGGCGTGGCCAAGGGCTTCGCCGAGCCGGTCCCGGGCGAGCGCTTCGCGATGCATCTCCCGATCGAGGTGCATCCGCCCACCGGGGCGCCGTACACCGTGGACTACGTGTTCCCCACCACCCGTATGAAGGCGGCGGTGACGGTGGGCATGGAGATCCCGGTCAAGGTGCACCCCGAGGACCCCAACCGCATCGCGGTCCAGTGGGACGCCCAGCAGGCCTCGATCGCCGCCGCCGGCGGCGACCAGGCCGCCGTGATGGAGGGGATGCAGTCCACCTACGGCAACGCCGCGGACCAGGCCTACCGCCAGGCGCGCGAGCAGCAGAAGTCAGAGGACCCCGCCGAGAAGATCAAGAAGCTCGGGCAGATGAAGGACTCCGGCCTGATCACCCAGGAGGAGTTCGACGCCAAGAAGGCGGAGATACTCGCCGGGATGTAGCGCCTCGGGCTAGGCGCCGACGCGCAGGCCGTGAGTCCCACCCTGCGCGTCGGCCAAATGGCCGAGGGCCGCGCGCGTGCCGGGGTCAACCTTGCCGATGACCGTCACGCGGGTGTGGCCGGTGCCGGAGTCGTCGAAGCGCACCGAGAGCGTGTAGAGGCTCTGCGAGAACTTGCGCAGCAGGACGCCGACCACCGAGAGGAAGTTCAGGTAGGCCGGCCAGTCGTAGTAGCGCTTCTCGTACGAGAGCCCGTTGAACGACTCGTCCACAAGCTCGAAGCCCTGCAGGGCGTCGGGGGGCTGCGAGCGCCAGCGGAACATGGCTTGGTCGGGCGGCCCGTGGGTAAGAAAATGGAGCTCGAGCTCGTCGGCCATGCGGAGCGACCCTAACCGGACATCTAACCTCGCGCGCGTGCGGGGCGATCGCAGGATCGCGTGGGCTCTGGTGGCGACCCTGGCCGCGGGTGCCGTCTTGCGGCTGCTCCTCGTCCTGGCCTGGAAGCCGGCCTTCTTCGGCTGGCCCGACGCCGCCAGCTACATCGGGGTCTCGCAGAGCGGCGACTTCTTTCGCAACGAGCTGCGGCCCGCCGGCTACCCCCTGGTGCTGCGGGCGATGAACGAGATCTCCCCCACACTCCTCTTCGTGGTGCTGGTGCACCACCTGCTGGGACTGGCCTCGGCGGCGATCATGTTCTTCACCGTCGCCCGGACGGGGATCTCGCGCCGACTCGCGCTGCTGCCCGCGGCCGTGATGGCGCTTGGGGCGCCGGTGTTCTTCATGGAGCACTCGGCCAACAGCGAGGCCGTCTTCATCCTCCTGATGTCGATCTCGCTGTACTGCGGCGTGCGCACGACCGAGGGCACGAGCCTGTGGTGGCCGGCCCTGGGCGGCCTGGTCCTGGCGACCGCGGCGAGCGTGCGCGTGGTGGCGCTGCCGATCCTCATCCTCGGCGCCCTCTGGCTGGTGTTCGCGGTGCCCAGCGCGGCATGGCGCCGGCGGGCGGCCGTCACGGCGGCCGGGGTGCTCGGGGCCTTCGCGCTGCTGGTCCCCTACTACGTCGTCGAGTACGCAGCCGAGGGGCGCACCGGGCTGAGCCGCAACGGCGCCTGGAACGTCTACGGCCGCGTCGCTCCCTTCGCCGACTGCTCGAAGTTCACTCCGCCGCCGGGCACCGGGCTGCTGTGCGAGAACGTGCCGCGCGCCAAGCGGCCCTACACCAACCAGTACACCTTCAATTGGTACTACTCGCCCGCGATTCGCTACTTCGGCGACCCGCACACCGCGGGCGCCAAGCAGACCGCCGCGGTGGAGGCATTCACCTGGGAGGTCGTCACCCACCAGCCACTGGACTACCTGGAGGAAGTGGGCGGCGCGACCCTGCGCTACATCGCGCCCGAGAGCTTCCGCGGCTACGGGGGCGGCTACAGCTGGCACGACCTGGTCCACCACCAGGTCCTGTTCAACTCGACCTACAACCCGCTCGGCTTGCGCGATGCCCGGCCGCACTACACCGACGCCAAGCGCTTCAGCGTCGACCGCAACCTGATCACCGTGCTACGCACCTACGAGTCGGGGACCCGGCTGCAGGGGCCGGTGTTCTTGGTGCTGGCGCTGCTGACGGTGCTCGCGCCGTTCCTGACGACGGGCCGCGCGCGCTCCGCGGCGGTCCTGTTCGCCATCTCGGCGTGGGTGATGCTCGTGATCCCGGTCGCCACCGTGGAGTTCAGCGCTCGCACCGCCGTGCCGGCGCTGGGACCGTTCGTGGCGGCAGCGGCGATCGGTGCCCAGGGAGCGCTTACCGCGTTCGCCCGGCGGCGGCGGCGAAGCCTCGCGGGGACGCCGCCCGCGAGGCCCGCGGAGGCCTAGCTGTAGTTCCTAAGCGCGTTGGTTCATCCGGGCCCCCTTGAAGGCTGGGAGCTGCCAAGCACGCCAGTCCCAAGGAGGACACCGGATGAATCTGCACGCTAACGCCGCTCTCAGCCTGACTGGCCGTCGCCTGCTGGCTACCCGGGT
>Ga0126307_10000029_pt1 | contig 81264 bp, 81 predicted proteins | sample Plot28_FD_89955 | JGI IMG/M metagenome (GOLD analysis project Ga0126307, IMG submission 89955) | Serpentine soil microbial communities from UC McLaughlin Reserve, CA, USA - Plot28 | ecosystem: Environmental > Terrestrial > Soil > Grasslands | place: USA: UC McLaughlin Reserve, Lake County... | reverse complement strand
TTGATTTAGAGCTGAAATTAGAGGTCTCATAGGCCTTGCCTTAAGGCTATCATCTCCTGTAATGATAGTATAACCATTTTTTACTAATGCAGCCATTGAAGTCAAAATTCTGATTGTTGTTCCCGAGTTTTCTGCATTAATTATATCGTTTGGTGTTTCTAATTGATTCATTCCAAAGATCTCAAGAGAATCAAATTTTTCATTAGCCTTTTCAATTTTTACTCCTAACATTTTACAACCAGAAATAGTTGCCATGGTATCTCTACTTAGTAGTGGATTATTGATTATTGACTTTCCCTCTGCAAGAGATGCAATGGCAATTGCTCTATGGGTATAACTTTTACTAGGTGGACATTTTATGTTACCATCAAGAAAAGATTTACTAATTTCTACATTAACCAATTATTTTTTCAACTCTTGCTTTGGTATTATTAATTTTACAAACTAATGTTTTTCCATATTTTGCTAGAATGTTTCTAATTGTATAGAGGTTCTTTTCTTCAGTAATTACGGCTATTGATGGTCCATTTCCAGAGATAGATGCAGATATAGCTCCATTTTCTAGGGATAAAAGAATTGGACTATAATCATAAGCCATCACAGAAGATACTAAAAGTCCATTTAGCTTCATTGCATTCCAATAATCGAATTTTTCTGCTAATTGGAATGCTTTATTAAAAAATTCTGCTAAAATCTTTAACTTTAAAGGATTCTTTCTTTCAGAAGAATTAGGTAAAAGAATAATGGATAATAAATTAACAGGACCATTTTCTCTTCTTATCAATATATTAGAATGATTATCTGTAATTACAAAACCACCAAAATAACACGCCGTTGAATCATCATAGGCACCAGTAATTGTTATTTTCGCCTTACGCGATGCATTAACTGCCGACTCTAAAACTTTCAAATCATCTAAAGTATCATGCAATAATCCGTAACAGGCTAATGACACGGCAGAAGAAACAGCACTAGAACTTTTCAATCCAAATCCAATAGGTATATCAGAAGAGATAGATAACGAAATATCATTTTCTTGAAGTAAATTTTTAGGAATGCTATTATGTATGATATAGTTAAATAATTCGCTATTTCTAGTACTATAAAAGATCTTGCCTTCTCCTTTTTGCATATGTATTTCTGCCGTTGTTTTGAGCGAGATTCCAAGAGCTGATCCTTTACCAGTAGCAATAGCATTAACTATTGAAATAGCCCCATGAACTGTAGCTCTTGTAAAAATAGAAGTCATGTAGGTTCACCAAATATTCCAAAGAGAGCTTTTTTCATAGCATCAACAGGGGCATCCAAACCCGTCCAAATTTTAAATGCTTGTGCTCCTTGTGCAATAAGCATTTCATATCCAAATACAACTGTGGCATTAGCCTCCTTAGCTTTTCTTAGTAAATCAGTATATACAGGTTTATAGACTATATCGTAAACAATACTATTAGGTTTTATATAATCCTGATCTATTGGACTTGTTTCATCATTTAATCCAACCGACGTTGCATTGATAATTAAATCAGAATGCAAAGTAAAGGTAGAAAGATTATTAAAATTTTCACTATGACAATTTAATCCTAACTTTAATCCATGTTGTATTAACTTTAAAGCATTTGAAGATGAGCGATTAATCACAATTACTTCAGATACTCCTTTTTCATATGAAAGGGCTGTCATAATTGCATAAGCTGCACCACCAGCACCAATTATCAAAACTTTAATTCCTTTAAAATTTACTTTTCTTTCATAGAGAGGTTGAATAAAACCATAAAGATCAGTATTATATCCAATCAACTCTCCTTCGTCATTTTTCACAGTATTAACAGCATTTGTTTTGAGGGCTGTTTGATCTAATAGATCGAGATATTTTAAAATTGAAATTTTATGGGGAATAGTTACATTAAAACCTGCAATTCCAATTGACCTTAATGATTCGATAGATGCCTTAAGATCTGTAGATGGTACACGAAATGAAAAATAAGAGTTTTTCATTCCAAGAGCTGAAAATGCAGAATTTTGCATTATAGGAGATAAGGAATGTTGTACAGGATCACCTATTATACAATATGTCTTAATTAGTGGAGATGACATTATTTAAATAATGTTGATTAATTCTTTCATATATTCTTCTCATCTCTATGACCGATAATTGTCCTGGTGCAATAGTTTTTTCCAATGAGGCATAAGTAAAAGGAGATTTTCCATAAATTGTACATAAAATTCTTGATATAATACCATACTCTCCCATTGCAAAAGTAATTAAATTACTATTTTCGAATTTTTCATATAAATTTAATAATCTGAAAGAATCAGTAACATTTCTTGCCATTGTGACTAATTTTATATTATTACTAAATTTCTTCATCTCCTCAATTTTTTTTTCTAAATATTCATCTGATGGAGTATTAAAAAAATTATGCCATGAAATAAGTATGTTAGACTTATTTTTCAAATAATTGTTTAAAGAAGTATTTTCACTTATTGTATCATATTCCACATCTAATAACATAGGATTTACATCATATAATTTTTTAAGAATTTCAATTCTTTCAATTTCGTTTCCTCTAAATTCCCCATGCTGTTGTAAAGGTCTTAATGTAAATACAGATCTTGCTTTGATCAAGTCAGTAATCTTTATTGCAGAATAGAAATCAGATTGCTCTAAAAAATCAAACCTTATCTCGAAAAAATCGCTTAAACCTAACGCTTTGTTTATTGAAAAAGATAATTCATTAATTGTTTTTGCACCAATTGAAACACAGATTTTTTCTCCCAAAGTTAAATACTCATTATATTATTATTTAACATGATATTAATTTTTAAATTAATAAATGTAGTTTTGAAAAAATTAAAATTTTTCGATTTAATTAATGGGTATTCTAAAAAGAAAAAATGTTTAAAGATATAAAATCATATACTATGATGTGAAGGAATTTTTTTCCAATTAGCAATTAGTGCTTCTGATCTAATATGTATTGGTTCACTTAATCTCGACCGAGCTAGTTTAACATATTCATTGATTATATCCACTCCTATAAATCTACGCTGTAAATGCAAAGCAACTTTTGTAGTTTGACCGCTGCCATTAAAAGGGTCCAAAATTGTATCTCCTTCATAAGAATATAATTTCATTAATCTGTATGGAATTTCTTCAGGAAAAGGACATGGATGTTCAATATATCCAGGAGGAATTGGAGCTATATGCCATACAGAATTTGCAATTTCCTTTGTCCATTCTTCATGTGTAGCAGGTAAGGTTTCTTTCCTTTCTGTTCTTCCACTACTAACGTTACCTTTTCTAAGAACTAAAATAAGTTCATGCATTATATTTGCTCTATAATATTTAGGATAGGGATTAATAACAAAAGAACCATATCTATTAGTTCCTCCGGTAACTTTGTGCCAAATTATCTCTTCATGAAGATTCCATTTACCAAATGGTTCAACTAATTGTGATAACAACATATGTGGAAGTGGTAATAATGTACCATTTACAACTTCATTAGCTATAACTATACAACAGTATCCACCATCTTTGGTTGCATTGTAAATTTTATTATTAAAGATATCAATCATTTCATCAAGATATTCTTTTGTATTGACATTTGATTTTCCTCGATAATAAGATCCGTTTTTAGATATATGTGCATTATAATCAATTGCATTTCGATAAGGAGGAGAAGTTATGGTTAATTGTATTGAACCATTAGGAATTTTAGAAATGATTTCTTTGCAATCACCAGATAAAATTTTATCTACATAGCTATGCTTTACCTGCATGATAAAACATAATTTTTGAATCAATATTCACCATGCTTTAAAATAATCGACAATCTGATAAAGAAATTTTGCATCATAAATAAACAATGTATCTATATAATAAAATAAAAATAAAACTAATAAATCTAAAATAACAATTTACATTTTTAATTAGAATAGAAGAAATTATTTATTTTTCAAGAATATATTCTTGTACTTCTATTCCAAAATGCCTTCCACTAGCCTGTTTAAAGTATCCAAGAATTTTATCACCTGGTTTAATGTAAGTAACTGGCAATAATTCTCCATTGTCACGAATTAATTGAATTGTTTCTGCGTTTTGTACTATAACAGTTCCTTCCACATTATCTCCAATAGCTTTAATTAATCTTAATGGCCTAGTTTCTATTTTTGATCTTCCTACAGATACAACTCTAGAATTACCTTCTTTATTTACAATAATTATTTCATTTCCTGACTCTAATTCAGATAAATATTTGGTTTTTCCATCTGGAAGAATAGTATAACAATATACAGATCCAGCATTAACTCTAAAAGGACGAGGAGAAGTAAAAGATGAACCAGCTGATTCATTATGTAAGAGAAATAGAAAATTAGACTTAGTTCCAACTAACATTCCTTCACCGGTTTTAAGCATTGAAACAGTATCTACACACACTCTTTCACCTATTCCAACATCTTTAACATCTACAATTTCACAGGATTGTATTTCATATTTTTTATTTTTTAGGTATTTTTTAGATTCTTCTATTTCTTTAACATTTGCAGTTGAGAGTATTACACCATCCACTCCTAATTCTAACACTGTAAACATAGTTCTTACTTCTTCCGAATTTTTAGCAGTAGTATAGATCCTCGTTTTAGTATTTTGTAGATTAGCAATTATATTTTCTAATGGAATGATTTTCCAATTAGCAGCATCTACTATAATATAATTTGCACCTTTATAGACTGCATTTTCTATATCAGAAAGATCTTCGTTAGATAAAACTCTCTTATAATATGCCAAGGATTTGTCTTTTGTTTTATTTTTGATTAAATCTTCTATTGTTTTGCAAATAATAATATCAGCAAGTTCGGATTCATAAATTATTTTAAAATTTTTTTTTCTTTTTATTTTTGTAGGTTCTATGAATAATGTATTAATTTCCTTTAACTCATCTAAAAATAATTCTAAATTAGGAATTGTAGAAGGTGGAGCAATAATTAATTCTTTAATTTTTTCTTTTTCCAAAATTTTTTAAAACCTCATTATAGCTTTTTTCATCTACGATTATTTCAGATAATGCTTTTACAAGTAAAGAAGGATTATCATGTTGAAAAATATTCCTTCCAAAAGTAACACCTTTAGCACCTGCTTTTATAGCATTTGAGCACATTTCTAACACATCGGTGTCTGTTTTTGATTTTGGTCCTCCTGCAATGACAACTGGAACAGGACAACATTTTACCACTGATTTAAAAGAATCTAAATCTCCGGTATAAACAGATTTTACTATATCAGCGCCTGCTTCTGCACCTATTCTAGTAACATGTCCTACAATTTCTGGGGCATAGGGATTTTTTATGTTTTCTCCTCTTGGATACATCATTGCTAGTAAGGGTACATTCCATTCGTCACATTCATCTGAGATCATCCCTAAAATTTCTAACATTTCAGGTTCTTCTTTGGCACCTATATTTATATGAACAGAAACAGCATCGGATCCGTGTCTAACAGCATCAGCAACACTTCCCATAAGTACTTTTTTATTTGGATAAGGACTTAAAGAAGTACTAGCAGATAAGTGAGTTATCAACCCTATATTAGTAGTCTTTGGCATAGACTTTATTATCCCTTTGTTAATAATTACAGATGTTAATCCAGAATTTTCGCATTGATATATCATATCAGGAGTATTTTCTAAACCTTTTATTGGCCCAGTGGTTATTCCATGATCCATAGGAATACAAACCATTTTGCCTTTTTTTGTAATTCTGTTTAACCTAATGTCTCTACCTGAGACCATAGAAATGAAGGATATTTGTCCTACTTAAAAGTGATCTGCTAGGGAAGGAATAACATTACTAAATAATACAAGGAATAAAATTATAGATCTAATTTGGGAATTATAAATTTTAATCAGATATTATACACATTTTTGGTAATGTTATTTTATGTTTATTCTGTGATAAGAGATTTTTTACGAATAATATATCATTTTTATCAATTCCTTTTTTTAGGAGATCATTATCTATATTTTCTGAAATATTTCCAGTCAAAGTTTTCAAAATAATATCTATTTTCTCATAATCCATTCCAATTTCATCTTCTGCTGTTTGGTCTTTCCATAAAGAAGGACTGCTTTTTTTTAGCAATATTTTTTTCGGAAGATTTAGATATTTAGCTAATTCTTTTACTTCTGTTTTGTAAATGTCTGCTAATGGAAGAATATCGGCTGCACCATCTCCGAATTTAGTAAAATATCCAATCATCAATTCACTTTTATCAGACGTACCTAAAACTAATTTATATTCAACATTTGCATAGTAATATAAAAAATTCATCCTAATTCTGGCAGTAAGATTACCTATGGATTTTTTTTCTAGTGGCAATATATCCACATACTTTTGTTTAATTTCAGTAATGTCTATGATATGGTAGTTTATACCTAATTGTTGGGATAATTCAATTGCATCATCCATATCATTTTGCTGTGAGACCTTTTTATCTGGAAGAATTAAGCCTAATACTTTATTATTGCCCAATGCTTTAGTAGCTAAAGATAAGGCAACAGATGAGTCAATTCCACCACTTAATCCCAATACCACTCCTTGAGAATTGGCCCTTGTAATTTCATTTCCAATAAATTCAATAATACAATTTACAATATTTAATAGATTCAATATTTGCAATTCTTATTAATAAAATATTACTATTAAATCGATCTTATTATTATTATTATTATTATTGAGTATTATCCAATGAGACTAATATTATCAAGAAACAAATAAATATAATTACATCGATTAAAACAACTATATTTCTTTCTCTTTGCAATAATTAAATTTTGTTAACAATTAAATTCTTGGGCTATAAATGTTGTTAATTCATTATAAATATAAGAGATAAAACTATTGCAAAAAAATTTTATTAGTAATAGATTTAGTGAGATATTGATATATTTGTCACCTTCAAATATTAGTACTTATGACAAAGCAGGAGTAAATATTAAAAAAATTCGATCTACTCAACAACATATTGGAAAAATGATTGCTGAATCATACTCTTTTCAAGAAATAGGGAATATTGTTTCTGGATTTGGTCATTATTCTGGTTTAATAAATATAGGAAATCATGTTTTGGCATTACATACTGACGGCGTTGGAACCAAAGTTCTTGTTGCACAACAAATGAAATGTTTTGATACAATAGGCATTGACTGTATAGCTATGAATGTTAACGATATTATTTGTACAGGGGCAGAACCATTTGCATTTGTAGACTATATCGGTTTAAAAAAGGCCAATGATGAACTGGTAAAAAAGATTGTGAAAGGTTTGATTGCAGGTGCAAAACTCGCCAAAACAGCAATTGTAGGAGGAGAAACTGCTGTTGTACCTGAACTGTTAGCAGGAGATAACGATGAGATTTTTGATCTTGCTGGTACTGCTATAGGAATTATACCAAATAAGAGGTTGATTCTTGGAAACAATATCAAGATAGGTGATATTATACTAGGATTAGAAAGTAGTGGTTTACATTCAAATGGATATACGCTAGCACGAAAAGTATTATCAAAATATTCAATGGATGAAATTCCAGAATTTTTAACTCAATCAGTTGGAGAAGAATTACTCATTCCAACTAAAATTTATGTACAACCAGTAATGGAATTGATAAAAGATAGAAAAGTCACAATACATGGCTTAGCACATATAACAGGTGGATCATTTACAAAATTAAAACGATTAAATAACAAAGTAAGATATAATCTTTCTAATTTATCTCCTCCTTTTGGAATATTCAAGCAAATTCAAAAAGACGGCAAGATTGACGTGAAAGAGATGTATAGAACTTTTAATATGGGAATTGGTTTTTGTATAATACTCCCAAAGGCTAATGTTGACAGGACAATTAGTATAATAGAAAAGAACAAAATGAAAGTTTACCAAATAGGAGAAGTTGATTCAAAAGGTAATGGAAGCATAATTGGGAAATTAGATAATAAAAAATATATTTTTTAGTAGTTTATAAAGATTAAATTTATTTTAATTAACTAAAAAGAAGAAGATAAGAATTAGAATTACTAGATATTTACTTTTTATTTATTTACTACAAAACTAAACTATTAGTCGGAATTACAGTATATAATTTAATAATAATACTTTTAATATAGTTCCTGCCTTTTAGCACATTTTCAACTATTAATATAAAAAGAAATATATGATATAATAAAATTTTTAATATTCAAAATTATTTTATTTAAAAAATTAAAGAATTATTAAACACATAGAGGTTATAGATACTTTTCAATTATTTCACAGGCTCTATTAATTCCCAGATCGACTAAATAATTTCCAAGTTTTGGTCCTCGATCAGAATTGATTAGTATTTTATAAAGTAATTTAAAAAAGTCTCTTGGTTGTATTTCATGTTTTTTTGAAGTTTCGTAAATTAATGTTTGTATATCATTTGATAAATTATCATATTCGTTTTTTTTATACGTCTTTAAATTACAGACTAACTCAATTAATGCTTCCTTATGTTTTTTATCCAAAGTTAAATCATATTTATCTTCATTTACCAAAATATCATCTGTCCAGTTTGAAGCAAGTATGATTTTCTCTATTATATCGTTTGTTTTTTCATTGACAAGCCTATATTTTTTAAGCCTTTCAAATACCTTATCTATACGATCCATTCCATCAAAAAGTGACGTTTGTTGAGCAATTAATCTATATGGTATATGGTTATAACCATTAGTTGGTGGGTTGAGATGATTAATATATTCATAAATCCCTTGCAATTTAACTAATTTTGATTGATTGCTCTCTTTGATTTTGCCAAAATATATATCTTCATATAGATCATATTCATCCATTAATAAAGGAATATCATCTATTCCTATATGTCGTGTTCCAGTTATTCTTTTGAAAAGTAATAAAAGAATAGATTGAGGTGTACCATATTTCATCCACATTTGAGGAGTTAATACATTTCCAGCAGATTTACTTATTTTTTTTCCTCCTTTATCTAAAAACATTTCATATTTTATATGCAAAGGATGAGGAAATATTAAAATTTCCTCACATACCCAATCATTGATTTTTACAGAATCCATAATATCTTTTCCATAGGCTTCAAAGCGGATATCTAGCATTTTCCATCGTGCTGCAAATTCAACCTTCCAAGCTAGTTTTCCCTCAGCCTTTCCAATATTCGCTTCTCCTTTGTAACCGCATCCTTTAATTTCTCTATTTCCTATTTTACTTCCAGAACATTCATATAATACTTTCTTTTCACTAGTCAAATATTCTTGTGCATGTGCTACATAGAGTTTTCCACATTCTTTACATATTGGAAAATAAGGTAATATAGTTAGGAACTTATCTTGGCCAACGAATTCAGAAATTTTCTGTCCTAAATATTCACTCTTTGTCAGAATTTGATCAATTGCATCAATCAGTATACCACTTTTATAGACTTCTGTTGCACTCTTAAAAATATATTTAACATCTACTTTATTTAATCCGTCAAGAAGTAAACTACTCATATGTGATCCATATGAACTATGACAATCACCGAATGGATCAGGAATATTTGAGACAGGTTTAGCTATATGATCTTCTAGCCATGAGGGGAATCCTGAAGGAATCTTTCTTAAACCATCCATATCATCAGAATAAGCAATCAATTCAGAATTGTATCCTTGATATTTAAGAGATAATCCAATTCCATAGGCACGAACTGCATCTCCCATACTTCCAATGTGAGGGATCCCTGAAGCTCCTAATCCACTTTCTACTCTAATAATATCAAGATTGCGATTTAGTTTCTTTTCTCTCAAAATAATGGTACTTGCTACTTTATCTATCCATGTTCCTTTTCCAATAATATTTTCTATCATTACTACCTACAAATCCTATCAGTTAATGGTGTTATCTTCTTCTACAAATACAATAATTAACGTTCCTTTATATTCTTATTTGATTTTTTATAAAAATTTATACACATGTTAATTTAGAAGGTTATTGTCTCTATTTTTGAAATTATAATGTCAACTTGTACATGAAAGAATATAGATAAATATAAAAGCTATTAATATGGTAAATTCAAATTGTTTTAATATTAATAAAAATGAATGTCAAAATATATCTTTTTTTAATGCAAGATAGCACCTTAAGATAATATTGCTAAATCTTTTTGCTAAGTTTTAAAAAGACTAAAGATCTCAATATTGTCTTTGATAATAATCCGTCTATAGTAATAGGGATATACCTCAATAAATACTAGAATTCTAAATTTTTTAATCCTTGTAAGCAATATTCAGTTTTATTATCATGATGAAATTTAAACATAGATTTCATCAACCGGCTTTTGACACATTAATTAGAAAGAAAAATCAACTAAAAAGGTGACAAAGCCTATTAATAGAAATAATATTATAATAAGAGGAAAATTTTAGTAAAGTATTTTTTATAACTAATAGCAAATATTTCCAGACTTTATATTATCAATTCTTAGATCAACTTTTTAGTTTAGCATTAGATTTGGCTCAAATATAGAAGAGTGTGTAACTCTGAGTTACTCATTGGTCAATGTAAAAAGAAATTTTTCAAGTAGATGTAAACAGATATGTAACTCCAAATAAATTATATGTCAGGAAATAATATCAATTATTCCCTACTCTTAATTTCACTATTGTAACAACATTTTCCTTTACAATTACACTTTTTCAATAAGCCTTTTTCCATTAAATATTTGCTTATTTTTTTTCTTAAGTAAATCCTTCTTGTCTATTTCACTATAGGAGATTTATTATTACTTCAGATGCTTTGTAACATATGGACCATTTTGATTATATCCTAGTTTCTTATAATAAGCGCGAGTTCCAATTGCACTAATAACAGATAGTTTATCTACTTGAAATTCTTCTTTAGAAATTTTTTCTGCTTCTTCCATTAAATGCAGTCCTAGACCATTATGCTGAAATGATAAAGAATTATTTTTTTGACCAACATCCACTACTTGTCCATATATATGTAATTCTCTGATAATAGCCGAATTCTTATCATTATGATATAATTCTTTTCTATGAGAAAATATTATATTTCTTAATCTTAAAAATCCAAATAATAAATTTTTATCTTTACTTTCCATAGACAAGAATACTTCTTTTCCTCCAGATGCAAAGTAATTGATTCTATTTAATACTAGTTCTTGTTGGTCATAATTTTTAAGTTTTTGAAGTCCTGCTTCTCGGCATCTTATGCATTTACATTTTACCCCTAATTCTTTTAATTTTTTCATTGCTATTTGACGTATATTTCCTTTTTTTGAGCCTGCTATAATATCCGAAGGTTCAATTTCTCTTTGGATTCGCATGATTCTAACCCATGATGGTATTATCTTTTTTACTTCTACAAGAATATGAACCAATTCTTCTTCCGTGTACGAATTATATTTTCCATTCATATACATTTTATATATTCCAGTATTTTTTAGTACTAAAGTTGGATAAATTTTAAGCATGTCAGGTTTGAAGGATTGATCTTTGAAAAGCATTTTAAAACCATTAATATCACTTTCTGTTGTTGATCCAGGGAGACCTGGCATCATATGTGCTACAATTTTATATCCACAATCTCTTGCAATTTGGAAAGAATTTTTAACATCTGTTAAGTTGTGCCCTCTATTAATCAGTTTATAAATATTTTCATCTAGGGTTTGGACACCTATTTCAATTCTAGTTATTCCTAATTTTAACATCAAATCCACATGTTTTTCTTTACAATAATCTGGCTTTGTTTCTACTGTAAATCCTACACACCGAATCTTTGCATATTCATTTTTAATAATAGACTCTTCCAAAGTAGAAGATATATCATCATCATTTAAAGCATCAAAACATCTTTTAGCAAATTCTCTCTGATAAACTTCAGGCATGAATGGAAATGTCCCACCTACAATTACAAGTTCGATTTTAGTAATATTATGGCCTCTTTGATATAATTGACTAAGTTTTGATTTAACTTGGTAATAAGCATCATATTCAAAGGACTGTGCTATTTTAGTTGAAGGCTCAGTACCAACATAGCTCATAGGAGTATTATATTCAATACCTCCAGGGCAATAGATACACTTACCATGTGGACAAGCATAAGGTTTAGGCATAACTGCAATTACTGCAACACCAGATGCTGTTTTCGTAGGTTTAACTACTAATATACTTCTATAATTGCTATTTTTTGGTAGAAAAGATATAATATGTTCATTCTTTGGAATTACAGAGAGTTTATAAGCAGAACATGTTAAACTAATAATTTTGTTTATTTCTTTTAGAGACATATTATTTTTTTTTTCTAATTGCAATGCAATAGATTTACATGCTTGAGAATAATAAATAGAATCCATAACAATTACCTGTAAGATGATAATAATATATGGAGAGTTAAAAATATTTATTTCTAAAATAGTTATATTTATTATTTAAAATACTTTCATTTATTTATTGCCTTTAAATAAAACTATACTAGATTCAAAATACAATTAGACTTATAAGAAAAAAAAACTAATGGAAAATAATGCGAGTCATATTATTTTCTCATGAATCAGATGTTGATGGTATTTTTTCTACTTCTATAGGCTTAATTCGCTATCCTCAAGCAAGAACTTTTTTTTTAGACTATAGTAAAGGAAGCTTCATGAAAATAATTAATCAAATTTTTTTTTCAAACGAATCTCCGGAAAAAAATATATTTATAATATCCGATCTTGGTTTTAATGACAGTTTGTTAAATATTTTTAAAAGCACTTTAATTAATTCCAACAAAACAAAAAATGAAATTGTTTGGGTAGATCATCATCCATGGTCTAAAAATACAATAGATGAAATTCATCCTTTCGTTGAGTTGGTTTTGGATGAATCAGGAAAAAAGTGTGCATCAGAGTTAATGTATGAACGATTTTTATTAGATAATAATTATGCGAGAAATTTAGCTAATTTAGCACATACAACTGATTTTTTTCTCAAAGATCAGTATCTTACCCCATTACCTGAAATTATAAGATATTATTTAACTTTTAACGATTCATACGAAAGATTATCAAAACTTGCTCATAAAATATCTAAGGGAATATTATGGGATATTGATATGAGTGAAGACTACAAAAAATATGAATCCTTAAGAGACAACGATAAAAATAAGGTATTAAAAGAATTAAAGATAAAGAAAATAGATGATTTAAATGTTGTATTTGTTAGATCTACGCCTTATATTCAAACAAGCTTATTTTCAGAAGAGGTATTTAATCTGACAAATGCCGATCTTGCAATATTTTATGGCAAAAATGGTAAAATTAGTATTAGAAGAAATAATGATAAAATTGATTGTAATGCAATTGCTTTGAAATTAATTGATGGAGGAGGTCATAAATTTGCTGCAGGAGGTACAATACATAGTGATCCAAGCAAGATAGAAGACATAATATCTGAAATTGAAGAAACAATTCTTAAAATAAAAATATCAAATAATTAAATTTATTTACATCATTTAGAATTGGTATATATTCAAATAATAACCTAAATGTTAAAATGTTAAAACTTGATTGTAAAAATAAGGATCACCTTATCAAATGCAAAGAAATAATTATAAATGGAGGAATAATAGTCTATCCAACAGATACAATTTATGGTTTAGGTTGTGACCCTTATAATAAAAAGGCAGTAGAAAAAGTTTTTAAAATAAAAAAACGTTTAATGGATAAACCTCTTCCTATTCTAACTTTTGATATTAGATCTGTTGAAAAAATAATATCTTTAGGTGTTATTGGAAGAAAATTAGCTAATTATTTTTGGCCTGGCCCTTTAACAATAATTGGAAATTTAAATGATAATAAAATACCAGAAATCCTGACTTCAGGAAAGAAAACTGTAGGTATAAGAATTCCAAATAACATCGATACTTTAAATTTATTAAAATACTGTAATTTTTTAGCTGGTACAAGTGCTAATATTTCAAATGAAAATTCTTGTCTTACTGCTAAAGAAGTAATGAATTCTAAGCTTGATGGATATGATGTAATACTGATTGGAGATGATAATAAACCCAAGGATCCATTTTCTTTTAAAGGCTCCACAATCGTAGATATTTCTACCAACAATCTTCAAATAATAAGGCATGGTATCATAAAATCGGAAACTATTTACGAAATTTTACATCAATCTAAATAATGAATTTTAATTTATTAGTTACTACGTATAGACATAGAGAATATGATGCACTTGATGAATTAGCTCTACTATTACAAAGATTTGGTGATGAATCACCAATATTAGAAATTCAAAAGGTTTCAGGGATAATACTTGCAATTACAAATTTAAATCCATTTGAATTAACTACAAAATATAAGGAATTATTAGCAGAAGAACCATGGAAGTTCAGATATATTCTAAGATCAATACCTATAGAACGGTCCTTTTACACTGATCTTAAAAATATAGAAATAGAAGCAGAAAATATTGTAATGAAAAAATTAAACAAGAATGATTCATTCAGAATCACAATTGAAAAAAGACATACATCATTAAGAAGCAAAGAAATTATTTCATCTATTGCAAATAAACTTAGTGGATATAAAGTTTCATTAGAAAATCCTAATTGGATCATACTTATTGAAATCATTGGTAATAAAACTGGGATTTCAGTATTAAAAGAAATAGATATATTTAGTTCAGTAATGGAAAAAAGAAATTCAAGATATCAAATAGAATAATCCTCTTTTATTAGAATAAATTCTTTTGAACTTATAAAATAAAATATCATTCAACAATAGTAATATATATACAGTTTTCCAAAAGTAACTTAAACTCTTCTAATTGTTATCGAATAAATATTTATTAAATAAGATTTATTCTCTTTTAATTTATGCCTAGTAATCATTTTTTTGGGAAAGACATTGTTTCTATACGAGATTTTTCTAGAGACGATTTAGAATTTATTTTTGATTCGACTGACAAAGTCCAGCAGTTAAAACCGGAAGAGAAGAGCGAACTAGGCAAAGGAAGAACATTAGGTTATATATTTTACGAACCTAGCACTAGAACTAGAATGAGTTTCGAAGCTGCAATGGCCTCCTTAGGAGGTAGCTCAATTGGAATATTTGATTCAAAATTTTCTTCTATTGAGAAGGGAGAATCTCTTGCTGATACTATAAGAATAATAGATTTGTATTCAGACGTTATTGTACTTCGACATTCTAGAGACGGCTCAAGTAGGTATGCAGCCGAACTTTCTTCTAATCCTATCATTAATGCAGGAAGTGGAAGTGAAGAACATCCAACGCAAGCAATGCTGGATTTATATACTATTTTCAAAGAAAAGGGTAGTATTGATGGTCTAAATATAGGAATAGTTGGTGACTTAAAATACGGTCGAACAGTATATTCTCTTTTATATGGATTAAAAAATTATAATGTAAATGTATATTTAGTTTCTCCACCTAGTTTGGCAATTAGAAAGGAATCGATTTTTGAATTTGAAGCAATCATGAATATTATACATTATAACTATCTGGTTGATGTTATTCCACATTTAGATGTATTATATGTGACTAGAATACAAAAAGAAAGGTTTCCCGATACTCAAGAGTATGAAAAAGTAAAAGGCACTTATAGAATTGATGAGAAAGTACTCGATATTGCTAAAACTGATTTATCAATAATGCATCCTTTACCAAGGCTAGATGAAATATCACATAATATTGATAATACAAAAAATGCAATTTATTTTAAACAAGCAGCATATGGCAAAGAATTACGTTCTGCTTTATTGGCTCTAATATTAAATGAGGATCCCTTTTAATTTATTATTCCGTAACAATTATTGTTAGTTTTTATGATTAATTTAATAGCACATTTTTTCTATAAGAAAAAGAAGTGGCTGGTAGTCTTATATGATTTTTCCACTGGTAAAAAGTGGTCATTAAGGATGTATTTAACCTGATACACAGCTACTGAAACCACATTCAATACACATATTACAACCTTCAGTAATGATGAGTTTGGAGTGACAAGTTGGACACATCTCGTCTTCATTTAATTCTTGTATAGGTTTTGTTAATTTCATATGTTCACTAGTTTTCATAGATTCTCTTGTAGAGATAGAAAGGTGACTTAAATCATCATCATCATCATTTGCTTTATTATTTTTCTCTTCTAATAGCTTAGAAACGTATTGAGTAACATAGGGTTCTTTTACATAAGATTTAATATATTCCTTGACATATTGACTTGGTTTTACAATAAAAGCCTTCTCTAATGTATTAGTTCCTGTAATATGTAAAACTTGTTCATTTCTTGAGCCATCTCTATATACAGTAACGCCTTTTAATCCTAATTCATGAGCTAATAAATAAGAAGATTTAACATCTTCAACGGTAACATCACCAGGCATGTTAATAGTTTTTGCTATAGCATTACTTATCCATTTTTGCCATACAGATTGAGCCATTATATGATCCGTCCAATGAACATCAATAGCTGTTGTAAACATACTTTGCATCCATTCCGGTATCTCTGTTAATCCACTAATTGACCCATAATTATTAGCTATTTTCGTTAAAATTTCATCATTATACAACCCATTTTCCTGTAATACATTTTCAAAAATTTTGTTAGTATAGAAAAATCTGCCTACTGTAACACGTTTCTCAAAAACTAATGCAAAGACTGGCTCTACACCATTTGAACAATCTGCTATCATTGATAGAGTTCCAGTAGGGGCAATAGTAGTAGTCCAAGAATTACGAATCCCAAACTTTTGAGTTTTTTCAATTAATGAATCCCAATCGTAAGAATGATATTCTTTAGGCATTTCGTAATATCCTGCTACTGGAATTTTCCCTGATACATACTCAGACTTTTTGAATAATGGAAATGGACCTCTAGATTTAGCGATTGCTACACTTTCTTCCATACTATAATAAGTTAATGTTTCTGCTAGTTTATTCATAAATTCATAACCTTCTTTAGAAGCATACGGAATTTTTAATAAAAATAAAAGATCAGCAATTCCCATAATTCCTAATCCTATTCGTCTTGTTAGCTTTGTATTATAGTCAATCTCATCAACTGGGTATTTATTAGCATCTATAATATTATCTAAAAATCGTGATGAGATTCTTATTGCTTGTTCATATCTTGACCAATCAAATTCAAACCTCCCATCAGCTTTTCTTTTGACAAAGTTAGATAAATTAATGGATCCAAGATTACATGATTCATATGGATATAATGATTGTTCTCCACAAGGATTTGTCGCTCTAAGAGGTCCTTCTTTTGCTTTAATGCATGGATTGTATTTATTTATGTTATCAAAGAAAATAACTCCAGGTTCTGCACTTTTCCATGCACTTAATGATACAAGATCTATTAATTGATGTGAATCTATTTGTTTTATAGGCTCTTGTGTTCTAGGATTTTTAAGAGTGTATTTATTACTATTTTTATTGATAAGCGACTTCCAAAAATCATCCCATAGACCAATGCTCACATTAAAGTTTTCAAATACTCCAGGTTTTGTCTTTGCAGTAATAAATTTTTCAATATCAGGATGCCATACCTCTAAAATTCCCATATTTGCTCCGCGTCTTTTGCCTCCTTGTTTTACAACATCGGTAATTGTATCTATAATTCGCATAAAAGATGCTGGACCAGATGCAACGCCAGAGGTAGATGCAACGATGTCACCTTCAGGTCTTAAGTCAGAATAATTAATTCCAACACCACCTCCTGATTTGAAGATCATAGCTGCATCGGAGGATGTTTTCATTATTCGTTCCATGTCATCAGGCATATCTAATACAAAACATGCCGAAAGTTGTCCTAAACGAGCTCCTGCATTCATTAGAGTAGGAGTATTAGGAAGAAAATCTTTTGATACCATTAAATCATAGTATTCTTTTATTCGATCTTCATATTCTTTGAACTTTCCTTGAAAAATTAATTTTAAAAGTTCTTTAAATGATATTTTCATTTGTCCTTTAGAAGCTAATTGAACATATAATCGAATTAATGATTCAAAATGATATCTATTTAAATAATAAGAGCCAATCTTTAATTTAAGATCAAAGTCATTGATTTTATTATAATATGATGTTGCTTCTGATATATTTTGATTATAGTTACCCCCTAAATGGAATATAGTTTGATCATGTAAGACATCAGACAGAGCAACAAGAATAGCAACCCGTTCAAACATCTGTTTAGGAGATTCCACGATTTCATTAGTATCATTTCGAAGAAGATAACGTGAAGATAGAACGCGTAAAGAATTTAAATCAAAATCCTTATCCACCTCGTCAAGATTCTTTTTGTTGAGGATTTTCATTTTATCTTCCCTGATTTTTCTTCTTTCGTGTCTATAAAGGATGTATGCTTTTGCAGTATCTGATAATCCATCTTCTATAAGGATTGATTCAACGATATCTTGAACATCTTCTACAGTTGGAATGACCGATTTATCAAATGAAGTACTATTGAGAGTCATCTTTTTCAAGACTTTTTGAACAAGCTTTTGTGCTAATTGAAAATTAGGTTTGCCGGTTGCAATCAAAGCTTTATAAATTGCCTGCTCTATCTTGGATTCATCAAAATTAACTAATCTGCCATCTCGTTTTTTTATTTTAAACTCAGATTTATTTTTAGTTTTATCTATTTCGGAAATTCCCATATATCTCTACATCCAATTACAAATTACTTTACTATTTTGAAAAAATTTTTGAGGTACTTTTCCTATTCTATTATAAGCTAAATTTTCATACTTATAATATAGAAGGAGATTTAGAAATGAAATTAAATATGATCTTTGAACCATAAAAAATTTATAAAACATGGATCTTATAGAACATATATTATAGAACATATATAATAACATTGTTATGGTCTGCACTTTATCACAATATTTATAATTTATGCCTGGCTAGTTATATTATAAATATAAAATTCAATGTGGAACATAATTCTATATTGTATATAAAGCTAAATTTATGAAAATTATTCCTTTGTTCTTAAAAAGTAGGAGTTCCTATTAAAGAAATAACACCAAATCAAAAGAAAAGTACTTTGCTATTAAACCATTTATAACTTTAACATTTGAAGTTTCAGAAATCATATTCAAAGTTTATAAATTTTTCCAATTAAGTTATCTATTTGTAAATAAATATTTAGAATAAATAATATAACGATGAAATTAAATTATTAAATTAGAGCGAGATATTGATTCTTGAAAATGACATAATAAGGCAAAATAAATATATTTTAATTTTTAATGATAATATACCTTGAAATATTATTTAAAAAATAGGAGAAAAATTAGTTATAGATTGAAGAGATTTTACAAGAATCACATTTTTGACAGATTTTTAAATTAGGAATATCAAAACGTTCTCCACAAATATTACATAATGAGAAATTAAGAGTTAGATGAAAGAATGGAAGATTAGCAGAAGATTTTAAAACCTTTTTTATATCTTCAATATCAGTAATATTCGTGATATCAATATCAATAGAGACTCCCTTTAAAAGATTCTCGATGGATGAATAATATAGTATTAAAGAATCCAGATCCAAAGAATTCGAAAAAATGTCTTTACCATCAATCTTGAATCCTTGAGAGTAAGATATCATATTTTCGTCATTGTTTATTGTTATTGATTTTCCATATTTCTCATTATCTAAGTCTTTAAATCTATCTACACTTTCGTCTTTTAGCATTGTAATTCCAATTTCCGCATTTTCTTGATTTTCTTTTCTTTGTTCATTGATTATATCAACAGAAGTTTGAATTATTTTTTTTATTATCTCATTACCATTATTTTCTTGACTGTATCCCAAAATATCGTAAACAGTTTCCTGGATACCTACTAGGTTAATCATAGCTTCAAGTTTTCCCAATTGTAAACTAGATGTTGTCTGACTTACTATAGGAATTGTCCCTTTTTGAATAAGGTCAGAAATGGAGAGAATCCGTTGAGAAATTATAGAAAGCAGAGGTTTTAATAATAATGCAAGTCTTGCTCTAAAATATGTTTCATCTTTATTTGATTGATATGCTATTCTTGGAAGATTAATTGATAAAGATTGTAATGTCACAACTGTACTTTTAGTAGGAATTCCGTCAGATTTACATAAACCATGTCGTCCGCGAATCTTATCTTTTGAAAATGATATTATACCTCCTGTTTTGGTAAGTTGTATAAGTTTATCTGTAAATGGATCAAGACGAAAAAGATCATCATAAACAATCGAAAGAGCAATCGTAGGAAGAGGTGTACTTGTTATATATTTCTCATATCCTTCCAATAATGAATTAACAATGGATACATCATAATTACTTAAATTAATTGACAATGTGATATTAGGAGAAAAGCTCCCGAAAGACGAAATAGTAGAGGTCAAAGAGAAAAGGTTTGCTATGCGATCTTTCATAATTGTACTCGTTTCGCTTTTTTTCTGTATAAAATCCAGAAATCCTTCAATAACAATTTCTCTTGATGCTTCTCGACTTAACAAAGAAAAAATAATTGCAACAACGGATTCAGGAGTGTGGAAATTATTTGAATGAAATATTCTTGATACTGTTAAATATCGACCTTTAATATCTTTAAAAATCTCTAAAACAGATGACATATTGATAAAGATGACATCAGGAACAATATTCCAAAACCCACTTTTTCCTATATTAATCTCACCTGTTAAATGTAGATCAACAATATCTTTTGGTAAAGAATTGTGTAAAAGATATTCAGTGAATATAGATTGAGATGTTTTCACAACAAGATCGGGAATTTCCATATCGCTTGTACTAGTTTCATGAATAAGAGATATCATATCAGATGGAGGAAGTCCCAATCTAGCAAGTTTTGTTCTATATTCATCATATCCATGATCAATTAATATTGAATTGGTAGTTTCCCTTATTAGTGAAGAAGTAAGGTAAGATGTTTGTAGTTTGTAAATTTTATTTTCGACTTCTTCGGTAATTTTATGAGCAAGTTCTAAAGGCATGTTAGCTTCTCTCACAAGTGATTGAATTATTTTATTAGAATCAAATTCTTCAATTGATGGTTTTGTAGTTCGAACATATAATTTGCCACTTTCAACAATAGATCTTTCTTCTATTTGTCGAGCTAGACTTAATACTAATTTCCCTAAATTAGTAATGGTATATCTTCTCTCTGCTTTATTAAGAGAAACCAATGATTGACGAAGTAACTTCCTTAAATGATATGCAAATTTTCCAGATTCTTTTTTAGATTTGAATCCAGCAAGTGATTTTAATTCAGAATAAGTTAAAGGACCTTTAGAATAAAGGATTCTAAGAATATCTATACGATTTGGACTCGCCATAACAGAAAAAATCATTCTGACTCGTCGCGAAGCGGATTCCAATATACTTCCGCGTTTAGATCCAGGTTTATTAATTATTTGTGATTGTACTCGCTCCATTGCACCGGTTATGAATAACAAGTAATTAAAACTGCTTTGTAAAGTTTTTTATACAAATAATGTAATGGATCCTCATCTAGAAATGAATTAAGCTTCTAATAGTACTTTTGGGTTTTTCTCAGAAAGTTCTTTGTTATTAACAGAGGATTTATCTTTATTGGTAATTCTATTAGGTATAACTGGTAGCTTTAACTTGGTTTCTTCTTCCATAATATTTTGGACTTCATTAAGAATTTCGATCGCATCAGAATTAACAGGAACAGAAATAGGATCGAAATTTAAATTCAAATTCGACTGTATCAATACATCTGATGTTAATGTTGACATTTCAGAAATAATATTAGTAGCTGTTGGTACTGTGTTTCTAATATCATCTTTAACCTCCTTAATAGTCTCAATCATTGGATTTATAGTATCAAGAATTTCAGCAAATTCAGATATTGTCGAAAATCTTATTACTATTACTTCTAAACTTAATAATAGTTTTTGAGTTGTATTTTTTATTTTTCTAATATTTGCTAATTCGTTTGCTAGTGCTTTTGCACGTAAATTATCACCATTTTTTATATTTACAATTACTTTATTATGTAAATCTGTATCCAAAGTAGTAAATCTATTATCAAGCATCCTCAGTTTTGCAAGTTGATTGTTAACAACACTGCTTGCATTATCTAGTTTTGATTTTAACTGAGGATACTTTTCCATATGTTTCTTAGGAAATATTAGAATGTTAAGGTTAGAGTTAATCTATCTAGACAAATTGATTTTCGAAAGCTTAGTTAATCGCTAAATAATAATTATAATAGAAGTTGATCACAGTAGGTTAAATTTTTTTCAAAAGCAATCCATGTTTTTTATCAAATCCTTCTACTCTAACTTTTGATCCAATAGGAAGCTCCGACGGTTGTTTAATTCCCGGCAGAAATCCAGAAACTCGAACTGGAACATTATCTAAAGTAAATATTACCCATGCATAACTATCTACATCCTCAAATCCCTCCGGAGGAACCGTATGAATAGTAAAAGTATTTACAATTCCAAAACCATCATATTCTATTAGAGTAAATTTATTGCCTTGACATTTTTCACAATAGAGAACAGTTTCCAGAATTACAGTCCCACAATCATCACATTTTCTTGCTAAGATTTTAGATTTATGTGCAGAAGCAATAAATTTTTCTCTTACTCCTGTACTTATAGGATTGCTTAGTGTAATGCTAATTCACCTTTTTAAAGATATGGACGGCGGCGCTTGCTCCTGTTGCACCAAAATTGTGGGTTAAAGCAATTTGGGCATCTTTAATTGTTCTTTCTCCAGCCTGTCCAGTAAATTGTTCAAAAACTTCAACAATTTGTCCTACTCCTGTTGCTCCAATGGGATGACCCTTTGATTTTAATCCCCCAGATGGGTTAATGGGAATCTTTCCTTTTCTAGAGGTTGCACCTTCTCTAATTGCTTTAGCGGCTTTCCCTTTCTGAAAAAAGCCTAGATCTTCTATATCTATTATCTCTGCTATTGTAAAGCAATCATGAACTTCCGCAAAATCTATGTCTTCAGGAGATATTCCAGCCATTTTATAAGCTTGATTAGCAGCAGTAACAGTACTGGGAATAGTATCTATATTTTTTCTACCTTGAACAGCAGCAGGAGAGCCACCTCTTCCTGATCCAATAACTTCAACATATGGTTTACCACTTTTCTTTGCAAAGTCTTCATTACACAGAATTACTGCAGATGCCCCATCCGAAAAAGGGCAACAATCATATAGTTTTAATGGAGATGCAACTACAGGTGAATTAAGAACATCATCGACAGTAATTTTTTTACGTACATGAGCCTTAGGATTTAGTAAACCATTTTCATGGTTTTTTACTGCTACATTTGCTAGATCTTCTTCATCTGCTTTATACTTGGTCATGTAAGATCTTGCAATTGATGCAAATAAACCTGGAAAAGTAGCTCCATTACCACCCTCGTAAAAGACGTCAGAACAATAAGAGAAAAGGGTTGTACTTTGATTTGTTCCAGTATGAGTTATTTTTTCTACACCTAAAGCCAAAACGCAATCATAAAAACCAGCACGAACATTTGCATATGCTTCCCTAAACATTACTGATCCTGAACCACATGCTGATTCAATAGTCAATCCAGGAACATATGATATGCCTAAATTACTCATAATAACTGGAGCCATATGTACTTGTTTATCTGCTACTCCAAAAACATTTGAAATATAACCAGCTTGAATATCACGAGGAGAAATTCCTGCAGATTCAATTGCATCGACTGATGCATTAAGAGCTATTTCTATAATGCTTTCATTGAGCTTACCGTATTTAGTACTACCAGATCCTAAAATACAGACATTATTCACAACATAAATTATTGTGTATCTTATAAAAAGGTTAGACAGCATCAATAGATAATAATAGCAATTGATATGAACTATAAAACTTAAGGTAAATCAATTTTAATTATGGTCATTTATCATTTGGATATTATATATATAAAAAATAAGTATTTATAAGAATTATAAAATATTAAAAAGGATGAAAAAGGCATTTAAAAGAACTCATGCTTATAGTGAGAAACGATCTCGTAGTAAAAAGGAAGCAAAAGTAGAAAGAAGATTGAGAAAAAAACCTAAATATTAATAGAATGTATATATATATATATATATATTTGAGAATTAAAAAAAATAAATACTTGAATCTTTTACATTAATTAGTTTGAATAGAAATACAGAAACTAAAAAAAAAGTTACAAAAAAAGGTATCATTATAACAGCACTGATTGTTATTGGAATTGTTGCAGCCAGTTTTATTGTTTATCTTGTACCTTGATTATTTGTTTAATACTTTAGTTTGATATTTTACTTCTCTTTTAATATAAAATAGACAAATTACAATCGAGGTAATTGTCATATTTATAATATAGTAATATCTAATTGATTATGTAACTTTTTTCAACTAGAACAATGATGAAGCCAAATGTATAATTTTGCATTCTCATATTTTGGTATAAGATATAAGATAGGCAAATAAGCACATATTCAATTTCATTCAAGACTGCGTAGACTGAATATCACATATTTTATTATATGATAACTTCTTTATCCCTTTTTATCAGATTATTTTTTTTACCAATATATTAAATAATTCTTTTAATTCATAAATTAAGATAAATTAAACATTTTCGAAGATTATTATCAGATTTTATTTTAGTTTAGGATTCAAATACTTATTTGGACCTAACTTATTTGAAATAACTGTTTTTTTCAACTTCTAGTCTAAAACTTTTTAATTAGGAATAAAATTTTGAAGCAATATCACAATTGCATTAATAAAAATTACAAAATCACTATATATTTTTTAATTCTACTTTATTTTTTGTAAAAATATTTGTGGATATTAATTATATTACTTTAAGATGTTTTTATTTTATTTAGTAAAAAAAGAAGAGTTTTATGTTCCGAGTCCTCCAGTAGCAACTTTTATAACTATATAAACTACAATAAAGATACCAATAAAAATACCTGTACCTTTAAGCGCATTTCCTAATGAAGACTCTTTCTTCTTTAAAGATTCGTTGTCTCTGATAGATATAGCCATAGTGTATAATGATTATAAAATCATAGTAATAAAGATATAACATGTATATATGATTTAACTAACTTTCTATTTTTAATTATATATTATAATAATATATTTATTATCATGTATAACCAATTTTTAGGAGATATTTCATCTTTATAAACATTCAGCTTTGGATTTACAAAAAGAATTAAGGATTTTGAGACATTTCAACATCATTTTTGTCTTTTCCATCTACTTTCTTTTTTCGTTTTCCTATTTTCTCCTTTATCATTGAGATAAAATTTGAACGGCCCATTACTTATTTATAGGGATATATTCTTATTAAATGTTACAAAATATTGTAGAAATAAAGTTAAAAAATCAATAATTTAATTAAAATCTAGAAATTTAGAAGAATTATAGAAAGATGTTAGAAGTTTAAAAAATGATCATGGAAAATGGAGAGAGTAAATTCCAATATATTTAAAAGCATGAAAAAAAGATTAGCAATAGGATCTGCAAAGAATCCAAATATTGATTTTTAATCAAATAATAAAACTTTTACAGAAAGGGTTAATTATTAAGATCATTGTTATTTAATATACTACATATCATTTGCTGCTTTAATATTATTTGGTTAAATTTGTAATTTCTTTACTTAATGAAGTACAAAAAATTATTTTGATCAATTTTAAATATTTTCATTATTATTGTGTATTTCAAACTAGATTAAATTAATAAGATTGTTTTATGCTGTTGTTATTATATTATATAATTATTCAATACTGAAACAACCTTAAAGTATACTTTTAATAATTTGTTTTTGTTATTGATTCATTTTATTTTTCATTATCTACAGTAGTTTTTCATATATTTGTAATGTTAATATATCTAGTTTTTTCAAAATATCTAAGAATTTTTTATTGAAACTAAATTTGTATTTTCTTAACTACACTTATTATATTCTATAGTGAATACTGATAGCAAATAATTATTTCTTCTTTTACCAAATAAATAACATTCAAAATTTTTGGTCATTGAATCTATATAACTATTTTAAATTTAAAAATCATTGTAGAAATGATTAGTTATAACTTTACAGTTACATTTCATTTTAATAAGATATAAAAAATTTAAATAGTATATTAAGCTTTATTCACAAATTATCGATAGATGCATATCTTTATCTAATACAGGATTAAATCTAAAAAAATAGAGGTTAATTTTATGCAAATTAAGCCTACTAAATAATAGATAAGTAAACATAGTTATAAAGAATGTAAACTATAGGATATTATATCTATTGACTTGGAAAAAACGAATTTTCATGATGATTTTTAGTCAAGCATTTTATCTATTGACAAGGAAGTTGTTTAGAGTAAGTAGAGGAAGAGTGAATGAAGGAATAAGAAAAAGAAGATTTTAAATAACATATTTTTTTTAATTTTACCTTAGAAACTAATTACAGGAGATATCTAAAGATGTTATTGTTATTAATCATTGAGGAATAATTTCTGTTTATTCGAAAAAAGTCTAACAATTAAATATTTTTTAATAAAAACCAATTTTTATTAAATATTTCGCATTTATTCTTGTGACCAATCACAATAGAGTGATAGAAAAATTAAAAGATATTATTACGTTTTTAATGTTAAATTAAATTTTACCACTTTTAAAATCATAAAATAATTTCTTATATACTAATTTTAAAAAATTTTTCTAAAACAAATTTAACAATATTTTGTAATCGATGTGTTAATGGCTCTATTGGAAAACCCCATTCGAGATCATTAAACATGGTATTCATATGATCAATTATAATATCCATACCTTCAAGTAAAGTTAAAGCTTCGGAATTATGATTGGTTTTTATCAATTGTTAATATCATCTATATTATTTGCTAATTGAGAATGATTAAATCTCATATGTTCCATTATAGGTCTACAAAACTTCTCAGCAAATAGTGAGGGAAGAACTAAAAGAAGTTTAATAAGTAGAAGGATAATAATTGTCTTCATACTATTAATATAAAATTTATCTACTAAACCTTGAGAATACTAGAATGATTTCTAAAGATTAACTTGAAGTCATTTGTTATTGAAACATAAGATTTACTGTTGAACGTTTTACTATTGCAGGTAATATAGATGATGTAATATCCTAGGTCTCTACTGTTGGCTGCAATCTGCAGTAATCTCTTATAATCGCCATGGAAAAAATTTACATATCGGCTAATAATGAAACTACGTTCCACAAATCATATTGCCATGATACTTAGTTATTGATAATTCATATTCAATTGAATCATGACCAAAATCAACTCATTACAATTCCCACTCATCCACATTTGTCATAGTGATTTACATTGATTATACCAAACATTAGATACTTCATTCGCCTGATTTATTAATGATATATTAGGAATTATAATAAATATTAGTAAAAATAGAGCATTCTCGATATTTTAGTCATCTTCTCTCAATAAATTTAAAAACCTGATTCTATTCTAAATTTTATTTAACCACTAATGTAATTTTTTTAATCCAACTTTTTTTAAGTTAGTATGTTTCGTACATTTGTGTTGTCCTCTGAACAAACCTTTAATCATAAAAAATCAAGAAAGACAAGGAAGAATGATAAAGTAAATCAAAATAAAGAAAAGAATGATAAGGAAGCAAAAAAAGAACAATCACAAAAAATGAAATTACCGGAACCTATAATTTATGACCCCGACAGAAAGCAAGAAAACACACTACTAATAGACGATAATAATAGTTTGAAAAAAGATCAAGAACGAATTAATAGTGAAGCAAAAGAGATTACCAACTATTATCTAGAACTCCATAAGAATATGATAAATACTTATAACTCTGTTTATTCTCAAATATTACAAAATAGTTCCGGTTTATCTTGGGATGTGTTTTTTACTGGTGATGGAAGATTTACAAATTATCAATTTGATATTAAAAATATTTATACCAGATTAATTAGTAATAGAGATGAGTCGTTAAAACTTATAGACAATATCATTACTAAAAATTTAGATACATTTATCAAATCAATAGAACTTACACAAAGATTCTACAAAGATTTAATACAGAGTTATCTTTATTGTATTAAAAAGTAAAATAATAATAAATTCTTCATCTTCTTCTTATTCGTGTTTTCATTATTGTTATAAAAGTATGTAAAGTATTGAGAGGTTATCTTCCTCCTTTGTATTATTTCAAATTCTATAAATATAAAATACATTGAGATCATCTATTAGCAAAAGCCATAACCCTTTACTAATAAGCCTAGTATAATAGAGAAGGCGATGATATGGAATTGGTCTCTTTCTTTTGGGTTAAGGTGGTGCAACAGTATAGTTTTAATACTTAAATTTTAGTTAATTATCTCTTTATAATTTTATTATCCTTTATAATAATTGAAGATAATTTCATTGCCATATCCTGAACAAACAATATGGGTTATAGTTATAGGCCCAGTCTATGACAACTGTAAGATCCTCGTATGATTGATCTTTGTGTAAAGATCAGGAGTACAGGTGCTCCTGATATTTATCACATGTTATAATAAAACATCATTACGTGATTTCCATAATATCTACTTCATTATTCTTCTTATCGTATTCAATAAAAACTCTATAATTATCTAAAGCAAACTTATGAAATTCCCTATCAAATAATGTGTATCTATAAATTACCTATAGCATTATCCCAAGGTCTTGATGGAACAATTTTCTTATCTCCTTTAATTCAAACATATTTTTATACATAGTTTCATGCATTCTAACCATCTTCTGCAGTTTCAAGTTTTTTCCATCTTTTATGGCCTCTTCTTCATCTCATTTTCTAATCAATCTAAGAATTATTATCGATTTAAAACAATGATTAATAAATTGTTATCTTAATTTATATGAATTTTTTTTATTATGCAAGAGGATATTCTCTAATCAAAGAGAGTTTGTAAATAGATTTAGCCTTTTATTTTATTATTTTATTTTATAATCTCAATAATTTGAATTTTATCTAATCTATCTTTGAAAGTTAATAGTATATCTAAATAATTAATATAGTTATCCAAAGTAGATTGTTTCTCACACAACAAATATTCATATCATTTTATTGAATTTTGAGCATCTTTAGAATTAAAGTAGCTAAATTATGTGTCCAAAATAATTTTTATAATTTTTACCGTCAAATAAAATAAATAATTAGACCATTATCGACTTCACAAAACCAACTTATTACAATAAAAAAATCATTTGCAAAGCAAGCAAATCAAAAAATATCTAATTTTTTTTGAATTGTTACTAGATCCTTATGATTTGGTAAGGGATTGTAATGGCAAAGCAAATTGAAGTCGATCTCCCATGACTACAAATAAAATAGCATATGTTTAATGTCTATAGTCACCTACCTCAAAGGAAAAGAATTAAAGCAAATTTTTGATAACTTCTACAAATATGATGGGTTTACAAAAAAATTATTATTTATATAATATTTTTATTTCCGGAATTCCCTAGCCAATTTAGGTCCTACTACTTTTTACTATAATCTAGTATCAAAGGATTATTTATAAATACAATTAGCATTATTCCTATACGGAAATATCTTTAAATGAAAAGGAACATTTTTCCTTTTCTAATAATAATACAAATTTATATATCAATGAAAAAGGGATTAAAGTCATTATTAATGCAATATTTACAGATGGATATTTTGCACAGAAACTTTCTGCTCTAGAAGTTGCTGCCCAGACAATTGATGTGCTTTTGGATAATGATATAAGTCGAAAAATAATGTTTCAAGCCATAAAAGGAAATCCAGAATACAAAGAACAAATGGCAAAAATATTATAGAAGAGAATTAAGTCAGACATCGTAACAGATTATTTTTACTGTTTAGTTGATTCCTCAATATTAAATGAAAATACAAATAATGTATTATCACATATTGATTCTGTATTTCAAAATTTTTCAAATTATTTTATTAATTTATTTTGATTATTTATTTCTTAATTAAGAATAAGGCTAATTTTTATTAAGATCGAATTTTGTTGAGCTCTGCAAATGGATTTGCTAGATGTATAATTCCACAATTTACCGTCTACCACAATTTACCGTCTATATATCCTTATTTCTTAGAATTTTGTCTTCTTTTTCTGATTTTTCATGTTCATAAAGATCCTCCAAAGTATTAAAATACCTGCCACATTCTTTACATTTGAGACTTTCATCCGATGTCATGATTATATTATTATTAATAAAATATATAAACTGAAAGTCATCATAGTATTATTTTTTTAAATCATCACGTTATCAATAAATTGTAAGAAAAACATAGTTTGTTACTAAACTATCTTATTTTCAAAAGCCATTTCCTATTACTATGAAAAGTAAATTTTTCCAATATGCAAATAGATACGACGACCACCATGGCAATACGAATGGTGTTACTATATACTATAAAAACAGATATCACAATAAAAAAGAATTTTTTATTGATAAGATTATTTTATCTCTGTATTCTCATCATTTTTCTTTCTCTTTCCTATTATTTGTAAGAAGAGATTCTTTAAACCTAAGCCCATATTAATATAATAACACTATTTGTATGAGTTTTTTTTGCTCATACGGTTTTAGCGGGTTTTGGACTTGATCTTATTTATTTATTAATTTATTTATCAACTTGGAGACCAATGAGATGTATTGACTCATTTATCTGTGATTATAGTTTTAAGTGAAAGATTAAAATGGTTGGAAAGAAAATAAATTTTAAGATAATGGGATTAAAGTTACCCTCTTAACACGGAAATATAATATAAGACTAAATGTTGTAGTTAAGTTTACATTCACCCCCATGATTATTTAACTAAAACATCAAATCTTTTCATGACGATATATTTAATTTTAAATCCTTTAAAATTCATATAATTATCTTCTTTTAAGATTAGAATATATTAATGCTGATCCTGCTCCGATTACTGCTGCTGCTGTTAAAATACTTGTAACTATAAGACTTATAATTCCTCCATATATCTTCCATAAATTGTCAATGTGTTCAGGTATAGTTAAAGCAGGTAAGATATTGATGGTTAAATAATCCAAGTTTTCACGAGGCTCAGTCTCTCCTATCTGTATTATTCTAGTATTTTTAAACATCAATGGATATGCAACAAATGATTTACCAGTCACATTATAATGTATAGGAATAGTGTATAGATGATGGTCAATATTAGGAGAGATTTTTAATTTTGCTAAAGTAAATGCGATTCCATCTGAATTACTTTGGACTTGAGATTGTGGGAAATGTAAATACAAATCAGTAGAGTGGTTGACGTCCAAGAAATTAATAACTGGTTTAGATCCAGGTGTAGATTGAACACGTATTTCAAAGATCTTTTCCTCTCCTGGTCTCATCTCAATTTTTTCGGAGGAATTTAAAAAACTCTCTAGATAAGGTATCTCGAATATTTTATCAAATAAATCTAACTTATAGCACAATTCATAATCGAAGATTAAGGAATGAAATAAAATATTATAATCTTTAGGTAAACTGATTTTATGAGTTTTATCTAATATAATATCTACATAACCGAATTCTTCACCATTCTCTATACTCGAAATATTACCATACAAATTGGACGAATAGTAAGTATTTGGAATTAGTGGTCTACTAATATTATTTGATAAGGAATGTTGGTATAATGTTTTTTGCCATCCATAACTTTGACTCCAAGAAACGGCTAAAGTATAGAGAGGAAGACTTACTTCAGAGTTATCTACAATAGTCATTGAATATGTCACTCCTACTACATTCTCAGGATAATTAACAAAAAATGGATTAGAAAACCACAAAGTTGAATTGATAAAATTTTCTCCAATTACAACATTAGCAGAAATTATATCACTGGGAATTAAATTAGAACCACATTTAGTTGTATTAGCAATAATAATACGGTTTTCGTTTGTGTCATAAATAGATTCATCCACTTTACTTTCAATGATATCATTTTTCATGTCAATATCTCTAAGAGCAACATCCGCATTAACATCTACTATAAAAAATGATATGATTAATACTAAAATGAATATCAATAAAGTTATTAATGAAATCAACAGTAAAAATACAAAGTTACATACTAATTATAATTTTATTCTTCCCACCTAATCTAACAGATTAGTTATAGACTCTTGTTGTTGTTATTATTATCATAACACTCTATTGCTTCTTGATAGTTATCTCGGATACCTGATTATTACCTTTGTTATGTCATATAATAAGATGAAATCTTATAATAATTGTTTATTTGTTATGATAGGAGTAGTGTAACCTAGTAATATAAAATTAGAAATAAATTATTTATTTGTCTTATTCTTTATTTACATTCGAACTATCGAATTCTTCGGATGTAACATCTTCTTTTATCTCTTTATTGTCAGTAAAGCATTCTTTTTTACTACAGCCTCTTCTTTAACATATGGCTTTTTTGTAACTCTGCTTCTTCTCTCTTTAATGGTATTTTTTATCTCCTTTGGTGATTGTACAGGATGCCGTGCTTCTGTTTCATCACTTGGATGTCTTTTATCAATACTTTCTATTTCTTCTCTTATTAATTGAACTTATACTGTTTTAGTTTCTTTGACTGATTTTTTAGTTATTGTTGCTTGATATTCTTGAAACTGCTTTCTTCTGTTAGTGGTATATTTTCTTCATAAGTTACTTCTTTTTCTTCCTGTGATTGTATTATTTCTTCTTCTATTTTATTAGTATTAGTTTCACCTTCTTGAGTAGATGGTTCATCTTGATCTTTATTCAACACTGTATCGGAAAATTTAAATTTTAATACAATTCCCATCATAACTTTCTACTTGCTCATAGTAGCATATATTATTAATATTATTTATCATCCATTTATTTTGTTAATTAAATCATTATCGATAAAAAACTATAAAGCAATAAAAAAGTCGTAATATTGCTTTATATCTTTTCAGTCCTTCATCAATATTTCTCACGGTATCCGTTATTACTTCAGTGACATTGGAGCCAACTTTAGCGTTTTCTTGAATATCATCGCCTTTCTAATTCGCGGGTTGATCTGAATTTTATATAATTTGATTTATTTCTGGTGATTGTGTAAATGTTGATAATAAAGCAGAAATAGTCACAAAATATACAATTTACTGCTGCTAGCACTATTTGATATATTAATTATATGCCATTGCTGGTATTCTTTGGAGTAAACGATTTGTTGGAATAAAGATAATTGTTAAGTATACTATATAATGCTTGACGATAAATTATTCTGATTGTTATTGTTTTTGTTGAAAGAAATTTACAGAAAATTATGTTATAATACTCTTTTTAATTAGCCACAGGACCAAACCTATAATTTTCTTTTAATCATTCCAAATTGAACAAAGAGATATGAAGAGAAGAAAAAATATTACTTCTTCAAATGTATATATTTATGCTATCCTTTACTAATATTTTGTTTTGCTAATTTTGTGCAAGTTTCTAAATGATTCTGTTCTTCTTTTAATATATTTCTAACTTTGGTTCCAAATTTTCTACTTTTTACTTCTTTTGTAACAGAAGAAAGAACTTCATAGTGAGTAACTTCAGCACCTTCAGCCAAACATAAGAATTCTAACGCCTCTTGGGTATCAGGATTTTCTCCTAAATAGGTTTTCATTATTGTTGATGCTTTTTGAGCAGTCTCCTCAGAAACAGAAGTAATATTTTTGATATCAAATCCTTCATCTTCTGCAATTTCTTTAATTAGATCTTCCATTTCTTGTTGTTGTGTATTTGCTTCCTCTTTCATAGTCATAAGTTTCTTTTCATGTTCTGCTTTTAACAATCCTTTTGACATTAGTTGTTCTACCGACTTTTGAGCAGCAATTTCTAAACCAATTGCTTCACCAATTTTTTGTTCAAGTAATTCTTTTTCTACCATTCTATTTTCATTGTAAATATTGCAATAAGGTTAATAACTATATATTAATAAGTGGTATAATACTGATTATTAGAGCATTTATTTCGTAGGTTTATAAAATTTAAGCGAAGAGTTATCCTAGATAACTCAAATATTATTTTTTAATAACAAAAAATAATGGCTGCGAATTTATTTCATGAATTTATTTAACAAAAAACTAATAAATTATGCGTATATTGAACTATGAGAAATTGACTCTTAGTCTTTTATTGGATAAGGTATAAGACAAAGATGTTAAATCTATAGATAAAGATATTGGGAAAATCAACGACATTTCTCAAGACAATATACAAATAGAAAAAGGATTAGTTGACAAAGATCATTATTCTGTTCCTAAATCTTTTGTGGAAATGCCTGAAGATGATATATCAGAATTCTATCTTTAACCGAAAATGAAATTAAAGACAACTCTAAACATCAATCTAATTACTATTTGGAATTAGATGATAATCAAATTTTCTAATTCTAACAAGTATTTTATATTCGTCATTAGATTAGCAGAGGATCCTTAACCGACTTGTTAATCCACTCTGTTAATTATTTTCTTTCCTATCTTCATTATTGCAAAGGCAAAATCTTTTGACTCGAGATCCAAAATTGCTTATGGTAGCTATGGGTGTAAACCTTCTTGTATTGTTAATTATGATGGTTGCTCTTGTGATAACTCTTGTCTTGGAGGAGGTGTACTACAATATGTATGACAAAAATTGTTTATCGCGCAGGCAAGGAATTGCTTTTATCAAAATACTTCACCACTCTCTTTTCGCATTCAGTTCCTTCTGGAGGTCTTAAATCCTCGCTAGAAACACATGCATGATATCTATCTCCAATCTGTATTTTGCCTATGTTTGTATCTTTGTCAAAGGTAAATGTTCTTTGTATTGTACTACCACTATTTTTAGCAAGTTCTGCTTGAACATCTTCTATAACTGCTGATTGTATTTGACCCTTTATCATAGCAGCAATTACTAATTTTTTAGTATCCTTTTTATCTGCAATTGGAGCAATAATTTTTATTTTAACACTATCGCTATTTGAACCATTTAGATTATTCAGGTTGCATTATCTACTGCTTGGCTTTTAGAGTATACTTGAGAACCTGTCTGAAATAAGTTGATTACATTAGGCTTATCTGTACTTAAAATATTACTTTCATTACAATCAAATTTTGTTCTGGGGATAGATCCTTTTGATACATTTCCTACTTGATATGCACCTACAAAAAATTCATCAGGAGTATCTGCTTCAACTATGTCATTTTTTTATTTACTTTTAATTCAACATTTAGATTATCATTAGTCTTGTCTATTGAAGAGATAGGAATGTCTTGCTTGCTTTCTTCACCATTTATAAAACCAATAACTCGTATGAATTTCGTTTTTTCCATTTCTATATTTTCTAAATGAATACGGGATTTAACAACCATATTATCTTATACCAAGTCAATAATGAGTTATATTTTAACGAATTTTAAAAAGTAAATTTTATGTTAAATAGTTATGTTTTAATGAATATTAACTTTTTTTCTAATTTATAGAAGAATCTTTTGAATCTACTAATTTGTCTAGTATATTATGATCATCTGTATCATAGAATGTACATACTAATGTTTGTACCTTGTTTGTTAAATCAAAGTTTAGGAATCCATATTGTCCTTTGAATTACATAATATGAAAGAGAATAAGCAATATTATGTAAGTCATCTCCTGCTGTTCCTGCTGTCACAAACATGACACCATCATTGTTTGTATACTCATAACTATTCTGATCCATTACAAATGGAGAGAAATAGAATTATCGTTGTTATTGTTTTAGTCATGTCTAGAAATAAGTATTAAGTTTTAGTCTTCGAAGAAAGGTCTATACTGAACATCAAAACCTGGAGAATTATTTGCAAATTGCTTTATTGTGATCATTCTACATATTTTGTCCTGCAACTCTGAATGTTCAATAATTTTTTTTTTACAAATAGGACACATTAAGTTATACTTCATACTATGAGCACAAAATAAATTCAATTAAATTAAATTAAACTTTACGTAATTTTTTTCAGAAATCTTTTCCCTTTCTAGTCTTTAATTAACAATACTATCCTGTATTTGTAATGATTGATTATACTTTCAAAGTTATCTCCTTTTTCTTATTGTGATTCAATTATAACCATTAGTAAATTTCTTTCATCTTTTCTCTTTGAATTTATAGAATATTACTCGCCAAAACAATACATTCGATTTTTTTTGTTACTTCTGCCTCTGCCATCGTCGTTACCACTATTATATAATATTTATTTATATATAATACTGTAATAAGTGGAAAGAAAAAAATGCTGAAATATATCTACAAGAAAAATCATTCTGTGAAATATATGGAGAGAATGTAACCACCAAGAAAACCTTGAATAGCAACAGTAGGCCTTAATCAATATAATAGAGACTGAACTATTAAAATATATCATACTTGTTCAAAGCATATCATAGATCTTTACAATAAAATAGTAGAAGAATTAGAGAATAAATAAAAATTTCTCTTATTTATTATTATTATTAAAAATGTTGAAAAATCATTTTACTGACTTTTTTAATGTATTTATATTTTTTATTATTTATTCTTTCTCTTCTTCTGATTCTGTTTATTAGACATATAAAGAGTATAAGGAATTATTTTATCTAAATAATCAGAAATAAAATTTCCAAACTATGCTGCTTTTTAGATTACCTTCTTTTGAAAGATCAAATTGATAAGAACATCTTCTACATTTAATAATTTTTTTTGTTTAACTAATTGTTGTTGCATAAATATAGTTCACTTTGTTAACTTAGTTTAGTTGGTAAAAAAAGTATACTTAAATATTTAATAAACAAAATAATAGTATACTAATGAGTACTCAGTTGACCAAGTTAATCAAAGTAAAGGGTGATACTTATGAAAGATTATCTATAGAGGAAAGAAGAATGAAACCTATGATGACATAATTCGTAAACTGTTAGATTTAGCAGAAAATGAAAATAATAAAAAATGAATATCATCGATAAATACAAAAATTTAGGTAAAAAAGATAAATCCGTTTTTCTTCTACTATTCATTGTTGCTTTTACTATTGTGATATGGATTCTAGTTATAAATAACTTATTTCATCCTCTTCTTGCGATGTTGTTAATGTTTTTAATGGTTGTGATTGTACGTATAGATATGAAGAATAAAGAAAAAGAAGAAAAGGAAAAAATGAAATGAGTATTCTACTACTAATATTTATTATCTAAATCAATATTAAACAAGTAATTGTTATAGTTGTGTTTTGTGGTAATTCATACCATCTTCTACTTTTTTCATAAATTATTTATAAATTCCAACACACTTTTCTCTTCTCTTAACCTCTTTATCTCGCAATGAGAGTGTAAACCTCTTTACCAAAATAATGAATATAAGTTTGAGGCATTTTACTGTTAATACTCCAGCCTGCATAATTTCTTTGAACATGTTATTTCAATATTTTGCTTTTTTCTGTTAATGCACTATGCCTAAGATTATATAAAGCAAATGGTTTGGTAAGAATATTTTTTATATATGCTTTATCAGTATGTAGAATTGTTGCATCCAATAATAATTTGGGAAAGAAAGACTTTTTATAAAAATCAGTATAGTGTTTGAGAAGACCATCATAAGTTAATTTGGAACCATAATTTCCTTTTGCAAGAGAAACAAACAGCCATGAGTCAGGATTACTTCCTCTAGGATGACCATGTTGAATCCAGTCCTTTACATAAGGAATAGAATCTATCAATGAATAATTCTTGAACTAGTCTTTCCTCCTTTGATTTCTACTTCTGCATACTGAATTCCTTCAGTATTAATTTTAAATTTAATATTGCCAATTCGTAATGAAAGAAGTTCTGATGGTCTTGCACTCATATCAAATGCCATAGCATGATAACATCGATCCCTTTTACTTGAATATTTTAAAAATAAAGAAATATCATATTCTGACCAGAGATCTGATGGATTATATCTGGATATATTTTTATTCGGAAGTTTTTTTATTCCTTTAACACATAAAGGAGTTTTCCTTAATCTATAATCATGTTCATTGGGATCAAACAACCATTTAAAGAAAGAGACAATTATCATTTGTCTGATATTATACAAGCCAATCCAAGTTTGTTTAGGATCATCCAAAACAGGTTTTTTTAATTTTGTAAGAAAAGATAAAATATCTTCTCTATCCATATCTTTGAAATGTTTATCTGCTAAAAATTCAGATAACCATACCAAGATCTTTATTTTTCCTTCTTTCGTGGATTCTTCGATGTTAAATGAAATTTGTTCAGATAGAATATCATCGCAAATTGCTTCTGAATTTACTTGGCTCCTTTAAGATAATTTAAGTAATATCTTTTGAATATAAGGTCTTTGAGAATTTGTAATTAGAATAACTTTTTTATTTATTTCTTGGATTTTATTGAATTCTATTCTATCTTGAGTTATTTGTACCACTTTTACGTAAATCATGTATCCAACAGTAAAATCTATTTTATAAGTAGTGGTGGAACCCTTGAGATAAGCGCCGGGAGAGGGATTTGAACCCTCGAGACCTTTCGGTCACAAGCTTACTTGATAATTCCAGGCTTGCGCCCTTCCAGGCTAGGCTACCCCGGCAATATTCTTTTTAATTAAAATAAAAGAATAAAAATGGAAAATATAATCTATTGGATAAGGTGTTACTGTATTATTACTTTCAATAAGATTAATAAAATAAAAATAAGGCATAAGAAAATTTTATTGAGATGAATAACACAGAAATTTCTCAATTTTGTAAAAGAAATAATCATATCGAGTGTAATGATTGTATGTGTAAATGTCACATCCCCGGAACAATGGAAAATTTAGCAAAAAAAATTGCTAAACTAGATAAAAAAATCCCCGGAATAGGAGAAACTATTTAATTTATTACATTTAACGAAAAGTATTATCAATAAACATTCATAGAATTAATTTTAAAATATGTCATAAAGTATTTGGTATTTATTTAACAAAAGTATTATATTATTTCCAACATTTTGGATATATATTTGGTTTCATAATCAATCGTTTCATAGTAAATGCAATACCACTTTTCTGAGAAATAATATCATCTACGTTCATAAGAGATTGAGCTAATCCTACTATTTCTCCTTTTAAAGTGTATATTCCTACTAAATCACCATTTTGAATTTTTGGTGAAAGTTGAGTAATGCCAGGAATAGCTAAGGGTGCACCATGACAAAGAGCATCAACAGCAGTATCTCTAATAATAACTGAAGGGATATCAGTAAAACATATTTCAATAGGTTTTACCAGATTTCGGATTTTTTCCTCATCATTTTTTTCTTTATAAAGATAAAAAGCATTGTACAAATCATGGAGTTTTACTAGACCATCTCTTTCAAAAAAGTTACTAACTCGAGTTCTACGAAGTTCAACCATAGTAGCACCTGAACCTAAAACTTCACCAATATCATAGATAAGTTTTCTTATATATGTACCGGCTTGACATAATATTCTCAATAGAATAAGATTTTCCCTATCTTCTAAATATTCTAATTCATATATTCTACGTATTCGAGTCATTCTCTTTACTGATGATCTCTGCGGGGGGCGTTGATAAATATCGCCATGGAAATCCAATAATATTTTTTCTATAGATTTTCTTGTGTATTTTGAATGAACTCTAGCCAAGGAAAAGTATTCTTTTGGTCCTAATAACAAAATTGAAAGTGCTTTGGTACCTTCACCAAGTCCCATTGGCAATAAACCTGTTGCCCCTGGATCTAAAGTACCACTATGCCCTGATTTATCTATATTTAAAATTCGTTTGACCCAAGATGCAATTTCATGACTTGTAGGACCTGCTGGCTTATCAATCATTATTAAACCATAATCAAATAATATATTCATAGGACGATTAAATGGAGAGTAACCATATTTATCATCAGGTATACTATCGGATAATTTAAGTAAATTATCCATTTGAATGAGTTTTTCATTATTTTTTAAATCCATCATTAAAAATACATTAATAACAATATTAATAATTTTAATCTTTCATTATTAACTAGTTTAATCAAATATGTAAATTTTTTACGATGGTTTTTGATATTAAAAGTATAGAATCCAGATCTAGTAAATCAGTATCTAAAACAAAATCAAAAACAGAAAGATCTTTTCCAAATTCGTATCCGTATAAATTATGATAGATAAGAACATTATTATCATCGCGTTGTTGAATTACATCTCTTGCTTGCTTTAGGTTTAAGTTATCTCTCTTTGCCAATCTTTTAATTCTGTTACTCCGCGAGCCTTTTAACCAAATTTTAATTGATTCTGGAACTAACCATGGTAATGTATAACTAGTCACTACAACTTTTCCCATTCTTACGATCTCAACTAATTTTCTATCTACTTCAATATCAAAATAAGAATTTGACTCTCTTTCGACCATAAAATTTTTAGCCTCTTCAGTATCCCACCAATCATTTCCAGATACTACATATCCTTTTTCAGCGGCTAACATTTTCAAGACATCTCCACCATTGTAATGTTTATACCCAAATTCTCTCGCTAATTCTGTAGCAATAGTTGTTTTACCTACTGCAGGCCAACCCGAAATAACAATACTATTTAATATCTTATTTTTATAATTAGATGGATTCATTTTAGGTCATACTTGGAAGGGAAGTTTTGGTTATTTTACCAATTATGCCGCTTGTTCCAAGTGAGGTAATAAGAAACCAACCCCATAGAAAAACCTCCCCAGCAACATTGCATGCACCTTTGGGTTCTCCTTTTTCGTCAATGACAGAATCTACTTTTACATTTTCATCAGTACACATAAGATAGGGAATATGAATTGGCGAAAGAGCTACTGTTTGGCCAAAAAGAGCAGGGAATACTAGAATCCATAGCATAAATGAAGGTATCATATAGAGCATCATAGGGCGCATTTGTTGTTGTTGCATTTCTAAACTCATCTTATTAACATAGGCTTGTTTTTTCTTTAACTCACTGATTCTTACTTTATCCTGTTTTCTAATAGCATCAGTGTATTCTTTTCTCCATTGATTAGTTTCTTTCATAACATTTGATAATCGATCAATATCAGTAGTTTTCTTTCTTAATAATGCAAAAGCAAAATTCAGACCAATAGCAATTAAAGCAGCTACAAGCACACTAGAAAATAAATCTGGAAATATAGGATGTTTAGTATATGCAGGCGCAAGTCCAGGAATCTGTAAAATTAGGTCACTTAAATACATCATGTTATTTGTCTTTTTTTGAGGTATCCAATATTAATGAAACCATTTTTTGAGTACAATCTGTAATTGAATTTTCAGGATTTGCAAGGACTTTAAATGGAGCTCCAGATACTATTGAACAGCATGAAATTAACATCTTTGACACATCAATATCATTTTTAATAGAATCCATTGATATTATATCTCTATTTCTGGAAGAGTCATTTTGTCTCCTATGATAAATTTCCTCAGGATTTGCAGTTATTAGTATCAAATTAGTTGGTTTTAGATTGTTTAATAAATCAAAAGGTAATCCGGGATAATATCCTTCCTGAGTATTTATAAATAAATGTGTGTCAATTATTACCACCTCAGCCTTTATTTTTGAGATTTTTTCTGCGGCAAGATTTTGTAATTTTTTCTGTTCAGAGATAGAAAGGCGCCTTATTTCATCTCTATTTTTTATGTTTAACTTATTTGCTTCTTCTAACATTATTTTTCCAAATTCTGCAAGAATAGTTTTGACACCTTTTTCTTCTAGTGCATTTTTCACACTAGAGACAATGGTAGTTTTACCTACCCCTGGAATACCTACTACAACTATCCTTTTAGTCTTTTCTTCCAATCAAAGCCGCCAATTTAGGCATAGTAGTATCTACCTTTTCTCTTATCAACAAGTTATAATAGTTTACAAGAATATCTATCATCAATAATAATCCTATACCACCACCAAAAAGACCAAGAACATCTGAAACTGATGCCAATAATCCAATTGCAATACCTCCAATTATAGTTACAGAAGGAATATATTTATCTAAGACCGTTTGAACTGAATTCTGAGATCTTCTGAAACCAGGTATTTGAACATCTGCATCTAAAAGATTTTTCGCGGCTGCTTTTGCTGAAAGACCACCTAATTCTACCCATAAGCGGCCAAATACAGTAACAATAGCTGTTATTAAAATAACATTCACTACCGCTCGAATAGGATCTTGAGCAACTACATCCAGTCCTCTTGGTGTAGTAATATAATATAATAAACCCCCTATAGGAGTCTGTTGCTGTGTTGGATCGAATTGAGCTATCCAATTAAAGAAAGGATTATCATTTTCAGGATTATAGTTTGCCCATAGCATTTGACCCATAAATATTGCATTGGCAACCAAAGCTGTGGTTAAAATAACTGGAATATTAGAAGTATATAACATTTTAATTGGATAAACTGCAGTAAAGCCCCTATATTTCGTAGAAACAATCGGAATATCAATATGGATACCCTGGGTATATACTAGAAGCGCCATAACACCTCCTGTCAAGATAAAAGTAAAGACACTAGGCAATTGACCACTTCTAAAGAAAGTATCAGAAAGTTCTCCATTAGCCGCTGAATCAATGATAAAAGGAATAATCCCTACAGGTCCGTCTGGCCCTGCAAGAGGACTAAATACACTCCAAAATATAGTCTGAGCCACACCAGCCATTATAAACAAGCTTATACCTGATCCTAATCCCCAACCTTTTTGGATTAATTCATCTAAAAGCATAACAATAATACTCGTAGATATTAACTGTGCTATCAAAATGGGTATAAAACTAGGTGAAGCAACCAAAGGTCCATAGACACTACCGCCATAGAGAGCCCCTTCCGCAACAATAACAAATATAGTTACAATTTTAGTTGCTGAAGTAAAAAGAGCTCGATCGTCGGGATTTTTAAAATTTAATTTTAAAATATCCGAGCCTTTAAGCAGTTGCATAAGTAATCCGGCAGTTACAATAGGCCCTATTCCAAGTTCTAATATTGTTCCTTGTTGTGCGGCAAAAATTACACGTGCAAATGCAAGAAAATCAAACTGGGGGTCATCAGTGACACCATAAAGTGGAACTTGACCCATAACAAGATAGGCAAAGACTGCTATTCCACACCATACAAATTTTTCTGTTAAAGAAATCTTCTTCTTTGGTTTTTCTACTTGTGGAATATATCTTGAAACTATTTTTATTGATTTACGAACGAAACCTTCATTCTGAATGGTACTCATTAGAAATTACACTTCCTCCAATTGCTTGAATTTTTTCAACTGCACGCCGAGAAATTTGTTCTACCTTAACATTCATCTTGGTTGTTATTGTACCTCCTCCTAAAAGCTTGTTAATACCCAGATTAGTTAAATCTAAAGTTCTACTTTCAGAATCACTTTTGACATGTTTGGAATACAAAAAATCCAAATCTTTAAGATTTGCCCATTTTTTGACTGAAATCTTATGATGAGACTTGGTTTGAGGATGTCCGAAATGATTAGGTTCTTCAATAACAGTACGTATCCAAAAATGCTTATGCTTACCAGCCTGTCCTACTCCACCTCTTGATCCCGATTGCCTATGTTGACCTATTTGTCCCCAACCACAATACCGTGTTCCGCGTTGTCTTCTACTTTTTCTAAATCTAGTAGCCATAATCAAGACTCCTCAATTTTTTTTTATGAATAAAAAAGATTAGCGAAATCATCATCGTTCTTCCATTAATAAAATTTTGTAGTATTTATATCATTCTCCTAACTAGGTCGATTAATTCCTTATTTTCTCCCAGTACACCTTTCTGATTATACTGAGTTTTTATCTTCCGCTTGAATCCACCTTTAGGAGGACTTAACGAAAACCAAGGTTTAAGATCTTCAATATCGGATAAACCAATATTATTTTTATGAATGGCATTAGCTAAATCCTCAATAGTTTTATAATTGGAAGGAAGAGGTGACTGATTTAATGTATGGAATCCTTTTTTCATTCCTCTTGTTTCTAACAGATCTTTAATAATAGATTCATCAACAGATTTCCAAGCAACAATATCTTTCACTTTTCGTAACATTCCTAAAGTTTGATGATTTTCTGTGATTAGTGTTGCATTAAACTTTCTTCGCAAGTTTAGATTTTCTAAAGTTTTTTCTGCCCAACTTGGAATATTAACCAATCCGCGAATTCTAATAACCAGATAGACCATATTTTATCACTTATCCTGCTGCAAATGTACTTCTTAAGGCATTGAATATAGCTTTCGTAGTTGAAGCCATAGTATTCGTTGAACCATATGATTTAGTCCAAGCATCTTTTAAACCAGCCAACTTTAACAGAGTTTTGATATTCTCTCCTGCTACCAAGCCCAATCCTCTTGGACCAGGTAGTACCTCAATTGTCACACTTCCACCTTTTCCAGATACTTGAAAAGGAATTGAATGTAATTGATTACATCGACATTCCCAGCTTCCACAACCTAATTTAAGTGGTATAACATTTAGATAGGCAGCATTAGTAGCTTTATCGATAGCATTTCGCATTTGTGCAGCTTTTCCCTTACCTATTCCAAACCATCCACCCTCATTTCCTACTGCAACCAGTGCATTAAATCTTGTAGATTCACCAGCATCTGTTTGTTTTTGAACAATTCCTACATGAACTACTTGACTTTTCATATCTGGAAGCAGTTGTTTTACAATTTCGGATTCTTGAATTCGCATCCCATTTTCAAAAACTTGTTCCATAGAAGATATTTTTCCACCTGCAACTAGCATGCCCAACGTAGTCCGGGGTTTCCATTCGACTTGTTTTTCTTCTCTTCGAAATTGATGATGGCTCATCTATGTAGACTCCCTAATGATATGGTCTTTTACATCTACTTTATTTTTACCATTGTGTTCTATTTGATTATTTTTATCTTTAAAATTTTGAATTTCAAGATTCATTATTTTTTCCTTAAACTCCTCAAAATGACTTTTATAATTCTCTGGATTTAAACCATTTTTTATAATAGTAGAAAATCTTTTATTATAAGTTTCAGAATCAGTCTTTAAAGATGATGCATAGTTAGCTATATGTTCTCCAGAAATACGTTCAATGCTAGGAAAAGAATCTTCTGATGATGGTATTTCAATTCCACCATCAATTATGCCTTTTAGACATGCAGATAATCTTTCAGTAAATGCATCTTTGCCCGTATAAAGTATAGCATTATCAATTCCCTTAAAAGATGCTTTTTTACCTAATAATAAACCTGTCAAGTAACATGCTGGAAGAGAATTTAATGATCCCTTCCATCCAAGTTTTGCTAAATTGTTACTATGAGCAGAAGTAATTACTTTATCTCCTGTAATAGAAGGTTCTAATATTTGTGTTAAAATATTCTGATTTGTTACTTTTATAGTTATAAACCTCTTTTTACTCAATAATAGAGATGAGCGTTTATGATAGTTTGTTTTTCTTTCTCTAATCCTCTTTAATGTATGTATATAACTCATTACAGTTCTTTCTCCAATTTTTTAATAATAAATGCAGAATTTTACAGCACTTATAAACGTTTTATTAAGATAATTTGCCAATTATTTGATTTTTTCCATATTACTCATTCTGTTAGCAATCAATGCAGCAAATGATCCTGCTCCTATTCCATTATCAATATTTACAACAGTTAATCCAAGCGCGCAGCTTTGAAGCATTGAAGATAAAGCAGCAATACCATGAGAGCCGAAACCATAACCAACAGAAGTAGGAACTCCAATAACAGGAACATTTACACATGATGAGACCAAAGAAGCTAAAGCACCTTCCATACCGGCAACAACCACGATTGCTTGTACATTCTCTGACATCATCTTTTCAAGAGTCGGAAATACTCTATGAATTCCCGCAATTCCAACATCATAAGAAATAATTGATTCGCAATTCATTGCTTTGGCCATTAATCTAGCTTCTTCTGCTATCCCTATATCAGATGTACCACCTGAAATTACTCCTATTTTGTAAGAATGACATTTGATTGTAGCGATTGTTGATAAGAGTATAGTAGAACTACTTTTACCAATTTCAAAATAGAAATTCTTTTTTTTTACAAAATCTATTATTTTTTTAATATGTTCCTTTCGAATCTTACTTACAACTATTGTTTTATTTTTGCCGAGCACTTTAGATATTATTTTTGCTATATCTGAGTACTCCTTATTTGCTCCATATATTACTTCAGGAATTCCTTTTCTGAATCTTCTATTAATATCTAATTTTGCAATATTTTTACCTACATTGTGAATATAAGAAGAAGTAATTTGTCTTTTAAGTTCCTTTATAGATAGATTGCCATTATTATACTCATTTAATAATTCTTCAAAATCCATTACTTTATTTCTGACTGCATAAATTTTATTGCTTCTTTTACGCTTCTAAATCCTAAATCAAAAATTTTTCTTTCAGATTCGTTTAACTGTAATTCAATAATTTTTTCAATACCATTTGATCCTAAGACTACTGGAACTCCTATACACACATCAGATATACCATATTCGCCTTCTAAATAAGTAGAAACAGGTATTACTTGTTTTTTATTTTTTTTCATACTTTCAATCATTGTTGCAACTGCATTCCCAGGGGCATATACAGTAGCTCCTTTTAATGCAATAACTTCGGCAGCAACTTTTTTTGTTCTTTCAAATACTTCTTGAGATTGTTCATTAGATAAAAATTCATTTAAAGGAATTCCACCAATAGAAGAAAAACGAGTCAATGGTAACATATTCTCGCCATGTTCGCTTATCACCATAGCTTGAATTGATTCCCTTGAACAACCAGTAATATCATGAATAAAACTTTTAAATCTGGATAAATCTAGCATACCTCCCATTCCAATTACCTTATTTTTCTTGAAACCAGTTGTTTTTAAAGCAAGATAAGTCATTGGATCTAATGGATTAGTAACAACAATTAATGTTGCATCCTTAGCATATGCTGCAATTTTATCGGAGACATCCTTTACAATACTAGCATTTTTATTTAATAAATCCATTCTAGTCATTCCTGGTTTTCTTCCTATTCCTGCTACAAGTACAACAAAATCCGAATTCGTCATATCCTCATAACTATTTGATCCTTTTACTTTAGAATCTATTCCAAGTTCAGAAAATTGATGATTAATATCCATTGCTTCACCTTGGGGAAGTCCTTCAATTACATCTAACAATAAAATATCATCTAATTCTCTTAGTCCACAATTTAATGCAACAGATGCACCTACTCTTCCGGATCCTACTATTGTAATTGTCATAGAGTGAATTATTTTTAGATAAATTATAAGTTTACTAAAGACTTGCATAAAGGTTAAATTTTATTAGGAATATAGTAATATAAAAAAAAGTAATTTTAATTTATGTTTAGCTATTACTGTAACCAATAGGATAATGTCTAAAATTTCAATAATTGACGCTCAGCTTGCTGGTTTATCAGGAGATATGATTTTATCCGCTTTAATAGACTTAGGAGCAGATAAAAAAAAAGTAATTGATTCGATATATAAATGTGAAAACATTCTTGCAGGAAGCAAGATAAAAGAAGCTAGGTTTGAGAAAGTAAATTCTAATGGATTTAACGCTACCAGATTTTACTTTGAATATAATGAGAAAATTCACAAGAGAAAAGGAATTGATATAGTTAGAGACTTATCTAAATCCACAGAATACCTAGATTTAAAGCCACGTTCAAAGTCTTTTATTTTGGACTCAATAAGAACTTTGATAAATGCAGAAGCAACTATTCATGGAGAATCTATAAATAAAGTTCATCTTCATGAAGCTTCTAGTATTGATACTTTTGTTGATTTAATTGGTTGTGCAATTGCATTAGAGGATTTAAAGATTTTTGATTCAAAAATATTTTCAACTTATATTTGTATAGGAAATGGACTAACTACGTTTTCTCATGGAACGATACAGAATCCTACAAATGCAGTTTTGGAAATTTTTAGAGGAAAATCATTTGTTCTAATTGGCAATGATCTAGGAGAAGTTACTACCCCCACAGGCGCAGCAATGTTAGTTAACCTATCTTCTGAATGTATCAGAAATTATCCACCTATAATTCCAGAAAAGATAGGTCTAGGAGCGGGTCATAAAATATTAAACAATACACCTAATATTCTTAGAATAGTTCTAGGAAAGAACCCACTTAACTTTGGTTTAAATAATGAGAAAATGTTTTTAATTGAAACAAATATAGATGATGTTGACGGGGAAATTATTGGTAATTTAATAGAAGTTTTGATGAACGAAGGAGCAAGGGATGTAACGGTTATTCCTGGAATAACTAAAAAAAACAGACCTGTAAATATAATAAGAATTCTTTCTGATAACTTTAAGAGGGAAATTCTTATTGAAAGACTATTTAAAGAAACGGGAACTTCAGGAATAAGAATTAATGAAATTAACAGGATATCTTTGGAAAGAAACATAATAATTATGCAAGCAATCATTAATGAATCGAAATATAATATCAAAGTAAAAATAACAAAGGATTCATCAAATAATATAATCAATATCAAACCTGAGTTTGACGATTTAAAGAAGATATCGATATATGAAAATAGTTCATTAAAAACAATTCAGGAATTGGTTATGTATCAAATATATAAAAAATTTAAGGTGGGCAAATACGAATAGCGAGGAATGCCTTTTACAATTAAAAGACTGGTTTATTAACAATACAAAAGGAAATGTATTCATCGCTCTCTCTGGAGGAGTAGATAGTGCAATAGTAGCATTTGCGGCTAAAAAATCAATTGGCGAAAAAGCAATTGCCATTACTGCAAATTATAAAACTCTAGCATTATTTGAACTTGAAGATGCCAAAAGAGTAGCAAAAGAGATAGGAATTCAACATATAGTAATTGAATATAATGAGTTGGAAGATGCGAACTTTGTCAAAAACGATATGCAAAGATGTTACTATTGTAGAAAAAGTTTAGGCGAACATATCAAAACATATGTAAAAAGATACCAAGTTACAGACATTATTGATGGAACTCATCTAGATGATATAAATGATTATCGTCCTGGTATGAAAGCGTTGAGAGAACATAAAATTAAAAGTCCTCTATTAGAAAAAAGAATAGGAAAAAAAGAAATAAGAGAAATTGCTAAAAAATACAATATTAGTATAGCAAATAAGCCTTCTAATTCATGTTTAGCATCTAGAATCCCATATGGTAATTATATCACTCATGAGAAATTAAAAAAAATTGAAATTTCAGAAGAAAAAGTTAAAGAATTGTTTAACATTAGTCATGTTAGAGTAAGAGATCATGGGGATATTGCTAGAATAGAAATTGGCAGAGATGAAATGGAAAAAATGTTTGATATGAGAAAACTCAATCAACTAGATATAGAATTAAAAAGTATAGGGTTCAAATACGTCTCTTTAGATTTATATGGATATAGATCTGGAAAGCTAACCGTGATTAATGATTGAGTACAACTAAATTTAATAATAATGTAATTTATTTAGATCATGCAGCTTCAACTCCTGTACTTCAAGAAATAATTGATGAAATGATACCGTATTTAGGAAATTTATTTGGTAACCCCTCTTCTATCCACACTCATGGAATAAAATCAAAAATTGCAATTCAAATTGCTAGAAAAAGAGTTGCTGCATTAATAGGTTCTAAACCTACTGAGATTTATTTCACGTCAGGTGGAACTGAATCAGATAATTTAGCATTGAAAGGAATATGCAAAAGTATTAGAAACAATCAAAACATAAAGAATCATATAATTACCAGTTGTATCGAACATGATGCAATTTTAGAATCGTGTAAGAATTTAGAAAAAGATGGATTTGATATTTCATATTTGAATGTAGATAGAAATGGAATTATTGAGAAAAATGAATTAAAAAAATGTCTTACTGAAAAAACAATTTTAGTTAGTATAATGTTAGCTAATAATGAAATTGGTACTATTCAACCAATTAAAGAATTATCAGAAATTGTTCACAATTTTGATAAAAAGATAATATTTCATTCCGATGCAGTTCAGGCTGCTGGTAAAATACCCATAAATGTTAAAGAATTAGATGTTGATGCATTATCATTATCATCCCATAAAATGAATGGACCAAAAGGAATTGGAGCCTTATATGTACGTGATAAAGTAAAATTTGAGCCCATAATACATGGAGGTGGACAAGAATTGACATTTAGATCAGGAACTGAAAATGTCCATGGTATTGTAGGTTTTGGAAAAGCATGTGAAATAAGTATGAGAGACTTGAAAAATAATTCTCAACACATATGTTATTTGAGGGATTTTTTAATTGAGCGAATCAATAAAGAGATTCCTAATAATAAATTGAATGGTTCTCTGGAATACAGATTACCAAATAACGTCAATTTTACATTTTTAGGGATAAATGGGGAAGATCTGCTGATTAAATTAGACGAGGATGGAATTTTAGCATCTACAGGGTCTGCATGTTCTACCAACAGACAAAAAGAATCTCATGTTTTGAAAGCTATTGGACTGAGTCATGAAGAGATTTCAGGATCAATAAGGTTTTCTTTAGGAATGCAGAATACAATTGAAGACATAGAAAAAACCATCATAGTTTTAAAACTAAGAATTACTGAGCTTTTGAATATTTCACCATTGAAACAAAAATATCAAGATTAGGGCAAATTTTAATATAAAGTAATCAAGAATATTATACATATGCTGAATTCTGAAAAAATTCCAAATGTAGGTGATATTGCACCAGACTTTGAATTAGTTAATGAGGAAATGAAAAGCATGAAATTGAGCGACATAAAAGATAAAAAAATAATTCTTGCTTTTTTTCCTGCTGCGGAATCTCCCGTATGTTCCACTGAAATGTGTAATTTTAGAGACCATTTAAGTGATTTAAATAATAAAAATGCACAGGTAATTGGAATATCGATTGATGGTCCTTTTGCCAATAAAATATTCAAAGAAAACCGTCATTTGAATTTCCCATTATTAAGTGACTATAATAGGGAAGTAATTAAAAAATATAATGTTATCATGAAGGATCTTGCATCACTTAAAGATTACAATGCTGCCAAAAGAGCAATTTTTATATTAGATAAAGATAGAAAAATACAATATAAGTGGGTTTCAGATAATCCACTAATTGAGCCTAACTATACAGAAATTATGGAGAATCTCAAATAGAAAGAAAATTTTTAAAATTTTTATAAGTTAAATTTCTAAATCTAAATCTAAACCTATAAAGTTTTTTGCTAATCTATTATTGCAACAACTTCATTTCTTGAGACGGTTGAACCCTCTTTTACTTTGATTTCCTTTACAATACCATCTTTATTAGACTTAATAGCAATTTGCATTTTCATAGATTCAAGAACTACAATAGGATCGCCTTCCTTTATTGTATCTCCTGTTGAAACAGAGACTTTAACGACTCTACCAGGTATTTGGCTAGTTACGTTATTAGCTCGACTTACAGTTCCTTTAGCCTTTAATGATTTTTCTATAATTTCAGTTATTTTGGATTGTTTCTTTATTTCAATTACGACTCCATCAATTAAAAGTTTATATTTTGTTTCAGTAGAAGAAAGAATTTTAACATAATGAAATGTATTCTCAAGAATAAATTCAAATTCGTCTGATTTTGATTTTAAAATTTTTAAATTGTATTTTTTTCCGTCTATTTCAAATAAAAGATCACCATCTCCTTTATTGTATATTAATTCAGCATTGATTAATTTAGATTGACCTTCTATTTGAAATTGCATTAATAATAACCTCCACTCATTGACTTTTGAATTCTATTCAATCGTTGAGTAGTTGAATTTGATTTTTTGACAAATTCAGATTGTAATAGAATTGCAGATATGGCTGCATATGCTTTGTCTTTGTAGTCCTCATTTCTTTTTTGTTTCATCTTTTCTATAATATTATATTTATCAATATAATCAGTAGAAATATTGCCATTTATAAAATTAGATTCTTCTATAATTGTTTGATGAATTGGAATAGTAGTATTTATTCCTTCAATAGTAAATTCAGATAAAGCATTCTTCATTCTTACTCGTGCTTCGTTAAAGTCACTACCATAGGTAATTAGTTTAGCAATTAATGAATCATAGTAACCAGACACATTACAACCTGGGTAAAGATAGGTATCTACCCTCACACCAGGTCCTAAAGGAATGTTACAATTTGGAATATATCCTACAGATGGAGTAAAATTATAAAAAGGATCTTCAGAATTTATACGACATTCTATGGCGGAGCCTTTTAGTTCAAGATCTTCTTGTTTAAATGGTATTTCTTCACCTTGAGCAACTTGAATTTGTAACTTGACAAGGTCTTTTCCAGTAACAAGTTCGGTAACAGGATGTTCAACTTGTAATCTAGCATTAATTTCAATAAAATAAAAATTGCCTTTAGAATCAGATAAAAATTCTGCTGTTCCAGCGTTTAAATAGTCAAGAGCGGTACTTGCACGTACTGCAATTTCTCCTACTTTTTCTCTAATTTCTTTATTAACAACAGGTGAAGGAGACATTTCAATAAGTTTTTGATGTCTTCTTTGAATAGAACATTCCCTTTCGAAAAGATGCCTACCATTTCCACTAGAATCTCTTAGCAATTGATATTCAATATGCCTGATGTTGGTAAGATATTTTTCTATAAATAATGCAGACTTGCCAAATGCTGCCTTTGATTCATTTGATGCTAGTTCAAATTCTTGTCTCAGTTCTTTTTCATTACTGACCAACCTAATGCCTCTTCCTCCGCCTCCAAAAGCAGATTTTAGCATAACAGGATAACCTGCGTCCTTAGCGATATCTACAGCCAATTCTATATCTTCAACTACTCCATCACTTCCAGGTACAGTAGGAACTTCAGCTTTTTTCATTATTTCTTTACATTTCATTTTATCACCTGCCAACTCCATCGCTTTTGCGGTTGGACCTATAAAAATAATGCCATTTTTCTTACACTCCTCAGAAAATAATTCATTTTCTGAGAGAAATCCATAACCAGGATGTATAGCATCGGCGCCAGATGATTTAGCTACCTCAATTATTTTGTCTATACGAAGATAACTTTCGGACGCTTGTGCTGGGCCCAATCTATATGATTCATCAGCTCTTTTAACGTGTATTGATCTAACATCTTCATCTGAATAAACTGAGATTGATTTTATCCCTAAATCTTTGCATGCTCTAATAACACGCAGAGCAATCTCTCCACGATTTGCTATAAGAATGCTTGAAATTTTCGACATTTCTAATTTCACCTATAAATTGATATTCCCGTGTTTTTTCCAGGGACCGGTTTCTTTCTTTCCAGATAATGATGCAATAGCTCCTATTATCATAGTGCGAGTTTCCATAGGGTCAATTACTAGATCAATGATTCCTTTCTCTGCTGCAATATAGGGATTAGCAAATTTTTTCCTAAACTCATCAGCTAATTTCTTTTTTGTTGTTTTTGCATCTGGAGAAGATTTAAGTTCTCTTCTATGAACTATTGTAATTGCTGCTTCAGGTCCTAAAACTGCTATTTCTGCAGTAGGCCATGCAAAATTAATATCGGCTTTTAAGTTTTTACTCCCCATTGCAATATAAGCTCCACCATATGCCTTTCCAATGATACAAGTAATCTTAGGAACGGTTGCTTCACAATATGCATATAATAATTTACTACCATGTCTAATTATTCCATTATGTTCTTGATCAGCACCTGGTAAATAACCAGGGGTATCAACTAGTGTAATAATAGGAACATTAAAAGAATCACAAAATCTAATGAATCTCGCTGCTTTATTAGAAGAATCTATATCTAAAGCACCTGCTAAATACATTGGTTGATTAGCTACAATCCCAACTGTTTTACCATCCATTCTAGCAAAGCCTACAATGATATTGCTTGCAAAGGTTTCATGAATTTCATAAAAATCTTTATTGTCGATTATACTCATAATGATTGATTTAATATCATATGGCTGATAAGGATTTTCAGGTAACATATTAATCAATGACGGATCGAGTCTATTTGGGTCATCATTTGGTTCTAATGATGGTGGTTCTTCTAAATTGTTTTGAGGTAGAAATGAGATTAATTTTTTAATTTTTTCCATACATTCATATTCATTAGCTGCAACCATATGGGCCACACCAGATTTAGTTGCATGAGTAGAAGCTCCACCAAGGTCTTCAAATGATACATCTTCACTTAAAACTTCCTTCACAACTTCAGGTCCAGTTACAAACATCTGTCCTATATTCTCCACCATTATAATAAAATCTGTCATTGCTGGGGAATATACAGCACCACCAGCACAAGGTCCTATGCTAGCAGTTATTTGAGGAATTATTCCAGAAGCAGTAGTATTTCTATAAAATATGTCACCATAGCCATCTAAACTCATTACTCCTTCCTGAATTCTAGCTCCACCAGAGTCAAGAATTCCTATTATTGGCGCACCTACTTTAATGGCTCTATCCATAACTTTTACAATTTTTCTTGATGCCATTTCGCCTAAGGAGCCACCTAAAACTGTAAAATCATATGCGTACACAAAGACTTTTCTTCCGGTAATTGTTCCAAATCCAGTAATCACGGCATCCCCATAGAATTTCTTAGTTTCAGGATCATCCTGTCGATGAGTCACATATTTATCCATTTCAATAAAACTTCCTTCATCCAAAAGAAGATCAATTCTTTCTCTAGCCGTAAGTTTGCCTTTAGCATGTTGTACATCAATTTTCTCTTTACCACCGCCGGACTCAGCTAAATTTTTCAATTCATACAATTTCTTTAACTTTTCTTCGTGCATGGCTTTAGCATTTATCCTATATTCTGATATTTATATATATAATATGATAATCAGAGATAAACAATATAATAGTATGATTAATATTCTTGAAAAATGTATAATTCATTTCTTATAAGTTTAAATAAAAAGCTATTGTTCTCGTAAACCCGACCGTCCTCCTTGTGCTCTTCTGAAAACATTCATACCAAGATTATAATTTTCAAACAATGTTTTTAATGTCTCAATTTCATTAGACAATAATTGTATTTCATACTTATTTTCATTTGCTTTTTCTAATAATAAATCCAATCTTTGCTTTTTTTCCAAAAGCAGTTTTCCAACATTATGTTCATATTCACTTGACATTTTATTTAGATAATCTAAATTAAGATTTTAATTTTACTATTTTTTTTATTTTTTCATAAATTATTTCTTGATATTTTAAGTAAGATTTAGGATTTTCTAAACAGGCTTTACACAAGAAGATTGAATCTTTTTGACTTTCATGATTTAAGAAAAAGTCATCATGATAGATATATTGAACCGCAGTACAGCATAATAGACAATGTAGAATTATTCCAGAATCTTTCTCAATAGTTTCATTCTTGACCTTATTAGTGTTATCGTTCTTACAATCAAGATGTTTTATTTTTTTTGATGATTTTGACCATAGAGCATATTGACCTGCTAAAATTTGCTTTTCGCAAATTTGACATTTACCTTTAAATTTTACTAATAATTTTATCCATTCAGACTCTATCATATTTTTTAGGCCTATTCATCTCTTTTTGAAGAATATCGACAAATTTCTCATCTATCTCAAAATTTGAAATCAATTCATGAATATCTAATTTACATTCACGGATTATCTCAAGTAGATATGGAAAAAACAACATTCCAAAAGTACTAGAAGAAACATGAAATAATATAGATAGATTAGAAATTAAATTACGCACAGATACACCTCTTGAAAAAATTTGTCCCATTATAGGCCAGCTAATCCCATATTGATGATAAGATATCATCTTATTTTGTATCTTTGCATATAAAAGATCAATTAAAATACTATCCATATATTTTAATAATTTCCAATTTCTATTTTCATATATTCTTGCTACTTGTAAATCAATTAGGGATAGACTGTCTAATAATTGGGACAAAGTATTCATATCTAGATCCGATGTTACAATACTTGTAAATAATGAATTGACAATATCTTTTCTTCGTTCTTCAGTTGATAAGCCATACCGTGGATCAGAATATTTACCATCCAAAGATAATAAATTAAGTCTGGCATTATCTTTATTTGGACTAGAAAAAAATTCATTTAGACCTTCGGAGATATCAACTTTAAATTTTTGGGTGATAAATTGTCCATAACCAGTGCATTTAGACTGAGCTATATTAAGCATCGTTCTAATATCGCCATTACTTTTTTCAACTATCCATTCTTTATCATCGAAAGGTAGAGAATATTTTTGTTCATATAATACAAAATTTAAAAACATCATCAATAGATTGGATGAAATACGTTGGAATTTAATTATTTTACAAAGTTTTGATAAATTTTTTAATTTAATGTTATTAGAATTAGCAGCAAAAATTATTGGAAAGTTTGATGATTTGATAATTTTTAAAAGAACTTCAATTCCTCCACTATCTTCTCTACCATAAATACCATCTACCTCATCAAAAAAAAGAAGAATCTTTTTTCCAAATAGACTTGTATTATTAAGAAGTGGATTTACAAGTTTTTCTAATTGTGGGCCACTTCTAGTATTACTTGCATTTAATTCTATTAGATCATAGTTCAAAATAGAAGATAATATTTTAACAATTGTAGTTTTTCCAAGTCCAGGGGCTCCTATTAAAAATAATGGTTTGGTACCTGGAAGCCATTTTACTAACCATTTCAATATAGTAATTCTTATTTCTTCATTCCCAATCATCTGTTCTAAACTTTTTGGTCGATAAATTTCTGTCCAATACATATTCTATCGAATTTTGGCTATACTAATTTGCGTGTTAGAGGATGAATAGTTCTTTCAAAATACTTAAAGAGATCACGTTTAGTGATATCATGATACCAATATTGATTATAGTGATTCACAGTAAGAAATAAAAATGTTAGAAATGGTTTAAGTTCAAATTCTTCTGGTAAAAATTCCAATGCGAGTTTTGCTTCATCTAAATATATCTCACTTTTCTTCAGAGTAAGTTCAAATCCTTTTCTAACATCATTAGCAATAAGGGAGTAATATAGGGGCCAAGATGGTATTTTAATTGCACCTTCGTTAATTGAATCTTGCATTTCGTTACCGCAGCCTACAGATTCACTTGCTTTCGACATTCCTAAATGGTAAATTTCATTTAAAGGTGTTTGATTTAAGGCCATGTTTCTGCCAGCAGTACCCATAATTGAACGATATTTTTTATAACAACCAATCATATGTTCATCAGTAATTGATTCGGGTTTTATCTTTAATTTATGATCTATTACTTGACCTATTCTAGCATCTTTAAATCCTTCTTCAAATGCCTTTAGAACTGAATCACCTCCTTGCGAAATTTTTTCTCTAGCTATATCCAAAATATAGGGATTCATTAATCTATAGTCATCAAGATATTCTACATCTTCATCTTTATCCATAATTCGATCCATAGGTTCACTCAAATCAATAGCTATGATATGCCCATCTATTATAGAAGTTCGTAACTCATTTGAAAGATCCTCTTTATAATAAGCTACAGAGCCATCAAATAATGCATTAAATACTGGAAAAGTCATTTTAACAAAATTAGAGTTTAATATTCTTTGTACTCTATCGGCAAGAATTTCGGGTCTAGAAAGACGATTTTTAATATCTTCAATTTTAGCAGCAGAATCCAGTTCCATATCTTGGGAACCAACTTCTTCTGCAAATTGAGAGACTGTTGAAGTTGGAGAAGTATCAGAAATAATTCGTCTATGTAATGATAGAAGAAAACGTTTAGTAAAATCTTCAAATTCCATTTCATATTTCAATTTATATTTATTATATTGTTTATAGCCTCGTTCTCTTAATAATACTTGTTTAAGTATATCTTTACCAGCCTTTGTACTCATTAAAGCACTTTTGGAAAAAACAAAATCGTCTTTGCTACTCATTTATAATTAGTTGAATAGTAATTATCATTATTTATTAACGTTCATCTCAAATTAGAAATATTTCAATCAACATATCTTTACGAATATAATTAAAATGGAAACAAAATAGTAAAATTAGTAGTTATCTTGAAGCCATTGCAATACGCTCTTGTTCATTCTTCTTCTTTATTGCATGACTTGTCATATCATTGTTAGCTGCTAGCATAATTTCTCTAGCTAATGCTTCTTCGATCATTTGAGGATTAGAATAAGTGGATTCTCTAACTCCTTCTGCTATAAACCTAAGTGCTAAATCAAGTCGCCTGAGAGGAGAAACATCTACTGACACATGATATACAACCCCTCCATACACAATTCTTGTAGTATCTTCATTTGGAGAAGAGTTTTCTATAGCTCTGACGAGTAATTCTACCGGATTTTTTCCAGTTTCTAAATTTATTATTTCAAAAGCAGTTTTCACTACATTAAGTGATTTTGCTTTTTTTCCGCCCATTCGTCCTGTATTTTTTGCATATTTTTTTCCAAAACGCATTAATTTATTTGCTAATCGTTCAATAAGATTTACTTCAGCTTTTTTAAGTCTTTGATGTTCATGTCTGCCAAAAGATATAGGAATTACCATCGAGGGATTAAAAGATATAACTCGATTTAACCCGGGATCATTAACTCCTATACTAGATGTTTCCCATTTATTAAACAATAATATTTTTGAAATTTCCTTTCCACTCAATATTATCGCCTCGGTTTTTCCTTTTTACCATAAACTAATTCTTTTAATGATACACCATTAACTTTGAAAACTTGCCATCGTACTCCAGGAATATCACCCATTGCACCCCCCATTGAACCTCCAATGCCCTCTACTATTACTTCATCATGTTCATCCACAAAATTTAATGCACCATCTCGTGGAAGAAATGCAGTTATTGATTTTCCATTTTTTATCAATTGGATTCTAACACATTTACGTACTGCAGAATTAGGTTGTTTTGATTCTATTCCGACTTTTTCCAAGACGATACCCCTAGCTTGAGGGGCACCTTCCATAGGATTAGTTTTTTTGTCAAGCAATAATACACGTCTTTTATAATATTTGTTTGCCCATCTAGAACGTTTTCTTTTTGATTTAAGGACACGTCCAGCAAACAAACCCAAAGGAGATTTAGCCATTTTATATATTCACACCATTATTTTCATTAGTTGTTTGTTCAGGGCTCAATATTAAAACATTTGAAATTTGAAAATATCGCCTCGCAAGTAATCTTGCTTTTTCAGCATTTCTACCTTCTTTTCCAACTACAACACCCTTTTTTTTTGAATCAACAACAACAATCGCCTGTTTTGTACCATCTATCCTTTTATTAATCTTTATCTCATTAATCATATTAGAATTAAGAATATTTTTCAAGAATTCATCTACATTATCCGAATATTCAACTAACTCGATTCTACGAGGGACCATATTTTGTAATTGCTTTATAGTCGCACCTCCTCTGCCAATAGCAAGACCCATTTGACCTTTATTTACAACAAATATCACTCGATCCATTTTTTCATCTACAATACAATCTCTTGCAGTAGCACTAGTGATACTTGAAAATAAAGAGATAAGCCTAAGTTCATCAGATGTTAGTTTTATTTTCTCAGTCATTATTCCATAATACCTCTATATACCAATTTTCAATTATATTATACATCAAATGATTAACATGCTGTGGAATAAAGTATAATTTAAATTTTAATGAAGATTGGTATCATGGAAGTACGTAAAATTTGTTTTAAATACATAAACCCAAAGATTAAACATAAGTTTATTTGTATAGATTTGTATTCTTTTATTTTCTTTGTTCCCTCATCAAATATAACGAAATTAACTCGCCTGGTCATAAATACAAATTATTAATTTGTCTTGAATGATCCAATGTATCAACCAAACACCAATTGTTACTTTTAGAAATTATAATTGCTTCTTCTAAGATTGATTTCCTCTTTAAACTATTGATCCGAAATACAAAAAAAGCTAAAACAATAAAGACTCCAATACTGATAATCAAAAAATAAAAAATAATAATTTCGTAGAGGAAAGATAATTCTCATTCTCATTACCAAATTTATAGTCCATAAATATAATTAGGGAATAAATCTAAGAATATTTTGATATTGTTAAAAGTATAGAGACTAAAAATTACAAACTAGAAAAATAAAAAATTTTATTGTGTCTCCAATAAGGTATTTACATCTTGTTCAGATACCCCTTTAAGCGCTACTGTAGAAATTCTATAAGACCTATTGAAAAGTCGTCCTAGTTTTATAGAATTATCACCATAATAATAAATAGGAACCTTGTATTCTTTAGAAGACTTTTCAAGTAACTGTTTATCTGCATTATTAATTGAAGTAGAAACTATAATTAATTTGGCTCCTTTAATATTAGATTTAACTTCTTTTATTCCTTCCTTATACTTATTGGAGGACTTTGCTTCTTTAATTATTTTCTCCAGATTCTTCATTTTGTTCATTCACCTTCATATACAAGTCAACCATACCTGTTCCAACAGGTACAGTTGCTCCTACAATAACATTTTCTGTAACCCCTTTTAATGCTTCCGTTTGTCCTTCCATCGATGCTTTTGCAATTGTAGGAACAGTTATTTCAAATGCAGCTCTTGCCAAAACAGAAGTTTTCGTTCCAGCAATACCATGTCTTCCAATTTGTTGAAGATATCCTTTCGATGTCATTAAATCTGCTACCAGCATAATATGTCTAATGTCAACTTCCAAACCTTGTTCTTCTAGAGTATTGGTAATCTCGCGAACTAGAGCAGTTCTTGCTGCTTCTATTCCCAAGGTTTGCCATATTTCATATACATTATTTGTTGTTATACGTGAAAGATCTATTCCATCTACATAAATTATTTTAGATAAATTAGAACCAGCAGTTTGTATTACCCATTCTTCATTTTGTTTAACTATTGTAACTCTCTCTATATCAGGTACACCTTTTACTCTAGTATTAAGAAGCTTATTTTTCAACAGTAATAAGGTTTGAGCATCTAGTTCTTCATTCATCTTTAGAACAATACTCAATTCCTTTTCATCTAGAGTAGTATCATATTTCTTTTTACTGCCCTTTAGAATTTCAAAAATATCCGTCAGAATACAACCTCGATCGTTTAATTTAGTTTCGGAAAAGGTTAATTTTATTATTCCACTATAATCGATATCTGTCTTTGCAACTACATCAATAACCTTAGTATGTATTATCTCTTTTGCTACACTTAATGCTTTTTCTCTTGAAACGCGATGTTCTTCATCAAGGTAAATATCCATTGTAGGGGTTATAGGTTTTTTTCTTGCATCTACTAATTCTATTAAACGAGGGAGCCCAAGAGTTACATTTCGTTCTTTAACTCCAGCATAATGAAAAGTTCTCAAGGTCATTTGTGTTCCCGGTTCACCGATAGATTGAGCAGTGACAACTCCTACTGCTTCTCCAGGTTCAACCATAGCTCTTTCTACCAAATCTATAATTTTTTTGATAACTTTTTCTATTCCTTGTTTACTTAGTTTGTTTTCGAGTAATACATTTTCAATATTACTTTTTAGTTTAAGATTAAAGTCAGAGACATATTGATTTAATATATTTTTTATTTCTGATTCATCTGCTTTTACTCCTTCGTCAATGACTGATTCACTCTCAATTATTCTAGAAATATTGACAGCTTCACCATGGTCACTTTTTGCAGGATCAATCCCATCCTCTCCATAGAGATACTGAATTATATTGCCATGAGGATCTCTAACAGTACCATCATATTCCATTTTCAAATGTTCGAGGGCATTGATTAATCTTCTTTGCATATATCCAGATTGTTGAGTTCTTACAGCAGTATCAACTAAACCTTCTCTACCGCCCATAGCATGGAAAAAGAATTCAAGTGGTGTAAGCCCATCTCGATAATTTGATTTAACAAAACCTTTTGCATCTGGATTTGTATCATTTACCTTGAAATGAGGTAAAGATCTATTATGATACCCTTTATGGATCCTTTTTCCTCTAATAGATTGTTGTCCCAAAACAGCAGTCATTTGACCTATATTTAGTATAGAACCTCTTGCACCTGTTGATGCCATTATAACTCCTGCATTGTTATTTGGAAATGATCTATCCGCTAGTCTGCCAGCTCGATCTCTAGCTCTTGATAGCTCATTTACAAGATATAATTCTAATGCTTCTTCTGGGGATAATCCTCTGGTTAATGGTAAACTTCCCTCCTTATACTGTTGAATTAGTTCATCGATCTTATCATATGCTTTCTTGATTACTCCTGTAATTTCATTATGTGTCTCCTCTGATAACCACAAATCTGAATAGCCATATGTGAAACCCCTATGAGTAATAAAAGTTTTTAACATTATCAAAATAGAATTAAGGAATTTTTGTGCTACATCGTTTCCATAATCCTTCGCTATTCTATGTAAAACACTATCGGGTTCCTCGGCACCAATTGAGGCTTTATCTATGACACCACTAATCAATTCACCATTTTTAATTACCACATCCTTTCCTTCTCCCTTAATAGATTTATTCCATTTTGATGTAATAATGAAATTGAAATCTTTTGGAAGAAATAGTGAAAATAATTGTTTACCTGTATATACTTTATTACCGTCTTTTTCAGCTTTTGATTCTGGCATTGGTCCTATATAGCCTCCCAATAGTGCTAAATTGAAAAACTCTTCTTTTGATAGTAGAGTTTCATCTCTTGTTAAAATATAAGCTCCTGTAATAAAGTCTCGAATTCCACCAATAATAGGCCCTCCATATCTTGGAGAAATTAGCTGATCTTGGACACTCATCAATAATGCTGCTTCAGATCTAGCTTCTTCACTTTGGGGAACATGAAGATTCATTTCATCACCATCAAAATCAGCATTATATGGTGGACAAACAGCAGGATGTAATCTAAATGTTCGATACGGAAGGACTCTTACATAATGTGCCATAATAGACATTCTGTGTAAAGAAGGTTGTCTATTAAAAATAACTATATCATTCTCTGACAAATGTCGTTCAATAATGTAACCAGGTACAATAGAATCCGCTACCATTTGTCTATCATTGACATAATCAAGCCTTATTTTGACGCCATCTGGTCTTATAATATAATTTGCTCCTGGATAATTGTTAGGTCCATTAAAAACTAATGTTTTTAATTTATCTATGTTCCAATTTGATACAGTTTCAGGGATGGTTAGTTTCTTTGCAACTTCATATGGAATACCTACTTCTGAAATAGCAATATTTGGATCAGGTGAAATAACAGTTCTACTTGAAAAATCTACTCTTTTTCCAGATAAGGAACCTCTAAATCTACCTTCTTTACCTTTTAACCTTTGTGTTAACGTTTTTAATGGTCTTCCTGATCGATGATGAGCTTGAGGAATTCCTGAAACTTCATTATCAAAATATGTTGTGACATGATACTGAAGTAAATCTACTAAATCTTGGACAATCAAGGGAGGAGTACCTGCTTCTTTGCTTTCCTTTAATCTTTGATTTACACGAATTATATCTACAAGTTTATGGGTTAAATCATCTTCAGATCTAATTCCTGTTTCAAGGATAATAGATGGTCTAACAGTTACTGGAGGAACAGGAAGAACTTGTAAGATAAACCACTCAGGGCGAGCAGTAGTCGGATCATACCCTAATAATTTTAGATCATCATCGGTTATGTTAGTCAGTCTTTCTCGAATAGTTATTGGTAATAGTCGATTTTCTCCAGCATCAGTCTTTTCAACAAAGATAGTAGGTTTAGTAAAAATTAGATCATATTGCTCCTTTTGACAATGAGGACATATTTTTATTTTTTTGGATTTTTCTATTATTTCATCTTTAATATTTTCTAGAGTAATAACAGCATAAGATGCCTTTCCACTTCTAATTTCTCTATAAGATTCTAATTCTTCATTTTCTAATTTTATTCGATTACAGGATCTACACGTTGTAAGTAATAATTTATGAATATCATCTACAAATGCTATATGTAAGACAGGCTCTGCTAATTCTATATGACCAAAATGACCTGGACACTTTGCAGAGGTATTTCCACATGATATACATTTTTGACCTGGTTCAAGTGTTCCTAAACGGTTATCCATCAAGCCACCTTGAACTGGCATTCCGTCTTCATCATAGGTTTCAGGTGCTGTTATTTCAGCAACACTAAATTTTCTAACTTCTACAGGAGACCATATACTAAATTTTATTGCACCTAAATTTTTAATTGATTCTTCCATGTATTTTCACCTTTACCTATAATTTCTCTTTTGGAATAAGCCTAGGAGCTACGTTAAGACTCATCATCTCTTGAAGTAATAACTTAAAGGCATATGCTATTACAATAGTTGAAATTTTTGCCTTATCACCACAAACTCTGCATATATGTCTTCTTTGCTTAATATCATAATATGACAATAATCCACAACGTTCACATACATTTACTTCAGCTTTATCAGACTCTTCTAATAATCGATCTTTTAACATCATTGATGCACCATATGCAATAAGACAATCTCTTTCCATTTCTCCAAATCTTAGACCACCACCTCTTGCTCTACCTTCAGTTGGCTGTTTGGTTAACATTTGAACTTGCCCCCGAGCTCTACTATGAATTTTGTCAGCTACCATGTGATGAAGTTTTTGATAATATACCACACCAATATAAACTTCTACGGGAAATTTTAGTCCTGTTCTTCCATCATACATTTCCTCTTTTCCACTATATTTGAATCCATACTGTTCCATAACGTCTTTTATATCATTTAATTTCTCACCTAAAAAGGCAGAACCATCAACCACTTTTCCTCGTAATGAAGCTGCCTTTCCACCTAAAGATTCCATGAATTGACCTACTGTCATTCTGGAAGGAAAGGCATGTGGATTTATCATTATATCTGGAACTATGCCCTCTTGAGTATATGGTAAATCTTCCTGATTTACCAGCATTCCAAGAATTCCTTTTTGTCCATGTCTTGAAGCAAATTTATCACCTATTTCTGGAATTCTCATATCTCTTACACGGATTTTATACATCTTCCCACCTTCTACAGATTGAGTCATTATTACGCTATCTACAACGCCATTCTCAGATGGCCTTACACCTATAGAAGTATCACGTCTATAGGGGCCTTTTACTTCAAATTCTTTGTATTCTTCTATGAATCGTGGAGGTGATGTTCTACCGATTAGAATATCCCCACCAGAAACTATTGCTTCATGCATCACTGCACCATCTTGTTCCAACAATCGATAAGCTTTTTCTCCCCTAAATCCACGAATATTTTCATCTGCTGAAGGTAATTCAAAAGTATCCTTCATTCCACCTGGATATTGTTTTGCTTCTGCTTCATAAACCCTGTAAAAAAATGTTCTTGCTAAACCTCGTTGTACCGAAGACTTATTGAAGACAACGGCGTCTTCAATGTTATAGCCCTCAAAAGGAAGTACTGCTACAATACAATTCTGACCAGTAGGACGTTCATCAAGTCCAAGAAGGCTTATTGCTTTAGTACTTACTACGGGGGTTTGCGGATACAACATAAAGTGTTGTCTGACATATGTGCTTGCATTCATCAAAGGTGTAGAGAATCCAAGGCTTTGTTTAGCCATTGCACTTTCATATGTATTTCTGGGAGATTGATTATGTTCAGGATATGGTATAACAGAAGCACCAATTCCAAGAATTGAGGGTGGATATATTTCTACATGCGTTGTATTAGAGTCTATCGAATTGAGATCAATAGAGATAAAACAATTTTCTTCTTCATTTGCGTCAACTAATTCTATTATTCCCATGTAAATCAAATCTATCCATGAGAGGAATTTTTTATTGATCTTCTCAATTACCTCTGATGTCATTAAGGATTTTCCTTCTTTAACAATTGCAAGAGGTCTTAATACACGTCCAGAATTACAAGAAATGTATAATCTTTTTGCAGCATTTGCATTTAAAGAAGAATAAAAATAAATTCCAATATGAGGATGGATTTTCCCATTTCGTCTGAGGACTCTGAGTGTATTTGCTAACTGAGAACCGTCTTCAATATAACCTACTGCTTTTCCATCTACAAATATTCTACAACCATTTCGTCTTAAACTTTCATCTGCATCATCAATATGTTGAACTCTCAATTCATATAGTTTTTCTATAATTTCTGAAGAAGAAACACTTACAGAGATTATCGCAGATAGAGCAAGATTTTTTACTAATCCACAATTTGAGCCTTCTGGGGTTTCTGCTGGGCAAATTCTACCAAAATGAGTAGTATGAAGATCTCTGGCTTCAAAATTGGGTTGACTTCTACTAAGTGGAGACTGTATTCTTCGTAAATGACTAATTGTAGACATGTAATTAGTTCTGTCTAATAATTGTGTAACTCCTACTCTTCCTCTACCCCAATTACCTGTAGCTATCGCATTATTCAATTTATCCGATATAATACCCGGCCTGACTGCAGCTGCAACTGCATTGATTCCTCTTTTTTGTCCTGATCGTTCAAGTTGGTACTTCATATCTCTTATTAAATTTCTAAAGGCAGTTCTAAAAAGATCAGCAAGCATTTGACCTGCAAATTTTATAACTTTATTTCCATAATGATCTTTATCATCGTTATCTACCCATCCGAGTTTAAGTTCAACTAATTTGTTTGCAGCTTCTCCAAGAAATAAAGCTTTTTCACCACGATTTTCTGGATTTTTTCCTAAATGAGGTAACAATCCCCAATCTAATAGTGTTTCAGCACGCTTTATTTGAAATTCTTCAAGCATACCAGGAGCAATTCTTTTACTGATATATACAATGGCATCTCTACTTGTAATAATTTCTCCTACTTTTTCAAATGAAGGTTCTAATTCGTCTTGTACCCTTTCATTAAAAGAAATAGCGTTGGCTATATCTTTATCAGATTCAAGCCCCAAAGCGCGGATCAATGTTATTAAAGGAATATCGACAGGAGAACCAGGTATTTTTGCTACTATGGAACCATCAGGTTTCATAATAAGTTCTAATTTCGCTCGATAGCCTACAATTGAAGAATAGACTTTTGCTTTATAAGTAAGGGTTCCCGCAGTTTCTTCTGCATCAACAATAATTTTATTATAGGATAAGTCTTCTAATCCCACTATTACTCTTTCTGAACCGTTTATAACAAAATACCCACCAGGGTCTCTTGGATCTTCACCTAATTCGATTAATTTCGATTCAGGAAGGTTATGAAGAATACATACATTAGATTTTACCATTACAGGCATATCACCAATATGAATGAATCTAGATTCAATTATTCTTCCATCTTCAACAATGCTGCATTCAAGCATAATGGGGGATGCATAAGTAAGATTTCTTAGTCTAGCCTCAACAGGGGCAACATGTGTAATTGATCCATCCAATTCCATAATTCTTGGACGTTGAAGTTTTATTTTTCCTAATTTCAATTTGTAGGGAAATTCAGCTGTTTCTATTTCTACTTCGTTTACTTCATCTATTATACTTTGTAATCCAGATTCCATAAACTCATTGTAGGAATTTAAATGCTGTCGTGCAATACCTTCTCTTCTTAAAATATCATTAATAATTGGCCATATATCAACAAAATTATTTACCAAAGAACATTATCTCCTCATCCTTGTACAACATATCTGTAATATACACTTTCACCTGCAGTTGGACTTTTTCTAGTAATTTTAATAATATCTCCTGGTCTAATATCGAGATCTTCTAATCCTTTATCGCTTGCCATAATATATGGAAGTTGATTAGTTCTTACATTGAACTTTTTAAGAATATTTTCAGCTTCATCTTTCGGAAGAATCTCATGTTTAGGTTGATAGATATGATTTTTTACTTTGACAATTTTTTTATCTACTGACAAATTAATAATCCTCCTTTCTCGTATTTATTATTGGATAAATAAATTTTGATAAAATAGCTTTTCGCAATACGAAATCATTAGATTTCTTAGAAAAGGAGATATATGTAGTTTCTTAAATTATAATTTTAGGACTATTATAATAAACCAATTATGTATATACAATAATCTTTTGGAAATTATTTTGTATCATTAAGGCCTTCGGAGGGATTTGAACCCTCCTCAAGCGGTTTCTACCATTTTACAAAACAAGACCACAGCCGCCTATACTAACCAGGCTATACTACGAAGGCCACTAATGTTTTTATGAAAATTTGCATTATTTATTCTTTAGAGAATTAAACAACAAGAATTAAAAATTACCATCATCAATTATGCCTCTTTTAACCACTACTATTTCTCTTTTGACTAGTTCTTTACAAATTCCATTCATTCCTATAGAGTCTCCGGCAAGATGTCCAAGAATAACAAGGTTTTTACATCTCTTATCTTTTTTTAATTTTAAAAGTTCGTTATAATCAATATGAAGGTAGATTACTGTAGAAATATTATTTTCATAATAAGTGCGGGCAATATCATATCCTCCATTAGATCCAGCTGCTATGATAAGAACCCACTTTCCTAGTTTGTTAGTTAATTTTCCATTGCAAACTAAAACTCTTGTTAAAGCTTTTTTAAATTCCGGTATCTCTTCTATTACTTCTATTAAATCAGAGATAGATTCCAATTTTGAATTATGAAGTTTACTTAAAATAATTTTTCTCATATATTCATCGAGTGGCTGATGAATATTCAATAATGGCATATTGAGGAGTTGTGAGGTGCTAATTGCATCATTATAAATTAAAGAATGAGACTTTAAAGAAACTTTATGTTTTAGATCTTTAACCAATGAAATTGCTAGATTTTTTTTGATGCCACTCTCTGTCATATAATCTACGTGTCTATCAAAAACTTTATGAAATGATAACAATGACTTTCCTATTGGATGATGCGTTAACACACAATCACAACCGAGGTTTTTGGCAAGAGAAATATCTGCTGGAGTTACATCAATGGAAACAAAAACCTTTTTAATATTATTCCCTTTTACATGAATAGCACTATCAAATGGGATTTTTTTCCATCCTGCTAAATCTAAACCAATTTTCATTATTTCACTTGTATCTAATCCTTGCAAAATATTCTAAAATAATATTAATAATGGAGAATATTTACTTTTAACATAGTAAACTTGTTTGCCAATTACTAATAATCGTCTAATTTAATGAGGCACTAACAAATCTCAAATTGACTATGGTAAAAAAATAATAATAATAATAAAACAATAAAACTTGAACTATTTTGTTTAAGGAATTTATTAATTTTTATCTGCGCTATCAAAATCTTAACCTAAAGATCTCATTCTTATTAATATCATTACAATTATTACATCTTTATTGGCTTACAACAGATGTTGTATTATATCGTATAACAGGAACAGACTATTTTGTAGAAGCATCTGACTTTGTTTTATTATTTATAATAATTGACTATATTGAAATTCCTGCTTTAGTTTCAGGAATAATGTATTATTTCTTTAACCTAATTTATAATAACAAAGAAAAGGAAAATAGAATAAAAAATACAATTTTCTTAATTCTATTGGCAATACAATCAATTCATATCTTTTGGATTACCGATGATATCGTTTATTCAACTTTTGTAGGTGATGATTTAATTGAAATTCCAGAATATATTGCTTGGATCGCAATTCTAATAGATTATCTAGAACTACCTGTAATTTATGATCTTTTGAAAAGGATCATCAAAAAAGAATAATCAACAGTAAAATACGATAAAAAGTGATGACTATACTTATTCTTTTTGAAAAGAAATTAAAAATATTAAAATATTATTATACAACAATTTATATGGATACATCATTTACAAATTAAAAAAATGATAAAGATCATCAAATGTATATAAAAAATCCCTTTAAATGATTATATAATATTTTGATTAAATAATTAAAAAGTAACAAAACAATCAAATATGCTCATGTATGTTATCCTCTTCAAAATATTCCTTTATCCATCTGTCGGTATATCTATTATGATTTTGTAATACTACTATTCGAGAAATTTCACTTTCATCCATTATACTGTAACCTTGTAGAGTTTGTCGAAGAGTATTAGTAAATTTTCTCACTTCTCTAACTTCAAGCATATTATTTTGCTTTAGCCTATTAGTGGACATTCCTATATGCATATACGATTTAATTTCAATAAAATTTGGATTTCCTTGATTAATTACCTCGGCAAATTCAGGTATATTATTTAAATCATTATTGTAGTTACGAATTAGAGTAATTCTTAATACTGTTCGAGTATTAATTTCTGATAGAAGTTTTAATGTTGTAAGCCATCGATCCCAAGCATCTTTATATTTTGGTCTATTTATTTTATAAAACATCTTTTTATTTGAGGCATTAGTAGATAAATATAATTGAGTTGGTAAAGCATCTTCTTTTATTAAACGATTAATCATTTCTGGTTCTTGACCATTTGTTACCAAAAAAATGGATTTGGTGTTCTTTAATGATTTAAGATATTTAATTAAGTTAGGTAATTTTGGATACATGGTTGGTTCACCGGATAAAGAAATAGCATAATGGGCAGGAAATAATGATTCATCGAGTTTTTCCTTATTAGATTTAGAATTTCCGTAAAATCCCATAATTAATCTTTCTCTTTCTTTTAAGAGTTGATGTATAATTGCATCTGGTTCATCAACTAAATTCGCAGGCATTTGTAATGTATCATAGAATTCTGTTGGACGCCAACAATATACGCACCTATTTTCACAGTTCATCGCAGTTGGAGTCATTTCCATACATCTATGGGTAGAAATCCCATAGAACTTATGCTTATAGCAATTTCCTTCATCATAAAATGACTTTTTAGTCCAATGGCACAATTCTACGGCTGAGTGATTGAATACACCATACTTTGCCTTACGAAGTTTTGCTTGTAAATTTGGTGTAATATTTATCAAGTTATTCTCTTTATCATGATAAACATATTCATCTGAACAACTCATATATTTGAATAAATAACAAACTAATTTATATTTTAACTAATGCATAGAAAATAATGATTATTTAAAAATAGAAAATACAATTAGTTTTACATATAACATCTATTACTAATATCATTGGATTGAATAAGACCGTAGCTATTGATTTAGACTCAGTTTTAGCAGATGTTTTGGTAATTTGGGTTAATGAATATAATAGATTAAAAGATGCAAAGATAGCGAAAGACGATATAATTGTGTGGGATATTCATACTATTTTACCAATCACTGAAACTGAAAGTGAGTCTTTATTTTCTGATGTATGGAAATATAGATGGAAAGATATTCCTCCTACTCAAAAAGATATTGGAAAAATCACAGAAAGACTAAAATTAGAAAACTATAGAATATCAATTTTAACAAAAAGAGAAAGAAAAACAATTCCTTATGTATATAATTGGCTAGAAACTAATAATATTCATTGTGATGAACTAATATGTGTTTTTGACGCTACTCCAAAGAGTTTTTATCCATTTGATATTTTAATCGATGATGCCCCTCAAAACCTAATCGATATAAAGCTTCCAAAACGAGGCATTTTATTTAATCAACCTTGGAATAAAAATTTTGATTGGCCACTTCGAATAAATTTACTATCAGATGTATTTCAAATTACTTCAGAAATTTCTAAATAAATATAATACAATTAAATTTGATCTAATTCAATTAAAGCTCTATTAATTAATGACGATAATCCACTATATTGGGTTAATATTTCTATTGCATTATCAAAAGCATTGTATCCACGATATCCTTCATCATATTTCATTATAATAGTTCCTTTATTTGTCTCAAGATTAATAATTAAAATAGAATATTCACCAAGCGTTAGATGTTTATTTGTAATATAGAATAATAATTCTAGTTTCTTTATAAAATGTACAGTATCATACATAACATTAGACAAAATTGTAATTGACTTTTTCGGAGTTTTTTGAAATAAATTATAGGTTTCTGGATCTACTTTGACTATTTTATTATTCATAGTCCAAAAACCTTATCCATTCTGGAAACCATAAATTACTCTCTGAAATACCTATTCCTTTAGCTAGTAATAATGGAGAATTATAAAATATTTTTTCACATCCAAGCTCATAAGCAATATAATTATTAAGTTGATTTATAGAAGCAACTTTTCCTATGTATTTATTCGAAATAAAATCTCTATTAGAAGTATATAATCCGACTTGTCTTCCATCAATTGTTGGAACATAACAAACTATTATATCTATTTTTTTCACTCCATTTTTATTCAAGTAATGAATTGTTTCTTTTGCTGTACTTCCAGTTTGAATAGTTCCTTGGATGGAAGCTATCTTTTTATTTTTGGTTATATCTTCTAATATAAATTTAAGAGACATTCCAGTAGTAAGTAACTTATTTTTGCTTTCTTCTTCTGAAAAATCTATCATGTGATCGGAGTCATCATATCTATCTTTGATTACTCCTTCGGAAATTTCAAATTTTAAAAATGATTTTTGCAATTCTATTCCCATTCCAAGAGCCATGGGACGAGTATAATCTGGTTCTGCATACACCGTATCAAGATCAATATATTTTGATAAATAGTTAGCTTGAACTTTTCCGATATTCCTTCTAATTGTATATATACTTTTGTCGTTAAAAGTCGTAGTAACATGAGATTCTCTAATAAACTCAAATGGATCCATTAACATTTTATGGTTGTTCAAAATTGTTAATTCTTGTATATGATTTTTGTTTGATATTTTAAGCAATTGTCCCATTTTAACATCTGAATATTTGAGATCAGAAAATGAAACTTGCAAAGAATTCTCTGAGGAAAAAATTACCATGTTTTGTTGTGATGCCATTATCAATGGTTTAAAACCGGTACTATTTCGATAAACAAAAATTGAATCGTTTACTTTGAGAATAAGATTTCCGAGGAGGTGTCTATCTAAAAATTCGGCCGCTCGGCTATGATCTTTTCTCTCATTCAATAATTTGATAAATATTGTATATATTTGTAACAATGGATCTGCATCTTTTGCCGATCCTATGTAAGGATGAAGATATAGCTTTTCCGTATCAACAAGAAAACCATCTAATGCAATTTTGAGATAATTCATACTAGGATATATTGGAGCTCGTTTAGAAAGATAACCAATAGCATTTGAACCAATTAAATTCTTTTTTTTTATCAACATTGATAAAATATGATTTGATGGAAGAGAGCCTTTATTTTCTAAAACTTTTCCTCCAATCATCATCTTCCAGTATGCCTTTCCTCTATGTTGAAGCATCCTCATCGCGCTTACTAGGTAAAATAGGATCTCGTCAGAGGATTCTCTCTTAACATCAAAATTATAAATTGCTACTATTCCTGCCAAGATCCAATGACTTGATTTAGGGTGTCATTTTGAATATATAAAAATTATAGAATAAAAGAAAAGATGAAACTCATACAAATTATTATTTTGAAGCAAAAATAAATAAAATTTAATTCTATAATATTATATTTTTATCGATGTAATAAGATATTGATACATCTTTAGAATTATCAATGAATTGTAACAATGAGAATAGAAAAATAAAAAAAACTCTGTTAATATTAGTAAAAATGATTAATTATGATAATAGGAATTATTGGTAAAGCTAATGTTGGGAAATCTACTTTTTTTAATGCTGCAACTGATCAATCCGTCCCTTCAGCTAATTATCCTTTTACTACTATTCAACCAAATATCGGAATAGGCTTTGTCAGAGAGAAATGTGTATGTAGAGAATTTGGACTACAAGATAATCCAATTCATTCATTATGTATAGATGGAAATAGATTTGTACCTATAAAATTAATAGATATTGCAGGGCTCGTGCCAGGAGCTCATTTAGGAAAGGGTTTAGGAAATAAATTTTTAGATGATGCTAGACAAGCAGATGCAATAATTCATGTTGTTGATGCCTCAGGTTCAACTGATCCAGAGGGTAAAGTGGTAGAAAAAGCACATGGTGATCCCTTATTTGATATTAAATTTATAGAGGAAGAATTCGATCAATGGATTCTTTCAATTATCAATAGAGATTGGAATAAAATTAGTAGAGATATGTCAAATCAAAAATTAAAAATTGAACAAATATTAACAAAGAGGCTTTCAGGATTATCTGTAACAACTGATACTATTTCAAATGCATTATCAAAAGTTGGACTAACCAATAAAAATCCTGATATCTGGACACAAGAAGAATTATTAGAGCTGGTACAATTAATAAGAAAAAATTCAAAACCTTTACTAATACTGGCTAATAAAGCAGATATTTCTTCTTCCAAAGACAATATAAAAAAAATAAAACAGATGAAGACAATTGTAATTCCTTGTGCATCAGAAGCAGAATTAGTTCTTAGAAAAGGTGCAAAAAAAGGTATATGGTATTATCTTCCAGGAGACAAAAATTTTGAAATAAAAGATAAAGATAGATTAAATGAGCAACAAAAAAAAGCATTATGGATAATACAATCGATACTTGATGAATATGGCTCTACAGGAGTTCAAGAAGCAATAAATACAGTATGTTTCAAATTACTTAACTTAATTATAGTTTTTCCTGTTGAAGATGAAATAAAATTATCGGATAAAAAGGGAAATATTTTACCTAATGCAATTTTATTACGAAAGGGATCTACAGCAAAAGATTTAGCTGCAAATATTCATCAAGATTTAGCTAAAGGATTCATGTTTGCTATAGATGTAAGAAATAAACAAAGAATTGGAGCTGATTATGAATTAAAACATAATGATATAATAAAAATAGTTTCTGCTACTAGTAGAGGATAATTATGAAACAATCCAAAAAAAATGATAATATTATCTATTGTCTTGGAATTGAAAGTACTGCTCATACTTTTGGATGTTGTATAATTCAATTTGATTCTATTAAAAAAAAAGGAGAAATAATATCTGAAATTAGAAGTATATATAAAGCTCCAATTGGTGCAGGCATACATCCTAGAGAAGCATCTAGACATCATTTAGATAAAGCTCCAGATCTTCTCACAAAGGTATTAAAAAAAGCTAATATAAAACCTAAAGAGATAGACTTAATCTCATATTCAGCTGGCCCTGGTTTAGGGCCATGTCTCAGAGTTGGTGCGGTAATTGCAAGGGCTCTTTCATCATTTTACAATATACCCCTAATACCAGTTAATCATGCACTAGGCCATATCGAATTAGGTATCATGCTTACTAAATGTAAAGATCCTCTTGTTTTATTAGTATCTGGAGGTCATACCATGATATTAGCATTTTCAAATAAAAGGTGGAGAGTATTTGGAGAAACATTAGATATTACTGTGGGACAATTATTCGATCAATTTGGAAGATACATAGGCCTTGCATCTCCTTGTGGAAATAACATTGAAGAATATGCTAATCAATCTTCAAAACAATATTTTCAATTACCATATATTGTGAAAGGGAATGATGTTTCATTTTCTGGTATATTAACTGCTACAAAAAAGTTAATAGATCATGGATACAATAAATTTGATACCTGCTTTTCCCTTCAAGAAACGGCATTTGCAATGTTAACTGAAGTTATTGAAAGAGCATTATCATTTACAGAGAAAAAAGAAGTTTTAATAGTAGGAGGAGTTTCTGCAAATAATCGTCTTTCTAGTATGTTAAAAAGAGCTTCAAGAAGACAAAATGCAAAATTGTATACTTGTCCATTTCATTATTCAGGGGATAATGGTGCCCAAATAGCTTGGACTGGACTCTGTGGGAATGTGTCTTCAGATCAAACAATCAAAGTTCGAGATGCATTTGTAAAGCAGTCATGGAGAATAGACAAAGTAGAAGTAAATTGGAGATAAAATAATTGTTATAATCACTATAACTAAAAATTTATTTAATATTGGATCTTGATTTTTCTATCTCTTTCGCCCATTTAGAATTATTTAAAACACCAAATTTATAAATGTCGTCATGTATTGTTATAATTACTACTTTTTTTAATAGAAACCCTTCTGTTTTGGATTCTTTAATTTCATTTAAAGAAATATCTAATAGTAATTCTCCTGTCCGTTTAGAGAGAGTTGCTAAAGTTCCTTCCGTCTTTTCAAAAAAAATTCTTTGGTTTGTCAATGTTAATAATCCATTCTTTAAGTGATCTTCAGAACAATCTTCTTGAAGAATTAGTTTTTCATCTTTTCTTGGTTGTACAGAGCTCACATTTTTATTCTTTTTAGTTGCATATATTATTATTGCATTATCAAATTATTAAAAAAGGAGCAGAAGCAGATATTTTTATAGTGAAATGGTATAAAGACAAAGCAATTTCAAAACTAAGGACTTCAAAAAAATATAGACATAAAATCCTAGACAATATAATTAGAGTACGAAGAACAATACATGAAGCAAATATGCTACATGCCACCAAGACAGCAGGAATAAAAACTCCTTTTATATATTTTCTTGATCCAAAAAGAGCCGAAATTATAATGGAGTATATTAACGGAAAAAATGTTAAAGATATTATTTCCAAGGAAATAGGAAAGCAAATTGGAAAATATGTTTCCATTCTACATAATAATAATATAATACATGGGGATTTAACTACATCCAATTTTATATTAGACGGACCTAATTTGTATATAATTGATTTTGGTCTCTCTTTTTATTCTGAGCGAATAGAAGACATGGCAACTGATATTAGAGTAATAAAGGAAATTTTAAGTAGTGCCCATACATATATTTTTGAAGACACTTATCATAACTTTTTAGATGGATATTCAGAATGTACTAATCATAACTTTAGCCGAATTTTAAATATAGTCAAAGAAATTGAAAGACGAGGAAGATATTCAAGAGTAGTATAATATAAGTTTATTTGAAATAAATAAAAAAGATCAAATAAGTGAATAAATATGCTTATTTTAAATATTTAATATATGTTTGAATTATTTTTTGTTAGCAATAACACTCATAAATATTCAGAAATAAAATCTATTTTAAAGGACAGAATAATAAATATAGATTTAAAGTTTCATAAACAAAATATTATTGAAATACAAGAAGAAAAAATAAAAAAAATTGCCATAGCGAAATCAATATCTGCATATAATATATTAAAAAAGCCTATAATAATAGAAGATGACGGATTATTCATCAAATCGTTAAATGGCTTTCCCGGACAATATTCTTCATATATTTTTAAATCCTTAGGCAATACAGGTATTATAAAGCTTTTAAAAGGAAATAAAGATAGATCTGCACTTTTTAAATCTGTTTTTGTTTATAATAATGGTGTTATTACAAAAATATTTACTGGTCAAGTTAATGGAACAATCGCGACAACAATAACATCAGGAGGTTGGGGATATGATCCAATTTTCATTCCCCATAAAATGAATATAACATTTGGTAAATTAAATGAGAATAACCAAAAGAACGAATTATCTCATCGAAGAATTGCTTTAGATAAATTGGTAAAATGGTTAAATCAAAACAAAAAATAGAAAGAATTATTACAATAAAACATATTAGTCATAAACCTACAAACAAGAAAAACGATAAAAAATTTTCTTTACAACATAAAAAATTATTAGGATTAATATATAGTATTTTTTTTAATATAAATTAATTTAAAGTAGAAAAGGAAATATATATTTAAAATTTAGTGAAAGATAATCTTCTATTTCATAGTATCGTACTCATTATATTAAATAACGACTTTATAATATAAAGATGAAAAATCGCAGTAGATATGAGGTAATTGCAGCTATACTATCTTCTTGCATAAGAATGGAAACCCGGACAAAAATTATGTATAAAGCTATGCTTAGTAACGATCAATGTAAACTGTACATACAATTTCTATTAAAATGTGGATTGATTAAGGAAATGACAAATGGTGAAAAGAGATATTATTCCATTACTGAAAGTGGTAATAAATTCTTGTTTAATTTTGAGAAACTTAAACAAATGCTTCCGACTATGATGGAGGAAGATGTTGCAGATAATTATAATTTAACTGTTTAACATATTAGTTTTGTCAGTTAATCATGGTCTTTTGGTAAAGCACCTATTCTTAATTTTTAATGAACCAATGTCATTAAAAGGTTTTTCGTAGTTCTCCCAATCACCTTGAATCCTGTTCTATACTAACTGTTAATTATCTAATGTAATTATTATTATGCTATTTATTTCTAACATGGATATTAATTTGTCATATTTCTAACTTAGATATAAAAATCAAGATTATTGTCTTTAAAGCAAATTTGAAAATCTCAGACATTAGCCTTTATTTATTGCGATATGTTATCATATATTGCTTCAGTGTAATTAAATTTCCATGTCCATCATCAATTTTTTCATGTATGGTTAGATAAGGACCTTTTTCAAGGTTATTTGGTAAATATATAGATTCAATTACATAAATAATAAAAGCGTTATGAAAATGGTTACTTTTATTGTTTATGTAATGAGAATAATCTATTAATAGTCATATTTAAGATAAAGTTTATGAATTGTTTTATGTATTTATCCATTCTCTATTTTCTAAATATTCTAATAAATCCATCATTTTCTGTATTCTAATCTCTCCACCAATTTGGTTCTTACAATTCTCATAATGTTTTATTATTTTTGTATCTTCTTCTTCAGATATACTATGTTTATTTTCTATTAGATCAAAAAATTTATCTTCTTTTCTAGTATGATCGGTAATAAAGACAGAATAAGCTTTAAGAAATCTTGCTACAGGCTCTTTTATTTGACTAATATTTGACACACTTTTTTCTTTATTCGATATATTTTTCATGTTCTTTTTCATTTCCTTTAGCTCTCTTCTAAACATATTAGATATTCGTCGACCTAATTCATGTTCAATTAGGAATTTTCTAATATCTTCAGAAAAACCATTTTTCTCTTTTGTTTTAGGAAAATATGATTGTTCTTCTTTTCCATGATGAAATCTATCAACAAATTCTTCCATAACTACAGAAATAATTTCTAGATCTTCAATTGGTATATCTTCATCTTTGTATAATTTACTTGAGCATCTTTCAGCTATTTGGCCCAATCTTCTTACAAATGTATGATCATATTTAAGATTTTGTGTAGAATTCAATAATTTTGTTATAAATAAACTAAATTTAAATATTTTAGATTTATTGTTATTTTTTATAATATAACATGATCTTTTTAATAGTTATCAATAATACTTTCGTTCTATGTTAAATATACTATAGGAATTTCCATAAATTGCTAATAGCATCCTAAATATGAGTCAAAATGAAGTTTTAGTGTTGATTACAAATAAAGAAATCATTCTACTAGACTATTAAGAGTTAAGATATAACAAAGAAATAACATAGAATCATAATAAAGAGAAAGAATTTACCAGATTATAATTTCCATTATTTCCTAAACATTGATATTAAGGCTGAATTAATATATTTACAGTCTTTATTCAATCTAATATTAATTTGATTAATTATAAAACTTGAAATAAAAATATGTCATCATATCACAAGCGATACCCTTGGCATACGCTCAAATATTAAAAATAACACTTATAAAAATAAAAATATAGATAATGTTCTAGGGGCCGGTGGTCTAGCCTGGTTAGGATACCGCCTTGACATGGCCAATCAATTGGACACGAAAACTAATGATGATAACTTCAATGATAATGGTTTTTGGCTACGCTATAAAGATTTCATACAAAAAACTGCAAACAACAGAACTGCATTAGATAGAATTAACTATGGAAGGAAATACTGTCATATTTTGATAAATCAAAACGCACAAGAAATACTCTCACTTCCTAATGAAAAAAGAATTCATGTAATGAAAGCTTTATCGTCTTTATCAAAATTTGTAGGTTGCTATGACAAATGGAGAAATATAATAACAAAATATCAATTGAAATGGTCAAACGACAATAGTCTTGACATTTTCAAAAATATCATCATAGATCAAGATAAAAGTTATGATTCAATGCTTGAATGGTTAAAGAATTTTCTTAATCTATCAAATATTAAGAAAGAGTATAGAAATATCTTGTTGTTTACTACCTTAACAGGGCTTAGACAATTAGAAGCATTACAAAGTATCAAAATGATAAAAGATGATACTCAATACTACATCAATAACAATACAATGTTAGTAGAACACTTTCGCTTTCCACAATTTTTTATCAGAAGAACCAAGAAAGCATACATAAGTATTGTCAATGAATCTATTTTAGACATAGCAAGAAATTCTGCTTCACTAAATTCATACATGTCATTAGTATCAGGGATTAAACGTGATAATCCAAATTATGATATCCATACCAAATACTGTAGGGAAATTTTTGCTACCTATTTACGAAACAATGGAATAGAACAAGAAGTAATAGACTTGTTGCAGGGACGCATACCAAAGTCAATATTTGTAAGGCATTACTACAGGCCTGATTTAGAGAGGTTTGACAAAATAAGGGAATTGTTAGATAAGTTATATAATAAAATCACAATTGACAAAAGCCTCTAACAATATCTAAATGAAATAAATATAATTATATGACATTTAAATCCTTTTTCAAAAGAATACTTGGAAGAAAACAAAGAAAAATAAAAAAAACAACTAGTACAAACGATATAAATAAATAAAATATTCTTTTGCTAAATACGAATAACGGAAAACTTATCAATTGCTTTTTTAATGCTACTTCTAACCTATTATGAATCAAGGTAAAAGCAAAGTATCTTATGGAAAAGAATTGTATGAGATAATGATAATTAATGGCTTTAATTTTTTCTCTATAATATTTGGTAATGATACAAGATATTATGTTAGCGAGCAATGCCTACATATTATAACTACGAAAAAAAATGAACGACCAGAATTCTGTTCAAAATGTGGCATAGGACTAGATTGGACTGCTTTTAGCACTCATAAATGATGTCACAATGTCAACGTAAATATAGTCTGTTTGATCAAATATGCGGATCCTGTGGAACAAAGTTAGTAGCAGGTTTTAATAAAATTTGATTGAATTTGTAATGTTATGAACCTGGAAGTAATCACATAATAATTTCCTATATTCATCTTAGTATAGATTTATTTAAAATATCACATATTACAACATTATCTTCTAAGA
>Ga0126307_10000028_pt1 | contig 81323 bp, 68 predicted proteins | sample Plot28_FD_89955 | JGI IMG/M metagenome (GOLD analysis project Ga0126307, IMG submission 89955) | Serpentine soil microbial communities from UC McLaughlin Reserve, CA, USA - Plot28 | ecosystem: Environmental > Terrestrial > Soil > Grasslands | place: USA: UC McLaughlin Reserve, Lake County... | reverse complement strand
GGTGAGTTCCCCCGTCGCCCGCTCGATGTCGCTCTGGTGCTTGAGCAGCACGTGCAGGTGGCGGAGCAGGGCCTCGCCGTCGACCTCCTCCACGCCGAGCATGAGCAGGGTGCGGGCCCAGTCGACGGTCTCGGACACCGAGGGCCGCTTCTTCAGCTCCATCCGGCGCAGTGAGGCAACCACCGCGGCCACCTGGTCGGCCAGGTGGGCGCTCACCCCGGGAACGCGGCTGAGCACGATGTCCCGCTCCCGCTCGGGTGTCGGGTAGCCGACGTGCAGGAACAGGCACCGGCGCTTGAGCGCCTCGGACAGCTCTCGGGTGTTGTTGGACGTGAGGAACACCAGCGGGATCTGGTTGGCGGCGAGCGTGCCGAGTTCGGGGATCGAGACCTGGTAGTCGGAGAGGACCTCGAGGAGCAGTGCTTCGGTCTCGATCTCCACCCGGTCGACCTCGTCGATCAGCAGCACGACCGGCTCGTCGGAGCGGATCGCCTCGAGCAGCGGCCGGGTGAGGAGGAACTCGTCGGAGAAGATGTCGTCCTCGATGTCGGACCAGGCGGCGCCGTCGCTGCGCTCGGCCTGGATGCGCAGGAGCTGCTTCTTGTAGTTCCACTCGTAGAGCGCCTTGGACTCGTCGAGCCCCTCGTAGCACTGCAGGCGGATGAGCCGGGCGCCCGCCATCTCGGCGACCGACTTGGCGAGCTGGGTCTTGCCCGTGCCGGCCGGCCCCTCGACCAGGACGGGCTTGCCGAGGCGGTCGGCCAGGTAGACGATGCCGGCGATGCCCTCATCGGCCAGGTAGTCGACCTTGCGGAGCGAGTCGCGCACGGCCGGGACGGACTCGAAGCGGTACGCCGGATCGGTCATCGGGCCAGGTTACCGGGCCGATTGACCCGCGGGTCAATCGACATCTCGAGCCGGCACCAGCGGGCGCGGAGCGCGCCCCGTCGTGGCACGGGTCACCCGCCGAGGGCGGTCGGCAGCGGGGCCGCATGCACGACGGTCAGCTCCTGCACCGCCCGGGTGAGCGCGATGTAGAGCAGCCGCCCGCCGGTCGTGCCGTCGGCCAGGAACGTGGCCGGCTCGGCCACCACCACCGCGTCGAACTCGAGACCCTTCGCCTCGGGCGGCACGAGCAGCGTGACGGCGGCGTCGCCGCCCGACCGCGCGGATGAGCCGAAGCGCACGTCGGCCTCCACGAGTGCCTGCCCTACCGGGCCGGCCAGTTCCTCGGGCACGACCACGCCCACCGACGACCAGGTGCCGGCCAGCTCCGCGGCCCGCTCCACGACCGCTCCGACCAGCGCCTCGGGCGACGGGCACCCCACCACCTCGGGGGATCGGCCCTCGAGGCGCACCGACCGGGCCGGGCGTACGCCTGGTGCCACCGTCGGCAGCAGCCGGTTTGCCACGTCGAGGATGGGCGCCGGCACGCGGTAGCCCAGCTCGAGCTCCTCGACGCTCGCCGTAGCCGGCGAACCGAGGGCGGCGACGACGTCGTCCCACGAGGACTGCGCACCGGGCGCCGTGGCCTGGGCCAGGTCCCCGAGGATCGTCATCGACCGGCCCGGGCACCGGCGGGCGACGGCGCGGAGCTCCATGGCCGAAAGGTCCTGCGCCTCGTCGACGACCACGTGGCCGTAGGTGCGGGACACGCCGTTCAGCAGGGCCTCGGCCTCGTCGACGAGGACCAGCTCGGCGAGGGTCCACGGTTCGTCCTCCAGGCGGCGGCCGCCCTTGCGCAGGAGCGCCTGCTGCTCGTCGGGACCAAGCACGCCCTCGGCCGCCCGCCGCAGCGCCGTCCTACCGGTGAGGACCCTCTTGACGAGGGCCGGGGCCGACAGCGGCGGCCAGATCCGGCCGGCCATCGCGTTGGCCTCGGCGTTCGCCCGCCACGTCGTCTCGAACGCGTCCGACGGGACGGCGTCGTCGCCCCGGACCGCCTCGTGGGCCTGGCGGGCGAGCCGGGCCAGGCGGGTGCGGAACGCCGTGCGGCCGGTGGCGAACGGCACGCCCCGCTCGACGATCTCCTCGACGGCCGCCGCCACCGCGTCCGCCGTGAGGCGCACCCGGCCCCACGGTGTGGGGATGGCCAGGTCGTCGGTCGGCGGACGCAGGTGCTGGCGGGCGGCCCGGCTCAGCACGACCGCCATGCGGGCGTCGCCCTTGAGTCGCGCCACGGCGGGCGTGTCGAACGCCCGCACCCGCCCGACCGGGCCGCTGACGAGGCGCTCGACGGTGCTCTGCCGGGTGGCGGCCTCGCCCAGCGACGGGAGGACCTGGGCGATGTAGCGCAGGAAGAGCGGGTTCGGCCCGACCACGAGCACGCCCTCGCGGTCGAGCCGGGGCCGGTGCTCGTAGAGAAGGAACGCCGCCCGGTGCAGGCCGACCGCCGTCTTGCCGGTGCCGGGACCGCCCTGCACGACGAGGCAGGTGTCGAGTGGCGCCCGGATGACGACGTCCTGCTCGGCGGCGATCGTGGCGACGATGTCCCGCATGGCGCCGGTGCGCGATCGCTCGAGCTCGACGAGCAGCGGGTCGGGGATGCCGCCGTGGTGGGCGGCGTCGACGCTGTCGGGGTCGTCGAACACCTCGTCGAACAGGTCGTCGAGCTCGCGGCCGGTCATGAGGAACCGTCGTCGTCGGCGCAGGTCGAGCGGGTCCGCCGCCGTGGCCCGATAGAACGGCGTCGACACCGGGGCCCGCCAGTCGACCACCACCGGGTCGCTGCGCTCGTCCTCGACGTGGCGGCGTCCGACGTACCAGGTGGAGCCGTCCTCTCCATCGAGGCGGCCGAACGCCAGCCCGGCGACGTCGGTGTCGAGGCTGCGGTGGCGGTGGGCCAGGTGGGCCTGGGCTATGGCGGAATCGACGGCCGTCGAGGCCGACTCGGCCATGGTGGCGGCCAGGCCGGCGCGGTCCCGCATGGCGGCGAGATGCTCGTACGCCCTGGCCAGGTAGGCGCGCTCCTCGGCCAGGTCGGGGTGCGGGGACGTGGTCACGAGGGCCTCCGGGGCGCGCGGCTGGGCCCCCGCCCGAGACGGACGGGGGTGGTGAAGGGGGACAAAGGTTACCCCGGTGGAGCCTGTGTGCCGTCAGTTCTTCGTGGTCTTCCCGGGGGCGGCGTGCTCGGCACGGCCGACCGCCCGGGCTGCGGTCGGCTCAGCGGCCGGTGGGCAAGGGAACCGGCGTCGGCGTCGGCATCGACGCCGGCGTTGGCGCGGCGGTCCGCTGATGCTCCTCGGCGGCGGCCGTGGCGGCACCCAGCCGCTCGAGGATCTCGGCGAGCGTGACGCGCTGCCGCAGGTCGAGGGCATCGAACATGTCGACGACGGTGCGGGCCTGGGTGCGGCGGGCCTCGTCGAACGCGGCCCGACCGGCGTCGGTGATGTGCACGATCGTGGCCCGGCCGTCGTCGGGGTCACGTTCACGGCGGACGAGGCCGTCGCGCTCCATGGCGTCGACCGTCGAGGTCATGGTGCGGGGGGCCACGTCGACGCACTGGCTCAGCTCACCCATGCGCACCGCGCCCCGCTCGATGAGGTTCCACAGCGCCCGCAAGCGGGCCAGCGACATGCCGCTGTGGTGCGACCGGGCATTGACCGTGCGCTTCAGGGCGTGCGCGACGGTGAAGAAGGCGTCGGCGAGCTCTTCGGGATGGGGGTCGTGCGCTGTCACGGAGCACCCGTACGAGAAATGAGGTTGGAGAGCAGAAAACTGCTGAGTAGGCTCAGCAACTGCTGAGGATCCTCACCATCCTATCCGCCGATCCCCCGCCCGGCGGTCCCCGACCCTCCAGGAGAAGCGCCATGCGCACGTGGCAAAACGATCTCGACCTCGTTCACAGGAGACGGTGGCTCAGCCTCGTCGTGCTGTGCCTCAGCCTCGTCGTGATCATCATCGACAACAGCATCCTCAACGTGGCTCTTCCCACGCTGTCGAAGTCCCCCGACCGGGGCGGCCTCGGCGCCGCCGACGCCGACCTGCAGTGGATCGTCGATTCCTACGTGCTGATCTTCGCCGGCCTGCTCCTCACGGCCGGGGCGCTCGGCGACCGCTTCGGCCGCTACCGGGCACTGGCGGGCGGTCTGCTCGTGTTCGGCCTGGGGTCGACGCTCGCCGCCCTGTCGACGTCGTCGGGCACGCTCATCGCCTTCCGGGCCGTCATGGGCATCGGCGCCGCCTTCATCATGCCGGCCACTCTGTCGATCATCACGAACGTGTTCCGCGACCCGCAGGAGCGGGGCCGGGCCATCGGCGTGTGGGCCGGCGTGTCGGCCCTCGGGCTGGCCGTCGGGCCGGTGACGGGCGGGTTCCTGCTCGAGCACTTCTGGTGGGGGTCGGTGCTGCTCGTCAACCTGCCGGTTGTCATCCTGGCGCTCGTGGGCGGGTGGCTGTTCATCCCCGACTCGCGCGACCCGGCCGCCCCGCGACTCGACGTGCCCGGCGCCGTGCTCTCCATGGCCGGCCTCGCCACGGTGCTGTGGGCCCTGATCGAGGGCCCGACCGAGGGCTGGTTGTCGGGCACCGTGCTCGGCGCGTTCGCCGTGGGCCTCGGCCTGCTCGCGGTGTTCATCGCCTGGGAGCGCCACACCGACGAGCCGATGCTCGACATCGGCTTCTTCCGCAACCCCCGGTTCAGCGCGGCGAGCGGGGCGATCACCCTCACGTTCATGGCCCTGATGGGCATGATCTTCATGCTGACGCAGTACCTGCAGTCGGTGCTCGGGTTCAGCCCGCTGAAGGCCGGGGCGATCCTCATACCGATGTCGGCCGTGATGATGGTGCTGGCGCCGATGTCGGCCCGCTTCGTCGAGCGGCTCGGCACCAAGGTGGTGCTGGGCGCCGGTCTGCTGATCGTCTCCCTGGCGCTCGGCCTCGAGTCGCTGGTGACCGCCGGCACGGCCACGTGGGTGATAATCCTCATGACGATGTTGCTGGGCGCGGGCATGGCCAACGTCATGGCGCCGGCCACCGAGTCGATCATGGGGTCGTTGCCGCGGGAGAAGGCCGGTGTGGGCTCGGCGGTCAACGACACGACTCGGCAGGTGGGCGGCGCCGTGGGCGTGGCCCTGCTCGGCAGCCTCTTGGCCTCGCGCTACGGCTCGCACGTCGAGTCGGGCCTGGGCGACGCCGGGCTGCCAGCGGGCGTGCTCGACCGCATCGGCGGCAACGTCCAGGCCGGCATCAGCGCCGGCAACGAAACGGGCGGGGCGCTCGGTGAGCGGATCGTGGGCGTGTCCCACGACGCGTTCCTGTCGGGCATGCACCTGTCCGTGCTGGTGGCGGCCGGCATCACCCTGCTGGCGGCGGCCGGTGTGTTCCGGTGGCTGCCGGCCCGGGCCACCGTGCCCGCCGATGCCGTCGTGCCCCTCGAGCCGTCCGATGACGCCGACGTCATGGCGGTGGTCGGCAACGGTGCCGGTGCCGGTGCTGACGCGACCGGCGACGGGGCCCCTGGACGTGATGGCGGCGTGCCGGTCCGCGGTGACGGTGTGGGCATGGCTCCCGAGGGCGCCGTACCCTGACCGTGCTGCCCAGCGTCACGGTGTCGCCACGTGCGGTGCCGGGCGCGACAGTGCACGGCGCACAGATCGCGTCGGCGTCCGGCTGGACCTCCACCTGCGGCGGGTGGACTGGTCCGCCGGACGCCGGCCCGAACCACCCGCCACCCGGGCGACCGAGGTCGACGGCGGCGGACAGGCCCTCCCGGGGACAGGATCGGTCGCCCACCGACGATTCTGTCCCCCGCGCGCGCCTCGGGGCCTGTCCCAGAGCGCGCCTCGGGCCTGTCCCCAGAGCGCGCCTCGCCGCCCTGTCCCCAGAGCGCGCCTCGCCGGCCTGTCCCCAGAGCGCGCCTCGCGGGCCTGTCCCCAAAGCGCACCTCGCGGACCCGGACCAGGTCACATGGACGCGGCTGCCGCCGGGGGCGCACGGCGCGGCCTTGCGTACGTCCGCGGACGTAGGGCGAGAACACGCGTCGGTAGGACGATCGGGACGGCGGGGCGCCGCACGATGCGGGCATGGCACTCCAGCCGACAGTCGAGCCCGCACCTACCCTGTCCCAGCCCTCTCGGCAGCGGGCGGCCACCGGCGCTCCGGCGACGACGACCGCGGCAGCGACGGCCCCCGGAGCGAGGGCGACAGGAGCCGCGGGAGCGACCGACGGGAACGCGACGGCAGCGCCAACCGCAGGAGCGAAGGCCGCACACGCGACCGCAGCGCGAACCGCGGGAGCGACCGCCACGCGCGCGACCGCAGCGCGAACGGCGGGAGCTTCCGCAGCGCAGGCCGCGCCGGCGCCGGGGCCCGCACGCACGACGGCGGGTGGGTTCCGGTTGCGGGGAACCGCGCACAAGGTGGCGCTCACCGCCCACGTGCTCGGCTCCGTCGGATGGTTCGGCGCCGCGGTGGTCGTCGCGTTCTGCGGGCTCACCGCCGCCGCCACGGAGGACCCCACGCTCCCCACCGCGCTCTACCGCACGATGGAGACCGCGGTCTGGATCACCCTGCCCCTCGGGCTCGTCACCGTGGCGACCGGGGCGCTGCTGTCGCTCGGCACGGTGTGGGGCTTCGTCCGGCACTGGTGGATCGTGGCGAAGATCGCCATCACGGTCGCCGTGCTCGTGACCGATCCTCTGGTCGTCGCCCCGGCCGCGCGCGAGGCCCTCGACGCCGGAACGGCCCCCACGCAGCTCTACGGCTCGACGGTCGCCCACTGCGTGATGCTGGCCGTCGCCACGACGCTGTCGGTCCTCAAGCCCCGGGGCCGCACGCCGCTCGGGCGCCGCCGAGCCCCGGCGCCCGCCTCCACCGCCGGCTGACTACGGTGCCGACCATGGCTGCGCCACAGGAGGTGGAGGTCGTCGAGGCCGCCGGGCGCGAGGTCCGGGTGACGAGCCCGCAGAAGGTGTTCTTCCGCCAGCGCGGCGACACCAAGCTCGACCTGGTGCGGTACTACCTCGCCGTCGAGGAGCCGATCATACGGGCCATGGGCGGCCGCCCGACCCTCATGCAGCGGTTCCCCGAGGGCGCCGGCGGGCCGTCGTTCTTCCAGAAGCGCGTCCCCAAGGACGCCCCCAACTGGCTCGAGACGACCACCGTCCAGACCGTCAACGGCACGCCGTCGCGCGCCATGGTCGCCGCCGACGTCGCCCACCTGATCTGGGCCGTCAACATCGGCTGCCTCGGGTTCCACGTCTGGCCGTTCCGCGCCGACGACGACGCCCACGCCGACGAGCTGCGCCTCGACCTCGACCCGCAGCCGGGCGTCGGCTTCGCCGAGGCGATCGTCGCCGCCCGCGAGTTGCGCACGTTCCTCGACGAGCTCGGCATCGCGTCGTACCCCAAGACGACGGCCAGCCGCGGGGTGCACGTCTACGTGAGGCTCGAACCCCGCTGGGACGCCTACGACGTGCGCCGTGCCGCCGTGGCGGCGGCCCGGGAGCTCGAGCGGCGACGCCCCGACATCCTGACCGCCGCCTGGTGGAAGGAGGAGCGCGGCGAGCGCATCTTCGTCGACTACAACCAGAACGCCCCGCACAAGACCGTCTTCGGCGCCTGGTCGGTGCGGGCCCGCACCGGGGGCCAGGTGTCCACCCCGGTGAGCTGGGACCAGCTCGACGAGATCGATCCCGACGGGCTCACGCTGGCCACGGTGCCGGCCCGCGTGGCCGCCTCCGGCGACCCGTGGGCACCCATGGCCGACGCCCCCCAGTCGCTCGACCCGCTGCTCGCCCTGTGGGAGCGCGACATGGCCGCCGGTTTGCAGGATGCTCCGTGGCCCCCCGTGTACCCCAAGCAGCCGAACGAGCCGCCGCGGGTCGCCCCGAGCCGCGCCGCCAAACCGGATCCCGACGCGGCCGGCTGAGCGCGCCAGGCGGGCGCCGATCACGGGTACCGGAAAGAAGGTGGGCGCTGAGAACTCGATGCCCTGCCAGGCGAGGCCCGCGTAGTAGGCGTCGTGGGCCGCCCCGTGGGCGTGCCTGGCCACCTGGACCGACGCGCCGACCGAGCGGGCGATCCGCGAGTGCAGCCCGTCGGCGCCGACGACGAACCGGGCATCCAGCTCGACCGTGTCGCCCGCAGGGCTTGGGCGGGACACCCCGATGACCCGACCGTCGGGCCGCGACGCACGCCGGTGACGGTGGTGCCGAAGCGAAGGTCGGCGCCGGCCCGATCCCGCCGCCAACCGCAGCGCCTCCTCGGCGAGGCGCGTCTTGCCCACGCCCGCCGGGGCGACCAGGACGACACCCCCGCACGAGGCGTCTCGGGTGCGCTCGCCGAGCACCTCCAACTCCGCCGAACGACCCGTCAGCGGCCACGCCCTGACGGGCAGGTCGGGAGCCGCCGCCGTCGCTGCGGTGTCAGGTCTCCGGCGACGCGACACGGGCTCGACGGTAGACACCACGTGCGCTCTGATCAGCTGTTCTGTTCTGCGGGCCCGGCCCGCGCCCGGTTCGACCGAACCGCTCGTCGGCTAGGGGCACCGCTCGACGTCGGCCTGCGGTCCCCCGGCTGACGCCACCGGGACGCGCGAAGATGGACGCACTACCGGCCAGGCGTCGGGAGGAGGCAGTGTGGACGGAATCCACGACATGGGCGGCACGCAGGGGTGGGGCGCGGTGACGATCCCAGCTGACGAGCCCGTCTTCTCCGATCCGTGGGAGGCCAAGGCGTTCGCGTTCGGGGCCATGTCGGCCGGCCTGTCCGGCCAGAACCTCGACGCGATGCGCCACGCCATCGATCGGATGCATCCCTACGACTACCTCGTCGACGGGTACTACGGCCGTTGGCTGGGGTGCGTGGAGACGATGCTCGTCGACAGCCGCGTGCTCGCGCCGGGAGCGGTCGTCGCCCGGGCTCGCAGGCTGCGGGGTGAGGACGTGACCGAGCCTCCCCCGCCCACGCCGAGCAAGCCCGACTACCAGCCGACCGCGAGCGGGTCCGTTCGCGAGATCGACACGCCGCCCCGCTTCGCGGTGGGCGACCGCGTGCGCACCCGGACCCACGCGCATGCCGGGCACACCCGCCTCCCGCGCTACACGAGGGGCCACGTGGGCACGGTGAGGGCGATCCGCCCCGCCCAGGTGCTCCCCGACACCCACGCCCACTTCATCGCCGAGAACGCACAGCACGTCTACGCCGTCGCGTTCGATTCCACCGAGCTCTGGGGTGACGACGCCGACTCGTTCACACTCACCCTCGACCTCTATGAGGACTACCTGGAGCCTGTGACATGACCGCCGTTCCCCGCCCGCACGACCACCCGGACGCCGCGCTCCGAGCCGAGGCACTCGAGTCGCTCCTCCTCGAGCAGGGACTCATCGACCTGGAGAAGGTCGAAGGGTTGATCAGCCGGTACGAGAAGGACGTGGGCCCGATGAACGGCGCCAAGGTGGTGGCCAAGGCATGGACGGATCCCGACTACCGCCGGCGCCTGCTCGAGGACGGCACGGCGGCCATCGCCGAGCTGGGCTTCGCGGGCCCGCAGGGCGAGCACATCGTGGTGCTCGAGAACGACGCCAAGGTTCACAACGTGGTCGTCTGCACGTTGTGCTCGTGCTATCCGTGGCCGGTCCTCGGCCTGCCGCCGTCGTGGTACAAAGATCCGGCGTACCGGTCCCGTGTCGTCCGCGAGCCCCGCGCCGTGCTGGCCGAGGTCGGTGTGACCCTCGATGACGACACCGAGGTCCGGGTGTGGGACAGCAGCTCCGAGGTGCGCTACTTCATCCTGCCGGAGCGACCTGCAGGCACCGATGACCTCGAGGAGGAGGAGCTCGCCGCCCTCGTCACCCGGGATGCCATGGTCGGCGTGGGCCGGGTCCCGGTCCCTTGAGCGAGCTCCCCGCCGAGCTGCCGATCACGGGGCCGGCCGCGCCGCCGCGGTCGAACGGCGAGCTGGTCTTCGATGCCCCGTGGGAGAGCCACCTGTTCGGCATCACCATGGCCCTTTACGAAGCCGGACGCTTCGAATGGGGCGAGTTCCAGCAGAGCCTCATCCGTGCCGTCCACGGCTGGGAGACCGAGCATCCCGACGGCGAGGGGTACGTGTACTACGAGCGGTGGGCGGAGGCGCTCGAAGCTCTGTTGGATCAGCGCGGCATCGTCGCGACCGATGTCCTCGACGAGCGCACGGCTGCGCTGGCCACCCGGCCGTCCGGCCACGACCATCCCGGTTGACGATGCCGGATGAACGGAAGGTGTCGGCCACGGCGGAGGCCCGGTGGCACGCGGGCTACCGAACGGACGTCACCCTGCGCCACCACCGATTCGTGGCCGACGAGCTCCGGTGCTCCGGTGGCGAGGACGCCGGCCCGATGCCCACCGAGTACCTCCTCGTCGCGTTGTCGTCGTGCTTCGCGACCGCCCTGGCCCACGTCGCCCGCAAGCGCGACCTGGCGCTCGGGCCGCTCACGGTCAAGGCGGCGGCGACCTATGACGGGCCGTCGTTCGGCGCCATCGACCTGGAAGTGGTGTTCGACCACGGTCCGCCTGCCGGGGTGGACGACCTGGTCGCCCGGGCCCGACGGGTCTGCTACGTGTCGAACACCTTGACCCGGTCCCCCACGCTGACGGTGACCGTGTCGGCCTAGGGACGCTGCGGTTCAGCGCGCCCGTCACACCGTCCAGGTGTTGAGCTGGAAGGCGCCTTCCCGCCAGGCGGTGAGGGCCGAGTCGAGCACGTCGAGCGGATGGAACGGCTTGACGCCCGGGATCACGTCGTCCTCGCGGAAGCCGTACAGCGCCCCCATGGCGAACCGGCAGGCGTGGATGGTGGCGCCCTCGTCGAGCAGCGTCTTGATCTGGTTGTTGATGGCCAGGTGGCCAGGGAACGCCTCCTGCCCGACCGCCGGGAACCCGCGGGTGCCGGAGGCCAGCAGCACTCCGGGGCCATACAGGACGATGGTCACGTCGAAGCCCTTGCGGACCAGGCGCGTGGCGGTGAGCAGGTTGACGAGCGCGACGGAGCCCTCGTAGGGCACCGTGTGGATGAACACGAAGGCCTTCTCGCCGGGGTTGGCCTGGATGTCCTCGAACAGCTTCTCATCGTCGTACAGGGTCTCGCCTTCGGCGGGTAGCGGTACGTGCACGGTCTTGGGCATGTGGTTCTCCTTGTCGTTGTCATGGCTGCAGAACGTGTGGCCCGGGCTACACGGCCGGGCCCAGGGGCCGGCGGGCGCGTGGCGTCCAGCTCTGGCGGTGGCTGCCCGGCATGGAGTGGAGGACGAACGCACGGAAGCGCCACGGCAGCCCCCGGTAGACCGGTGCGAACAAATTGAGGAAGAAGCGGCCCTTGAAGCCCTCCCTCGGTCTAGGACACGGGTGTCCGTAGCGGGCTGCGACGTCGCGCTGCGCAGCGATCAACAGGTAGTGCTCGGAGTTCTGGCGGAGCCAGCGGGCGAACCTCATCATCGTCACGCGTTGGCGAGGAGGTTCTGCGCGGCCAGCGCCATGGGTTCGTTCAGCGCCCCGATCGGGGGCGAGTACACGTTCTCCATGTAGGCCAGGTCCTCGGCGGTGATGCCGGTCTTGACGGCCATGGCCAGGAAGTCGGCGCGTTCCTTGATGCCTTCCTGTCCCACCATCTGGGCACCGATGAGCCGCAGGGTGCCTGGCTCGGCGAGCAGCTTCACCTTCAGGGTCTTCACCCCGGGGAAGTAGCGGGCGCGCGAGATGCCCTGGGCGACCCCCATCACATGCGGGATGCCCAGGGCCCTGGCGACCGTCTCGCCGTAGGCCACGCCGCCGATCATCCAGAGCCCGGCCACCATCCCCCACGGCACGTACACCGGCTGGTACTCGCGGTTGCCCCCGCCGGCGTTGATGCCCGCCACCTTGCCCTGCGCGTAGGCGTGCGATCCCGAGAGCCCCTGGACGGGCAGGTTGCCGACGCCGAGCGGAACCTCGACGCAATCCCCGCACGCGAACACGCCCTCGGCGGAGGTGCGCATGCGGCTGTCCACGACGAACCCGCCCGTCGGGCCGGTCTCGAGGCCGGCGGCCGTCCCGAGCACCGTGTTCGGCACCTTCTTCGTGCAGATCACGGCGAGGTCGGCCGGGATCTCGCCGGCTGACGTCCGCACGGCCCGGATCCGGCCCTCGCCAACGAACGCCTCCAACGTGACCCCGTAGTGCATCTTGACGCCCATCTCGGTCCAGGAGTCCTCGACCGGCTGTGCGATGTCGGGGTCGGCCAGATCGCTCAACGCCCACGGCCGGTGGTCGATGACATGGGTCTCGATGCCGCGGTGCGCGAGCGCGGTGACCATCTCCAAGCCGAGTGGCGTGGCCTCCACGACGACCGCGACCTTGACCGTGTCCAGGACCTTGTCCCACTCCATGGCCCGGCGGATGTTCTTGACGTAGTAGAGGCCTTCGAGGTCGGTCCCCGGCACGCCGGGATCGGCGTAGTCGAAGCCCGTGGCGACGACGAGGCGGTCGTAGCCGAGATCGCCCTGACCCTCGATGGCGACGGTGCCGGCCTTCAGGTCGAGGGCGGTGACGCGCGTCTCGTAGCGGATGTCGATGCCCTGCTCGACGTAGGCCTCCTTCGTGGCGAGGAAGAGCGCCTCGAAGCTGGGGATCTCCTTGCCGTGGACGTACGGAATGCCGCACGGGCTGTACGCAGCGTCCTCGAACTCGGTGAAGACGATGACTTCGCCGTCGGGCTGGGCGCCCTTGTACGCTCCGGCCGCACCGATACCTCCCGCCCCGCCGCCGACCACGATTGCCCTCGGTGCCATCGACACCCCCTCGAGATGTGACCAGCGACCCCTAGCTCTCGGGTCAGGGAGCCGCGTCTACCATAGAACACGCCTTTCCTACTTTGCTACGAAGCCGTGCCCATGACTGGACGAAAGCCTCTGTCGAGCGAGATCCCCTCCGGCGACACGGATGTCGACGACGACGGCGGTGACCGGACGAGCGACCTCCACGAGATCGTGAGTTCGATCGGGCCCAAGCTGCGGGAGCTCCGGGTGCAGCGCGGGATGTCGCTCCAGCAGCTCGCAGCGCAGTCGGACGTGTCGGCCGCGGCCATCCACAAGATCGAGCGCGGGGGCATGGTGCCGACGATCACCACGCTCTTGAAGATCGCGGCCGCCTTCAACCGGCCCATGTCGTACTTCGTCGAGGAGCAGCTCGGCGAGAACCGACCTGTGGCCCACATCCGACGTCGCGAGCGCAGCCCCATCTTCACGGCCCACAACGGCATCGACCTGGCCGGCATCTCGGGCCCGTACGGCCGCTTCTTCCTCGCCGGCGCCATCGCCACGGTGCAGCCGGGGGCGAACAGCGGCGACAAGCCCATGGAGCACCCCGGGGAGGAGCTCATCTACGTCCTGGACGGCACCTTCGAGGTCGACGTCGACGGCCAGCACTTCGCGCTGGACGAGGGCGACTCGCTCCACTTCCGCACCGACCGGCCCCATCGATGGCACAACACCGGGGTGACCCCGATCAGGGCCGTGTGGCTGGCTCTCCGGCCGTTCTGACCGCAGCCGTCGCCAGGGCGCACCCGACGCCGAGCAGCAGGTCGGCCCCCGACGAGGCGCCGTGCCTGGCCAGCCGGCTCGCGGCGGCGGCCACCGGTTCGGGGTCCGTGCCGGTCAGGGCCGCCAGCAGGCGGTGTGCGGGCTCGATGCACTGGCCCCGCGCCGCCCAGCGCAGGTATGCGAGCGACAGCGTCGTGCTGCGCACGAGCTCGACGACCGCTCGTAGGCGCCGCTCGTCGACGCCGGACGCGTGCAGGGTCAAGACGATGCCCGCGAGCGCGTCGTCGCCCGCCGGCGTGAGACCGGGGCCCAGTCCTCCGAGATGCCGGGCCACGCCGTCGACGTCATCGTGAGCGAGCAGGCGGCGGACTCGCTCGAGCAGGGCGGAACGGCCGGCGAGGGCCGATCGCTCCGTGCCCGGAACGGAATGCGACCGCAGCGGTCCGCCGCAGGGCGGAGGCGTCCATGTCGGCACGAGCCGCAGGTCGAGGCTGCTCGTGGCGATCCGGAGCCAGCCGTCCTCGATCAGGACCGTCGCACCCTCCGCGACCACCGGCAGCGGGTTGACACGCAGGTGCAAAGGGCCCGGCGGTACGGCGGCGTCCGCGATCACCATCGGGCCGCTCCCGGCGACATCGACGTGGATGGCGCGGGAGAACACCGCCCGGACGGTCGCCCGGCCCACGGGCACGGACGACCACGCGGCGCCGGCGTCGAGGCCGATCATGCCAGCGCGCGGTCGAGGGCCTTCACCGCGTCGACGAAGCAGGAGACGGGCGCCTCGGCGACGCCGGCACCGATCTGGCCGCTGCCGTCGGACGCGTGAAGCACGCCGGTCGTGATCTTCGGTGTGATCCCCAGCTCGGCGACGCGGCGGGCGTCGACGCCGAGCGGCGTGCCCCGCTGGTCCAGCACCGGCAGGCGGAACCGGGAGCTGCGACCGACGCACACAAGGTCGAGCTCCTCGGTCGTCGCCCGCGCGTCCGCCATCGTCCCGCCGACGAATGCCGCCACCGACGGCGAGCCGGCCGCCGCCGCTGCCCCCAACCCCACCAGCTCGAGGACGGCGCTGTCCCCGACGTCGGGCGCACCGCTCTCGGGGCCGTATCCCGCGTAGTAGAGGGCGTGACCCACGGGCGGGGCTGGTGCCAGGTGCCAGACCTGCGATCCGGCCAGTCCCACTCCGAAGTCGGTGCCGTTGCGCGTCATGGTCGTGACGATCGACGAGTGCGCCACGTTCGCGGCCCATCCGGTCAGCGCCCGGGCGGCGGCCATGGCGACGGGCAGGAAGAAGAGGTGGTTGCCGGCGAGGTACTCGGCCAGGGCCACCCGCCGGGGGTCGTCGAGGGCCATCAGGTGCGGCAGCAGGTCACGCAGCAGCAGGTTGGTGCTCGCCTGGACGCGGATGTGCACGTCGTCGCCCATCTGGAGGCCCTGCCCGGCGATGCTCACCACGTCGATGGGGCCGTGCGATCGTAGGGTGCCGTCGAGCAGCGGCCCGGCGACGGCGGCCAGGAACCGGAGCCGTTCGATGGCGCCCGGCGTGTCGCGACCGAACCACGCGGTGTCGCCCGGTCCCTGGTTCACCGGGGCGAACGCGCGAGTCCCGCCCGCCGCCTCCTCGACCACCCAGACGGGCTGTGACGGTCCCATGGCCGTGACCATCGGTACCGATGCGTCATGGCGGTTCGCCGGCTCCAGGCCGACCCGGCCGGTGGCCAACAGCCGGTCGGCCTCGGCGACGTCGTCGGCCCATCCCTCGGCGACGACCGCCGCTCGCATCGACCGCCGCAGCGGGTCGACGGCGTCGGCGTAGTCGATCACCGGTCCGCAGTGGAGGAGCGTCCACCCGTCGAGGCCCGGCACGGCCTCGGCCGCGGGCCGGATCCGGACCGCCTTGGGCGAGCCGGTGTCGAGGCGGCGAACCACCTCGGCATTGGCCGCGTCGATCACCGCGCTCCTCGGTCCGTAGAGCCGGGTCAAGGCCGCGACGACCTCGGCGTCGCCTCCACCGGGGACCCGCCAATCGACGTTGACCACCTCGAAGCCCTGGCGGGCCACGGCGTCCGCGAACGACGCCAAGCCGACGTTCACCACTCGTGGCGTCTCCGGGAGCTCGGGGACGCGATCGTCGGCCGGGGTCACGGCGTGCCCTCCCCGATCACCCGTCGAGCGACGGCCACGAGTCTCTGCTCGGCGCCATCGATCGCGTCGACGCGCTCCCGGGCCGCGCCGCCGAGCGCGTCGGCGTCGCCGGCCAGCTCCGCGAGCATGGCGCCCATGGGCTCGCGGGCGGCGCCGCCGGTGGCCACCCGCGTGGCCACGATGGCCGCGGGGTCGAGGGCGTCTGCGAGCCTCGCATCGTCGATGCCGAGGGGCCGGCCGACCTGCTCGACGGCGATCTGGTCCAGTAGCGGCGGGGTGAGGTCCCCGGCGCCGCGACCTTCGAGCGCGAGGCGCCGGACGGCGGCACCCACGATGTCGTAGGCGGTCCGGTAGTCGATGCCACCGCTCAGCATCAGCTCCTCCGCGACGTCGGTCGACTGGCTGTAGCCGCCCGCCAGCTCCTCACGCAGGCGCGCCGCGTTCATCGTGAGGGTGGCCACGACGCCGGTCGTCAAGTCCGTCATGCGCCGGGCGTGCTCGAGCGCGACCGGGATCTCGCCGTAGGCGAAGATCAGGTTGTCGCTCCGGGCCGACGGGCTCTTCTGCACGGCGAGCGTCCCGGCGACGTGCCCGATGAGCACACCGGTCGTCCCGCGGATCATCGCCAGCGAATAGGGGTTGCGCTTCTGCGGCATCAGCACGCTGGCCCGGGTGTACTCGTCGGCGAGAGCGACGTAGTCGAACTCGGAGCTGGCCCAGATCTCGAGATCCTCGGCCAGCGAGTCCTGGGTGAGGGCGAGGCTGGCGAGGGTGGACACCAACTGGACCAGGCCGTCGACCTGCCACATGGCGTCGCGGGTGTTGGCGATCACCCCGTCGAAGCCGAGCCGGTCGGCCATCGCCACACGGTCGCTCTGGAGCCGCGTGCCGTTCACGCAACCAGCGCCGGCCGGGCTCCGGTTGAGCCAGCCGAAGACGTCGAGGAGACGGCGACCGTCGCGGATCACCGGATAGGCGAACGACGACAGGTAGTGGCCGACCGTCGACGGCTGCGCGTGCTGGAGGTAGGTCTGGTCGGGAAAGAGCAGCTGGCGGTACTCACCGGCTCGGGCGGCGAGAGCGCGCGCCAGCTCGACCGCGGCAAGAGCCAGCTCTGCCGTCCGACGCCGGAGGTGGAGCCGGAACGCGAGGCGCGTCGCCTCGCGGCGGGGGCGGCCGGCGTGGAGCCAGCCCGCAGCCGAGCCGATCTGCGCCGCGAACGCCCGTTCGCGGGAATTGTACGGTTCGCCGTCGCGAGGGTCGTACCCGACCGCCTCCATCGACGCGTCGAGCACCACCCGCAGCAGGGCCACCCCGGCCTCGTGCGGGATGATGCCGCGATCGAGCAGGTCGAGCACGTGGGCCAGGTCGGCGAGGTTGAGCCCGTCGTGCAGGATGGCGGCACCCTGGGACTCGTAGGCGAACCCGGCGCCGATCAGCTCGGGGGCCGGGGACCGGGTCGGCAGGCCCGAGGTGCCGTCCATCAGTGCCCGACGCCGATGGCGTCGCCGACGACGCCCAGCCAACCGCCCGTGTGCCAGAGCACGACCGGGCCGCTCAGCGAGCCGAGGGCGGCGACGGCGCGAGCCACGTAGGTGGTGTCGGCCAGGATCCCTTCGGTGCGGAGCGCGAGGCGCGCCGCTTCACACGTCGAGCGGTCGGCCCGGCCGAAGCCGGCCCCCAACCCGTCGACGATGACCAAGCGGTCGCTGGCGGGCGGGCCCTGCCCGAGGATGCGGGCCGCCTCGTCGGCCAGCCGGGTGACCTCCCGGTGCGTCTCCGCCAGCGGCCGGCTGACTGCCACCGCGACGAGCGCGCCCGGGAGGGCCGCCGCCGCCCAACCGGCCAGGAGCCCGGCGACCGTTCCGCCCGAACCGGTGGCGACGACCACGTGGGCGGGACCGAAGGTGAGCTGGTCCGCCAGCTCCTGGGCGGCGAACGCATAGGCCGTGGCCCCGAGCCCGGTCGCGGCGCCGCGGGGGACCAGGTAGGGACGGCGCCCGTCGGCGCGGAGCCGGTCGGCGAGGTCTGCGGCGTGGACGGGTGTGGTGGCCCGATCGGGATCGCCGGTGAACACCGTGCGTGCTCCGAAGGCCCGCATCATGGCGACGTTCGGGTGCGCCGCCGCGGGCTGCCGGCCGTGGAGCACGAGGGTGCAGGCGAGCCCGGCCGTCGTGGCGGCCGCCGCGAGCGCCGAGCAGAGGTTCGAGCTCGGGCCGCCGCAACCGACCACGTAGTCGCAGTCGCGGTCGAGCGCGTCGGCGATGAGCACCTCCAGCGGCCGCACCTTGTTGCCCCCGAGGGCGAAGCCCGTGAGGTCGTCGCGCTTGATCCAGACATCGCGTCCCAGGGCGGTGCTCAGCCGCGGTGCGGGGAGCAGCGGCGTGGGCAGCACTGCCAGCGGAAACAGCGCGGGCGGCTTCATCCGCCCTCCTCCGCGACGCAACCGAGCACGGATCGCACGGCCGCGGTGTCGCCGGGCGCGATGGCGCCGTCGACGGCCGCGTCCGCCTCGTCCCGGGACATCAGCCCGGCCGCCACGACGGCGTCGGCCGTCGACCGGCCGTCTCGCCGCGCGGCGCCCAGCACGTCCTGGAGCGCGGCCTGCGCCCGATGCTTCCCCAGGCGGGCCGAGAGCGTGCCGAGGATCTGCTCGGACGCGAGCTGCCCGTCGGCGGCGGCGACGTTGGCGCTCATCCGCCCGACGTCCACCTCGAGGCCCTCGATGCAGCCGATGGCGAGCCGGAGCCCCGTCGCTGTCAAAAGGCAGACCTCCGGCAGCGCCACCCACTCGGCCTTCCACGGCCGACCGTCGCGCTCGTGGAGCTGCACCTGGCCCTCGATCAGCACCATGGCGCTGGCCCGCGTGAGCCGGGCCAGGGTGTCGAGGTGCTCGCTGGACTCCGGGTTGCGCTTGTGCGGCATCATGATGCTGCCGACGACGTCCGTGGCGACCGCCTCGTGCAGCTCGCCGATCTCGGGCCGTTGCAGCTCCATCACCTCGTTGCCGATCCGGGCCAGGGTGCCGGTGATCCCGGTCATGACGGCCGCGAACTCCGCGACGCGGTCCCGACTGGTGAACCAGGCGATTCCGGGGTCCGCGAGTCCGAGCCGTTCGGCGAACCGGGCGCGGAGGGCAGGCCCGATCTCTCCGTAGAAGCCGAGCGTGCCCACCGCCCCGCCGAGCTGCGCGGTCGACCACCGTCGCCGGCCCTCGCGCACGCGCTCGAGATGGCGCCCGAGCTCGTCGGCCCAGGTGGCGAGCTTGAACCCGAAGGAGATGGGTGCTCCCGGTTGGGCGTGGGTCCGCCCCGGCATCACCGTCCGCTCGTGCTGGGCGGCCATTCCCGCCACGGCCCGGATCAGGCGCTGGAGGTCGCGGCGGACGAGGTCGCCGACGTCGCGCATCGTCAGCCCGAACCACGTGTCGGTGAGGTCCTGCACCGTGGCTCCGTAGTACACATGCTGGGCGACGTCCTCGGGCAGCACTCGCTGCAGCGCCCGGATCAGGCCCAGCGTCGAGTGCGCCGTGCGCCGGGTCTCGGCGGCGACGACGTCGAGGTCGAGGTGCTCGACCCCGGCCAGCCGGGCGATCGTCTCGGCCGACGACGAGGGGATCAGGGCCAGGTCGGCCTGGGCGGCGGCAAGGGCCACGAGGATGTCGAGCCATCGCTGCCACCGGGCCGGCTCGTCGAGCAGGGCACGCGTCTCGTCGGTGCCCCACAGGTGGGCGTAGGCCGCGCTGTCGGTCAGGCGGGCGCCCATGCCGGGTCCGATCGACGGGCCAGCGCGGCCAGGGCCTCCCCCACCTGGGCCAGGGTCGCCCCCCAGGGCACGACGGCGACGTCGCCGTCGACCTCCATGCGTTCCTCGAGCAGGCAGCACTTCGTCAGCAATGGACCCCTGGTCGGCGCCAGCATGCGGGGGCAGGTGTCGGCACCGGGGGCGTTGCGACCGTAGAACCAGTGGTGGATCTGACGCGATCGGTCGCAGCCGAGTAGGGCCCAGTCGTGCTCCGGGGGGCGTTCGTCGAGGTAGTGCGTCTCGCGTCCCTCCAGGCGGATGCCCGCACCCCGGCAGGGCAGCAGGACCACCGGCTCGTCGCCGATCAGAGAGTCGAAGGGGACCAACTCGGGTTCCAGCACGATCGGGGGCAGGTCGTCGGCGACGTCGAGCACGCGCTGGGCCTGGTCGAGCAGCTTTGCGGGATGCGGGGGCACGACCTCGCGCACGCGCACCCGGAGCGGGGCGGGGTCGAGCAGGAAGCTCACGTGCGAGTACCGGCCCTCGACCACCACGGCGCGGGCGCCGGGATGCTCGACCGCGACCCTGGCGAGCTGTGACGGCACACCGGTGTCGACCTCTGGCCGGCGCACGTCGACCGTCTCGGCCGGGAGGGCCAGGACCGCGACCGCCGCGGCCGGCGCGAAGAGCGGCTCGGGGTGGGCGGGTTCGATCGCCACGAGGGCCGTCTCCTCCCCGTTGCGCACGACCACGTAGCGGGTGCGCCGGTAACACTCCCGGCCCAGGAAGTGGCCGGTGAGGTTCTCGGGGGTGAGCGTGAAGTCCACCTGCGCGACCGAGACCTCCCGGTACGCGGTCGGTCGCCGGTTGCTCATCTCGCCAGTCGGGTCGGTGGGTGCACGGCCAGGGTGGTGTCGGCCCGCAGACCGAGCCGGAGCGCCTCGAGGCCGAGAGCGTCGCGCGGCGACACGTTCGCCAGGTTGACCTCCGGCCCCACGTGGCGGATCAGCCACGCCTGCTGGTCCTTGCGGGGCGCCTCGAACAGCAGTCGCTCGGGGCCGACGTGGGCGAGCAGGGCGTCGACCACATCGGTCCGGACCGACCCGTCGGCTGTGTACAGGCCGACGGTGCCGCTCTCGCGCCCCTCGGCGATGACCATCGCCGCTCCGGCGTCGAGGTCGGCCCGAGCCGACTCGACCCAGGTCTCCGGCGTCAGGACGGAGGTCGGCTCCTTCAATCCCACTTCGGACACGACGGTGAACGAGGCCGCAGCGCGCTCGATGAGCGCGGCCTTGGCGTCCTCGCCGAGAAGCCCGAGCCCGTCGCTCACCTCGACCTGGGTGAACCCGCACGCCGAGAGCCAGTCCAGGCACTCCTCAGTCCGGCGCTGGTACGCGGCGAACTCGAGCAGCGTCCCGCCGGGACAGGCGATCACGTCGTGCCGTCGCAGCAGGGCGAGCCTGGGCTCCAGGGCGGGGTCGAGGTAGGCGCTCCCCCAACCGAGCTTCCACCCGTCGATCACCGGTGACGCCGATTCCAGGATGCCGCCCACCTCGGCGAGGGGCAGGCCGCCGTCGATGACCCACGAGCGGCCCCGTCGCCGGGGCTTGCCGGACCGGTCGGGCAGCCGCAGGAATCCCGGTGCAGGCATCGTTCCGATGATAGAGAATCGTTCACTATGGTGCACGCACTAGCCGACCTGGTCGCGGCGATCCGCTCTGCGCCGGGCTGGACGGGCAAGTCCCACATCGCAGTCGTGCGTGACGTGTTCGGGCCCAGCGACTGGACGCGGGGACCGGGCGACGACGGTGCGGTCGTCGCGGTGGGCGACGAGGACGTGATCGCCTGTGGCGAGGCCATCCTGCCGGCCTTCGTGGAGCACGACCCGCACGGGGCGGGCGTGGCCGCGGTCCTCACCAACGTGAACGACATCGCGGCGATGGGGGCCGTTCCCCTGGCCATCGTCGACACCGTGGTCGGGCCGCCCGAGACGTGTCGGGAGGTGCTGGAGGGCATGCGCTTCGCGTCGCAGCTCTACGACGTCCCGGTCGTCGGCGGCCACCTGACCAACAGCCCGGATCACGTGGCACTGTCGGCCTTCGCGCTCGGGCGCTGTCCGGCCCGGCCGCTGTCGGCGATGCGCGTCGCGCCCGGGCAACGTCTGGCCCTCGTCGCCTGCCTGGAGGGGAAGATGCGCTGCGACTTCCCGTTCTTCCCCTCCTTCGAGGAGCGCGGGCGCCAGCTCGCGGGTGACGTCCGCCTGCTCGCCGACCTCGCGGCGGATGGCATCCTCGAGGCGGCCAAGGACGTCAGCATGGCCGGGCTCTTCGGATCGCTCGCCATGTTGCTGGAACCGACCCGCTGCGGCGCCTCGATCACGGTCGCCGACGTGCCGGTGCCGGCCGGGGTCGCGCTCGAGGCCTGGGCGCTGTGCTTCCCGTGCTACGCCGTCCTCGTCACGATGCGCCCCGAACTGGAGGGCCGCTGCCGCCGGGCCGTCGAACGGCGCGGGCTGACCTACGCGCCGCTCGCCATCCTCGACGCATCGGGCATCGTCCGCCTGGCCGACGTCGACGAGGCTGCGGTGGTTGTCGACCTGAGCGCCGAGACGATCACGGGTCTGTGATCGTCAGTTCGATCGCCATCGGGATGTGGACCACCCCGACGTAGATCTCCTGCTTGCCGCTGACACACCACCCCAGTCGCTCGAAGAAGGGCACGTTGCCCGGTTGGATGTGCGCGGTCATGAGGCGGCCGCGGGCGTGCGCGGCGGTGGCGACCGCGAATCGCACCAGCGGTGCGCCGAGCCCGTGACCGCGGGAGCCGGCGAGGACGGCCAGCCGATCGCCCTGCCAGTGGCCGGCGTCGTCGAGCGGGTAGAGCCGGACCGCGCCGCCGGCGACGTCGTCGCGGAACCCGAGCACCTTGATGGTGGGAGCCTCGTCGTCGCGCCCGTCACGGTCGGATTCCTGGAACAGGGCCTGCTCGCGAACGAACACCTCCTCGCGGATGCGATGGTGCTCCGCCACCATCCACGGGTCGTGGGCCACGCGGCAGGCCACATCCGTGCGGTGCAGGACGTCAGCCATCGACGGCGAGGGGCTTGCGCCCGATCTGGAGCCGGTCTTGGACGGCCGCCATCGGCGAGCACGCCTGGCAGCGCGAGCAACCGGCCTTGGCGGTCTCCGCACCCAGGCGGCGCTCGGTGAGATACGGCGTCACCCGACGGACGATGCGTTCGACGTACTCGTGGGGGGGCGGCGACCACTCGGCCATGAGGCTGCCCGCCACCGGCCGCAGCGGGACCACGAAGGGGTAGACGCCGATGTCGGCCGCCCGCCGGCAGCCGTCCACGGTGAGCTCGGGATCCTCGCCCATGCCGAGGATCACGTACGTCGTCACCTGGCCATCGCCGAAGCGTCGCACGGCGCGCTCCCAGGCTCGGAAGTAGCCCTCGATCCCGGTGCGGGCCTTGGCCGGGGCGACACGGGCCAGCACCGCCGGGTCGAAGGACTCGACATGGATGCCGACGGTGTCGACGCCGAGGTCGGCCACCCGGTCGATCACGTCGAGATCCTCCGGCGGCTCGAACTGCGTCTCGACCGGGAGCCCGCTCGCCTCCTTCACCGCGGCGGCGCACTGGCCGACGTACAGCGCCCCACGGTCAGCGGCACGCGTGCTGCCGGTCGTGAGCGTCACGTCGACGGCGCCGTCGAGGTCACGAGCGGCCACCGCGACCTCGGCCAGTTGCTCCGGCGTCTTCTTCGCCGTCGTCCGACCGGCTTGCAGGGACACGCCGATGCCGCAGAAGGCGCACTGGTCGCTGTTCCCCCAGTACGCGCACGTCTGGAGCACCGTGCTCGCCAGGGAGTCGAAGTGCAACAGCGCGATCTTCCAGTAGGGAACGCCGTCGGCCGTGACGAGGTCGTAGTAGCGGGGCCGGGACTGGGTGCGCGCGCGCGCGACGCGCCGGCCGTTCTCGTAGACCGCCGAGGTGTCACCCTCGGTCCGCAGCTCGAACGGCGAGGCCGCACTGCGAACCGGGTTGGTGTCGAGGGTCACGGCGTAGTCATCGACCCAGAGCATGCTGACATCGGACGGTCCCGCGCCCCCCACCCGACGCTCCGTCGGTACGCCCGCGCGCAGCCCGTGGGCCTGCAACCGTAGGACGAGATCGGCCGTGTCTGGCTCCAACCCTGCCTCCGCTGCCGTCTGGACGTGTCGGATCCTAGGACCCGTGCGCTCACTATAGGAGACGGTTCAGCGGACGTCCGCTTGGAGCTCTCGGGCCACCCGCTCCCACTCGTCCGCGGAGGTGACCGAATGGACGACGCGGTCCGGTTGCTCGTGCACGTCACCGGTCGCGAGGTCGACCTGAACCGTGGTGACCACGAGCACGGGTGTGCCCGTCGTCTCGTCGGCGCCCATGGTGGTCAGGAGGCCCCATCCCGTGTCGACGTGAAGCCGCAGCTCGGGCACGAGGCGGCCCAGCGCGTCGGTATGCACATCGGCCCATGCCGAACCAGCGGCGCGCGCTCGCTCCCTGGCGATCACCCTCGCCACCCGCCGCTCCTGTGCTGCCAGTTCACGGTCGCGGGCCGCGGCGGCCGACCCGAACAGGTCGTCGACGTCGAGACCGTGGGCGCTCGTCCCGGTGGCGTCGCAGGCCGAGGCGACGTGCTCCGCCGCCTCGTCCTGGCACCGCAGGAGGTCCTCAGGGGTCGTGGCGACGGCCCGCAGTCGCTCCGATATGGCGGCGACGATCACGAGGGCGCGCTGGTAGCCGTCGACGTTCGTCATCGCGAGCGGGTACAGGCGGGCCTCGGCTCCCCGCCACGCCTGCCGGGCACTGGCGAGCGCGGGATCGTTCACGGTCGCCGCCGATTGACGATGTTGGAGGTGCTGTCTACTATCGTGAACGTTTCCGAAATCTTTCCTCCAAGCAGACCAGCGAGGTGACGGCATGGGTGGCCGGGCGCTCATCGCCTTGGGGGGCAACGCCCTGTGCAGCGCCGACCAGAAGGGCACCTACGCGGAGCAGCGCGAGAACGCGCGCGCCATGGCGGCATCGATCCGCCAGCTTATCGATGCCGGGTGGAGCGTCCTGATCGTCCATGGCAACGGTCCGCAGGTGGGCGCCCTCGCCGTGCAACAGGAAGAGGCGTCGTCGCTCGTCCCCCCGCAGCCGCTGTCCTCGCTGTGTGCGATGACCCAGGGCTACCTCGGCAGCCTCATCACGCTCGCGCTCCACGAATGTCTCGGCCCGACCCATCACATCGTCAGCGTCGTGACGCACGTGGCGGTCCATGGCGATGACCCCGCCTTCGCGGAGCCGTCCAAGCCGATCGGCCCGTTCTTCTCGGAACGGGAGGCGGGCGAGCTGGAGGAGGCTCGCCACTGGACGATGGCGGCGGACGCCGGCCGCGGCTTCCGGCGGTTGGTGCCGTCGCCCGAGCCGCTCGCGATCCTCGAAGCCGAGGCCATACGCCGGCTCGTGGACGACGGGATGGTCGTCGTCGCGTGCGGCGGTGGCGGCGTGCCGGTGACGATGAGCTCGCACGGCTACGTTGGCGTCGACGCCGTGATCGACAAGGACCTCGCCGCCCAACGTCTGGCGTCCACGCTCGAGGTGGACGTGCTCGCCCTCGTGACCGCCGTGCCGGCCGTGCAACTCGAGCACGGCACACCGCGCCAGCGCGACCTCCACGCGCTGGACGTCGAGGAAGCCGCGCGACACCTCGCCGAGGGTCAGTTCGGGGTCGGGAGCATGGCACCGAAGGTCGCCGCGGCCATCCGCTTCATCGCGGAGGGTGGGAGGGCGGCGGCGATCACGACCCCGGCGCTGCTGGCCGCCACGATCGAGGCCCCGGACGGGCGACCGGCCGGGACACTGGTCACCGAGGCGCGGCCGTCGCCGGCCCACCACTGAGAGCCCGCGATGTCCACCGGCGTCCGCGTTCACCACGATCGGTACGTCGATTCGGTGGAGCTGCTGGGCGTCACGCGCCGGATGCAGACCTCCGACGTCGAGTTCGCCACGGCCGTGATGGGCACGCCGGCCAACGTGGCGGCCCTCCGGGGCGAGGAGTTCGACGACGAGGCCCTGTCGGCTGCAACCCCCAACGACGTCGTGCTGGCCGTACGGGCGGAGAGCGGCTCACTCGTGGACGCTGCCCTCGAGGAGGGCGAGCAGGCGCTCTCGCCCACCGCGTCGACCAGCACCGAACCGACAGAGCGGGCGCCCCGGTCGCTGCACGCGGCCCTCGATGCGTTGGCCGACGCCAACGTCGCCATAGTGTCGGTCCCGGGGGACTACGCCGCGCTCGAAGCCCACAAGGCCTTGGCCGCCGGTCTTCACGTGTTGCTGTTCAGCGACAACGTGAGCGTGGAAGACGAGATCGCCCTCAAGGAGGAAGCCGAGGCTGTGGGGCGGCTGCTGATGGGGCCGGGCGCGGGCACCGCCAGCATCGGGGGATGCGGCCTCGGGTTCGCCAACGCCGTCGCCCCGGGACGCGTCGGCGTCGTTGCCGCCGCCGGCACGGGCGCCCAGGAGGTGATGGCCCTCCTCGACCGGTGGGGGTGTGGCGTCTCGCAGGTGATCGGTGTCGGCGGCCGTGACCTGTCCGAACGGGTGGCCGGGCGCAGTGCCCGACTGGCGGTGCAGGCGCTGGGGCGTGATGCGGGCACCGACGTGATCGTGCTGGTGTCGAAGCCACCGTCGCCCGACGTTGCCCGCGCCGTCGTCGCGGCCGGTGGCGGGACGCCGATCGTCGCGGCGCTCATCGGGCTCCCGCCCGGCACGTCCATCCCGGGAGCCGCCGCGGTGTCGTCCACCCTCGAGTCGGGCGTCGTCCATGCCATGAGGCTCTGCGGGGGGCGGCCCCCGTCCGACTGGTCGGACTGGCGGTCCCAGGTGACGGACAGCCTCGCCGACCTGGACCCGGCCCGAACCACGGTGCGAGGGCTCTTCTCCGGCGGAACGCTGTGCTACGAGACGCTCACGCTGCTGCAGCCCTGGCTGGGGGACGTGTGGTCGAACACGCCGCTCGACGAGCGGCACCGGGTGCCGGCACCACCCGGCGCCCACGTCTGCCTCGATCTCGGCGAGGAGGAGTACACGAAGGGCCGGCCCCATCCGATGATCGATAGCGAGGCTCGGCTCGAGCTGCTGGCCGAGGCGGGCGGCGACGACGAAGTTGCCGTGGTCCTGCTCGACGTGGTGTTGGGATACGGCGGGCACGACGATCCGGCCGCGGTGTTGGCGCCGGCCTGCGCGGCGCTGGCTCGGCCCGACGGTCCACGAGTCGTGGTGTACGTCCTCGGCACCGACAAGGATCCGCAGGGCTTCGATCGTCAGGCCGAGGCGTTCCGGCACGCAGGCTGCCTGGTGGCACCGACCGGGGCCCGCGCTGCGCTCGCCGCGGCGGCCATCGCCCGCCGCCAGCCGGAGATCGTCGAGGCCGACCTGACGTGACCCGGGTCGGGTTGGTCACGTACTCCACCAAGCCACGCGGCGGGGTGGTGCACATGCTGGCGCTGGCCGAAGCCCTGGCGCGCCGGTCGGTTCCGACCGAGGTGATCGCCCTGGGCGACCCAAATGCCGGGTTCTTCCGTCCGGTCGACGTGTCGTGCTCGTTCGCCGCGCCTCCCGACCCCGCCCCGACGCTGGAGGCGCGAGTGTTCGACGCCATCGACGCGCTCGAGGCGCTGTTGCGGGACCGGGCGGGCTCGTTGCCGCACCTCGTGCACGTGCAGGACTGCATCGCCGCTCGGGCCGCGACGCGGGTCCGCGACGCGGGGGCACCGGTCCGGGTCGTGCGCACCGTCCACCACGTCGACGACTTCACGACGCCGGCCCTGGTCGAGTGCCAGCGTCGTTCGATCCTCGACCCCGACCGCGTGCTCGTGGTCAGCCGCACGTGGCAGCAGCGGCTGGCCGATGAGTACGGGGTGAAGGCGGACGTGGTGACCAACGGCGTCGACCTTGGTCGCTTCGCCGCCGAGCCGCCACCGGCGGTCGTCGCCGACCTGCGCGCTCGGGCCGGCGCGGATGATCGCTTCCTCGTCCTGACCGTCGGCGGGATCGAACCCCGCAAGGGCACCGATCACCTGCTTCGAGCGCTGTCGCGACTGCGTGAGCGGTGGGCGGATCCACCCGTGCTGGCCATCGTCGGGGGCCATTCCTTCCAGGACCACTCGGCCTACCGCGACCGGGTCATCGCCTCTATGGCCGACCTCGACCTCGCGTTCGGTCGCGACGTCGCCCTGCTCGGGACGGTGCCCGACGAGGAGATGCCGGGCTGGTACCACGCCGCCGACGCCTTCGCCTTCCCGTCGGTCAACGAAGGCTTCGGTCTCGCCGTCCTGGAGGCGATGGCCGCCGGCCTGCCGGTCGTCCTCACCGACCTGCCGGTCTTCGCCGAGTTCGTGCGCTTCGGGGAAGACGCTCTGGCGGTGCGGCCGGGCGACGACGCCGGTCTCGCGGACTCGCTGGAGACGCTGGCCAGCGACGACCACGTGCGGACGATGCTGCGGCGTCGTGGACGCGAGGTCGCGGCCACGTTCGACTGGGACACCACGGCCCGGCAGCACATCGCCATCTACGACGAGCTGGAGGGGAGGGGGCCGGGAGCGGCCCGTTGAGTGGCGGTCTGCCGCACCGTCCGACACCGTCCGACATTGCGTTCCTCAGGCCGACATAGCGGTCTCGAAGCCGTGCAGCGGCGTGCGGAAGCGGCCTTCCCAGTCGACGACCTCCTCGTCCCAGAGACGGCGGAGCAGGGCGTAGTTCTCGATCGCCAGGTCGATGCGATCGCGGATGTCCCTCTCCGAGCCCGAGCCGGAGGTCGGAGACCGGCGGGCGCCGTCTCCCCGGGCCGAGCCGGAGCTCAGGGACCGGCGGGCGGTGTCGCCCAGGGCGCCAGGTCGGCGAGGACGGCGCGGGCGGCCGACTCCGCCGCCCGGTAGAGGCCCGAGCCCATGCTGATCCGGGCGACGCCGAGCGCGGCCAGGCGCTCGATCGGCACCCCGCCGGGGCGCCACCAGATGTTGACCGGGGCGGCCAGCTCCTCGACCAGGAGGCCGATCTGGCGCTCGTCGGTCAGGCCGATCGGGTACACCGAGTCGGCGCCGGCATCGAGGTAGAGGCGGGCCCGCCGCACGGTCTCGGCCCGCCGGGCGTCGAGGTCCCCACCACCCGGGCCGGAGCCGCCACCGGGGCCGGAGCCGCCACCGCGACCGCCGCCCGGGCCGGAGCCGCCACCGGGGCCGCCGCCGAAGCCGGCGGCAGGGCGGACCCAGATGTCGACGCGGGCGTTGACGACCACCGGCACCCCGAGCCGGGTCGCCGCCGCCCGCACCTCCGCCAGGCGCTCGGCCTGGCGCTCTGCCGGGACGAGGGCCGCGCCGGCGCTCGGGCCGTGGTGGTCGGTGTCCTCGAGGTTGCAGCCCACGGCACCGGCGCCCAGGAGGCGGGCCACCAGCTCGTCGGCCGGCAGGCGGTACCCGGCCTCGATGTCGGCCGTCACCGGCACGGCGACCGCACCGGCGATCGCCGCCACGGCTCCGAACGCCACGTCGAGCGGCATGCCGTCGTTGTCCGCCTCGCCGTGGACGGCCGCGACCGCGGCGCTCGACGTGGCGACGACCGGGAAGCCGGCCTCCTCGACCCAGCGCGCCGAGCCCACGTCCCAGGCGTTGGGCAGCAGGAGCGGACGCCCGGGCACGTGCAGGGAGCGCAAGCGGGCGGCGGCGCCGACGGCGTCCGGGGCGGCGCCGGGGGTGTCCGAGGGAGAGTCCGGAGAAGCGGGCGACGAGGTCACGCGCCGACCGTAGGTCCGCCCGACAGCCCTCGTCAGGCCAATCACCGGCGGAATGGTGGACGAGGAGCCGCGCAGCCAGGGAAGGCGAGGGCCGAGGGTCGTGGCCCGGGCGAATGTTGTGGACGACTGCCGCCCGGGTACGCCTTCTGCGCAACATTGCCGGGTCGGGGCGTGCGCTGGGCAGCCGCCAGGACGCCGGCAGCCGCCGGGACGCCGGCAGCCGTCGGGGCGGGGGCAAGCGCCCGGCAGGCGCCGGGCGGAGCGGGTGACCGGCCGGGGCGCGCGCCGCGGGCCGGAGCGTCAGGTGCGGGTCTGGCCCTCGCCGTGAACGACGTACTTCTCAGTGGTGAGCTGGCGCAGGCCCATCGGGCCGCGGGCGTGCAGCTTCTGGGTGGAGATGCCGATCTCGGCCCCGAACCCGAACTCCTCGCCGTCCACGAACCGGGTCGACGCGTTGACGACCACGGCGGCGGCGTCGACCTCGCGGGTGAAGCGCTCGGCAGCGGCCAGGTCGCGGGTGACGATGGCCTCGCTGTGCCCGGTCCCGTAGGTGGCGATGTGGTCGATGGCCGCGTCGATCGAGCCCACGACCCCGATGGCCAGCGACAGGTCGAGGTACTCCTCGGCCCAGTCGTCGCGGCCGGCGGCCCGCACCCGGTCCTTGCCCAGCACGGCGCGGACGGCGGCGTCGCCGGCCAGCTCCACCCCGTCGAGCGCGTCCGCCAGGCGGGGCAGCAGCTCGGCGGCCACGGCCTCGTGCACGAGCACGGTCTCGGCGGCGTTGCACACCGACGGCCGCTGGGTCTTGGCGTTGACCACGATGTCGACCGCCATGCCGAGATCGGCGGCGGCGTCGACGTAGACGTGGCAGTTGCCGTCGCCGTCGATGACATACGGCACGGTGGCGTTGTCGAGGATCGACCGGATCAGCGACGGCCCGCCCCGCGGGATCAGGCAGTCGATCGTCGCCCGCTGGCGCATGAACTCGACCGCCGCCTTGCGGGAGGTGTCCTCGACGAGAACCAGCGCGTCCTCGGGGAGGCCGGCCTTCGCGAGCGCCGCCCGCAGGACGCCGGCGATGGCGACGTTCGAGCGGATCGCCCCCGACGACCCCCGGAGGAACGCGGCGTTGCCCGACTTGAGGCAGAGCCCGAAGGCGTCGCTCGTCACGTTCGGTCGGTTCTCGTAGATGATCGCCACCACGCCGAGCGGTACCCGCACGGTGTGGATGCGCAGGCCGTTGGGTCGCGTCCATCCGGCCGAGATCTCGCCGACGGGGTCGGGGAGGGTCGCCACCTGCTCGAGGCCTCCGGCCATCGCGTCGACGCGGGCGGGCGTGAGCCGGAGGCGGTCGACGACGGTGGCCGACACGCCGGCCGCCGTCTCGCGGGCGACGTCCTCGGCGTTGGCCGCCAGCAGCTCGTGGCGGCGGGCGACGAGTAGGTCGGCGGCGGTGCGCAGAGCGTTGTCCTTGACGGCGGTCGATGCGGTGGCAAGGGCCCGGCTGGCGGCCTTGGCATAGCGCCCCAGGTGAGCGACGGTGGGCATGACGCCATCGTAGAAGGGCCTCGTGCTCCGTCCCCGGGCCGGGCTGTGGCAGGCTCGCGCCGATGGTGGAGGCGCGCCCGGCGAACGGCACCGACCTCGCTCCGCTGAGCGAGGCCCTGGCGCGGGCGTTCCACGACGACCCGGTGATGACGTGGATGTTCGGCGACGGCGAGGCGGCCCGCTCCCGCCGCCTGCGGCGGTTCTTCCGATCGCAGGCCGAGCGCCACCGCAAGCACGGCGAGGTCCTGACCGGCGCCGGCAATGAGGGGGGCGCGTTCTGGGACCCACCGGAAGGCTGGAAGACCTCGTGGATCGACCTCCTGCGGGCTGCGCCGGTGCTCGTGCCGGCGCTCGGCCCCCGCCTGCGCCGCTGCCTGGCGGGCCTCGAGCTGATCGAGCGGGCACACCCCCGCGGGCCCCACTGGTACCTGGCCATGCTCGGAACCGACCCGGTCCACCAGGGCAAGGGCGTGGGCCGGGCGCTGCTCGAACCGATCCTCGACCGCTGCGACGCCGAGGGCCTGGGCGCGTACCTCGAGTCGTCGAAGGAGCGGAACGTCCCCTACTACCAGCGGTTCGGCTTCACCGTCACCGGGCAGCTCGATCTGCCCCACGGGCCACCGCTGTGGCCGATGTGGCGCGAACCACGCTGAGGCGGCGGGCGTGAACGGCGGCAACCGGTGAACATCCCCAGCACCCTCGACGACGCCGTCGAGGCCTTCGTCGACGGGCTGGCCGGCGAGGTGGAGTCCCTCGCCGCCGCGGTGGACGGGATCGACGCGGAACGGCTCCGCACCGACGTGGTCGTCGAGGCCTACAACCTGTCGTGCGCGTTCATCGATGCCGACGGCCTGCACACCGACGATGAGCTGTGGGCGCTCGTCGCCGCTTTCGGCCACCGGCTGCCGACCGACATCGCCCGGGCCCGGCCGTCCGACCTGCGCGACGCGGGCCTTCTCGCCGGCCGCCGTGCCCACCTCGACGGGCCCTCCGCCATGCTCGACATCCTCGTGGCGGCCGACGCCCGGGACGGGGGCGGCCGCGCCCTGCGCTACGCCCGGCTCGGCTCCCAGATCGGCCACACCGTGGCGGCGCTCGACCTGCTGCCCTCCCGCACCGAGCTGGTCGCCGTCGACCGCTTCCGGGCCACCGTGCAGCGGGCGATCGCGGGGGCCGCCGCCGGGACGGGTGGGACGACCGCCGGGCCGACCGGCGGGCAGGCCGCCGGGACGACCGGCGGGCGGGGCGCCGGCGGTGCCGCCTCGGGTGGGACCGGCTCGACGGGCGGCACGCTGGGCCCGGGCCGCACCGGCGGCGCGGCGACCGACCGCGGCCCGGGCGGCGCTGGGCCCACGGCCGGCTCGGGCCCGACCGGCCCCGGCACGCCAGGCACACCCGGCACCGCCACGGCCGCCGGTCCCGCCGCCGGCGCCGGGACCGCGGGCACGGCCACCGAGGAACTGCCGCCGGCCCGCCCGCTCGAGGAGCTGCTGGCCGAGCTCGACGCCCTCGTCGGCCTGGCGGACGTCAAGCGCGAGGTACGCCTCGTGGCCAACCTGCTCCGGGTCGAGCAGATCCGTCGCCGACGCGGCCTGCCGGTGCTCGAGCAGAGCCGCCACCTCGTCTTCACCGGGAACCCCGGCACCGGCAAGACGACCGTTGCCCGCCTGCTGGCCCAGATCTACCGCACGCTCGGCGTCGTCGAGCGGGGCCAGCTGGTCGAGAGCGACCGGGCCGGGCTCGTCGCCGGGTTCGTCGGCCAGACGGCGGGGAGGGTCGTGGCGGCGTTCGACCGCGCCGAGGAAGGCGTGCTGCTCATCGACGAGGCCTACAGCCTGGCCCGGGGCGGCGAGGGCGACTTCGGCCGCGAGGCCATCGACACGCTGGTCAAGCTCGTCGAGGACCGGCGCGACCGCCTGGTCGTGATCATCGCGGGGTACCCCGACGAGATGGCGGCGCTGGTCGACGCCAACCCGGGCATGAAGTCCCGGTTCCCGAAGGTCATCCACTTCCCCGACTACGACGACGACGAGCTCCTCTCGATCGTCGAGGCCATCGGGGCGGGGGGCAGCTATCACCTCGACGACGGCGCCCGGGCCGCCGTGCGGGCCTGGCTGGCCGCCCAGCCGCGGGGCCGGGGATTCGGCAACGGCCGCCTGGCCCGCAACCTGTTCGAGGCGGCGGTGGCGAACCAGGCCACCCGCCTCGTCGACGTCGCCGAACCGACCGACGAGCAGCTGACGACGCTGAGGGCCGACGACATCCCGTCGCCGGACGGCACCGCTCCGCCGGTGACCCCGGCCAGGGCCCGCACCGGCACCGACACGCCCACCGGCGGAGGCACGGGCACGAGCACGCACCAGGGTGACCGCGGCTCCGGTGCCCGCCACGGCGACGACGGTGGCGCGCCGGCCGGCACCCAGCCGTCCGGTGGCGGGGCGGCATGAGGCAGCAGGTGCTGGCAGCTGTCGGGGCGATCGCCCTGGTCGTCGGCGCCGTGGTGGTGCGCGGCACGATCGAGGGCGATGACGACGACGGCGGGGGCGGAGGCGGGGGCGGCGACGCCGCGGTCGTGTGCCCGCCCGAGCTGCGAGCCACCTGCGAGACGCTCGCCGACGACCGCGAGCTGCGCATCGAGGACACCGCAACCACGACCGAAGCGCTCGTGGCCGCCGCTGGGACCGACGACGTCGAGCCCGCGGTCTGGCTCGTGCCCGCGCCGCTGGCCGACGCCGTGCGCTCGGAGCGTGACGACCCCGAGGGCGAAGCCGTGGTCGGCGAGCCGACGGCGCCGCTGGCCCGCTCCCCCGTCGCGCTCGTGATCTGGGAGGACCGTGCCGCCGCGCTCGAGGCCGGCGCCTGCGCGGGCACGGTCGAGTGGCGGTGCCTGGGCGACGCGGCCGACCGGCCATGGACCGACGTGGGCGGCGAGGCCACCTGGGGCCGCCTCAAGGTGGGCGTGACCGACCCGGACACGGCCACCGGCACCGTCGTGCTCGGCGGGGCCACCGCCGGCTACTTCGACTCGCCCGACTACGCCTCGAACGACTTCGACGCGTCCCTCGCCGGCTGGCTCGGCGCGCTGGGCGCCGACGCGGCGGCCGCCGACCAGGGCGACCCGGTCGACCTGATGATCACGCGGGGCCCGGGCGAGTTCAGCGCCGTCGGGGCGCTCGAGGCGGAGGCCCGCACCGCCGCGGGCCGCGCCGACCTGCGGGTGCTCTACCCTGCGCCCGTGGCGACGGCAGATCTGGTGGCGGTGCCGATCGGCGACGCCGGCGGGGCCGCCGACGACGTGGCGGGCGACGACGACCTGCGCGGAGCGCTCGCGACCGCCGGCTGGCGCGTCGAGGGGGAGGCAACGGCCCCCGGTGTCGACGCCGATGCCAGCCTTCCCGCCGACGACGACGGCCTCCCCGGCGGCGGTGTGCTCCGCGCCCTCGTGGCGCTGTGGAACGACACGACGGGGTGACGACGATGACGGCACGACCAGGCTCACCGGGCCGGCGGCGGATTGCGGCCCTCGTGGCGCTCGCCCTGGCCGTCGCCGGCGCCTGCACGGGCAACGACGACGACGACGACGGCGGTGGCGGCGGCGGCGGTGGCGGCGGGGACTTCGACGCCGGCGACTGCACGGTGGTCGACCTCGCCACCTCGCCCGAGAAGCTCGAGCTGCTCACCGACGTGGCCGACGAGTTCAACGGCTCGGACGAGGCGCAGGTGGGCGACGGCTGCGCGTTCGTGCGCGTGCAGCGCAAGTCGTCCGGTGCCGCCGAGAGCCTCCTCGCCGACGGTTGGGACGAGAGCGTCGAGGGCCCGCGCCCGGTGCTGTGGTCGCCGGCCGGCTCGTCGTGGGCCTCGGTGCTCGACCAGCACCTGAGCGACGCCGGCGAGCCCGCCATGGCGGGCGACGGCACGCCGGTGATGCTCAGCCCGCTCGTCATCGCCATGCCGCGCCCGATGGCGGAGGCGCTGGGCTGGCCCGACGAGCCGATCGGCTTCGGCGACATCCTGACGCTCGCCCGCGACGGCGAGGGCTGGGGCGCCCGGGGTCACCCCGAGTGGGGTCCGTTCCGGCTGGGCAAGACGAACCCGAACTTCTCGACCAGTGGCCTGTCCGCGCTCGTCGCGCAGACCTACGCGGCGACCGGCAAGACCACCGGCCTCTCGCAGGAAGACCTCGACTCGCCTCAGGTCGCCGACTTCGCGCGGGGCGTCGAGTCGGCCGTGGTGCACTACGGCGACACCACGCTCACGTTCCTGAACAACTGGTACCGGGCCGACCAGCGCGGCAACCCGTACCAGTACGTCTCGGCCGTGGCCGTCGAGGAGAAGTCGGTCATCGACTACAACACCGGCAACCCCGACGGGATCCTGTCCGAGGGCGAGGAGCCCCGGCCGCCACGGGTGCCACTGGTGGCGATCTACCCCGAGGAGGGGACGCTCTACAGCGACAACCCGATGATCGTCCTCGACGCCGAGTGGGTCGACGAGCAGGAGGCCGAGGGCGCCCGGGCGTTCGTCGACTTCGTCCGCACCCCGGCGAACCAGGAGCGGGTGCTCGAGTACGGCTTCCGGCCCGACTCGCCCGAGGTGGCCGTCGGCGACCCGATCAGCGAGGACAACGGCGTCGACCCGACCACGCCCCAGACGTTGCTCGACCTGCCCGACGCCAGCGTGCTGTCCAGCCTCCTGGCCGACTGGGCCGACCAGCGGAAGTCGGCGCGGGTCCTGCTCGTGATCGACGTCTCCGGCTCGATGGGCGACGAAGGCGATCCGAGCACCGGGGAGACGAAGCTCGACCTGGCCAAGGGCGCCGCCGTCGACGCCCTCGAGCAGTTCAAGGACGACGACGAGGTGGGCCTGTGGGTATTTTCTACCGACCTCGGTGACGCCCAGGACCAGAACGTCCTCCAGCTGGTGCCGCCCGGCCGGGCCGGCGACGTGCGCGAGGATCTCGCCAACCGCATCCGCGACCTCGTGCCCACGAACGGGACGCCGCTCTACGAGGTCACCCAGAGCGCCTACGAGGACGCCGTCGAGAACTACGACCGGGCCCGCATCAACGCCGTGGTCGTGCTCTCGGACGGCCGCAACGACGACGGCGACACCAGCGACGATCGCGACCAGCTCGCCGAGCTGCTGGACACGCTGTCCGCCGGCAGCGAGGGCCAAGCCAGCCGGCCCGTGCGGGTCTTTCCTATCGGTTACGGCGCCGACGCCGACCTGCCCACGCTGCGCCAGATCGCCGAGTCGACGTCCGGCGCGGTCTACGACTCGTCCGACCCACAGACGATCGACCGGGTGTTCACGGCGGTGATCAGCAACTTCTGACGCTGGGCGAGCCGGCGCTCCCGCCGGGTGGCACCGCCGGGACGACACCGCCGGCGACCGCGGTGGCCGGGCACCCCCTCAATCCAGGCAGAACATCGTCACGGGCACGACGCCCACGGCTCTCCTCGGCCAGGGCCTGGGAGCCGACCATTGGGTACGCCTAGCGGACCATGGGTACGCGCTCGCTGGCGAACACCTGGTCGAAGTCGCCCGCCGCCGTCCCTCCCACGCCGAGCCTCCGGCCGGTCGTGCCCGTCTCGTCACACGGGCTTCCATGCCCCTACCAGCGCCGGGGCCACCCATGAGTTCCACCGCGCGCCACTCGCCCATCACGGCATCCTTCCCTCGCGCCACCGTGCGTGCGTAGGTTTGCGACGCCGGCACCCAGGCTGGCCGAGGAAGGGGGAGGACTGCCCGTGGCCAGCGTCACGTTCGAGGACGTCTCGAAGCGCTACGACGACGTCGTGGCCGTCGACGGCCTCGACCTGGCGATCGGCGACGGCGAGTTCATGGTGCTGCTGGGCCCGTCGGGCTGCGGCAAGACCACGGCGCTGCGCATGGTCGCGGGGCTCGAGGAGATCACAGCCGGCACGCTGCGGATCGGCGATCGCGTCGTCAACGACGTCGAGCCGGCCAAGCGCGATGTGTCGATGGTGTTCCAGAGCTACGCGCTCTACCCGCACATGACCGTGCAGCGGAACATCGAGTCGCCGCTGCTGATCCGCCGCTACCCGGTCGACGGGCCCGACGCCCCACCGCGCAAGCTGACCCGGGCCGAGCGCCAGGCCCGCGTCGACGAGGCGGCCCGCGTGCTCGACCTCGAGCCGTACATGGCCCGCAAGCCCGCCGCCCTGTCCGGCGGCCAGCGCCAGCGCGTGGCGCTCGCGCGGGCGTTCGTCGGCCGGCCGCTCGCGTTCCTGATGGACGAGCCGCTGTCGAACCTCGACGCCAAGCTGCGTGCCCAGACGCGTCTCGAGCTGGTCGACCTGCACCGCCGGGTCGAGACGACCGTGGTCTACGTCACCCATGACCAGGTCGAGGCGATGACGATGGCCGACCGCATCGCCGTGATGGAGGCCGGCCGCCTGCAGCAGGTCGCCACCCCCCAGCAGGTCTACGAGGCGCCGGCCAACCTGTTCGTGGCCCAGTTCATCGGCACGCCGCCCATGAACACCCTGCCGGGCACGGTGGCCGCCGGCGGCGTGGTCGAGGTGGGCGAGAGCCGGTTCCCGCTGCCGCCGGGCCTGTCCACCCGCCTGGAGGACGGCCGCCCGGTCGTGGTTGGCGTGCGGCCCGAGCATCTGGCGCTCGACCCGGCGGGCCCGATCACCCAGAAGGTGCGGGCGGTCGAATGGCTGGGCCACGAGTGCCTCGTGTTCGGCGAGATGGGACCGAGTCCGGTCGTCATGCGGCAGGTCGGCATGGCACCCCACGAGGTCGGCGGGGAGATCCGCCTCGGCGTCGACCCCGCCAACGTGCATCTGTTCGACGCCGAGACGACCGAGCGGCTCCCGTGAGGCTGCTGCGGCGGTACTCGGGTCGCGAGACGGCCCTCGCCGCGCTGCTGCTGGCGCCCTCGATCGCCGTGTTCGTGGCCTTCTTCTACCGCCCGTTCCTGAACCTCATCTACTGGGGCACGTTCGAGGCCCGGCGCAACGGCGCCTACCACGAGTCCGTCGGGCTGGCGCAGTACCGCGAGCAGCTCGCCAGCGACGAGTTCCGCGAAGGCCTCTGGCACAGCGTGCAGTTCGTGCTGTACACGGTGCCCGCCGGCCTGGTCCTGGGCGTGCTGCTCGCCGTCGCAGCCCACCGCCGGCTCAAGGGCATCAAGGTCTTCCAGGCCATCTTCAGCTCGACGCTGGCCAGCTCGACGGCGGTCACCTCGGTCATCTTCCTGTTCCTGTTGAACCCGGTGATCGGCGTGATCCAGGTGAACTGGCTCAACGACCGAGGCATGGCGATGTTCGCCGTGGCGCTGCCGTCGATCTGGCAAAACCTGGGCCTCTCGTTCGTCATCGTGCTCGCCGGCCTGCAGGCCGTGCCCGACGAGGTCATCGAGGCGGCGACGCTCGACGGCTACGGACCGGTCCGCCGGCTGCTTCGCATCACGCTGCCACTGATCTCACCGGTGCTCATGTTCCTCCTGGTCGTGCTCGTGATCTTCGGCCTGCAGGCCTTCGCCCAGGTCGACATCATCACCAAGGGCGGACCGGTCGGGGCGACCGAGACGCTCGTGTTCAAGATCAACCGCCGCAACCGGCCCGACAACATCGGCATCGGGGCCGTCTACTCGGTGGGGCTGTTCGCGGTCACCCTCGTCGTCACCGCGCTGCAGTTCACGCTGCTCGAGCGGAGGGTGCACTATGCCAACTGACACGCTCGAGCCGCTCGCCGACCGCCTGTCGGCCACGCTCGGCGAGGGCTCGGCGGCCGGCGGCACCGGCGTCGGCCGCTCGACGAGCCGTCGCACGGCCGGGCTGGCCGGCCAGTACGCCGTGCTCGTGGCGCTCGCGCTGCTAGTGCTCGCCCCGCTGGTGCTCACGCTCATCCAGGCCCTGTCGCCGCCGTTCCAGTGGGTCGATGCCGGCAAGCCGCTCCACCCGGTCGCCGTCGAATGGAAGGACCGCACGTGGTGGTCCGGCGGCCTCGTCTCGACGGTAGGCCGCACGCTGCTCGTCACCCTGGCGCTGGCGTGGGTGCAGCTGCGGGCCGCCGGGGGCACCGTGACCCGGCCGGCCCCGCTCGCCGCTCCCCGCCGCGTCATCGCGGTGGTGGGGGGCGTGGCGGCCACGTGCCTGCTCGCCACGCCGGTCATGCGGGCGCTCTTCGAGCGGTCGGGCTCCGCCGCCCTGTGGTGGGCGCTGGCCGTCGTGGCCGTGGCCGCCATCCAGCTCGTCGGGCTCGTCGAGCGGGGGCGCGACCCCTGGCGCTCCGCCCTGCTCGCCGGCCTCTCGGCGCTGGCCGTGGTGTCGGCGGCGATCGTGCTCGCCGGCGCCGCGGTGTGGACCACCGCGTGGGATGCCGGCGACCTCGGGCCGGCGCTCGTGCGCAGCCTCACGATGACCGTGCTGATCACCGGCCTGCAGGTCGTCACGTCGGTGATGGCCGCCTACGCGTTCGCGTTCCTGCGGTTCCCTGCCAAGCCGCTGGTCTTCGCGTTCTTCATGGGCACCCTGCTCCTTCCGCTCGAGGTCACGTTGCTCGCCAACGTCCAGACGATCCGCGAGCTCAACTGGGTGAACACCACCCAGGGCCTCGTGGTGCCGTTCGCCGCCACCGCGTTCGGCACGTTTCTCGTGCGCCAGGGCTTTCGCGGCGTGCCCGCCGAGGTCCACGACGCCACCCGCCTCGACGGCTACGGCCACCTGGGGTTCCTGTGGCGCTTCGCGGTGCCGCTGACCCGGCCGGTGATCGCCTCGTTCACCGTGATATCGGCGCTCGGCGCCTGGAACCAGTACCTGTGGCCCCAGGCCGTCATCGACGACTCGGGCAGCCAGACGGCGCAGATCCGCCTGCGCACGATCGTGGGAACCGACATCGCCAACGCCAACTACGGCATCGCCGCCGCGCTCACCGTGGCCCTCCCGGTCGTCCTGCTGCTCATCGCCTTCCAGCGCCAGATCATCCGAGGGCTCACGGCCGGCGCGGTGAAGGGCTAGGAGGCCGCCGTGGCCCGCACCCCCTGCCGCGTCGCCGCCCACGTGGCGGTCGCTCTGGCCGGCCTCACAGTCGCCGTGGCCTGCTCGAAGCCGCCCACCTCCGGCGGCGGGGGCCCGGTCTCGGCCGACGACCTGCCCGACTGCCCGCTCGACGCGCTCGACCAGGCGGACGGCCCGGTCGAGATTGCTTTGTGGTACGGCGGACTCGGCGGCGCCACCCAGGCGACCATGGAGGACATGGCCGAGCGGTTCAACGCCAGCCAGGGCGAGGTCGTCGTCAACGCCAGCAACCAGGGCGCGTCCTACGCCGAGGTGTACCGCAAGTACGAGAGCGCCGCCTCGGCATCGACCGACCAGCTGCCGGACGTCATCTACCTCGAGGACACGCAGCTGCGCGCGATGGTCGACGGCGGCCGCGTGCTGCCCGCCGAGTCCTGCATGCGGGCCGCCGAGTACGACATGGACCAGATGCTGCCGGTGGTCCGCTCCACCTACACCGTCGACGACGTGCTCTACCCCGGCTACATGAATGTCTCGACGCCGGTCCTGTACTACAACCAGTCGCACTGGATCCGGGCCGGCCTCGACCCCACCGACCCGCCCCAGACCCTCGACGAGCTGCGCGACGCCGCCCGTGCCCTCAAGGACGCCGGCGTGTCGGCGCGGCCGCTCAGCTTCAAGCTCAGCCGGTGGTTCTTCGAGACCTGGCTCACCGGCATCGGCTCCGACGTCGTCGACCAGGACAACGGGCGCACGGGCGAGCCAACGACCGCCGAGCTCGACAGCCCCGAGGCGGTCGAGCTCCTCCGGTTCCTGCAGGACATGGACGGCGAGGGCCTCATGAACCCGTTCGCCTCCACCGAGGGCGGCATCGACCACTACCTGGCACTTGTGAACCAGCAGTCGTCGATGCTGATCGAGACCTCCGCAGCCTCGACCACGATCCGCGACGCACTGGCGGGCACGATCTCGGCCGACGAGGCCGGCGCGGGGGTCGACGCCTCGGCGATCGACACCAGCCAGCTGGTCCCGGCGGCCGCCCCGATGCCCGGCATCGAGACCGCCGGCCGCATCCACGCCAGCGGCGGCGCGTTCTACATGCTGAACACCTCCGACCCTGCTCAGCAGGCGGCGGGGTGGCGTTTCCTCGAGTTCATGCTCCGCCCGGAGAACGCCAAGGAGTGGTTCCTCAACGGGGCGTACCTGCCGATCGTCGAGGGCGTGCGCGAGGAGCCCGACGTCCAGGCGTTCCTGCAGGACGACGTGGCCGGCAAGCTGCTCGCCTCGGCCGAGCAGCAGCTCGCGGACGCCTCGCCCGACGCCCCCGGCCCGCTGATCGGGCCGTACCCGGACTTCAACGACAACCTCGAGCGAGCCATGGAGTCCTCGGTGCTCGACGGCACCGACCCCGAGTCCACGCTGGTCGGCGCGGACGACGACATCACCGCCGCGCTCGAGCGCTACGTCGGCGACTGACGACGGGGCGCATGTCCCCGTCGCGGCCCGAGTAGACCTAGCCTGGCGGCGTCTATGGCCCGGCTCTCGTTCCGCGACCGCTTCTTCACTCCCAAGGTGGCCAGGGCCATCATGTCGCCGTCGGGCATCCTGCTCGCCGGCGGCGTCGCCGCGGTCGCCATCGTGGCGGGCCTCCCGCTGCTGGCCTCGCTCCCGCTGGGCGCCGCCGCGTGGGCCGGCAAGGTCGCCCTCGCCGTGCCCCGTAACCCGGCCGAGCGCATCGACCCGTTCGGCGTGCAGGAGCCGTGGCGCCGGTTCGTGCAGGAGGCGCTCCAGGCCCGCAACCGCTTCGACGAGGTCGTCCACCGCATCCAGCCCGGCCCCCTGCAGGACAACCTCCGCTCGGTCGCCGAGCGCATCCACGCCGGGGTCGAAGAGAGCTGGCGCATCGCCCAGCGCGGCCAGGCCCTCGACCAGGCACGACGTGGAATCGACGTCGCCGCGATCGCCCGCCACCGGGCCGAGCTGGGCGGCGATCGCGACGACCCCGTCTTCGCGCAGGTCAGCGAGTCGCTCGACGCGCAGCAGGCGTCGGCCGACCGGCTGGACCGCGTGATCGCCGAGGCCCAGAGCCGCCTGCGGGTGCTCGACGCCCGGATGGACGAGGCGCTGGCGCGGGCGATCGAGCTGGCCGCCCAGTCGTCGACCACCGCCTCGGTGGGCACGCTCGGCACCGACGTCGACAACCTCGTCACAGAGATGGAAGCGCTCCGCCAGGCGCTCGAGGAGACGCATGGCACCCCGGGCGGGTTGGCCTCGCCCGGCGGCCAACCGTGACGCGGCCGGGACCCGGCGACGACGGGGGAGGCCGGCGCGACCTTCCGCCGCCCCCACCCGGCCCGCCGCCCGGCCGCCGCGGCGTGCCCCCGCCACCCCAGGGCGGGGCCGGCGGCGAGCCACGGGACCGGGGCGCCGCGCCGCCACCGGGCGCGGAGCCGGGCGCCCCGCCGCGGGAGCGCTGGCGGCCGGCCGACGACGCGCTCCCCATCCGCCGCGGCCACCGTCCCGACGCCGCGGCTCCGCCCCCCGCCCGACCGCCGCCCGAGGAACCGCCCGCGTTCGCTCCACCGCCCGCGCAGCGGGCTCCGGTCCCTCCCGACGACCGCCGGCCCCCCGCCGAGCCACCCGACGATCGGCGGCGTGGCCGCCGCCGGGGCCCCGACGTCGACGAGCCGCCCGTCGTTGACCGGCGATGGGGGCGGCGACGGCGGCGGCGCGGGCCCGACGGTGACCCCGAGGACCCCGGTGATCCCGGCGGGCCCGGCGGCGAGCGGGGCGGCAACGAGCCGGTCCGGAACGCTCTGGGCCTGGGCGGCGCCGCCCCCGCATCCGACCGCTGGATCGACGGCGGCGGCCGCTTCGGCACCGCGGCCCACAACCCGATCCTCGGCTGGTACGACGCGGACGCCGCCACGCTCGAGCTGCCCATCGGCGAGGAGATGGCCAAGCTCCGGGCCGCCGGGGTGCTCGGCGGCGGCCCCGGCGAGGCCGCCGGCCACGGTTCGGCGACCGCCACCATCCCGCCCCCACCCCCGCCCCCGCCCGTGCTCGACCCGGGCGGCGCCGCGCTCGTCGAGCCGGTGCTCCCGTCGCCCACCGGGTTGCCCGAGCCGGCCCCGGCCGAGCCGCCCGAGGAGCCGACCGGGCCGAAGCTCGGCGCCTCGCAGCGTTCCTCATTCCTGGTGGCGGCCGGCATCCTGTTGTCGCGGTCGGCCGGTCTCATCCGCGAGGTGGTGATCAGCAACTACCTCGGAACGACGGCGGCGGCCGACGCGTTCAAGGCGGCGCTGCGCATTCCCAACATGCTGCAGAACCTGCTCGGCGAGGGCGTGCTGTCGGCCTCGTTCATCCCGGTCTACGCCCGCATGCGGGCCGAGGAGGGCGAGGAGGAGGCCGGCAGGCTGGCCGGCGCGATCTGCGGCCTGCTGCTGGCCCTGTCGAGCGTGCTGATCGTGATAGGCGTCGTGTTCGCCCAGCCGGTGACCCGGCTGCTCGTCACCGGTTTCTCGGGCGACGCCCGGTTCGACCTCACGGTCCAGCTCGTCCGCATCATGTTCCCCGCCATGGGCCTCATGCCGCTGTCGGCCTGGTGCCTGGGCGTGCTCAACAGCCACCGCAAGTTCTTCCTGGCCTACGTCGCCCCGGTGCTCTGGAACGCCGGGCAGATCGTGGCCGTGGTGGCCGTGGCTCTGACCGGCGCCACGTCCACGCAGCTGGCGACCGCCCTGGCATGGGGTGTGGTGGCCGGCAGCATCGGCGAGGTCGCCATCCAGCTCCCATCGGTGCTCAAGGTGCTCGGGCGCCTGAGGCTCAGCATCAACACCCGCATCGGCGGCGTGCGCAGCGTCCTGTCGCGGTTCGGCCCGGTCGTCATGGGGCGCGGCGTCGTGCAGATCCTCGGCTTCGTCGACCTGTGGCTGGCAGCGTTCCTGGCCGTGGGCGCCGTCTCGTCGCTGACGTACGCCCAGGTGCTCTACCTCCTGCCGATCAGCGTGTTCGGGATGAGCGTGGCGGCCGCCGAGCTGCCCGATCTGTCGCGCGTCAAGGTGCACGACCCCGAGACCCGCCGGGTGTTCCGCCGCCGCCTCGAGGACGGCCTGGGCCGGATCCTGTTCTACGTGGCCTTCACGGCGACGCTCTTCATCGTGGTCGGCGACGTGATCGTGCGGGCGCTGCTCCAGCGCGGCGCCCTCGACGCCGACGACACGACGGCGATCTGGTTCGTGATCGCGGCGTTCTCGCTCGGCCTGCCGGCCACCACGGCGTCCCGCCTGCTGCAGAACGGCCTGTACGCCCTCGACGACGCCCGTACCCCCGCCCGCCTCGCCGTGGTGCGGGTGATCGTGGCGTCGCTCGTGGGCCTCGCCGTCATGTTCCCCCTCGACCGCCTCACGATCGTCGACGGCGCCATCCACGGCTGGGACGACATCTTCGCCCTGGGCCCGCTGCCCCAGTCCGTGCGCGAGAACGTCTCCGGCACGCCACACCTCGGCATGGTCGGCCTCGCCCTCGGGGCGGCGGTGTCGTCGTGGGTCGAGTACCGCCTGCTGTCCCAGGCCCTGGCCTGGCGCATCGGGCGTTCCTACTTGGGCGGGCGCTGGATCAGCGCGATCGCCGCGGGTTGCGTGGTGACGGCGGTCGTGGCGTTCCTCCTCGAGCAGGTCTTCGGCGACCGCCACGCGCTCATCGCCGGCGCCCTCGTCCTCGGGCCGTCCGCGCTCGTCTACCTGGCCGTGACCAGCCGGCTGGGCGTGCCCGAAGCCAAGGCGATGGTCGACCGGGGCCTGAGCCTCGTGCGGTCGCGCCATCGCGGGTGACGGCCGCTCCACGAGGCGTGACGGGGCGGAGCGTGGCGTAACCTGCCCTCATGCTGAAGTTGCTGCGTCGGTGGTGGGCGTACATGACCGCCAAGGGGTCCGCGTCGTTCAACGAGCGGGCCGACCCGAAGATCCAGCTGGAGCAGGCCATCGCCGAGGCCCAGGACCAGCAGCGCCGCCTCAAGGAACAGGCGGCGAACGTCATCGCCCACCAGAAGCAGACCGAGATCCGCCTGAACCGCACGATGGGCGAGCTCGAGAAGGTGAGCGGCAACGCCCGGCAGGCCGTGCTCATGGCCGACGAGGCCGCCAAGTCCGGCGACGCCGCGAAGTCGACCCAGTACGTCGCCACCGCCGAGAGCTTCGCCAACCGGCTCATCGCCCTCGAGCGTGAGGTGGAGGACCTCAAGGCCCTGCACCTCCAGTCGACCGAGGCGGCGAACCAGGCCAAGTCGGCCGTCCAGCAGAACTCGTCCGCCCTCCAGCAGAAGCTGGCCGAGCGTCAGAAGCTCCTGTCGCAGCTCGACCAGGCGAAGATGCAGGAGCAGATGAACTCGGCCATGTCCTCGCTGTCCGAGACCGTCGGGCAGGACGTGCCGACGCTCAACGAGGTGCGCGACAAGATCGAGGCCCGCTACTCGAGGGCGAAGGGCATGGCCGAGCTGACCGGCGAGTCGGTCGAGACCCGCATGCTCGAGGTCGAGCAGGCGTCGATGAACGTCGAGGCCCAGGCCCGCCTGGCGCAGATCCGCTCGCAGCTCGGCCTCGGTGCCGGGGCCGCCGACGCCGTGCCGCAGGTGAGCAGCGGCGAGGCCGCCGCCTCGCCGAACGGCCAGCCCGCCGCCGGCCAGCCCGCCTCGGGCGAGTCGAGCCCGGGCACCGCCTGACGTCCCGGTCCGCCGGGTCCGGGCCACGGCCCGGGCCCGGCCCTACGGGCGCCGACGGTGCCGACGGCGTCGGCGACGCCGACCAGACGGTCGACGGCGACGATGCGATCGAGGCGGACCAAGCGCTGGACACCGACCAGGCGGTCGACCGCCGCGAGGCGGTCGACGGCGTGGGCGTGGGATCCCGCTCCCACCCGTGGCCCGACGACCCACGCCTCGATCCCGACCTGCTGGCGGGCGGCGACCGGCGCAATGTCGTCGACCGCTACCGCTACTGGCGGGTCGACGCCATCGTCGCGGACCTCGACGCCCGCCGTCACCCCGTGCACGTGGCGGTCGAGAACTGGCGCCACGACCTGAACATCGGCACGGTCGTGCGGAACGCAAACGCCTTCCTCGCCGCCGCCGTGCACATGGTGGGCCGACGGCGGTGGAACCGGCGGGGTGCCATGGTCACCGACCGCTACCAGCACGTCCTCTACCACGCCACCGCGGCGGACCTGGCGGCGTGGGCCCGCGGCGCCGGCCTGCCGCTGGTGGGCATCGACAACCTGCCCGGGTCCGTGCCGCTCGAGGGCGCGCCGCTGCCCCGGGCCTGCGTCCTGCTGTTCGGCCAGGAGGGACCGGGGCTGTCGGACGCCGCCCGGGCCGCGTGCGCCGAGGTGCGCTCGATCGCCATGTTCGGGTCGACCCGGTCGATCAACGCCGGTGTGGCCTCGGGCATCGCCCTGCACACCTGGGTCCGCCAGCACGCCCTCGCCGATCCCTGACGACCTGTCAGGAACGGGCTACGGTCGGACCGACCGCCGGCCCTGAGGGGGACCCCAGATGATCCTCGACCGCTTCGCGCTCACCGACCGGGTCGCCGTGGTCACCGGCGGCGGGCGCGGCATCGGTGCCGCCACCGCCCTCGCCCTGGCGGAGGCGGGGGCCGACGTCGTCATCTCCTCGCGCACCGACGCCCAGCTCGCCGAAGTCGCCCAGCGGGTGGAGAAGGCGGGGCGCCAGGCACATGTCGTGCCGGCGGACCTGTCGGACCTCGACGCCGTCGCCGCCCTGGCCGACGCCGCCCAGGAGCGTTTCGGCCGCCTCGACGTGGTCGTGAACAACGTGGGCGGCACGATCCCCAACGCCTTCCAGAAGACGAGCGCCCGCTACCTCGAGGAGGCGTTCCACTTCAACGTCACCACCGCCCACGCCCTGACTCGGGCGGCGCTCCCCCACATGCTCGCCGGGGGCGGGGGTGCGGTGGTGAACATCTCGTCGGTGATGGGGCGGGTGAGCGGCCGGGGCTACCTGGCCTACGGCACGGCCAAGGCCGCCCTGTCGCACTACACCCGCCTGGCGGCCCGCGACCTGGCCCCCCGCATCCGCGTGAACGCCGTCGCCGTGGGGTCGGTGGCCACCTCGGCGCTCGAGTTCGTGCTGACCGACGACTCGACCCGCTCCTCAATGGAGGCCGCCACGCCGCTCCGGCGCATCGGCGAACCGGAGGAAATCGCCGCCACCGTGCTGTTCCTGGCCTCGCCGGCCGGCGGCTACCTGACGGGCAAGGTGGTCGAGGCCGACGGCGGGCTCGACCAGCCGAACCTCGATCTCGGCCTGCCGGACCTGTAGGCGGCCGAGCGGCCCGGCAACCGGCACGCGTTCATGTCCCGTCCGTCGGCGGGCCGAAGCCCACGTCCTGCGCGCATGGGCCCTCGGCGTAGTAGGGCTGGTCCTTGTAGATCATGATCTCGTCGACCTCGGCCCTGTGCAGGCCGCCGAAGGGGTGGGCGTCGCCGAAGCTGCACACGGCCCCGTTCGCCAGCCACACGCGGTAGCCGCGGCCCGACGGCGTGGGCAGCATCGCCACGGCCCGGGTCGGCGCCTGCGATGCCGGCACGCGCCGCACGTCGAAGTCCGACACCGAGCGGAACTCGCTGAGCACCGCCATGTCCTGGTTCGCGGCCGAGCCCAGGTCCGCGGCAGTGCCGAACGGGTGGACGCCGCCGGCCCCGTCGAGCAGCCAGTAGCCCCCGCCGTCGGGGTGCGCCGCCATCGCCACGACGCCGGCGGCCGGCGGGGCCCCGGCCAGGTCACCCCGCTCGGGCGCGGCGCCGAACGCCGCCACCCGGCCTCCCGCGGTGGCGAGCCAGTAGCCGTCCCCGTCGGCCGTGGCGGTGATGGCCACGACGGGGTCGGCCGACCCGGCGAGGTCGCCGAGCTTCTCGGCGTCGCCGAAGGCCTGCACCGCCCCGGACGCCGTCGCGACCCAATAGCCGGCACCGGTCGGCGTGGGCGTGATCGCCACCGCCCGGTCGCCGCGGGCCAGCTCGGCGTCGCCCAGGTGCGGTGCACCCGCCAGGCCGCGGACCCGGCCTGCGGAGGTCAGCAGCCAGGCGCCGTCGCCGTCGAGGGCCGTGGCCGCCCCCACGACCGACTCGCCGACGCCGAGGCTGTCCTCGGGCGGTAGCGCGCCGAGCGCGCTGCCGCCCACACCGAAGTGGAACGTGCCCCCGTCGCAGGTCACCAGCCGGTAGCCGGTACCCATGGGGAGCATGGCGGCCGGCGCCTGGGACGGTGCGCGGAGGTCCGAGATCGGCCAGTCGACCGCCTCGGCCAGGGCGTTCGCCGTGCGCGTTCCCATCAGGCCCGCGCCGAAGTAGGTGAGGTGGAGGTCGCCCGGTGGGCGCACCCGCACCGGCGACCCCGTGCAGTCCGGCAGATCGGCGACCCAGGCGCCCTCCGCGTCGGCCACGGCGTCGCCCGAGTCGATCACCTGGAAGCCGAGGTCGTCCCGGGCGGCGAGGTAGCCGGCCCACACCGGGTTGTCGGCCGCCGTCGCGCCCGGTCCCTCGGGGGCGGGCTCGATGAGGTAGATCGTGGCCCCCCCGGCCGACAGGCGGTGGACCAGCTCGGTGATCTGGGTGCCTGCCATGGCGGCGAACGCCGGGGACCCCCTGGCGATCACGGCGCCGGCGGCGTCGCGCGGGTACGGCGGCCAGTAGTTGTGGTTGATGTAGACGGCGACGACGTCGGGGTCGAAGTCGGCGACCTCGGCGCTGGCCGCCGCCATGAGGCTCAGGGCCGGCGGATCCGGTCGGGGGGCGCCGATGTCGTACTGCTCGCGGGTGAACAGGCCGTGGCCCCACAGCGCGAAGACCTCGGCGTCGACCCCGGCGTCGCGGAGTGCGAACGCGGCGGGGTTGCCGTGCTGCGCGGCGATCGAGTCGCCGAAGATGAGCACGCGGGGCGGCTCCTCGGCGTGGACGCGGCCGAGCGGCGGAAGCTCCGCGAGGACGACGGAGGACCGAAGGGGGGCCCTCTCCACGCTGCCGCAGCCGGACGCCGCCAGGACCGCGACGACGGCGATCACGGCCACGACCGTCGTGTGCACGGCGCGGACCGGGCCGGTGACCGGCGGCGCGGCGCGAGCAGCGCGAGTGCCCCTCACCGCTCCCCTCCTCAGCTGGCAACGGGCCGCGCGGGCCCACCGACGGATCGCTCGAGACGCGGCCCGCCCCCTGCGGGCACGCCCCGACAGTTTACGCCGCGCGGCCGTCCAGCATCGAGGAGTGGCGGAGCGGCGTAGGAGACGTCCGGTCGACGACGCGGCCGAGCGGCTCACCGGCGGGCCGTCCGGTGACCGTGAGGGGCTACGGGAGCACCACGAGGTCGTCGCGGTGGACGACCTCGTGGGCGATCCCCTCCGGCAGGTCGGCCGTCTGCATGCCCGCCACCTCGCGCAGCCCGGCGGCGTCGAGCTTGCACAGCCCCTTGGCGAACACCTGGCCGTCGGGGTCGGCGATCTCGACGGCCTCCAGCGCGGCGAACCCGCCCTTCACGCCTGTGACCCCTGCCGGCAGCAGCGACACGCCCCGCTCGGTCAGTGCCCTGCGGGCGCCGTCGTCGACGTAGACGGTGCCCGAGGACCCGACGGCGAAGGCGATCCAGAGCTTGCGGGCGGGCAGCCGGCCGCCCCGCGGCACGACGACCGTTCCGACGCCCGGCGTGCCGGCCACGGCCTCGGTGAGCACGTCGGCGCGGTCGGCTTGGGCGATCACGGCCCGCACCCCGGACCAGGCGGCGATCTTCGCGGCCGCGAGTTTCGACACCATGCCCCCACTGCCCCGGTCGGAGCCGGCGCCCCCGGCGGCGGCCTCGAGCGTCTGGTCGACCTCGACGATCTCCTCGATGAGCGAGGCGGCCGAGTCGAAGCGCGGGTCCGCGGTGAGCAATCCCGGCTGATCGGTCAGCAGCACCAGCATGTCGGCGCTGACCAGGTGGGCGACCAGGGCGGCGAGGCGGTCGTTGTCGCCGAAGCGGATCTCGTCGTCCGCGATGGCGTCGTTCTCGTTCACGACCGGTACGACGCCCAACTCGAGCAGCCGGGTCAGCGTCGAGCGGGCGTGCAGGTACTGCGAGCGAACCATGAAGTCGAGCGGCGCCAGCAGGACCTGGCCGCCGATGAGGCCCCCCTCGGCGAGCGCCACGTCGTAGACCCGCATGAGCCGGCTCTGCCCGACGGCGGAGACGGCCTGGAGGGTCACGGCGTCACGGGGACGGCCGGCGTCGAGGCCCAATGCCGGCAGGCCGGCGGCGATCGCCCCGCTCGTCACCATCACGACGCGGTGACCAGCCTGGCGCAGCGTCACGACCTCACGGCAGAACTTCGCGACCGCGGTCGCGGAGATCTCGCCGTACTCGTCGGTGATCGACGACGTGCCCACCTTCGCGACGATGATCATGGCCGCCCCGCCCGCCGTCGCCGCCTGCGCCTCGTCTTCATGGTCCGATCCTCGCGCCCATCACTGCCCGGCGGGGTGAGTTCGCGCGGGTGTCCCGCCCGCCCGTCACCCGAACGCCTGCTCGTCCGCCGCGAAGTCGAACGTCAGGCCGCCGATGCGGACCGGGTCGCCGGGCTGGGCGCCGGCCCGGGCGAGGGCCCGCTCGACGCCGAGCTGGCGCAGCCGCCGCTGCGCCTCGTCGAGGGCGTCGTGGCGGGTCAGGTCGGACAGGGCGACGGCCCGGACGGCGTCGCGCCCCTCGACGACCCAGCCGGAACCGTGGCGCGCGACGCGGAAGCCCTCGCGGACCGGGCGGTGCACGACGAACTGCCCGCGCTCGGGCAGCTGGGCCCGGGCGGCCCGCACGGCGTCGGCCAGGCGCCCGACCAGCCGGTCGACCCCGGCCCCGGTCACGGCCGAGACCCGCAGGTCGAGCGGCACGCCGATCGCGTCGTCGTCCTTCGCGTCATCGACCTCGGCGCTGCCCTCGGCCAGGTCGGCCTTGCTCCCGACCATCACCCGTGGGCGCTCGAGCAGGCCGGGCTTGTAGGCCGCCAGCTCGCGCAGCAGCACCTCGAGCTGCTCGGCCGGCGGGCGCTCCGCCATCGGCGACAGGTCGAGCAGCACGCACAGGGCCCGGACCCGCTCGATGTGGCGCAGGAACTGCAGCCCCAGGCCGCGTCCCTCGCTGGCGCCCTCGATCAAGCCGGGGATGTCTGCCACCACGTACTCGTCGCCGTCAGTCGTGCGAACCACGCCGAGGTGGGGCTCGAGCGTGGTGAACGGGTAGTCGGCGACCTTCGGCTTCGCCGCCGAGATGCGGCTGATGAGCGTGGACTTGCCGACGTTCGGGAACCCGACGAGGGCGACGTCGGCGAGCAGCTTGAGCTCGAGGCGCAGCCACCACTCCTCGCCGACCTCGCCCTGCTCGGCGAAGGCCGGGGCGCGGCGGCGGTTCGACAGGAACCTGGCGTTGCCCCGGCCGCCCCGACCGCCCTCCGCGGCCCGGTAGCGGTCGCCGGCCACCACGAGGTCGGCCAGCACGGTGCCGTCACGGTCGAGGACGACCGTGCCCTCGGGCACGCGCACCACGGTCTCGGAGCCCGCGGCGCCGTGGCGGCCCTTGCCCATGCCGTGCGTGCCGTTCTCGGCCCGGCGGAACGGCTGGTCCTTGAACGCCAGCAGCGAGGCGACGTTGTGGTCGGCGACCAGCCAGACGTCGCCGCCGGAACCTCCGTCACCTCCGTCGGGTCCGCCCCGGGCGACGTGCGCCTCGCGGCGGAAGGACACCGAGCCGGCGCCGCCGTCGCCCGCCTTCACGTGCAGGTTGCACTCGTCGACGAACTGGGCCACCAGGAGACGAGTATGACGGCGCGCGGCGGGGCGTGCGAAACGCACGCCCCGCTGCGACCTCAGACCGTGATCAGTCGCCCGGAAGGATGTCGACGAGCTTGCGACCCTTGCGCTGGCCGAACTTCACCCGGCCGGTGGCACGGGCGAAGAGCGTGTCGTCGCCGCCGATGCCCACGTTCTCGCCGGGGTGGAAACGGGTACCGCGCTGGCGCACGATGATCGTGCCGGCGTTGACGAGCGTGCCGTCGTACACCTTGACGCCCAGTCGCTTGGAGTGGGAGTCGCGGCCGTTCTTGGTGGAGCCGGCGCCCTTTGTCTTGGACATGTCGTCGGCCTCCTCAGCCCTTGGAGATGCCGGTGATCTCGATGGTCGAGTAGTGCTGGCGGTGACCCCAGCGCTTCCGGCTGTTCGTCTTGTTCTTGTAGGTCAAGCCGGTGATCTTGGGGCCCTTGGCCTCGCCGACCACCCGGGCGGACACGGTGGCGCCGCGCAGGTCGTCGGCCGTGGCGAGCACGGTGGACCCGTCGACCAGCAGCACGGGCGTGAGCTCGACCCGGTCGGTGTCGGCCAGCTTCTCGACCTGGAGGGTCTGGCCCTGCTCGACCCGGTACTGCTTCCCACCGGTCTTGATGACTGCGTACATGTGCGATCAGCCTCGTCGGCGCGCCACTGGGCGCGGGAACTTCAGGGGACGAGCCAGCCTACCCGTACACCAGGACCTCCCGCCACACGCCCCGGCCGGTGCCGGCCTCGGGCCGTGCGCCTGAGCCCCGGCGTGTGAACGGTCAGCGACCGGGGTGGTGGTGGCCGCTGCGCGGGGAGACGTCGGGCAGTTCGACGCCCTTGCGGACCGCGGCGTGCAGGCCGACCGTGAGACCGATGCCGGCGATCGGGAAGATCGGCCAGAACGGGGACCCTGCCCCCGCCGCGTTGGTCGCCGCCCAGATCACGACGAAGAAGGCCGTGAGCACCAGCCAGGTGTAGAGGTGGATGCGGAACGCCGGCGAGGCCAGCAGCGCGTTGTCCTTCACGGGCCTGGGGCGCACCGGCGGCCCCGAGGTCGGCGGCGGCGCCGGGGTCAGGTCTGGCAGGTCGTCGAGCAGGGGCTGGAGGTCGCCGCGGACCCGGGCCGACAGCGCCGCGCGGGTCCGCTCCTCGAATTCGGCCATCTCGAGCCGGCCGGCCCCGTAGTGCAGCCGGAGCTCGTCGACCACGGCGTTGCGCTCGGCGTCGGACACGCGCACCGCGCGCCGCGCCACGAGGCCGTCGGCTCCGGGCACGGGCGCTCGTTCGGGCTGGGCGTCGGGCACCAGGTCGGACATGGGCTCATCCTCCCTCACGGGCCATCCGTACGTCAGTCGGGAAGCAGCTCGTCTACGTCAGTCGGGAAGCAGCTCCTCGTCGAAGCGCACGCCCCGTCCCTCGCACTCGGGGCACGGCACGGCGAACGATTCGAGGAGGCCCTCGCCGATGCGCTTGCGCGTCATCTCGCACAGGCCGAGCTCGCTGATCTCGAAGACCTGCGTCCGCGTCTTGTCGCGGGAGAGGGCGTCGCGGAAGATCCGCACGACCTCGTCGCGGTTGTCGCGCCGCTCCATGTCGATGAAGTCGATGACGATGATGCCGCCGATGTCGCGCAGGCGCAGCTGTCGGGCGATCTCGACCGCCGCCTCCACGTTGTTCTTGTAGACCGTCTCCTCGAGGTTCGAGCGGCCGACGTTCTTGCCCGTGTTCACGTCGATGACCGTCAGCGCCTCGGTGTGCTCGATGATGAGCGACCCGCCCGAGGGCAACCACACCTTGCGGTCGAGCGCCCGGTGCAGCTGCTCGTGCACGTGGTAGCGCTCGTAGATGGGCAGCTGCTCCTTGGCCGGGTCGTAGAACTCGACGCGGTCTGCCAGCTCGGGGCTGATCGAGGTCACGTAGTCGCGCACGGCCTCGTACAGCTGCGGGTCGTCGATGGCGACGTTGCGGTAGTCCTGGTTGAACTCCTCGCGGATGACCCGGACCGCCATGTCGGGCTCGCGGTAGAGCAGCGCCGGCGCCTTCGAGCGCTTGGCCAGGGCCTCGATCTGCTGCCACTGACGGGCGAGGCGGAGGACGTCGTCCTCGATCTCCTCGCTGGTCACGTTCTGCGCCGCCGTGCGGACGATGATGCCGTGCTGGGCGGGCTTGACCTTGTCGAGGATCGTGCGCAGCCGCTTGCGCTCCTCGTCGGCCAGGCGCTTCGAGATGCCGTAGGTCGACGAGTTGGGGATGAGCACGACGAACCGGCCGGGCAGCGACACCTCCTGGGTGAGGCGGGCCCCCTTCGCACCGATCGGATTCTTCGTGACCTGGCAGATGATCGACTGGCCACCCTTCAGCATCTGCTCGATGCGGAGCTGCTGGCCCTTGCGCTCGACGTCCTCCTGGTCGTAGTGGACGTCGCCCCGGTAGAGCACGGCGTTCTTCGGCGTGCCGATGTCGACGAAGGCCGCCTCCATGCCGGGCAGCACGTTCTGTACACGGCCCAGGTAGACGTTGCCGTGGATCTGTGCGACGTCGTCGGACGGCCGCGACACGTAGTGCTCGATCAGCGCCCGTCCTTCGAGCACGGCGATCTGCGTGGCCTTCTCGCTCAGGTGCACGCACATCGAGTACCGGCCGACCGGGCGGCCCTTGCGTTCCCGGCCCTTGCGGCGCTCGAGCGCCGCATCGTCGAGCTCGACGCCAGCGGGCAGCAGCGCCTCGACCGGCTCGGCGGGCTCGCCCGCGCCCCGGCCCTTGCGACGACGGCGCTTCTTTCTGCCGTCCCCTGGGGCGCCACGACCGGTGTCGCCCTTGCCGTTGGCCCCGTCCTTGGCGTCGTCGCGCAGCGTGGGGGCCGGGATCGTGTCACCGATCTTGGGCTTGCGGGGCGGCGGGATCTTCGGCACCAGGGCCTTGGCGGCCGCGGCCACCGAGGCGCGGCCCTCGCGGTGGCGCTCGGGCAACTCGGGCTCGCCGCCCTCGTCGACGGCCGTGGCGTTGCCGTCACCACCCCGGGATCCGCCGCGCCCGCGGCGCCGGCGACCGCGGCCCTCACCGGCATCGCGGCCGGTGGTGGCGTCGGCCGTGGCGTCGGCCGTGGCGCCGGTCGCAACGTCGGTCGTGGCGCCGGTGGTGGCGTCGGCCGGCGACGCCGCGTCGCCGGTGGTGGCGTCGGCGGGCGACGCCGCGTCGCCGGCGTCCGCGCCCGTGACGGCGGCGCCGGTGACCGCGGCCATGGGCAGGTCGTCGCCGGACCCGCCGCGGGTGGCGGCGTCGTCCATGCGCTCGGCGGGCGCAGGGCTCCCAGCTTCCCGCTCGGCGGCCCCGGCGCGCTCGCTATCCGTCCCGACGCCCGCAGCGCTGTCGCGCACCGGCCCAGCGGCCCGAGCGCGCTCGCTATCCGTCCCGACGCCCGCAGCGCTGTCGCCCTCCGGCCCAGCCGCTGTGGCGGCGTCCGCCCGCTCGGCGCCCGCGGGGGCGTCGGCCCGCTCGGCGGGCGTGGCACGCTCGCTGTCCGTCCCGACGCCCGCAGCGCTGTCGCCCTCCGGGCCAGCGGCCGTGGCGGCGTCCGCGCGCCCGGGGCCCGCGGCGGCGTCGGCCCGCTCCGCGGGCGTGGCAGGCTCGCCCTCCGTCCCGACGCCCGCAGCGCTGTCGCCCTCCGGCGCAGCGGCCGTGGCGGCGTCCGCCCGCCCCGGGCCCGCGGCGGCGGCGCGACCTGCACCGGTGCGGCCGTTGCCGCGGCCGGCGCCGTTGCGTCCCTTGCCGGCCCGAGCGGCGTCGTGACCCTCGGCGGCGGGGCGCTCGTCGCGCTCCCCCGCGGGGTCACCGGTCCGGCCGGCCTCACCCTCGGCCGTGGCGGGACGGGGCTTGTTGCGCTTGCGCCCACCGCGGGAGCCCCGCCGCCGGGGCTTGCGGGCCGGGGCGTCGCCCTCGTCGCCCGCCCGGCCCGGACGGGCATCGCCCCCGGCGCGTGCCGTCGAACCGGCATCGCCCCCGGCCGATCCGGCCGACCCGGCGTCGGCCGGCGTCGAGGCGGTCGGCGCGTCCGTCGCCGGCCCGTCCGGGCGGTCGATCGGCGAGGCTTCCTTGCTGGCGGGCGCGTCGGTCGCCGGCGCGTCCGAGCCGCCCGCCGCTGCATCCGCGTCCGTGGCCGTCGTGCGGCGACGGGTGCCGGCCGGCGCGGTTGCCTCGGCAACCTCGGCCACAGGACGGGGCGCGACCCGAGGCGCCGCGGCCGGCTCGGCAACCTCGGCGCCAGGACCCGAGGCGGCCGGCACCCCTGGCGGAGTGGCGGCCGCGGCGGGACCGCTGCGGTTGGGAGGACCGGACGCGCCGGACACATCCGATGCGCCGTTCCCGGCGGCGGGGCGCGGGTCATCGGAGCCGCGCTGGCCCTCGCTCAGTGGGTGGGTGCTGTTGCCGGCGGACGTTCCGACGTCGGCCGGGTCAGCGGGGGTCGCCGTCGTGTCAGTGACGGGCTGGGGCGCCTCCGCACCGCCGGGGACATCTGTGTCGGACATCGCGTAGTTCCCTTCTCATGACGCACGCGCCTCCGCGTGCGGGGCCCGCGTCGCTGCCGGGGGGAGGGGGATGACCTCCCGCCGGGCGCCGCCGGCCCGAGTCCATTGGTTGATCCTGGTGACCCGGACCAGCGTCCATGCGGGTTCGGGTGGAGCGATCGCCCCGACCAGCTCGGCCGGCCGCAGGGCACGGGGCTGGGTTGCCAGCTCCGCCTCGACGGTCGTGCCGACCGCCGAGCCGCCGTCGTTGGCGGGCTCGACGACGCGGGCGGTGAGGATGGCGGGCCGGACGTCGTCGGTGACGGTCTGGCCCTTGCGATCGCGTGTCAGGGGTAGTGCGTCGGCGGCGAGGGCGGCCTCGATGGCCGCCGCCACGGCGTCAGGGCCGACGTCGCCGATCTCGAGGTGCCAGGTGCAGCTCGTGACGGTCTGCTGCAGCGAGTCGGCACCCGCCTCGAGCCGGGCCACGACCTGCACGTCGAGACCGATCGGCAGGCCGGGCGCGACGCGCCGGGCGATCTCGTCGGGTTCGATGAGTTCGTCGCCCTCGCGGAGCGCCACGTCGAGGTACTCGCCGCGGGACTCGTAGCCCGTCGACAGCGCCAGCCCGAAGCTCAGCTTGGGCCGGGGCGAGAAGCCCTCGGTGTAGGCGACGGGGATCTGGGCCCGGCGCAGGCTGCGCTCCCAGATGCGCGCCACGTCGCGGTGGCTGGTGAATCGGATCTTGCCGTGCTTCGAGAAGCGGACGCGCAGGCGGTCTCCGCTCACGGGTGGGCCTCCGCGTAGCCACGGGGCCGCAACGTCACCGGCACGATGTGGCCGGTCGAGAGGTCCTGCGCGGTGCCCTGGCTGCCGCCGGCGGGCGCGGTGGCCGACGCCACCACGTGCTCGATGCCGTAGCCCGTGCAGGCGCCGCAGTCGTAGCAGGGCGTCCACCGGCAGTCGGGCAGGCCGACCTCGGCCAGCGCGTCCTGCCAGTCCTGCCAGAGGAAGTCCTTGTGGAGGCCGGCCGAGATGTGGTCCCACGGCAGCACCTCGTTCTCGGTGCGGTGCCGGTGGACGTACCAGTCGATGTCGAGGCCGGCGTCGGCCATGGCCTTGTGCCAGAGCGTGAGGTCGAAGTGCTCGCTCCACTCCTGGAACGTGCCGCCCTGGCGCCAGACCGACTCGATGACCGGCCCGAGGCGGCGGTCGCCACGCGAGGCGAGACCCTCGGCCAGCGTGGCGCGGGGGTCGTGCCAGGTGAGCTGCAGCGCCTTGGTCCGCTTGGCGGCGTCGCGCAGCAGCCCGATCTTGCGGCCCAGCTCGGCGACCGTGTTCTGCCCGAACCACTGGAAGGGCGTGAACGGCTTGGGCACGAACCCGCCCACCGACGCCTTCACCGAGACGCCCTTGGTGTGCGTGCGGCCGATCTCGACGCAGTTGCGTGCCAGCTCGACGATGCCGAGCGTGTCCTCGTCGGTCTCGGACGGCAGGCCCGTGAGAAAGTAGAGCTTCACCCGGCGCCAACCCGAGCTGAACGCGCTGTCGACCGCCGAGTAGAGGTCCTCCTCGCGGATCAGCTTGTTGATGATCTGGCGCATGCGCCACGTGCCGGCCTCGGGCGCGAACGTGAGGCCGGTACGCCGCGCCTTCTGGATCTGGCCCGCGATCCCGACCGTGAAGGCGTCGACCCGGAGGCTCGGCAGGCTGACCGACACCTGACCGCAGCTCGTCGGATCGTCGACGATGTCGCGCACGGTCGTCTCGATGCCCGAGAAGTCGGCCGTCGACAGGCTGGTGAGGGCGACCTCGTCGTAGCCGGTGCGCCGCAGGCCGTCCCGCACCATGGTGCGGACCTGGTCGGCCGGGCGCTCGCGCACCGGGCGAGTGATCATGCCGGCCTGGCAGAAGCGGCAGCCGCGGGTGCAGCCCCGGAAGACCTCGACGTTGAGCCTGTCGTGGACCACCTCGGTGAGCGGGACGAGTTGGTTGCGGGGGTAGGGCCACTGGCCCAGATCGGCGATCGTGCGCTTCTCGACCCGCTCGGGCACGTCCGGGTACCGCGGCCGGACCTCACGGATCGACGGGCCGTCGTAGTCCACGTCGTACATCGACGGCACGTACACGCCCTCGATGTGCGACAGCTGGCGCAGCACCGCCTCGCGGCTGCCCTCGCTACACCGCGACGCCTTCCATTCCCGCAGCACGACCGTGATGTCGGAGACGACCTCCTCGCCGTCGCCCAGCACCACGAAGTCGAGGAAGTCGGCGAGAGGCTCGGGGTTGTAGGTGCAGTGGCCCCCGGCCGCCACCAACGGGTGCTCGGGGCGCCGCTCGCCGGACCGGACGGGCACGCCGGCCAGGTCGACGGCGTTGAGCAGGTTCGTGTAGGTCAGCTCGGCCGACAGGTTGAACGCCAGCACGTCGAACTCGGCACCGGGGCGGTGGGTGTCGACCGAGAACAGCGGGATGCGCTCACGGCGCATGACGGCCTCGAGGTCGGTCCACGGGCTGTAGGCCCGCTCGGCCACCGCGTCGTCGCGCTCGTTGAGGATCTCGTAGAGGATCTGCAGGCCCTGGTTGGGCAGGCCGATCTCGTAGGTGTCGGGGTAGGTCAGCAACCACGACACTGCGTGAGGACCGTGCGTGGGCCGCTGGGCGCCGAGCTCGAGCCCGATGTAGCGGGCCGGCTTCTCGACGCCGGCGAGGTGCGGTTCGAGCTGGGTCCAGACGGAGGTCATGTCAAGACGCCAGGGTAGCGGGCGTTCCCCGTGCGACCCGAACCACAGAGCGTGGCGACGCTCCGATCAGACGGGGTGTTCCGCCATCGCCGGTCGGGACGACGGCTGCGACGGGCGGGACGGCTGGGGCGTCCGCAGGAACAGGTACGTCACCGGCACGACGAAGACGAGCCAGCCGACGACCTGCTCGATCGAGGGGCGCGGGTCCCATCCGAACATGGCGGCGAGGAACTTGCCGACCTCGCTGTCCTGGGTCAGCCACCGCACCGAGGTCAGGTCGTAGACGCCGTTGAGGTCGTAGGAGCCGAGGTCACCCGATATCTGCAGGAACAGCATGGTTCTGGCCACCAGTCCGGCGGCGAAGACGATGAGCACCAGGCCGGTCACCGTGAAGAACGCGCGCAGCGGGATCGTGCGGCCGCCGAGGTAGACGCCGTAGGCCAGGACCGTGGCGATGCCGAGGCCGATCAGCGCCCCGGTGACGACCGCCGTGCCCGAGTCCTCCGTGCCTGCGGCGACCAGGAACAGCACGGCTTCGATGCCCTCGCGCAGCACCGCGACGAGGGCCACGCCGGCGATGGCCCGGCGGGTGTTGGCGGCCTGCACGGCGGCGTCGACCCGGTGCTCGAGATCCCCCTTGATCAGCCGGCTCTGGCGGCGCATCCAGAAGATCATCCACGTGAGGACCACGGCGGCGACGGCCGAGATGGTGGCGAAGGCCCGCATCCGGGCCTCACCCTCCAGTGCCCCGGCCGTGAGCCGCACGACGACCCCGACGGCGACGGCGGCCGCCACGGCGGAGGCAACCCCCTGCCACACGGCCCGGGACAGGTCGAGGCGCCCGATGCGCCGCAGGTATGCGAACACGATCGCGACGATGAGCGCTGCCTCGAACCCTTCACGCACCATGATGAGCATGGCTGCTTCCATGTGTGCAGCGTACCTACCATCAACGCGCCGGATCGAAGCCACCCGGCCGGCCCCCGTGGCGGTGACCCTCTGTGGGGAGGCCGTCAGTCGAAGCGGCGCATGTGCACGTTCAGGACGAGGCCCAGCGCCAGCCACGACGCGATGACCGACGAACCCCCGTAGCTCATGAACGGCAGGGGGATGCCGGTGATCGGCATGATCCCGACGGTCATGCCCACGTTCTGGAAGATCTGGAACACCAGCATCGACAGCACGCCCGCGCAGATGAGCGTGCCCAGGCGGTCGCCGGCTATCTGGGCCGTGCGCCACACGCGCAGCGACATGAGGGCGAACAGGCCGAGGAGCGTGGCGGAACCTGCGAACCCCAGCTCCTCGCCGAGCGCCGTGAAGATGAAGTCGGTGTGCTGCTCGGGCACGTTGCCCAGCCGCGTCTGGGTGCCCTCGAACAGGCCCTTGCCGGTCGTCCCGCCCGAGCCGACGGCGATCTTCGACTGGTTGAGGTTGTAGGTCTCCTCGCGCAGGCCCTGGTCCTGGTCGAGGAAGACGGTCAGCCGGTCGCGCTGGTAGTCCGCGAGCACGTCGGAGTTGAGGACGCCCACCACGACGATCACGCCGAGCGCGGTGAGCACGACGATGTGGCGCACCTTGGCGCCGCCGATGAGCAGCACCCCCATGGCGATGCCCACGAACACGAGCGTCGTGCCCAGGTCCGGCTGCAGCATGATGAGCCCGGCCGGCACGCCCAACAGCACAAGGCCGAGCGCCAGGGGTGGCAGGCCCATCGGCGGCTCGAACCGGGCCAGCAGGACCGCCAGGGCGAAGATGACCGCCACCTTGGCGAACTCCGCCGGCTGCAGCTGGAACTCGCCGATCTGGAACCAGGCCTGGGCGCCCCGTCGCTCGGTGCCGAGGGACGATACGACGAGACCCAGCATGATCAGCACGAGGGCGTAGGGCAGCCACGCGAAGTCGCCCAGTCGCCGGTAGTCGACGAGCGTGACCAGCACCATGGCGACGACGCCGATGCCTACGTACAGCAGCTGGCGGTGCAGGAACGACAGGTCGTAGGCGTCCGGGTCGGTGCCCCGGGTCGACGACAGGATCATCAGCGCCCCGAGTGCGGAGACGGCGCCGGCGCACACGATGAGCATGAGGTCGACGTGCCGCCAGGCGGACACCGTCTTGCGGCCGAACAGGTTGCCCTCACGCCGGCCGATGCGCGGCTCGTCGGGCAGCCGGAACGGGCTCTCGAGGCGCGACCGGCCCCGGCGGGAGGCCCCGAGGTCGAACGGGACGCGGGCCATCAGCGGCCGCCGGGATCAGTCATAGGTGCCGGCCGCCTGCTGGGGTGCGCCCGTGTCGGGGATGGCGCCGCCGGGGCCCGCCACCGGCTTGGGCACCGTGCCGGACAGCACGTCGAAGAGCGAACGGGCCACCGGGGCGGCCGCCGTGCCGCCGAAGCCAGACTCCTCCAGCACGACCGTGACCTGGTAGCGCGGGTCGGCGACCGGGCCGAACGCGCTGAACAGGGCGGTGTCGGCCTTGCCGTCGACCTGGGCGGTGCCCGTCTTGCCCGCCACCGGCCACGTGTCGAGCGGGAACCCGCTGAACGCGCTTGCCGCCGTGCCGCCCGGGTGCGGGACGCCGGAGAGTCCGTCGACGATCGCCTGGCGGATGTCGCCCGGCAGGTCGACGGTGTCGCCAACCTCGGGCTCGAAGCTGTGGGTCGTCTCGCCGGAGCGGGCGTCGAGCGTGCGCAAGGCGATGAGGGGCACGTAGCGAGTGCCGCCGTTGGCGAGCGTGGCGTAGCCGTTGGCCAGCTGCAGCGGCGTGACCAGCACGTCACCCTGGCCGACAGCCATGTTGACGTTGTCGCCCGCCCGCCAGACGGGGTCGCCGCAGCCGATCGACTCGCAGTACGAGCGCTTCCAGGGGGCGTCGGGCACCCGGCCCGGGCGCTCGCCGGTGAGCGCGATGCCGGTCTCGTCGCCGATGCCCCAGGGACGCAGGTACTGCTGCATGGCGGTCTCGCCGCCGAAGCTGTCGCGCTGGATCCAGAACTGGGCGCCGAGGCTGTAGTAGTAGGCGTCCGACGACACGGTGAGCGCCCGGCGCACGTCGACGTTGCCGTGCGCGGCCCCGCCTGCGTTCTGGCGGTAGCACTTGGCCCCCGTGCACCCGGGGATGGCGTAGCCGCCCTGGTCGTTGTACGTCTCGTCGATGCCGCGCATGCCGGACTTGAGGCCCGCGTAACTGGTGAAGAGCTTGTAGGTGGACCCCGGCGCCCACTGACCCTGGATCGCCCAGTTGTACAGCGGGTAGTGGTTGGCCGGGTCGTTGAGGTAGGCCCATTCGCCGGCGTCGATGCCATCGACGAAGGCCGTCGGGGCGAACGTCGGGTACGACGCCAGCGCGAAGACCTGGCCGTTGCGGGGGTCCAGCACCACGGCCGAGCCGGTCACCCCGTTGTTGGGCTCGTCACCCGTCTGCCGGCGGGCGCGGGCCTGTTCGAGGCCCTGGCGCACCTTCTGCTCGGCGAGCGCCTGCAGGTCGATGTCGACCGCGAGGACGAGGTCGTCACCGGCCCGGGGCGCGCTCTCCTCGATGACCCGTACAGGGTCGCCGTTCGCGTCCACCTCGATGCGCCGCTCGCCCGGCGTGCCCCGCAGGTACTGCTCGAAGGTGCGCTCGACGCCGCTCTTCCCGATGTGGTCGTTCAGCGTGTAGGGCTTGTCGCCCTTGACGGCCTCGACGTAGGACAGCTCGTCCTCGTTGATCTGGCCGACGTAGCCGAGGATGTGGGCGGCGAGCTGGCCGTAGGGGTACTCGCGCACCGCCGTGCGCTCGACCTCGACCGCCGGGAACTCCTCCGGATGCTCCTCGATGTAGATCTTCAGCTGCTCGGGGACGTCGTGCACGATCGGCACCGGGGCGTAGCGGCTGTAGCGGTCGTCACCGAGGCGCTCGACGATCTCCTCGGGGGTGACGGGCTGGCCGGCCGCCGTGAGCTCCTGCGACAGGCGGGCGACGAGCATCGTCTGGTGGTCCTCGTCGAGGTCCTCGTACTCGGTGCGGTCGACGGCCACGACGACGGCGACGCGGTTGTCGACGATGACCTTGCCGTTGCGATCGAGCACCCGGCCCCGGGGCGCCTCGACCTGCACGGTGCGCACCCGGTTCGCCTCGGCCTGCACCTGGTACTCGGGAGAGCCCACGATCTGCAGGTCGTAGAGGCGGGCGAACAGCGAGGCGAACAGCGCGATAGCCACGACGGCGAGGATCGACAGGCGCAGGCGGGGAGCGTCGGTGTTGCTCACCGCCGGCCCCCGAGCACCAGCGCGATGCGGTCGGGCTTCTGAGCGCCGACCAGCCGGCGCATCAGGCGCATCACCGGCAGGATCAGCACGGCGTTCCAGGCCGCGACGACCAGCGCGACGGGCGGCAGATCACCGAACGGGTACGGCACGCCCACGAGGTGGCCGACGCCGGCGTAGATCCCGGTGGCGAGCAAGCCGGCCAGGGCCGCGATGCTGACCGGCCACCAGCCCGCCGGGCGGCTGAGGGCCACGCTGACGAGACCGACGGCGTAGCCGACCACGGCGTAGGTGAGGGCGGACAGGCCGAAGGGCGTGTCGAGCACGAGGTCGTAGGCCAGGCCAGCGGCGAAGCCCCAGGACAGCCCGCGGTCGGGGCCGTCGACCCATCCGGCGGCCACGGCGAGCAGGAGCAACAGGTCGCCGGTGGCGCCGAGCAGGCGCAGGTCGGCGACAGCCCCGATCTGGAGCAGCAGCGCGCCGATCAGCACGAGGACGGTCTTGGCGAGGACGAAGCGCCGGCGAGGCCTCACTCGTCGCCGGTCCACTGCAGAACGGTGACGTAGGACAGGCTGTCGACGTCGACGAGCGGTTCGACGACCAGGTCGAGGGCCAGGCCGCCCGATCCCTCGCGGGTCTTGGTCACCTCCCCGACGGGGATGCCGGCCGGGTAGGCGCTGCGGTCGACGCCGCTCGTCACGAGCCCGGTGCCCTCGGCCACCTCGGTGTCGGGGTCGATGCCGGTGTCGACGGCGAGCGGCTCGCCCCGACCCTGGCCGCGCGCCGTGCCCAGCTCGCCGTCCTCGGCCAGGCGCACGCCCACCCGGAACTCGGGATCGGACAGCAGCTCGACGGTGGCCGTGGATCCGCTCGCCCGGCTGACCCGGCCCACCAGGCCGCCGCCGGTGGCGACCGGCATGCCGACGGCGATGCCGTCGTCGGTCCCCTTGTCGATCTCGACGGCGTGGGAGAAGTTCGAGCGGGGGCCGGACGACACCCGGGCGGCCACGGTGGGCACGTCGCCCACGTAGGGCAGGTCGACCGAGCGCGACAGCTCGGCGAACTGCGTCTCCGCGTCGGTGGCGGCCACGCGGTCTCCCTCGAGCTGCGCCAGGCGGTCGCGCAGCTCGGCGTTCTCGTCCTCGAGGTTGCCGTAGTCGGTGATGCCGTTCCAGGCGTTGCCCAACGGCCGGGCCGCGGCCTGCACGGCCCCCACGACCGGATCGACGACCGTGCCCACCCCCTCGCGGACGTCGCGGATGACCGGCACGTCGCGCACGCCGAAGGTCAGCAGCGTGACCGAGGCGAGCAGCAGGACGACGAGCCGGGTCCGGGAGCCGGTGGGGCGGGAGATGGCCAAGGAGCTGGAGCCCGCGCCTTAGTGCCCGGACGACGAGAACAGGACGCTCTTGAGGGCGTCGAACTCTTCCAGGGACTGGCCCGAGCCGATCGCCACCGCGTGCAGCGGGTTGGGGCAGACGATGATCGGCATGCCCGTCTCGTGGTGGAGGCGGGCGTCGAGGCCGTTGAGCAGCGCACCGCCGCCGGCGAGCGTGATGCCTTTGTCCATGATGTCGGCCGCGAGCTCGGGCGGGGTCTTGTCGAGCGTGACCTTCACCGCGTCGACGATGGCCGAGACCGGTTCCTCGATGGCCAGGCGCACCTCTTCGGTGGTGGTGACGATCGTCTTCGGGAGACCGGTCATGAGATCGCGGCCGCGGATCTCGGCGTTGACCTCCTCGAGGAGGGGCCAGGCCGAGCCGAGGGCGATCTTGACCTCTTCGGCGGTGCGGTCGCCGATCGCCAGGCCGTATTCCTTCTTCACGAAGCTGACGATGGCGGCGTCGAGCTCGTCACCCGCGACCCGCACCGACTGGCTGGTCACGATGCCGCCGAGCGAGATCACCGCGACCTCGCTGGTGCCGCCGCCGATGTCGACGATCATGTTTCCGGTCGGCTCCTGCACCGGCAGCCCGGCGCCGATGGCCGCGGCCATAGGCTCCTCGATGATGTAGGCCGGCTTGCGGGCGCCTGCATACTCGGCGGCCTCCTGCACGGCCCGCTGCTCGACCCCGGTGATGCCCGAGGGCACGCAGATCACCATGCGGGGCTTGCCCCAGCGGCGGTTGTGCGCCTTCTGGATGAAAAAGCGCAGCATCTTCTCGCAGATCTCGAAGTCCGCGATGACGCCGTCCTTCAGGGGGCGGATGGCCTCGATGCTGCTGGGCGTGCGCCCGATCATGCGCTTGGCCTCGCTGCCCACGGCAACCGGCCGGCCGTCGCGGACGTTGACCGCGACGACCGAGGGTTCGTTCAGGACGATGCCCTTGCCGCGCACGTATACCACGGTGTTGGCCGTGCCGAGATCGACGGCCATGTCTCGCCCCATGAGCGAGGAGAAGATGCTGTCTGACATGCGCGCCGTGCCCTCCGGATTCCGGGGCGCGAGTGGGGCCTGCGTAGGTTACCGATCCCCGACCGGGGGTTGGGCCACCCTCTGCGGGTGTTCCGAAACCGTCACGAAGCCCGTCGCCGCCCGGCGCCACGCCGACGGCGCGATCACTGCCCGGGCACGTGCCCGTACTGCGGACCGCCGAGGGGCGTTCCGGGCCGGCGCTCAGCCGGTGACGGCGGGACGCCAGGCCACCGTCGAGCGCAGGCGGCGGACGGGGCGGCCGCTGGGCGCCGCGGCGATCAGCGTGGCACCGGAGGCCGTCACGTAGACCACGTCGGTGCTCGCGAGTCGCCGGCGATGGGGTGGTCGACGGACCCTGGCGGCACCGTCCGCAGAACCGACGACCCGGTCCACGGTCCCCGACAGCTTTGCGACGAAGCTCTTCATCTCGGGCTTGCTCATCTGTCCGCGCCTTTCTCCATGGTGTCCACCGCCTCGGCATCGCCCTCGAGGAGACCGAGCAACTCGAGCCATCCGCAGAAGTGCGCGGGGACCTGGCCGTTCCGGGCCACGGTCCCGCACACCCTGTCGTCGTCGTCCCGACCGATCTTCACGAGGAACTGCCGCACGACGCCACGATGCCCCGCGGTCGCCGCAGGTCGCATCGGGGGATCCCCCGATGGCGTCCCTGGTTCCCCCTCCGGGACCACTACGCCCAGGTCAGGGACGGCGTCGTTACCGAAGGGGACCGGCCTGGCGGCCCGCGATCAGGGGGTGCCGGCCAGGCTCTCGCGTCGCTGGTCGGAGGTCAGTGCCCGGCCGAGCGCGGTGCGCGACCGCACGCCGAGCTTGGCGTAGGCCCGGCTCAGGTGGTGCTCGACGGTCTTGACGCTGAGGTACAGCTCGGCGGCCGTCTCGCGGTTCGTGCGGCCCTTGGCCACCAGGTGGCAGACGGCCTGCTCCTGCGCGGTCAGCTCGGCGCCCGTAGCGGAACGGCGCCCGGCGGCTCGCAGGCCGGTGGCGGCCAGCTCCTGGTCGGTCCGGTCGGTCCAGGGCATGGCCCGCAGGTCGGCGAAGCGCGCCCGGGCGGCGTCGAGCAGCTCGACGCCGCGCCGGCGGTCGCCCCGCTGGCGCCACGCCCGACCGACCGCCAGCTCCAGACGGGCCCGGGCGAAGGGTCCGGGGGCCGTGGGGTCGCCGGCCAGCCCCTCGGCGGCGGCCGCCTCCAGCGCGTCGTCGTCGCCGGCGGCCAGCGCGAGCGCCACCCGGGCCCGGGCCACCTCGGCCCGAACGAGGGCGCTGTCGGTGCCCGCCGTGTCGTCGACGAGCCGGTCGCCCACCACGCGGGCGTCGGCCGGGCGGCCGACGGCCAGCAGCGCCTCGACGTACCCGCCCCGCCACGGGGCGATGCCCTCGTCGACGGCCGGGGCCTGGTGGCGGATCAGCACGTCGCCGCCCGCCACGACCCGGGCGTGGTCCGCCTGCGACTCGGCGAGGCGGATGCTGGCGAGCAGCGTCCACAACCCCGCGGCCCCGCCCGCCATCTCCTTCGCGGCGGCGCGGGCGGCGGCCAGGTGCGCCGACGCCCGGGTCCACTCGCCGCGGCCGGCCAGCGGGTGGACGGCCACGGCGTGCGAGAACGCGGCCAGCCACAGCTGGTCGGTCTCGTCCACGATGGATGCCGCCACCTCCGCCGTCACCAGGGCGTCGTCCCAGCGGCCGGCGCGGTAGTGCAGTTCGGCGAGGAAGAAGCGGGCCGTCTCGCGCGACACGAACGTGGCGCCCGACCCCCACGCCGCGAGGCAGGCGGCCAGGTCGTCACCGGCGCCCGCGACGTCGTGGGCCCACAGGCGCAGCACGCCCCGCCCGAGGCGCAGGTCGGCGACGGCCCCCGCGTTGTCGGGGGGATCGGCCAGCGCCGCGCTCAGCTCGGCGATGCCCTCGCGCACCCGACCCACGAGCGCGCTCGACATGGCCAGCATGTGCCCGTGGTTGCAGTCGGCGGCGGCCGCCCGTGCGAGCACGAGCGCCCGGCGGGCCCACTGCAGGCCGGTCTCCCCGTCGGCCCGGTCGACCGCGCACGTCGCGAGCAGGGCGGCCGTGCGGCCGGCGAGCACGGGGTCCTCGGGCTCGCCGTCGGAGCCCACCACGGCGGACCACGTCTGCTCGAGCAGCCGCGCGGCCTCGGCGCGGGGCCCGAGCACGTACGCCAGGCGGCCCTGCAGGAACAAGCGCAGAGGGCTGACCGTGGCGCTGTCGACGACGTGGCGGCGCTCGCGGGCTCCGGCCATGTCGCCGGCCAGCAGCATCTGGTCGATGGCGGTGAGGACGGCCTCGTCGCGGCGGTCGGTGTCGGGGGCCAGCCGGGCGGCCTCCATCCACAGCCGGGCGGCGGAGGCATGGGCCCCACGGCGAGCCTCGGCGGCGGCCACGTCGGCCGCCTCGCCGGCCAGGTGCTCGTCGAAGCCCGGACATCCCGCCAGCCGATGCCGCAGCCCGGCGGGACCGGACACGACGGCGCCGGCCGCCCGGTGCAGCGCCGCCCGCCGCGAGGGCGCCAGGTCGTCGAACACGGCGGCCTGCACGAGTGGGTGGGTGAACGCGATCGAGCGGTCACCGAGCTGCTCGACGAGCTCGACCAGCCGCTGGTCGACGACCTCGTCGAGCGGTTCGAGCGGGTCGTCGAGGCCTGCGGTGGCCGCCACCGTGGCGAGCGGGGCCCGGGGACCGAGGATGGCGAGCGCCGCCACCAGGCGCTGGGCGGCGTCGCTGCACGCCGCCAGCCGGCCGAGCACGAGCGTGGCGTAGGAGCGGGGCGCCGGCAGCGGCCCGGTGCGATCCAGGGCCTCGGGCGTCAGCTCGCGCAGCAGCGCCCGCAGGTGCAGCGGGTTGCCGGCCGTGTGGGCGCGCAGGCGCTCGGCGGCCCCGGCCGCGATGGGCCGCCCCGCCGTGTGGCGGGCCAGCTCGCGCACGGCGGCGGCGTCGAGCGGACCGAGGTCGATGCGCACACCCCCGGTGTCGACCAGGCGCATCAGGCCCCGGGGCAGGCGGTCGACGCCCTCGGGCCGGGTCGCGACGCACAGCAGCACGCGGTCGGCCCGCAGCCGGCGGGCGGCGAAGGTGAGGGCGTCGAGCGACGGCCGGTCGGCCCAGTGGGCGTCGTCGATCGCGACCACGAGCGGCAGGCCCAGTTGCAGGCCGTCGACCAGGCGTAGCAGCGCGGCGCCGGCCTCGAGCGGGTCGGTGCCCACGCCGGGCAGCGTGGCCCCGACCGTGTCGGCGTCGAGCCGTGAATCGCGCAGCAGCTGATCGACCAGCCCGTAATCGAGGTCGGCCTCGACCGGATCGCCGGCGGCGGTCGCCACGAGCACGTCGCGGTCGCGCAGCGTCTCCTGCACGAGCTTGGTCTTTCCCATGCCGGCCTCCCCGACGATCAACACGACCGTCGGACGCCCGTCGCTCGCCTGTGCCAGGGCGCGATCGAAGGCCTCGAGTTCGTCGGCGCGACCGACGAATCTGGCCGCCCCGGCCTGCCCGGGTGCCGAACCTGCCCGTGTGTGGCCCTCCACCAGCGGGCAGTCTCCCACCGGTGGCCGCCGGTCACCAGCGGCTAACGGGGCCGTGCGGCGCTGTGACCAGGAGAGACGCCCGGCGGGCCGTCAGGCTCTGGCCAGGCCCTCACGCACCGCCCAGGCGGCGACCTCGGCGCGCGACGCCATGCCGAGCTTCGTGAGGATGTTCGACACATGCACGGCCGCCGTGCGGGGCGAGATCACGAGGCGGTCGGCCAGCTGGGCGTTCGTCAGGCCCTCGGCCAGCAGCGCCGCCACCTCACGCTCGCGCCCGGTGAGGGCGACAGGCCCGTCGGGGGCGTCCCCGATGCCGAGCCGGCGCTCGACCGCCCGGAGGTCGTCGACCCGCCAACCGCGCCAGCGGGCGAGCAGTGCCGCGGCCCGGGCGGCGTGGGCGCGGGCCTCGTCGATCCGGCCGAGCGCGACGAGCGTCCGCGCCGCACCGACGTGGGCCGTGCCCTGGTGGCCGGCGAGCACGCCGTGGGCGGCGCGCAGCGTGGTGGATGCCTCGTCGTAGAGGCGGGCGGCCTCGGCGGCGCGGCCCTCGGCCTCGGCGAGCTGGCCGTCGATGAGCCGGCGCCACGCGTTCTGCGCGGGCAGGCGGTGACCCACGTCCGCGCCGATCCACTCGACGAGCGGGCGCATCTCCTCGGGCGCCAGCCCGGCGGCGAGGGCGGCCGAGACCAGGTCGTGGACCTGGGCCGCGTCCGCGAAGCCCTCCTCGGTGACCGCCGCCACCATGTCGGCAAGCAGGCGCCGCCCCGCCACGAGATCGCCGAGGCGGAGGGCCAGGTGCAGGTCGAGGCCGAGCACGCCGATAGCGGTGCGCTGGCTGACCGGCTTGGCCTGCTCGGTGAAGCACGCGGCGCCGTCGAGGTCGCCGGCCTCGAGGGCCAGGCCCGCCCGCAGCACGGCGAGCCGCGGGCCCCGGGTCCGGGAGGTGCTCGGGCGGCGCCGCCCGTCATCGAGGAACGCCATTGCCCGGTCGAGGTCTCCCTCCACGGCGGCCAGCTGCGCACGGGCCTGGATCTGGGCGGCGTTGGCCAGCGAGTCGAAGCCCGCGGCCTGGGCGTGGCGCCCCATGCGCTCGATGAGCGCCCGCACGTCGTCGGGTTCGCTCCACTGGCGGGCGTGCCACACCAGGTTGTTGAGGGCCCGGGCGGCGAGGACGTGCTCGCCGGTGCGCTCTGCCTCGTCGGCCGCCTCCTCGATGAGCGCCCGGCCCTCGGGCAGGGTCTCGGAGCGGGTCATCAGCATCGAGCCCTTCTCCACGAGCGACGCGATGCGCACCCGGGGGAGGTCGTGCGACTCGGCCAGCGCCCGGGCCTTGTCGGCCCAGTCGCAGGTGGGCTCGACAAGGTCGCGCAGCATGTAGGACTGGGCGATCGACGCCATCGCCTCGGCCCGGCCGGCCTCGGTGGGCAGGCGGTCGACGACGGCGATCAGCTCGTCGGTGGACATGGCGAGGGCTTCGAGGTCACCCATCTCGTAGTCCACGCGCATGCGCACGCTGAGGGCCGCCGCCTCCTCCTCGATGTCGCCGGAGGTGCGGGCCACCCGCAGCCACCGGTCGGCATGGGCGGCGGCGTCGTCGACGAGGTCGGCGAGCCAGGCCGAGCGGGCGGCGGCGCACAGCAGGTCGATGTCGTCCTCGGCCTCGGTCAGGGCCAGCTCGGCCAGGTGCAGCGCCTGGAAGCTCGAGCCGCGGGCCAGCGCCTCGTGCACGCCGAGGCGGGCCTCGGCGACGAGGTCGTCGTAGCGGCCGGCGCCGCGGGCGTGGTGGGCGAGGACCGCGTGGTCTGCGCTGCCGGCCCGGCGCAGGGCGTCGAGCGCCGCCTCGTGCAGCCGCCGGCGCTCGCGGCCGAGCAGCGCCCCCTGGATCGCCTCCCGGGCGATCTCGTGGCGGAACCCGAACACGTCGGGGTCGGCCTCGACCAGCAGCCCGCTGTCGACCGCGGCGCGCAGCAGGCCGATGAGGTCGTCCTCGGACGTCCGGGTCACCGCCGCCAGCAGGTCGAACGACACGCGGCGGCCCAGCACCGACGCCGCGGTGACGATGCGGCGGACCTCGTCGTCGAGCTCGTCGACCTGGGTGCGGATGAGCTCGGCGACGGTCCAGGGCAGCGGCATGACGGCCAGCTCGCCCGCCGGCACCGGGCCCGAGCTGGCGACGAGCGCCTCGAGGAAGAACGGGTTGCCGCCGGTGCGGCCGTGCAGCGCCTCGACCACCCGGTACGACGGGTCGCGTCCGTCGACGGCGTGGAGGAACGTTCCGACGTCCCCCGGGCTGAGGCGCCCCAGCTGGATGTGGGTCACCGAGTGGCGGCGCTCGAGCCGGGGCAGCAGCTCGGAGGCCGGGTGGCCCCGAGCCAGGCCGTCGGGCCGGTAGGTGCCGACCACGAGCAGCCGGCCGCCGGACGGCTCGGCGAGCTGCTCGAACACGCTGACGCTCTCGGCGTCGGCCCAGTGCAGGTCCTCGAACACCACGACGCCGGGCACCCCGGCCGTGCGCCGCCGGACCAGCTCGACGGCGGCCAGGACGCGCTCGTCGGGCGGGCGGGCCGGGTCGCGGGCGGTGGCGAGGAGGGTCGCCCATGGGCCCTCGGGGTTGCGCCCGTCCGGAGCCGGGGTCCCCTGCTCGTCGCCACCGGCGCCGTCGGGTCGGGCGCCGCCCGTCGGTGCGCCGCCACCCGTTGGACGCGTCGCCTCGCGGTCGGCGGCGCGGGCGCCCTCCAGGGCGTCGAGGAAGAGCTCCATCGGGCGGCCCGACGAGCCGGGGTCGGCCTGGCCGGCGAGGACGACGGCGGTGTCGGCGACCCGGGACACCAGCTCCTGCACGAGCCGGGTCTTGCCGATGCCGGCCTCGCCCGCGACCAGGGCTACGGCGGGCTCGGGACGCGTGCCCACCATGGCCACCAGCCGGTCGAGCTCGGCGGTGCGACCGACCATCACGGGCGACAGACCGGTGCGACCGACGAGCATCTCCGCAGCGTAGGGCCGGGACCGCCCGTCCTCACGGGAGTTCCGGCCCGTGGCGGTCAGGCCGCCGCCCGGCTCGGGTGGGACTGGTCGCCGCCGTGGCGGGGCGACGCCGCCGGGACCCGCGGACCCGGCGAGCCGGGCCGGCCGCCGGTGCCGACGCCGGCACCCGAGGTGACCGGGCGGCGGCTGCGGACGGCGGGCGTCGGGCCGGCCGGCGTCGCCGGGTGGATCGTGTTCGAGGCCGCGACGCCGGGCCTCGGCGCTCGGGCCGGGGTCCGGGCGTGCAGCAGGCGGCCGAGGCGCCCGTGACCGGCGGGGTGGCGGAGCTGCTGGCGGCGGTCGTCGACGAGGGGGCTGATGAGTTCGAGGTGGTTGAGGAGCATGTGAGCAGCGTGCTCGCGCCGGCGGCCCGTCACATCGGTCGTCCGGCGTGTTCCTCGGGCGGGAGCCGGACTAGTCATGCGCGCCCAGCGCCTAGGTATGTCCTAGGCCCATCTGCGCTCGCGCCCGGGCGAACGCTCGAAGCGAGTCAGGCGACGCCGGCCAGGTGGGCTGCGAGCTCGGTGCGCGAGCGCAGGCCGAGCTTGGCGTACACCCGGCTCAGGTGGTGCTCGACCGTCTTCGCGCTGATGACGAGCTCGGCGGCCACCTCGCGGTTCGTGAGGCCGGTGGCGACGAGGCGCGCCACGAGGCGCTCCTGGGCGGTCAGTTCGATGTCGGGTGCGGCCGAGCGCTGGCGGGGGCGTAGGCCGCAGCGCTCGATCTCGCGCCGGCACCACTCGAGCCACGGGCTTGCGCCCAGGTCGCCCAGGCGGTCGCCGGCCCTGGCCAGCAGCTCGGCGGCCGCCCGGCGGCGGCCCAGCCGGCGGTTGTGGGCGCCGGCAGCGAGCTCGAGGCGGGCCCGCTCGAAGGGCCGGCTCGCCACGGGGTCGAGCGCCAGGCCGGCGGCGAACGCGGCGTCCGCGGCCTGGTGGTCGCCCCGGGCGGCCGCGACCAGCCCGCTGGCCCGAGCGGACTCGGCCGCCACCGAGAGGTCGCCGGGTGCGCGCGCCGCCTCGTCCGCCAGCCGCCCGGCGGCCGCCGCGGCGTCGCCGACCCGTCCCTGGGCCACGAGCGCCTCGACGTAGGTGGCCTGCCAATGGTGCACGCCCTCGGGCACGCCGAACCACTCCTCCGCCACCATGGCGTCACCCGCGGCGGCGACCTCCGCGTGGTCGCCCGCCGCCGCGGCGATACGGAGCCGGGCGTGCTCGGCCCACAGGCGGGCGGGCACGAGTCCCGTCGCCTCCGCCGCCGAGCGGGCCGCGTCGGCGTGGGCTCGGGCCTCGTCGAGCCGTCCCAGCGCCGCGTTCACGGAGGCGGCCACGCCATGGGGCAGGGCCACGAGCCAGACCTCGCCGGCGTCGTCGACGAGCGAGGCCGCCGCCTCGGCCCGATCCAGCGCGTCGGCCCAGCGCCCGGCCCGGAAGTCGGTCTCCGCCAGGAAGGCTCGGGCGTCGGCGTCCGCGAGGAACGAGCCGCGCGCCTCGATCAGGGCCGCCACCTGCTCGAGATCGTCGCGGGCACCCTCGAGGTCGTTCGCCCACACCCGCACCATGCCGCGCCCGAGGCGGGCGTCGAGCGCCACCGCCGGCCGGGCGTCCTCGGCGAGCAGGGCCGTCATCTCGGCCTCGGCGGCGCCGAACCCACCCTCGAGGGCGAGGCCGTGGCACAGCAGCGTGGCCGACGTGGTCGACTCGCCGCCGGCGTCGAGCGCCCGGCGGGCCCAGGCCGAGGTTTCGGCGGGGCGGCGCTGGTGCAGGGCGAGGATGGCGAGCAGGTCGGCCGCCGGCGCGGCGAGAGCGGCGGCACGGGGCTCACTGCGCGCCTGCTCCCACGCCCGGGTGAGCAGGTACTCGGCGTCCCGGAGAGAGCCGTTGGTCATGGCGAGGCGCCCGAGCACGTAGCTGCGGGGGGCACTGTCGCGGAACCCGGCGATCTCCTCGACGAGCCCGCCGAGGGGTTGGCCGGCCGTGGCCAGGTGCATGGCGGCGTCGGCCACGATCCGCTCGCGCTCGGCGGGCGTGCCGGCCAGCGGGGCGGCGTCGAGAAGCAGGCGGGCGGCGGCGGCGGGAGAACCCTCGGCCGCCCGGCGGTCGGCCACTGCCCGGGCGTCGGCCACGAGGCCGGCGTCGGGACCTGGCGCAGCCGCGAGCCGGTGGCGCAGCGCCTCGTCGCCCCGGGTGACCCGGGCGGCGGCGGCGTGGAGCGCGGCCCGGCGCGATGGCGACAGGTCGGCGGCGACGCTGGCCTGCACGAGGCCGTGCGGGAAGGCGAGCACCCAGCCGGTGGCGGACTCGGCGATCTCGGCCAGCCCGCGGCGGGTCAGCTCCTCGGCGGGGGCCAGCGGCTCGTCGACGCCGGCGGCCGCGGCGACCTCGGACAGCGGGGCCCGGGCCCCGATGACGGCGAGCGTGGTGAGCAACCGCTGGGCGCCGTCGCCGCAGGCGGCCAGCCGCGAGAGCACGAGGCCGGCGTAGGACCGCGGGGCCGGGAGGTCGCCGGCGCGCGCGAGGCTCTCGGCCGGCAGGTCGTCGAGCAGCGTTCGTGTGTGCAGCGGGTTGCCGCCGGTGTGGGCGCGTAGGCGCTCGATGGCGGCGCCGGGCAACGACCGCGCGTAGCGCCAGCGGGCCAGCTGGCCGATCGCCGCGCGGTCGAGCGCGCCCAGGTCGACGTGGAGGTCGGACTCGCCGGCCAGGCGGATCAGGCCGGGCGGCAGCGCGTCGAGCCCGTCCCGCCGGCAGGCGACGGCCAGCAGCACGGTGTCGGCCGCCCGCAGGCGCCGGGCGCCGAACGTCAGGGCGTCGAGCGACGCCCGGTCGGCCCACTGGGCGTCGTCGACGAGCACCACGAGCGGGCCGTCGAACTGGACCTCGTCGATGAGGCGCAGCAGGGCCCCGCCCACCCGGCGCGGGTCGGAGCCCGGCGCCGGCTCGAGCGAGGCCCGGGTGGCGGCGTCGACGGGCAGGCCCCGGCGCAGCTGATCGAGGATCCCGTAGTCGAGGTCGACCTCGGCCTCGTCACCGCTCGCCGTGACCACGACGGCGTCCTCACAGCGGAGCAGGGTGCCGAGCAAAGTCGTCTTGCCCATTCCGGCGTCACCGACGACGAGGGCGACCGCCGGCCGCCCGGCGCGTACGCCGTCTAGGGCGCCCCGCAGGCGCGCCACCTCTGCGTCCCGCCCGACGATCGGCTCCGTCGCCATGTCGACCATGGTGCCGCCGTCGGTGGTAGCCACGCGCAAGCGAGCGGTGGCAGGAGCGCGGCGCCGCGCCGGCGTCGAAGGCCTCAGGCTCCCGGGAACCAGAGGGCGATCTCGCGGGCGGCTGAGTCGTGGCCGTCGCTGGCGTGGACGAGGTTCTCGGTGGTCACGGCCGCGTAGTCGCCGCGGATCGTGCCGGGCTCGGCGTCGTCGACCTTGGTGGCGCCGACCATCTTGCGGACCAGGGCGTACGCATTCTCGTCGCGGCCCTCGACGATCATGGTGAAGACGGGCGAGCGGATCAGGAAGTCGACGAGCTCGCCGAAAAACGGCTTCGACCGGTGCTCGTCGTAGTGGGCCTCGGCCAGCTCGCGGGGGACCGACCGCAACTCGGCGGCCCGCAGGACGAACCCCTTGCGCTCGAGGCGGCCGACGATCTCTCCCACCAGCCCGCGCTCGACGGCGTCGGGCTTGCACATCACGAAGGTGCGGTTCTTCACAAGGGGTCGAGGTTAGTCGCCACCGTGCGTGGGCCGGCTCGGCGGTCAGGCCCCGTACGACCCGCCACGCTGGGCCAGCGGCCGCCGACGGCGCCGTCAGGGCCGGCAGGGCCGTAGGACCGCGTCGACTCGCCGCCCTCGCCGTCCGTCAGCCACGGGGCGTCGGCCGCGTCGCCTCCGCCGACCCCGTCGCCCCCGAACCGGCGTCATCCGTCCCGGATCCAGGCCCGATGACGCCCGTTGATCCCCCATGACGGCATCAGGCAGGAGGCGGGTGGCGGTGCGACGGGTGGCGGCGCGGCTAGCCGAGCAGGCCGAGGCGCCGGGCGGCGGTGCGGGCGGCGCCGACGGTGTAGAGGGAGCCGGTCACCATGAGCAGGTCGCCCTCGCCGGCCCCCTCGGCCAGCCTCCAGGCGACCTCGACGGCGTCGGCCACGTCGGGCTGCTCCTCGACGGACACGCCCCGGGCGGCCACGGCGGCGGCCAGGTCGGCGGCGGGCAGCGCCCGGGGCGACGGCGGCGTGCACGTGATCACCCGGTCGCCGGGCCGGATGCCGAACGCGTCGAGCAACTCGTCGACGTCGCGCCCGGCGAGCGTGCCGAGCACCCAGCGGCGCCGGCCGGACACCTCGAACTCGTCGGCAAGGGTGTTGGCCACGGCCCGGGCGCCATCGGCGTTGTGCGCTCCGTCGAGGATGAACAGCGGGCCCCGGTGCAGCACCTCGAACCGCCCGGGCAGGCTCAGGCCGGCGAACGCCTCGGCCACGACCTCGGGGTCGAGCGCCCGCCCGAAGAACGCCTCCACGGCCGCCACGGCGAGCGCCGCGTTGTCCATCTGGTGGGCGCCGTGCACGGGCACGAGCACCGCGTCGAGCACACCATGGGGGAAGCGCACGTCGATCAGGTGCCCGCCGACGGCGATGCGGTCGGCGATCACCCCGAAGTCGTCGTCGCGGACCCATACCGTCCCCGGCCCCTCGGCCTCGAAGATTTGCCGGAGCGCCGGGTCGGTCTCGCCGAGCACGAGGTGGCTGCCCGGCTTGACGATGCCGGCCTTCTCGCCGGCGACCTTGGCCCGCCAGTCGCCGACGCCGTCGGTGTGGTCCTTGCCGACGTTCGTCACGACGGCGACCTCGCCGTCGGCCACGTTGGTGGCGTCGTAGCGCCCGAGCAGGCCGACCTCGACGACGGCGACGTCGACGGCCTCCTGGCTGAACCAGCTGAAGGCCGCGGCGGTGAGCAGATCGAAGTAACTCGGGCGCTCGCCCATCAGCGGCTCGAGCGACGACAGCTCGTCGAGCACCCGGCCCAGCTCGTCGACGGGGATCGGCTCGAGGTTGCGCGAGATCCTCTCGGTGACGTGCTCGAGGTGGGGGCTCGTGTAGGTGCCGACGGCGAGCTGGTGGGCGCCGAGCAGCGCCGTGATCATGCGGGCGGTCGAGCCCTTGCCGTTCGTGCCGGTCAGGTGGATGACCGGGTAGTCGCGCTGCGGTTCGCCGAGCACGTCGACGATGCGGCGCATCCGGTCGAGGGACAGGCCGACGCTGCCGGCGGCGATGCCGGTCACCTTCTCGAGGTTGACGTGATCCTCGAGGTACGCGAAGGCCTTTTCGTTGTCCACGGGAGTGGTGCCGGGGTCCCGCCGCGGCGAGCGGGACCCGACGCTCGTCTCTAGGAGGCCGCGCGCCGCGGCCGCTGTTGGCGCGGTGCGTCGGTGCGGGGCACGAGCGTGGGGTTGACCCGCTCGAGCACGACCGAGCGGTCGACCACGCACTTGCCCACGTCGTTGCGGCTGGGCAGCTCGTACATGAGATTGAGCAGGACCTCTTCGAGGATCGCCCGCAGCCCGCGTGCGCCGGTGCCCCGGAGCAGGGCCTGATCCGCGATGGCCTCGAGGGCGTCGTCGGCGAACTCGAGCTCGACGTCCTCGAACTCGAAGATCTTGCGGTACTGCTTGATCAGGGCGTTCTTCGGCTCGATGAGGATGCGGATGAGCGCCTCGTGGTCGAGACTCGACACCGCGCCGATGACCGGCAGACGGCCGACGAACTCGGGGATCAGGCCGAACTTGAGCAGGTCCTCGGGCTGCACCTGCTCGAGCAGCAGGCCCAGGTCCTTCTCGTCGTAGCGCTGCACGTCGGCGGTGAAGCCCACGCCGCTGCGCCCGACCCGGCTCTCGATCAGCTTCTCGAGGCCGGCGAACGCCCCGCCGCACACGAACAGGATGTTCGTGGTGTCGATCTGGATGAACTCCTGGTGGGGGTGCTTGCGGCCACCCTGCGGCGGCACGGAGGCGGTCGTGCCCTCCAGGATCTTGAGCAGCGCCTGCTGCACGCCCTCACCCGACACGTCGCGCGTGATCGACGGGTTCTCGCTCTTGCGGGCGATCTTGTCGATCTCGTCGATGTAGATGATGCCGGTCTCGGCCTTCTTGACGTCGTAGTCCGCGGCTTGGATGAGCTTCAGCAGGATGTTCTCGACGTCTTCGCCGACGTAGCCGGCTTCGGTCAGCGCCGTGGCGTCGGCGATGGCGAAGGGCACGTTCAGCATGCGGGCGAGCGTCTGGGCCAGCAGCGTCTTGCCGCAGCCCGTGGGGCCGATGAGCAGGATGTTGGACTTCGCCAGCTCGACGTCGCCCGACGGCGTGCCGCCGTACTGCACGCGCTTGTAGTGGTTGTAGACGGCGACCGAGAGGATCTTCTTCGCGTGGTCCTGGCCGATGATGTAGTCGTTCAGGAACTCGTAGATCTCACGGGGCTTGGGCAGCTCGTCGAAACGGAACTCGCTCGGCTCGGCGAGCTCCTCCTCGATGATCTCGTTGCAGAGGTCGATGCACTCGTCGCAGATGTAGACGCCGGGGCCGGCGATCAGCTTCTTGACCTGCTTCTGCGACTTGCCGCAGAACGAGCACTTGAGGAGCTCGCCCCCGTCTCCGAACTTCGCCACGTCGGTTGGTCCCCCTGCGTCCTAGCTGGCCCTCGTGATGGGCCCGCTCACGTCGGCTGACTGGCGCGACGAGATCACCTCGTCGATGATCCCGTACTCCTTGGCCTCGTCGGCGCCCATCACGAAGTCGCGGTCGGTGTCGCGGTGGATCTTCTCGACGTCCTGGCCGGTGTGGCGCGCCAGGAGCTCGTCGAGCATCGTGCGCATCCGCAGGATCTCCCGGGCGGCCAGCTCCACGTCGGTTGCCTGCCCGCCCGCCTGGCCCCAGGGCTGGTGCAGGAGCACACGGGCGTGCGGCAGTGCCAGGCGCTTGCCCGGCGTGCCCGCGGCCAGGAGCACGGCAGCGGCCGAGGCGGCCTGACCGAAGCAGATCGTGCTCAGGGCGGGCTTCACGAAGCTCATCGTGTCGTAGATCGCGAACAGCGCGGTGATGTCGCCACCGGGGCTGTTGATGTAGATGTTGATGTCCTTGTCGGGGTTGTCCGACTCGAGGTGCAGCAGCTGGGCGCAGATCAGGTTGGCGACCGTGTCGTCGATCGGCGTGCCCAGGAAGATGATGTTCTCCTTGAGCAGACGGCTGTAGAGGTCGTAGGCACGCTCGCCCCGGTTGGTCTGCTCGACCACCGTGGGCACGAGGTAGTTGCGGATCACGTCGGCGTGCTCATCGACGATCTCGCTTCGCCGCTCGGCACTCGCCGAGGCGTTGAGTCGGTACCCGGAGGTGGGGTCGATCACTCGGTGCTGCTCTCCGTCTCGTCGTTCACGTCGTCGCCCTCGGGGGCATCACTGTCGCTCTCGGGGGTGATCTCGAGCTCGGACCGATCGATGGGCTGACCCTGCTCGTCGACGATCTCGACCCGCTCGAGAAGCCAGTCGAGAGCCTTGCGCTTGCGTACATCGGAGCGTACCGCCGCCAGCTGACCACCGCGCTCGAACTCCTGGCGCACGCGGGCCGGCGTCTCGCCCAGCCGCTGGGCGACCTCGGCGATCTCGGCCTCGAGGTCGCCGTCGGTGCACTCGATGTGTTCGGCGTCCGCCACGGCCCGGAGCCCGAGGTCGACGCGGACGGCCTTCTCGGCCGTCTCCTTCAGCTCGTTCGTGAAGTCTTCGGAGCTGGTGCCGGTCATCTGCAGCCACTGCTCCGCCGAGAGGCCCTGGGCCTGGAGGCGCATGGCGAAGTCCTGCGCGCGGTGCTGGACCTCGTGGTTGATGAGCGCCTCGGGCATGTCCTCCTCGACGAGCCGGGCCAGCGCGTCGCCGGTGGCCTCCCGGAGGCGGGCCGAGGCCTGCGCCTTGCGGACCAGGAGGGTGCGCTCGCGGATCGACTCGCGCAGCCCGGCGATCGTCTCGAACTCGGAGTTCTCGGCGGCCCAGGCGTCGTCGGGCTCGGGGAGGATCCGCACGCGCACCTGCTTGACGAGCACCCGGAAGCGCAGCTCGCGCTCCTCGTCCTCGTCGGGGTGGGTGGCGTCGAACTCCAGGATGTCGCCGGCCTTGGCGCCCTGAAGCTGCTCGTCGACCTCGGGCGTGATGGCGCCGCTGCCGACCATGTAGCTGTAGTCCTCGGCGGTGAGGCCCTCCTGCTCCTCGCCGTCGAGGTAGCCGGTCACGTCGATGACCACGACGTCGTCTTCCTTCGCGGGACGGTCGACGTCCTCGAGCGTGCCCTGGGTCTGGCGCATGCGGTCGATCTGCTGGTCGACCTGCTCATCGTCGGGCTCGGGCCGGTCGAGCGTGACCCGCAACGAGCCGTACCCCGGCACCTGGACCTCGGGACGGACCTCGACGACGGCGTCGAACGCCACGTCGCCGTCCTCCTGCCCGGCGGTGATGTCGATCTCGGGCTGGTCGATCGGGTCGACGTCGTTCTCGTCGAGTGCTCGGGCGTAGTACTCGGGCAGCGAGTCGTGCAGCGCCTGCTCGCGCCCGACCTGCGGGCCGAGGCGGCGCTCGAGGAGCTTGCGCGGCGCCTTGCCCGGCCGGAAACCGGGGATGCGGACCTCACGGGCGATCTTGCGGTAGGCAGCGTTGATCGCGGTGTCGAACTCATTCTCGTCGACCTCGACCGAGAGCTTGACCTTGTTCCCCTCGAGGGGCGAGACGGTGGTCTTCACAGGCCGGAGAGTGTAACGGCGAACCCCCTCCGGCCCGACCATCGGCGCCCACCAGGGGCGCTGCTCCGTGCGTGGCAGCGCGTGTCGGGGCGGCGGCGTGGGGCGCGGCGCTTACTGCCCGGCGGCGCTTCCGGCGGGGCGGCGCGTGCGGCGGGGCGGCGCTCGTGCTGGCGCAATGGCTGGGCGCAGGACGCCTGAAAGCACCCGGGGGGCGAAACGGGCCCGGCCGACCGCCCGGTACGATCGGTGTGGTCCCGGCCGGGCAGCGGATCCGGCGGCGGCGGATGACCGGGGAGTGGCGCAGCGGCAGCGCACCTGCTTTGGGAGCAGGAGGTCGGGGGTTCAAATCCCCCCTCCCCGACGGTGTGCTGGTTCAGGACATCGGCAACGATGTGTCAGGACATCGGCAACTCGTGAGGGTGCTCACGTGGTCCGATGTCGAAGCGTCGGGCGGTGGTGCTGGCCGTGGTCGTGGAGGGTCTGAG